>Ga0070733_10000035_pt1 | contig 166577 bp, 153 predicted proteins | sample Coa_R1_9_FD_66450 | JGI IMG/M metagenome (GOLD analysis project Ga0070733, IMG submission 66450) | Surface soil microbial communities from Centralia Pennsylvania, which are recovering from an underground coalmine fire - Coalmine... | ecosystem: Environmental > Terrestrial > Soil >...
CCGTGCGGACGACCGGTTCGTTGGCCGCCACGTTGCCGTCGCTGCGCACCGCGATCCGAGATGTCAATCCTGATCTCATGATCTGGGATGCACAAACGATGGATGACCTGCTCGGGACGCCACTGGCGCAGCCGCGATTGAGCGCCCTGCTCATGACGAGCTTCAGCCTTGTGGCGCTCTTGTTGTCAGCTATTGGACTGTACGGAGTGATGTCGTCCGCCGCGCGCCAGCAGACCCATGACATCGGCATACGCCTCGCGCTCGGTGCACTGGCGCGCGACGTACATCGGCTGGTACTCGGTGACGCTCTATCCGTCCTCGGCGCGGGGGCCGCGGTCGGCATTGTTGTCGCGCTGATTGCTGGGCGTGTGTTGTCGTCGCAGCTATTCGGCGTCAGCCCGTTCGACCCTGTCTCGCTTGCGCTCGCCACTACCGTGTTGCTGGCCGTCGGCCTGGGAGCAGCGTACCTGCCTTCCTACCGCGCCACCCGCATCGATCCGGTGGAAGTGCTGCGGAGCGAGTAATCCGACGCGTTCGTTGCCGTCCCTCTTCACGATCGTTGAGCGATGGTCGGATCGACTCCGGTCGCCCGCCGCGCGGGGACATAACAGGCCGCGACTGCGACAGCCGTCAGCACGACGGCAACGCCCGCGAACGTCGCGGGATCCGCTGGCGAAACGCCGAACAAGAGGCCGGACATGAGGCGGGAGACGACGAGCGCGCCAGCCAGCCCGATCACGGTCCCCGTAATGGCCAGCGCCAACCCTTGCCGCAGAACCATCTGCATAATGTTCGCACGCTGTGCGCCGAGGGCGAGCCGGATCCCGATCTCGTGAGTTCGCTCGCTCACGATATAGGAGATCACACCATAGATCCCAATCGCCGCGAGCACCAACGCCGTCAATGCGAACAACGCCACCATCTCCATCGAAAACCGCCGCTCGGCCAGCGACGCCGCGACGACGTTCGTCAGCGTCCGCACGCCGAACACCGGCAGCCGCGGATTCAAGGCCTGCACTTGCTGCCGCACTTCAATCCCTGTGGCCGGAACATCGACGGGCCCGCGCACAAAGATCACCAGGTTCTTTACTGACCGCTGGTACGCGCTCAAGTAGATCGTGGGCGCGCTCGGCTCCGCCAGCGACTCGGTGTGCGCGTCGCCGACGACGCCCACGACTGTAGTCCAAACGGAGTCTTGGTCGAACAACTTGATGCGCTTGCCGATCGCATCATCGCTCGGCACGTACGCTCGGACGAACGCCTCATTCACCACCGCAACGGGGGGGGCGTTTTCATCGTCCTGCTCGCTGAAGACGCGGCCGCGCTTGAGCGGCAGACTCAACAGGTGAAAATAGTTCGGCGTCACCGGCGAACGGTTGACCACCGGCTCGGTTTCCGCACCTGCCCTGCGCCCTTCGAATGAGATCGGAGCGAGATTCAAATCACTACGATCATGCCCGAGTGGAATCGACGACGCGTCGCCGATGGCCACCTCCTGCACCCGCGGCAACGTCGCGCTGCGCCGCAGCACCTCGCGGAGGAACGGAGCCTCCTGAGCGGGGCTCGCGTACATATCCGTTGAAGGATCGTTCGGCGCCGGCAACCACGTCTGCACGGCCATGATCTGCCGCGGCTGGTAGCCCAGTTGAACGTTCAGCAAGTCCCAAAAGCTGCGAAGCAGCAAGCAGCCGCCGGTCATCAGGACAAGCGACAGCGCGAACTCGGCGATCACCAGCACGCGGCGAGTCCGTGCCTGCTGCCTGGAAACCTTCGCACCCCGGGTCTCCAGCCGGCCGACGTTCAGGGCCGGCGCCAGGCCGAAGATGATGGCGGCCACGATGGACGCCGCCAGCGCGAAACACAGCACACCCCAGTTGATCGTTATCTCGTTCAGGCTTGGCAAACTCTCGGGGACGAGATGCGCCAGATACCGGTGACTCCCCAGCAGAATCACGACTCCGAGGAGCCCCCCGACAAGTGAGAGCAACAGACTCTCCACAAGCGACTGCCGGGAGAGCCGCCTGCCGGTCGCGCCGAGCGCTTGGCGAATCGCCATCTCGCCGCGGCGTGCGCTGGCGCGCGCGAGCAGGAGGTTGGCAATGTTCACGCACCCGATGACCAGCACCACGGCGACGGCCCCGAGCAAGAGCAACAGCGATTGCCGCACATCGCCAACGACGCTCTCCTGGAGCGGAACGGCTCGCACACGCCAACCACTTTTCGCGGGATAGTCATCCGGGAATTGCCGCTGCTCAGCCGCCACGAACGCATCGAGGTGCCTCTGCGCAGTGCGCAGGGCCAACCCCGGCGTCAGCCGGCCAATAATAGTGGACAGAACTCTCACGTTTCGGAGTGGCGGGTCGGGGAACGGCGCAGCGGCATACCCCGCAGCCGCCCATCCATCGATGTTCCGTTCCTTGATCGACCGTCCAGGGTCACGAAATCCGGGCGGCATCACGCCGATCACGTGATAGGCGTCGTTGTCGATGCGCAGGGTGCGACCCAGGATGCCGGGATCCGATGCGAACGCGCGCTTCCAAAACCCGTCGCTGATCACGATCTCTAGGTTGAATCCCCGAGACGGATCGCTGGGGTCGAACGTGCGCCCCATCTGCGGTTTCACACCGAGGACTGCGAAATAGCTCGGCCCGACGACGAAAAACCCCGCGCGCTGCGGTTGATCGGAACCGGTGAGATTCCCGTCCACATAGCCGGACGGTGCCAAAGAGGCGAAGATCCCCGTGCGCGCGAGGTCCTGCCACTCGGGCGTCGACATGCCGACATCGGATGACCCCACACCGGTCAGGTCGGCCTCCAGCCGCACCAATTGTTCCGGGTGCGTATAGGGCGGCGGATGCAGCAACGTCGCATCAACGACGCTGTAGATGGCGGTGGTCGCGCCGACACCGAGCGCGATCGTCAAGACGGTCACGACGCTGAACCCCGCCGAACGTCTGAGCAACCGCGTCGCATCGTGGACGTCCTGCCAGAGGTGCTCCCACCAGACCATGCTTTGGGACTCGCGGAATCGCTCTTGAACTTTGGTCACATTGCCGAACGCGCGCCGCGCAGCGGCACGCGCCTCCTCGTCGCTCAACCCTTGTTGCCGCAGGCGATCCGCCTCTAACTGAAGGTGCGACTCGACCTCGGCGTTGAAGTCGCCGGCACTACGCCGCCGCCACATGTGCTAACTCCCCTCGGAGACCAACACGCGTCCGATTGCCGCTGTCAACCGCTGCCACTTCCTCGTTTCGGCGACCAGTTGCCTCCGGCCGGAAGCGGTCAGCGTGTAAAACCGGGCCTTCCGGTTGTTCGTGGACACGCCCCACTTTGCCGCGATCCACCCGCGCGTCTCGAGCCGCTGGAGCGCCGGGTACAGCGCGCCGTGCTCGACGAGCATCTCGTCACCTGATCCTTGCTGGATCGCGCGCGCGATCCCCTGACCATGCTGGGCGCCGAAAATCAACGTGCGCAAAACGAGCAGGTCGAGGGTCCCCTGCAAAAGCTCGAGCCGGTCGTCTCGGGTAGACATCTTACCCGAAGATGCCGGCACTCGGATTGGATGTCAACGGTACCCGACGCAAGGTCGCCCTTGACAAAACCGGGGCAGTGTTGAAATATCAACACTGCTGATTTATCAGCACCGACTAGCCCCATCCTGGTCCCCCCAATGCCGACTCCGCCCTCCAGCCACAAACCCGCGTCCACCGCGCTCTCCCGCCGCGAACGACAGGTGATGGACATCCTCCACCGCCGCGGCCAGGCCACGGTCACCGAAATCATGGGCGACCTCCCGGATCCGCCCACCTACTCCGCCGTCCGCTCCGTGCTCCGCATCCTCGATGAACGGGGATTCGTTCGCTACCACGAAGACGGACCCCGGTATGTGTATTTCCCCGCGGTCGCAGCCGAGACCGCCCGCGACGATGCGCTCGCCCACGTCGTTCGCACGTACTTCGCGGGCTCCCCCGAACAGGCGGTCACCGCGCTCCTCCGCATGTCCGACGCCGACATCAACGACCAGGACGTCGATCGGCTCCGCAAGACCATCAACCGCGCACGGCAGCGCGGAAGGTAAGGACCATGCTCACCAACCTCCTCACGGATGCCGTCACGCTCCCATCGTGGAGCGGCGGCCTCGCCGTGCTGATCGCCAAGACGACGATCATCCTCGTCGCCGCTCTCGCCATCACCCGCCAGATGCACCGCGCCTCCGCCGGTGCACGCCACCTCGTGTGGCTCGTCACCCTCGGCACGCTCCTCTTCGTCCCAGCTCTCACCGCGTGGGCCCCGCTCGCGATCCGCATCCTCCCGGCGCACGCCACACGCGCAGATGTCACTCCGTCGCAATTGCTGCCCGCGGCACAGCGGACCGAACGGGCCGTCACTCTGGTGATCCACCCGGCTACGACGAGACCGGCAGCAACGACGCCTGCGGGTGCCTCTGCATCCGCACCCGCCACCAACCGGATACGCGCGGCGATCGAGTCCGCCTCGCCCGCGTGGACGATGTGGCTCGGTCTCCTCATCTGGGGCGCGATCGCGCTCGTCATCGCCTGCACACTCGCGTGGTCCGCTCTCGCCGTACGACGCATCGTCCGGCGCGCGTCACCACTCGATGACCCCGCCTGGCGCACGCCCCTCCTCGAGGTCTCCGACCGCCTCGGACTCGGCTCGCCGCCCCGCTTGCTCGTGAGTCACGACATCAAGATGCCGTTCGCCTGTGGTGTGATCACGCCAGCGATCGTGCTGCCCGCCGAATGCGACGCCTGGTCTCTCGACCGCCGCCAATCGGTACTGCTCCACGAGCTCGCCCACGTGCGCCGCGGCGACCTCCCCGGTCACCTGCTCGGCCGGCTCGTCTGCGCGGTGTACTGGTTCCACCCGCTCGTCTGGATGGCCGCCAAACACCTCCGCTCCGAAAGCGAGCGGGCATGCGATGACCTCGCGCTCGCCTGCGGCACCCGCGCGACTGACTACGCGGAACACCTTCTCGATATCGTGAGCGCCGTCCGCACCACCGCGACGCCCACCGTGGCCCTCGCCATGGCACGCCGCAAGGAATTCGAAGGCCGCCTCCTCGCGATCCTCGACCCCGACCTCCGGCACTCGACGCCGAGCCGCCGCCAGTCCGCGGCTCTCATTACGGTACTCGCCTTGAGCGCCAGCCTCGTCGCGGCGGCCGCACCCATGCCACGCGTGCTCGCCCCGCCGGCGCCGGTCACTACTGCTGTGCCCACGACATCCGCGCGCCAGCAGCCGGCAGATGAGCGGCCGGCCGAGGAGACTCGCGCCCGCGATCTGGCGGCTGTCGCGACTCCACGCCCTGTCCGGCCGGCCCGCCGAGAGACCGCGCTCAGCCCAGCGCCGCGTGCCGCCGCGATCGTCGCACCGTCGGAACCTGACGATCCCCGGGCGGATACTACGGTCACCCCGAGTGCCCCAGCACAACTGGCAGAAGGCGCGGTCGACAGGGCTTCCTCTGCCGGACGACAACAGGCACCGGACGATCGGGCCACGCTGCTCGCCAAGGTGCTCCGCACCGACAGTAGTGCCCACCTGCGCCGGATCGCCGCATGGGGCCTGAGCGACTTTTCGTCTTCATCCGTCGCGACCGATGCATTGGTCAATGCGGTGGCGCACGACGCCGATGACCACGTGCGCGAGATGGCCGCATGGTCGCTCTCGAACTACGAGCACGACGCCGCCGTCTCTGCCGCACTCGGCGCCGCCGTCCAGCACGACGCGAGTGAAAAGGTGCGAGCCACTGCCGCGTGGGCACTCGGCAACGAAGGTTCCAGCGCCTCCGCCGATGCGCTCACTGCCGCCCTGTCGGATTCGAGTGCCCGGGTGCGCGAGCACGCGGCATGGGCGCTCGGCAATGTCCAGCCGAAGCAAGCTCCCGCCTCACTCATCGCAATGCTTCACGACCCTGACGACGAGTGCCGCCGGACGGCCGCGTGGGCGCTGCACGAGATCGAGGACCCGGCCGCTCTCCCGGCACTCGAGTCTGCCCTGCGCGCGGCGACCGACGAGGAAAGCCAGATCACGTACCTTCGCGCGATCGCGGTGATGGGAGACCGCTCCGTCGATGTGATCCGCAACCTCCTCGATTCGAGCAATCCCCGCATCAAGGCAATGGCCGTCCGCGTTCTGGCCGGAGGGCAAGCCAGCGGACCCTGGCCCGAGCCACGCCCCGAACCTCGCCCATTCCCCTGATTCCTGACTGACTCCGGCCCGGCACCCAACAGGGCGCCGGGCCCAAGCCCGCACCCTGCAGTGCTGATTTTTCAACCTCGCACCGGGCGGCCCGCGTGGCCGCCAGCGGAGTCACCATGTACCGCATGATCGGACGCCTCCTCGCAGTGTCCCTTCTGGCGATCGTGATCCGGACGCCCAGTGGACACCGCGACACACGCAATCCAGCCGATCGCGATCCGGCGAGCGGCGAGCAGCCATCGCCCGCGCTCGATGTCGGCGCTCTACTCGACGCAGCCCACGGCGCGCCGGCAATCATCTGCGCTCTCGCGGCCCACTCGGTTGGCAACTCGGGCTGGGGCTATTGGACGGACGCACCGTCGACGCCGCTCTCGCGAGCCGGCGCCGAGTTCGAGCGCGACTGGGAGCGGGACCACGGACGGTACCAGTTGTCCGCGGCCGACGAGGATCGCCTCCTTGCGGGACTCGCATCGGATGACGCATGCGTCCGCGAACTCTCGGTCCGCGTCCTGGGCGAGGAAACCGGCGACCGCGTAGCCAATGCCCTCGAGACCCGGCTCACCTCCCCCGACGCCTCGCTCCGCGCGATCGCGGCGTTCGGACTCGGTCTCTCCGAGTCGCGCATTGCCGCCGACGCGCTCATCAAGACGCTGCACGATGCGACCGCCGCTGTCCGCGCCAACTCGGCGTGGGCGCTCGGACGCCTCGACAACGGCCGCGCGCTGTCGCCGCTCATCCAGCTCTTCCGCGATGACGACTCGACGGTCCGCCGCGCCGCGGTCGGCGCCGTCGGGCGGATGGACTCGACCAGCGCCGTCGCCGCCCTCATGCGCGTCCTGCAACAGGATCAGTCGCCCGCGGTGCGCCGGGACGCCGCATGGGCGCTCGGCAAGCTCGAGGCGCGCGAAGCAGCCAACGCCCTCGCCACGACACTCGGCCACGACAGCGACCCGCGCGTCCGCGAAATGTCCGCCTGGGCGATCGGCAAGATCGAGGGCGCGAGCGGCGCCCCTGCGCTGGTCACGGCGCTCCAGAAGGACGACGACGACAAAGTGCGCGAGATGGCGGCGTGGGCGCTTGCCCGGACCGAGGATCGTTCGGCGCTCGATGCCCTGAACTCAGCCGCCACCAACGATCATAGCTCTCGCGTCCGTGGTACCGCCGCGTGGGCCATCGGCCAACTCTCCGAACGCGATGAGGATGACCGTGAGGGCGGCCGGGCACCCACCGGATTGCTGCACGTGCTCAAAGACCCGGACGACGATGCACGCCTCAAGGCGGCATGGGCGCTCGGCCGGTTCCGCGATTCCACCACACTCCCGGCGATCAAGGAAGCGCTGAGTACCGAAACGGTCAGTGAGGTGAGGCGCGCTCTGGTTCGGGCGCTCATCAAGGCCGGCGGACGGTCGGACCGCGCCCTGACGGATCTGCTCAGCTCGAGTGATGCGTCGGTTCGCGAAGCAGCGGTCCGTGGCCTCGCTGGCGCCGAGTCATTTGGACCCTGGCCCTGGCCCGAGCCTCGCCCGCGCCCATTTCCATGAGACGCCCCGCGGCGCCTCGTTCGTGACCTTACGCCGTTACCGCTCCTCACGCCGCCTGAAGCGCGCGTGCACCGAATCGACGAGCAGCGACTCGAACGACGGTGCGCGCGCCTTGAACACCCCCGGATACTCGGCGATCAGATCCGTATGCCACCGGTTCCACGTCTCTTCGTAGTGCAACGTGTCTATCCTGCTCGCGTGCCCGTGAAACACCTTCCGGAACCGCTCGATCGAATACTCGTTCACCCACGGAAACCGGTCGGGCAGCCCTTTCTCACGCAGGTAGGACAGTACGTCCTTCTCCTCGAACAGCACGGTGATGTACGGGACGTTGATCACCTTGTACATGTGCGCGCCGTGCGGTGACCAGCGCAGCCCGGTGAACGAGATGTACGCGAGGCCGCCCGGACGGAGCACGCGCACGATCTCGGAGAATGTCGCCGCCGGATCGCTCAGGTGCTCGAACACGTTGAAGGAAAACACCAGATCGAAACACGCGTCGGGGAAAAGCAGCCGCGTCGCATCCATCTCGCGCACGGTGACCCCAGCCTCCTCGGCACGCGCGTCGGTCCGGCTGATGTCGATGTCGATCCCCGTCGCTTTCCACCCCGCGCGGGCCAGCTCCGCCGATGTCATCGCGTCCGCGGACCCGATCTCGAGCGAGTCCCCCGCCTGCGGCGCATACACTGCGATCGCGGCCCGCCGCTCCTGCCCCCGCGCCAGCCGGTCGTCCGGCGAGTACTCGTAATTCACGTCTGCGAGGCGGTACCGCCGCTGCAGGATGTCGAGCGCCCGGATGTCGAGCGGGCCGCTCGCGAGTGTCGCCCCGTCGAATCGCTGCTGCGCGCGGGCGGCCTGCAGCCGGTTGCCGACCTCCTTGACGGTCGACCGCACCGGCGCCGGGACCATCCGGGCCAGCCGCCGGAACCGGCCGCGTCCCGGATCCCGGCTCATTACCGGTGTGCGACCTTCGCCGCGCGTGTCATGATCACGATCCGTCGCCCGCCACGAACGCGGTCAGCGGCCCGTCGTTGAACGCATCCACCGCCTCGATCAGTGGCCGCGGGTCGGGCTCTGCGCCGGGCGGCGCGAGCGACTCCCATACGAATTGTGTCTCGAGGAAGAGCTGGCGGGAGTCAGGGAGAAACGATTCGATCTTCACTTCCACTGACGCGTCGTCGGCGACGCCGGGCCTGGCGGGCATGACGAGCCGGAGGCCGCCGCCCAGGACCGGACGGCCGAGCGCACTGAGCGCACTCTCGGTCTGATGGAGGCGCCGCTCCCACAGGAACTGCATCGCATGACCCTCGCGTACGGCGTACAGGTACCGCAGGGTGCAATCCCGCCGCACGATCTGCATGGGACCGGGCCACACGCGGCGATATGCGTGCACCACCATCTCCGCATCTTCGATGAAACTCACCAGCGGCCGGTTGGGCTGCGGGGCTGCGATGAGCAGTTGGCCGATGCCGGGTCCCACGAGGCCGACCGTCACGTGCAGCGGCGGCCCCTGCCGGATCAGCGCGATACCCGTCGGCGTGCGCTGGGTCTGATCGAACACCAGCGCCCCGCTCGTCTCGGCCAGCGCCTGCTGGAGCTGCAGCAGGCCCGCGGGCTCGTACGCCGGGGCTGGCGCGAACAGGAAATTGGCGCCGAAGTGGAAACCCTGCTTCGTGTCTGGGCGCAGTGGGGGAGAGGTGAGGGAAGCGAACAGCCGATCCGGGAAGCTGGACGAGTCGGACAATTATTCCGATTGCTGGAACGACGAGCCAGCCTGCTCCGCGGCAATCCGGCTGGCCTCCGCCAGCGTGAAGTTAAGCGATTTCCGGCAGCGTCCGCCCCGGGGAAATTGGCGTTCGCCCCAAAAATGTACGTGGGCAGGGAAGCGGGCGGAATATTGCTTGCGTCCTGGTGCATTCGTCTTGGTGGATTCGTCTTGGTGCAGCGGAGGGTGCGGATGCGGAATTTCTCGGTAATCGCGGCATTCGTGGCGGTAATTGTGACGGCGGCATGCGGCGGATCTTCGTCCACTCCCGCGGGGGTCATCGGCGTGGCGCCAGGTACGCCGAGCGGCGGCGGCACATCCACCGGCGGTGGCGGCGGCACGATGCCGGGCGCCGACACGGTCAACGTCGGCAATGATTTCTTCTCGCCCCACTCGATGACGGTCCCCGTGAACACACTGGTCACGTGGGTGTGGCTCCCGGGCGATGTCATCCACACGGTGACATTCGACGCGGACACGACGATCATGTCGTCGTTCCAGAGTTCGGGCACGTACGCCCGCAAGTTCACGGCGTCCGGCACCTACTCCTACCACTGCTCGATTCATGGTTTCGCCATGACCGGAGTGATCACGGTCCAGTAGCACGTCTGGTCGCACCGTACTCGCACATCCGGGAGCTGGACGCCCGCGTCCGGTCCGGCGAGTTCCATCCGGTGGCTCTGAAAATGGGAAGTGAGGCCGAGGAGCCAGACGAGACCTGACGCCCTCCTGCGAGGGGGAGCGGCAGGTCGTAGTTTTTCGGGGTCCGTGCACCGCCATCGTGCTGTGCTGCACGCCCACCCTGGCTGAGGTCACCACACACGCCCATGTCAACGCGCTCGCCATCTCCCCGGCTTCCATTCGCGCCTGGCCGCGGGGCTGTCACCTCCGCACTCGGCGCCATTGCGCTCATGATGCTCGGCACCTTCTCGGCCCCTCCGGCACAGGCGCAATCCGACGAGCAGGCAGTCATCACCGTGGTCAATCACTTCTTCGATGGCATGCGGACGCGGGACACGGCGCTGCTGCGATCGACCTCTGTGCCATCGACAGTGTTGCAGACCGCGGGTGGTCCGGACGGAGTGAGCGCACCGATGCCGATCGATCAGTTCATCCAGCGGATAGGCAAGGGCACGGGCCCTGGCGGCACCGAGGTGATCAAGGACCCGAAGGTGCAGAGCGACGGCTCGATGGCATCGCTCTGGGCGTACTTCACCTATACGCGTGGTGGCGAGACTCAGATCAACCACTGTGGGATCGATGAGTTCCTCCTGCGCAAGGGTCCCGATGGGTGGAAGGTGTTCTACGTCGCGGACACCCATCGCACGCAGGGCTGCGCGCCGATCACGAAGTAGCGCCTCAGTCAGGCGCCGGCTAGCGACTCATAGCCGGCGCTCGAGTGCTGGGAGTTGTCGTGTCGAAGCGATTTTGGCCGGACTGGGCCGCTATCCCTCAACCAACAAACGAGGCGTGCACATGGCAGTGACTCCATGTCAGGACCAGCCGAGTTATCCGGCACCTGCTGGCCAGACGATGTACGCGGCACATCTATTGGATCCGGAAGGCGCGACTGTACAGGTGGGATTCTTTGCGGCCGCGACGGATGACGACGCGACCAAGGTTATCACCGGTATCCTGCGCCAACCGCCCGAATGGGAAGAGGCAGTGTCCTTTCACCTCTTCCGCGAAGTGGCGGTAAAGAAGTAGTCTGGCCGCCCAGCCGCGTCAGCGGCTATCGCATTCAGCGCCGCTCACGGGCGCCGCGCTGCGGCCCCTGTGATGTCGTCCCCATCGTCCCTGGTAGGCGCCGGTCGCGGCCGGCCCGGACGGATGCTGCCTTTGCATATAAACCAGTGATGTGACGCCAGAGCTTGACGATCGACTGTCCGATCGATCAAGGTGTGCGGGAAACTGCGCGCGACTGCCGATATCAAAGCGGTGCTGCGTGAACTGATACAGAGAAGTGCCGGGGTTCACCCGGGAGCGCCGCGACGAGAGTTGTAATAGTTCGGACGATTCCAGCGTACTGGGTGTCCCCGCCGCGTGTGAGACACCTCTGTACACATCACCTTCGCTTGATTCGCCCACCTGCACCCAGTTCCGGCCGGCGCACCGCCGTCGCATACCCGGCGACCGTCAAATGCTGCCGGACGCTGGCCAGCAGGCGGGGACGGGTGACGTGGCAGCCGCCGGTATCATTTGTGGAGAGCCGCTGGTGCCCCAGGCGGCTAAAGCCAGCCTTCCAGAGCGACCTTACGCCGAGATGATGGCGAGGTTTCTCGGTGGGGTCGTCATGGCAGCGTTTGCCGATGACGACATCACGGAGATCTACATCAACCCACAAGACGGCTGTGTGCGCTACGACACGCGGTCGCGCGGTCGGGTCGAGTCCGGTCATGTGCTGGATGCAACCAGGGTTGAGATGTTTCTCAATTCGGTCGCAGCAAGCCTCAACGTCACGTTGGGCACAGCAACGCCAAGGATCGAAGCCGAGCTTCCATCACTTCATTTTCGAGGCAGCCGCCTTCAGGGTTTCGTGCCCCCCGTTACAGCGGCGCCCGCGTGCACCATTCGCAAGCCGCCGACGGTTGTGTATTCCCTCGACGACTACGTGCAGGCCGGCATTCTCTCGATAGTGCAATGCCGGGCGCTGAGGGCGGCAGTCGTGGCGCATCAGAACGTCCTCATTGCGGGCGGGACGAACAGCGGCAAGACCACTTTCGCAAACGCGATACTACTCGAGATCACGGATCGCTTCCCCCAAGAGCGAATTGTCGTTCTGGAGGATACCGTCGAATTGCGATGCGCGGCGCTCGATCACTTGGCGCTACGGACCGGACCAGGATTGAGTCTGGCGGAGTTGGTGAGATCGACCTTGCGGACAAGTCCTAACCGTATCGTGGTAGGCGAGGTTCGCGGCGCGGAGGCGCTCGAACTGCTGGATGTCTGGGCGACCGGGCACCCTGGCGGGTGCGGGACATGCCACGCGACTACCGCTGCTGGCGCCCTCCTGAGGCTCGATCGGCTCGCACAGCGCAACAATGTGCCGTCGCAGGCGCCGCTAATAGCTGAGGCCATACACATCGTGGCGGTTATCGAAGGCGGCCATCGCGGCCGGCGGCTCTCAGAGCTCGCTCGCGTTGCGGGTCTGAATGAGGATGGTCGTATCGGACTTCAGCATCTCACTCCTGATGGAGACTGGCAATGAACGTACGGAGTCACGGATACAACGGGCTTGGCTGCGGACGCCAGAATCACGTGACGAGGCCGCGTCGGGTGTGCGCTGTGGCGATGACAGTCGCGGTAGTAGCGATTCTCTGTACCCCGACGGTGGCTCTCGCCGCCGGAACTGGCGGAGGTGCGTCGATGCCGTGGACCGGCCCCCTGCAGACTTTGCTGGATAATCTTTCGGGACCAACCGCGCGCATTGTTGCCGGGTTGGGATTTGTAATAGGGGGCGGGATCTGGGCTTTTAGTCGTCACGAGGAAGGGGCCAAGCGATTCGGCCAGATCGTGATTGGGGCGGCGATTGCGATCGGGGCGGCGAATATCGTGACATCGCTCGCGTTTGTTGGGGCAGTGGTCTGAATGTTGGAACAGCACGCGATTCATACATCGCTCTTTCGCCCAGTACTCTTTGCCGGGGCTGAGCCGACCGTGGTCATCCTCGAGGGTCTCACGGCGGGGGGCCTGCTGTTTGGCGTCGGGTTTCACATTGCGATAATTGCGCTGGCCGTCTTCTACGTGACGGTTGTCCACGCCGTCATGGTGCGGCTCGCGGCTCAAGATCCGCAGATCTCTCAGCTCTATATCCGCAGCCTGACTGGTCGCGACTACTATCCTGCGCACTCGGCGCTCAACGCACCGATTGTTGTGGTGCGGCCGTCAATCCAGTCGCTGCGATAGAGGGCCCGTTCATGGAACTGACGTCAGCGGCGCTCGGTATTGCAGCAGGCACGGCAATGGCACGAGTCGGCGCACGCCTTCGCGAGCACAGACAACAGCCCGCAGGGTTGGCCGACCTGTTGGGTTGGGGTTTCCTGGTTGCGGATGGCGTGATCTTGCAAAAGGATGGCAGCCTGCTGGCCGGCTTTCGATACGCCGGGCCCGACGTCAGTGCAGCAACGTCTATAGAACTCAATCTGTTGTCACGGCACGTCAACGACGCTCTGGTGCCATTCGCCGACGATTGGATGCTGCACGTCGATGCGATACGGCGGCCAGCCGCCCCCTATGCGGCCTCCACGTTTCCGGATCCCATAACGCAATTCATCGATGAAGAACGGCGGGCGGCGTATCAGAAACGGGCAAGCCGGCAGTTCGAATCGACTTACACGCTGGTGGCTACCCATCTTCCGCCACCCGAACTGTTCTCGCGACTTAGCACGTGGTTCGTGCAGCGTGGAGTAACGCAATCGGAAGCGCAGGCTGACTGGGAAAAATTGCTGGCAGGGTACTCCGTCGCGCTCCAAGGCCTGGAGCATCGGCTGTCTTCGCGCATCAAGCTTACCCGGCTGGACTCCGACGGCTTGGTTAGGCATCTGCACAGCTGTCTCACCGGTGACTCGCACCCCGTGCGCGCGCCTGAGCACGGGTCGTATCTGAACGTGGTGCTTGCCGATCAAGAGTTGGTAGGCGGGTTTGAGCCGCGGATTGGTGCCAGACACATGCGAATGGTCGCGGTACACGGATATCCCCATGCGTCCCATGCAGGGGCGCTCGATCTTCTGAATTCGCTGCCATACGCTTTTCGATGGAGTAACCGGATTCTGCCGCTTGGCCAGCAGGCCGCCGGCCGCCTGATCCGCCGGCATCAGATGACATGGTACAAGAAGCGCAAAGGGGCGGCGGCGTGGCTTCAGGACATCGCGGGAGGTAGCGGTTCGAGCCAGCGACACAATGCAAACGCAAACGCCGACGCTGACCTGTTTCTCGATCACGACGCACGGCGAATGGCCCAGGACGCCGGCGAAGCCGCCGCAGAAAACGCGTCAGGAAGCGTGCGGTTCTGTTTCTACAACCAGGTAGCCGTTGTGACGGACCACGATGCGGGGCGGGCCGACGCCGTGGCCGCGGAAATAGTCAAGACGCTTCACGATTCGGGCTACACAGGCCGTGTCGAAAGCGTCAACGCACTCGAGGCGTTCCTCGGGACCCTTCCCGGCCATGGCTACCCGAACCTGCGTCGACCGGTGGTGAGTACTCGAAACGTCGCCGACTTGCTGCCTGTGACCAGCGTGTGGCCGGGATTGGCTACGAATCCATCTCCTCTGTTCCCGCCAGCAAGTCCTCCACTGCTGTGGGCGGCGACCGGTGGCGCCACTCCGTTTCGAGTCAACCTGCATGACTCGGATGTCGGTCATGCGCTTGTACTGGGCAAGACCGGATCTGGTAAGAGCACGCTTCTGGGAATCCTGGCTGCACAATTCCGCCGATACCGGCGGGCACAGGTATTCGTATTTGACGTCGGCTATTCGATGTGGCTGCTAGCACGTGCAGTTGGCGGATCGCACTACGATCTCGCTGCCGGCCGGCCGGACGCTCTGCGGTTTCAGCCGCTCGCCCGGGTAAACGATCCGAGCGAGCGTGCGTGGGCTGCAGAGTGGATTGAAACGCTGGCAGTCCTTCAAGGCGTTACTGTCACGCCCGCACACCGGACACGTATCGACCGTGCTCTGGCCCTCATCGCAGAGAATGCACCGCCACATCGGACGCTGACAGAATTGTTAACGCAGCTACAGCATGCAGACCTGCTGGCTGCGTTACGCCCCTATACTCTCGCCGGCCTATATGGGCAACTACTCGATGCGGCGCAGGACGATCTTGGCGAGAGCCAGTTCACTGTGTTTGAACTGCGGCATCTACTGTCGCTCGACGATCGCATCGCCATTCCTGTGCTTCTGTACCTGTTCCGCCGGATCGAGCAGCGGCTGGATGGCAGGCCGACGCTGATCGAAATCGATGAGGCGTGGATGGCACTGCTGCATCCACGGTTCGGTCCACGTGTAACGCAGTGGCTTCTGACTTTGCGTAAGCAGAACGGCGCGGTCGTGCTCGCGACACAAAGCCCTGCACAGCTCGCCCAGTTCGCGTCTCGGCACGCGGTCATCGACTCGTGCCCGACCAAGTTTTATTTGCCGAATGCCGACGCGGCTGCGCCAAGTACGGCTCCCTTGTATCGGGATCTGGGGCTCAACGACCGCGAGATCGATACGATCGCAACCGCGACGCCGAAACGGCACTACTACGTCAAGACCCCGCGCGGTAGCCGGTTGTTCGAGTTGGGGCTGGGGCCATTCGCGCTGTCATTCTTGACGGTACCCCATGGCCTCACCGTCGACGAATGCAAGCGCAAGGCCGAGTGGATGATCGATCGAGACCCCGCATCGTGGCAGAGCGAATGGGTCGCGCAGCAGGGCCTCGTGGATATGGGAGCGTCCCTGCGGGTGGCGTTGGCCGGTTCCAGCGTCGGGCCTGAATAGGCCGGTCCAAGGCCGGCTCTAGTTACCACCTTCACTAGGGAGTAGCTGAACATGGCATGTCAGCGAGCTGCACGCGATCCTTTGACGGCAGTTGTGCTCGGCCGGTCGGACATTGCGGAAAGGCAGACCGTGGCCCCGATCCAGCGCGCGCGGCCCTGCTGGGTGCTCCGTGCGTGCATTGGAATCTCAGTGGTTGGGCTGGCATCAGGTGCAATTACGCGGCAAGCGTCGGCCCAAATCGCGGTCTACGATCCCGCGAATTACGCCGAGAATGTGCTGCACTACATCAATCAATTGACACAGATCAAGAATCAGCTTGACCAAGTCAAATACCAGTTGCGCGCTCTGGCCAAGCTGCCATCAGCCCCATGGCGCAACGTGGGCCAATCCCTCGACAACATTGGAGGGATGATGGGCGCTCCGCATTCCTTGGGATACGCCGCTTCCGCGGTGGGTAAGACCTTTCACAACTATTTCCCAGTCACGCAACCCGTTACCGACTGGCCAGCCGAGCAACGCGCCAAAAGCCAGGCAGCAGTGAACGTCTTTGGAGCTGCGATCGACGCAACAGCGCAACAGCAGGCCACCGTCTCGGCAGGTAGGACGGCGATTCAGCGTATGAAACAGCTCAACGGGGTGGTGAACGGTCATGAACAAGCACTGGAGCTTCAAAACTCGGCGGCTGTCTACTCTGCAGAAGAGCTCATGTTGTTGCGGCAAGCAGTGATGGCGCAGACAAATATCCAGGCCGTCTACTTCGCTGGGCGAATTAACGAGGAAGTGCAACGCGACGAAGCTGCCCGGGCGGCGTTGACTCAACTTGCCGCTCCACAGACGGCGCCGCCTGATCTGAGCCTAAAGGTTTCGCCGTGACGTGGAGGATGCGTGCGCTGGCGGCGCTCGCGTGCACGGTTGTGATCTCGGTCGTTGTGGTCAACCTGGCTGAGGCGCAGAGCGCGCCGGTGGGCGGCCAATACCTCGATGGGATTCGTAGCGCCTATCAGGCGGCAGCGGGTGGATGGCGGGCACGGCTGATCCCGCTGGCCCAGCGCACGTTCATGCTGCTTGCCGCTCTTGAGTTCTGTGTATCAGGCCTCGTCTGGACACTCAAGCGGGGTAGTCTCGATGATCTTGCCGCCAAGTTCCTGCTCAAGTTCCTGCTCATCTCGTTCCTGTTGACACTGATCACGTCGTTCAGTCTCTGGTTTCCCGCAATCATCAATGGATTCGCCACGGCCGGCGAGGAGGTCATTGGGCGGGGCACCATGAGTCCGGACGCAATCATAGCCGTCGGCGGCTCACTCGCCTACTCCATCCTGCAGGCGATCTCACTAACGGTGTTGGCCCGTGACATGTTGATCGGCCTTTTCGCCTTGTTCTGCGCCGTGGCGGTAGCAGCCGCCTATATCATTGTGGCAATACAGGTCCTCGTTGTGATGATCGAGAGCTATGTCGTCGTGCTTGGCGGCGGAGTGCTCTTCCTTGGCTTTGCCGCATCGCGCTGGACTGCGGCTTTCGCCGAGCAGATGGTCGGATACGCCTTTTGCCTCGGGGCCAGAATCTTCCTGCTCTATCTGTTTGTCGGCGTCGGTATGGACGTGACCCAGGGGTTCGTCCGCGTAATAAGCAGTAGCCAGGTCCTCGCCGAACCCAGCCCACTGTTGCAGGTAACAGGTGGTGCGTTGGCCTTCGCCTACGTAGTCAGCCGTGTGCCACACGATGTGGCGCGCAGGCTGACAGGCCAGCACAGCTTCGGGCTGGCACATGCGCTAAGGACGCTCAGCTGACATGCGCAGTCTCGGCGACTCCATCGTGTCAGACCCGCGCTTCCTCTCCGCCCGGCACGAGTTCGCCAATGCATTCGGCGACCTGGCGAGAGGAAAACGGAATTGGCAACTCGTGGCCTTCTGGTCGCTTGGGCTACTCACGGTATGTGTCATCTCGTATATCCGGATTGCAAGCTCGGCTCGCGTCGTGCCATACCTGGTTGAAGTGGACAAGCTCGGCCAAGTCATGACTGCAAGAGAGGCAGACATCATGCGAGCACCGGAGCCACGGTTGGTCGCCTCGCAACTCGCGGCTTTCGTACGAGCAGTGCGGACGGTGCTACCCGCCTCGCCGCCGAGAGTACAAGCGGACATGATGCGCCGCGCCTACATGTTCGTGGACCAAGAGTCGTCCGCCGCTGTAATGCTCAATACGTATTTCGCCGACCCCTCGCACGACCCGCGCATCCTTGGCCAGACCATCACCCGGCAAGTCGAAATTGCCAGCACCCTTCCGGTGCCGGCTTCACCAACGTGGAAGATTCGGTGGACGGAGACCGAATATCCACTGATCGCGGGAATGCTCACACGGGTGACGGCGTGGGAAGGGTACGTGACCGTGCGCTTGCGGGCACCCACTACAGCTGATGCTGTCCAGGACAACCCTTTGGGCGTGTTCATCACATCGATTAACTGGACTCAGGTGACTGACAAAGGAGGGGTCGCGCAATGATGAGACGGGTGATCGCGTCAGCCATTAGGAGCGATCGGCGCCGGATGCGGTCGATGGAGCGGTGCGCCATGATCTGCGTCGCCGTGGCTATTGGCGTTCTTGCGAGAGATGCGGCCGCGCAAGCGACACTCCCTGTACAGGGCCAGAAGGGCGCGGAAAGCCCTTCCTGCGATTCCTCGGTTGATCGCCGTCGCGATCACTCGGACACAGTGCGAGATGCCATCGGCGAAGCTGCGCGGATGGTCTGCGACACCGCGGGCAGTTTACCAGTGCGCGACGCGGGAGGCACTGTCGGGGGCAGCCGAACTCTGACTGACCCCGTCGTTGCGGCGGCACGCGAATACGCCAGGACGGGAGTTGCACGAACAGTCGAGCAAGGTGCGTTCGAGACCTTCCCGTATGGTCACGCGCAACCAACTGTAACGTGCGCGCCGCTGCGCGCGTGTGTGATCGAATTGGAAGCAGGTGAAAGTGTTCTGAGCAAGATTGCGGGAGATACGCAACGCTGGGAGATCCAGCTTGCGGTGGCGGGGACGAATGGGCAGACGCCTCTAGTGGTGGTAAAGCCACATGATTGCGGTCTGACCACAAACCTCGTGCTTGCCACCACCGCGGGCCGTATCTATGACCTGACACTGGACAGCCCGCCATGTCCACACTCAGGTCTCAATCCGCACGGCGTCTACGCCCGGCATGTCCGATTCTACTACCCGGATGCGCTAGTGGAATCATGGGCTGCGCCGCAAGCCGCGCCGACAACCGTCTCACCAGCGACGGCCAATCTCAGTGCGCTGAATTTCGCGTATCGAATCGTCCCCGAACGGCACGTTGCGTGGGTCCCAATCGCGGTATTTGACGATGGGGCGCATTGTTATATCAAACTGCCACGCGGTGCTTCGCACGGGGAAGCACCCGTGCTATTCGCCCTCGCCGATGACGGCAGCCGGGTCCTGCTGAACTATAATCTCATCGGCGATGGTTACGTGACAGATCGGGTGTTTCGTTCTGCGGTACTTGTAGTCGCAGAAGGCGGCCACGAACGGACTGTACGGCTGGAGAATCTGCGTTATGACGCTGGCATTTCAGCAGATGCTCCTGTATCCGGTGATGCGGCATCGACACCGCAAGGGCGAATTAGATGATCGCTAGCGAGGATTCAACCAAGGATTCTGATCAAACGCGACTTTCAGATGATCAGATGCCGGCAAACGACGAAAGATCTGTCGTGCCGGATCGAGTTTTACCGGGCTCCGAAAGTGAGGCGCGTTCACGTGTCGGCGCGAGCCCACTCTGGCCACCATTGCCCCTCGCAAAACGACTCAACCGCAACGCGCTCACCGTCGCTGCCGCGTTGGCCGGAGTAACCGTGCTCACGGTGGTGGTCGTGACGAGGCCAGCCCGTGTTCCGCCGGGTGTGGCCGGCGGATCGGGACTGGCTGCTGGCGAAGTGGCACCACCAGTTCCGGCTCGACCCGTTTTTCTCGATCAGCCTCCCCGGGGGGCGCAGGGCGCTGATGGAAGCGTTGCCAGTTTGACCACTGGCGCATCGGCGACGCTGCCAGGAGAAACGCGCCACCGGGCTGGCGAGGATGGGGCGATGGGACTGCCGGTGCCGCCGCCCCTACAGAGCGGCGCTGGTCTTAGTGCCAGCGTCTCTGGCCCCGAGGATCCCAACTCGACTCCCGACTCGCAGGACGGATCGGCGATGAGCGCACGAGACCGCGGCACCAATGGGGCGAGCCCCCGGCGTCAGGCCTATCAGGCGGCCCTCACGAGCCCTGTCATGGTACCCGAACGCGAATCGCACAGTGTGGCGGCAACGGCACTGCCGCCCAGCACAGAGGACGGCATCGCGCCTGGCCCTCCATCCGGCGACACGCGGACACGAGGATTGCCCAGCGGCGAAGCTTTCGTAGCAGGCTCGAGCTCCCCGCCAGTGAGCGGGACTGGAGGCTTGAATGAACTGGTGCCTTCCGGCAGCAGTGCGCCGATGGCAGTCAGTACGCAATCCACCTCGCCGTCGAGATCACCTGCGCCGGAATCTGTCCCATCTGGCTCAGCCTACACGGTACGGGCAGGCACGGTGATCCCAGGTCTGCTATTGACAGGCATTAACTCCGATTTGCCCGGCGAGATCCTGGGACAAACAAGCCGAGATGTGTTCGATTCTCGAACTGAACAGATCTTGCTCGTGCCAAAGGGCTCACATCTGATTGGTGCCTATGACAACCGGTCTGTCAACACGGGCCGGCTGATTGTCGCATGGACGCGACTCATCCTCCCCGATGGAAGAAGTTGGTCGCTCCCGCATCTCGCGGCGACCGACGAGACCGGCGAGATAGGGCTGCATGACAAAGTGAATCACCATTATGCTCGCGTGTACGGTGCGGCCCTTCTGACGTCGGTCATTTCGGCTGGCGTACAACTCTCCCAACCGCAGCAATCGGCATTGTACGCAGCCCCCTCGTCGCGGCAGGTGGCCGCAGGGGCGTTGGGTCAGAACCTGGGCGACATAGCACTCGAGAGCGCGAAACGCGGGCTCGACACGCCACCGACCGTCACCATCCGGCCCGGCCAACCGTTCGATGTGTTTCTCGCAGGTGACATCGTCTTCGACGGGCCCTACATCGCGGCGCCGTTCTCAGTTGGCCGTTGAGGTATCCCGATGAGCAATCCCTCGAGAGATTCAGCAGCGCGGAGCGCGAGGGGCTGGGCGGGCTTGATCATCGTGCTACTCGACATCACATGGGCTGCCGGTCTCTCCACACAGTTCGTAGCGTCGCGGCTCGGGTATCATCGGCACCTTGGCGACCCCGTGTTTCGCGCGCCGTTGCCGGCAAGAGTATGGCTAGAGACGGCCGCCGTCTTGTTCGCCGTCGCGGCGGTCTTGTGCCTGCTAATCTGGCGAGGCCGGGCGGCGGCAGTCCCGCTGTCGCTTCTTGCGGTGACCGCCATTGCCATTCGAAATGGACCTGTCTATCCACCAGTGCGAGTTTTTGTATGGCATGCGGCGTACCGGGGGATCCCGGACTATGAACACCTCTTTGCGACGGCGTGGGCAATATTGGTGGTGGCATCGGTCGCCCTGTTCTTGAGTAGCTGGAGGCTCTTACGATCGGGAACTGACTTGAATCACGCGAGTAAGAGCAATGCCCAGTCGAGGAGGCCAGCCCCGCCATTCGCACCTGCGCCCAGGCTGCGGACGGGCGGTCGCCGGGTCCCGGTACGCTGAGAACGAACCATCTATAGGGCCGCCGGTTCGCTTCACTCATCGTGCTCCGGCAGACTGCGCAGAGATGCAGAATCCGGCACCGTTGAATGAACGAGTAGCTGCGCCTGCAGTGCATCGGTGGTCCACAGTTGGCGTGTTGGCCGTCGTCGGCTTCGTGTGCCTGTTGGCAAGTCACCATGCGCCGCTGCGCCTCAATCTGAGTTCGAGTATTCCGCCGGGCTGGTATATGGCGCGAGGTATCCGGACTGGAGCGGCTGTGCGCCGGGGGACTCTCGTCGCCGCATGCCTCCCATTGGTCGTCGCGGGATGGGGCCGTGCGCGCGGTTACCTGCATCGGGGCAGTTGCGCGGATGGGACGGCCCCAGTCGGGAAGCCCGTGTTCGCGATCGGCGGCGACACGGTAACCGTCGGTTCATCCGGACTCGAATTGGATGGCGCTCGGGTACCGTGTACGGAGCCATTACGGCAAGACTCGAATGGCCGCCATTTGCCACGTGTCCCAGACGGGCGGTACGTCGTGCAGCCTGGTGAGGTATGGCTTGTGTCCACGTATTCCCGGCGCAGCTGGGATTCCCGCTACTTTGGCCCGGTGCCGGTCTCCGCGATCATTTTGGCACTGAGCCCGCTGTGGACCTTCGGGGCGCACGGGCAATGACCGGCCAGATCATATGCCGTCGCTGCTAACCTCCCGGGCCGGGCCAAGCCCAATACAGGCTCTTCCTCGCTCTCCACGCAACGCTTTTTCCACAGTGCCTGTCAGATGAATGACAGGCAGACCATAGGATAGCCCCAACCGAGAGGCTGGGTGGACGAAGGCGAGTTAATCGATCGGGTGGTGGCAGGTGATGCCGCGGCCGAGCGGGCGCTGTACGATGCCCACGTCGACCGCGTGTACCGGCTCGCCTTCCGATTGGCCGGTGACGATGACCTCGCCCGCGATATCACCCAGGACACTTTCATCCGCGCTTTCGACCGCATCGCCACGTTCCGGCGCCAATCTGCGCTCTCGACCTGGATCCACAGCATTGGGGTCTCCGTCGCGCTCAACCGCGTGCGCTCGGTCAGCCGCCGCCAGGCGCGCGAGACCCCGCTCGACGGCACCACAGACCCCAGTCTCCCGGTGCGCCTCGCGGAGCCCGATCTCAAGCAGCGCCTCGCACAATCCATTGACGCGCTTCCACCGGGCTACAGGACGGTTTTCGTGATGCACGATGTGGAAGGCTTCACGCACGAGGAGATTGGCGAAGCTCTGGGCATCGATTCCGGTACGTCCAAGGCCCAGCTCTTCCGGGCCCGCGCCAAACTTCGCGTGGCGCTCGCCGACTTTGCTGGAGAATGGCTGTCATGACGTTCGACGATACTGGCGACGAACCTCTCGATCCCACACTGCTGGAGGCTGCGCGCGACTACAACGCGCCACCCCCCACCGTGCCCCGTGACGCGATGTGGTCGGCGATCCAGGCCGCGCGCACGAAGTCGGCCGCCGAATCGCAGGTCCGCTCGATCCAATCGGCTCGCAGAATGGCTTCACGTCGCACATGGCGCTCTGCGTGGCCCGTTGCTATCGCCGCAAGCCTGGTGCTCGCGGCTGGGATCGCGATCGGGCGGTGGACGGGTACTCCTCCATCTCACACGATCGTTGGGGTCGTGCCGCAGCCGACGCGCCGCGCACCGGTGGTCGCCCGGGGCGACCGCACGGCGTACCAGGTAGCCATCGCACGCAATCTCACGCAGGCCGAGGCGCTACTCACCGCGTATCGCTCCGAAGGCCGGTCGCCGGAGAGCCAGGCCGGTTCGGCTGACGTTGCCGGGTGGGCGCGCGATGTTCTGTCGAATACACGGTTGCTACTCGACTCGCCGGCGGGCGCCGACCCGAAACAGCGCCGCCTGCTGGAGGACCTGGAGTTGGTGCTGGTGCAGTTGGTGGAGTTTTCTCCTGATTCGTCAGGAGCCGAGCGACAAATGATCGATAGTACGATCGAACACGGCCACGTCTTGAGCCGGATCCGCTACGCGGTCCCCGCTGGGGCGACCGGCATATAGTCCGGCATTTCAGAGGATCTTCTCATGCGATCGAGCGCACTGACGTCTGTGCTGATGATGACAATCGCGCTGGCCCCCGCCAGCATCGCGGGCCGGGTTGGACGCGAGCTGGGCGATGCCGGCAGTTGGGTGGGACGCACCCTGGGCAGCCTGACCGCTCGCCACGAACACTTGGCGACAGTGGCGTGGCCGGATGTCCAGCTTGCCGGTCGGCCCGAGCGTGTAAAGGCACCGGTACCCTGGGCTGATGACGACCCCGCCGACTCGCTCTATCGCGCCGCACGTGCCGCGCTCTCAGACGGCGACTATAAGAAGGCCGCGGCGCTGTTCGGGCGGATCAGCGAGACGTATCCGAAGTCCGCGTATGCTTCGACGGCCCTGTACTACCAGGCGTTCGCGCTCTACCGCAGCGGGGAGGGCGCCGACCTGCACAATGCGCTCAGCGCCCTCCGTCAGCTCGCCAACAGCAATCCCGCAAGCGGCGCGCACGGGGATGCGGCGACGCTCCGCACGAGGATATGTACGGCGCTCGCACGCCAGGGCGACGCATCTTGCGCTGAGCGCATTGCGGTACAAGCTGAGTCGGCTGCGGCACCATGCCCCAGCGATGACGACGACAATGACGTCCGGATCGCGGCGCTCAATGGCTTGCTGCAGATGGATGCGGACCGCGCGATCCCGATTCTGCGCAAAGTGCTCGCCCGGCGCGACGCGTGCTCGGTTGGGCTCCGCCGCAAAGCGCTGTTCCTCGTGTCGCAGAAGCAAAGCCCGGAAGCCGCTGACATACTGGTCTCGGTGGCCCGAACCGACCCCGAGCCGGAGCTCCGTACGCAGGCGGTGTTCTGGCTGTCGCAGGTCGAGGACCCCAGAGTCGTCGGCGTTCTCGACAGTATTGCGACGCATCCAGGCGACGAGTCGGTCCGCGAGCGGGCGCTGTTCTCACTGTCGCAGCAGTCTGACAGCCGGGGCCTCGATGCGCTACGTCATGCCGCCGAGTCGGAGGACATGCCGGCTGAGTTGCGCGAGAAGGCGGTCTTCTGGATCGGCCAGTCGGGGGGCGCATCGAGCGCCACCTATCTCAAGGATCTGTTTGCGCGCACCAAGAGTGATGAGCTCAAGGAGAAGATCCTCTTCGGCGTGTCTCAGCACGGTGGCGAAGGGGATTGGCTTCTGGGCATCGGTGCGGACGACAAGGTGTCGAGAGATGTTCGCAAGAAGGCGGTGTTCTGGGCCAGTCAGGGCGATGTGGGGATCGGCCGCTTCATCAATCTTTACGACCGCAGCACAGATGAGGACATCCGCGAACAGGTGATCTTCGCTCTCTCACAGCGCCGCAATTCGGCCGCCGTCGATGCACTCATGCACATCGCCAAGACGGACAAAGACCAGGAACTGCGCAAAAAAGCCGTATTCTGGCTGGGACAATCCTCGGATCCGCGTGCTGCCAAGTTCCTTCAGGAGCTGATCGACCAATGACCGCCTACACTGCCCTCGCCAAATACGCGTGCGCCGCCGCGTTGCTCGTGGTCGCGGGCCCGCTTCCTGCCCAGAGTGGGTCGATAGAGAGCCGCGTCTCCGCCGTGACGGACGGCGACGTCCGCATGAGTTTCGCTTCCCGGCCGGATATTTGTGGAGAAGGGAATTCCATCATGACGGGCAGGCATGATCGCACCGTCTGGAACTCCTCGTCGTATTCGGCCGATGTCGAGTGGGACGAGGATTGCGAGCACGGCCCCGTGCGTTTGGTGCTCCGGGTTCGTGACCACGCACCCGTCGCGCTTCACGCCTACGTCGGCGGCCACTGGCGCACACCTAGAGAAGGGAGTCACGTCACCGACTTGGGCATCGTCTCCGCGAGCGAGGCCGCGACCTACCTGCTCGGCCTTGCTCGCCGCCTGCCATCGTCGCCGGGCAGCGACGCGATTTTTCCCGCTACCCTCGCCGATAGCGCTTCAGTTTGGCCAACGCTCGCGGCGATTGCGCGCGATTCCAGCAGCCCGTCGCGGACCCGAAAGCAGGCAGTGTTCTGGCTCGGCCAGGCGGCGGGCAACGCAACGGCCAGCCTCGACTCGCTGGCACGGGATCAACACGTAGACGAGAGCGTCCGGGAACAGGCTGTCTTCGCCCTCTCGCAGCGGCCGCACGACGAGGGGGTGCCTGCGCTCATTCAGATCGCGACGTCAAACTCCGATCCGGCACTTCGGAAAAAGGCACTCTTCTGGCTTGGCGAGTCAGGAGACCCCAGGGCGATCGATGTGTTCGAGAAGATCCTGACGAAGTGACTGTGCGCATCGTGCACGCCGAACGGGCGTGGCCGTTCGGGCGGCGTGATTGGTATTCTGCGGCCCCACGGCGCCGGCATGACTGCGACCGTGGGGCGATGACACGCGTCAGTTCCCGACCGCCTTGTGCTGACGCTCGTCTGTCGGAGGTGGCACAAAGTACTTGTCATACCACTGCATACTGCGGGTGAGTTTGTCCACCTGATGCCCCGTCCCGCGGATGCCGTGCCCCTCATTCGGATAGAGCACCAATTCGGTTTGGTCGCCGGCCTCCTTCAGCGCGATGTAGAACTCCTCCGCCTCCGCCCACGGCACGTCGTTGTCGTTCGCGCCGTGCATGATCAACATCGGCGTCGTCACCTTGTTGGCAAACCGAACCGCCGAGTGATTCCAGAGGATGTCCTTGCGCTCCGGCGAATTGAAGCGCCCCTTGTACTCGGACGGCAGGTAATCGTGGTAGTAGGAGACATAGGTCTGCGTCACCAGGTTCGACACGCCGGCCGTGGGAATGCTCGCCTTGAACCGCGTCGTCATGGTGGGGATGAAGTCGGCGACCTGCCCACCATAGCTGGTGCCCTCGACACCAAGCCGGTTGGGATCGAGCCACGAGTACTTGGCCAGTGCCGCATCGACCGCCGCGATCACATCACGCATCTCGCCGCCATCCTGGTCGTTCAGGATCTTGTCCTCGAACGCCTGACCATAGCCAGTCGAACCGCGGTAGTTGACCATTAGCGTCGCAAAACCGTGGCCCGCATAGATCTGGTTGGTGGAGTTGAACTCTGGTCCCTGCTCGCCGTGCGGGCCCCCGTGAGCGTTCACCACCAAGGGCACGGAATGGGCCGCGGGCGACGCGCCCACGTTCGCTGGACGCGTGAGGAAAGCCTCCACCGAAAGTCCGTCCTTGGTCTTGACCTCCAACCGCTCCACTGGCGCGATCTGCTTGCCACCGAGTACGTCCTGGTCGAGATGAGTGAGCTGCTGCGGCGCACCCGTTCCGCTCGCCACATACAACTGCGGCGGCGACGTGGGCGTGCTGTACCCGTAAGCCACGGCGCCCGTCTTCGCCAGAGACCATCCGCTGTATCCCAGCGAGCCCTCGCCCCCGACGACCACCTCGGGCGCACCGCCGGCGGCCGGCTCGCGCTCGAGCCTCACCTGCCCGTGGTCCTGCAAGGTGAAATAGATCTGCGAACCGTCCGCCGACCACTGCGGCATCCCGTAACGCAGATCTGCCTGCCCCGTGACCAGGTGCGCGTCCGATCCATCGGCGTTCATGATGTAGAGGTGGTCGTCCTCCGCCGTCGTTTCCATCGAGGTGATCGGACGGACGGTGTGGGTGTAGGCGATCTTCGACCCATCCGGCGACCAGACTGCGCCGTACTTGGGACCCACTTGATGCGTGAGCCGGTGAATCGCGCCATCGCTCACGCCGGCAGTGAGAATGTCGTAGTTGAAGTTCTCGTCCGCGTTCTCCTCCATGTTCGACTCGAACAGTATCCGGTCACCGGAGGGCGCCCACGCGATTGTATGTTCGTAGCGGTCGCCGCTGGTGAGCTGATGCACCTGCTTGGTGGCGACGTCGGCGATGAACACGTGCAGCCGCTTGTTGTCCTGAAACGGATGGACGCCCTCCCCGGCGTCCGGCTTATAGAGGTACCGGGTAAAGACGTGCGGATCGCCGTCGGCAGCCGCCGTCTCCGGGCCCGGGGTAGAAGAGACGAAGGCGATCTGTTTGCCGTCGGGCGACCAACTGATCGTGTTGCCGGCCCCCGGCACGGGCGCGTTGGTTCCGTCCATGGGCGCGATGTAGGTGGCGCCCGAGCCGTCCGCCTGGGCCACCCACAGGCCGGACTGACCATTGGCGCTGCCTTCATAGGCGAGCGATTTGCCGTCCGGAGACCAGTGCGGCGCGCTTCCGCTCGATTTCGCCGGCCCGACAGCCGCAGGCTGCCCGCTCGGCAGCTCGATCACCATCAAGCTCGGCGTCGTCCCCTGGGGTGAGTCGTGATGACCGACGGAGTACGCCACGCGCTTGCCATCCGGAGAGATGGCGACGGACGACACGGACTCCAGATGGTACAGATCGGTCGGTTGCAGCGCCGGGCCAGATGACACCGGTGGGGGAACGAAGGCCGGCGCCGCGTCAGCCGATGACGGCTCGGTCTTGGGGCTACAGGCCGCCAGGCCGACGGTGACGAGTGCGGCAGCGGCAAGTGTATTCGCCGCGCCGATGGGCAAGGAGCAGACAACACGTTGGAACGGGTGCACGCGCGCCTCCGGTAGCTGCGAATGACTGCCAAAAAACTTGTAAAGGATTCATGCCACGTGAGACCACATTGCACCCAAGATCCTCGCCTTTCAAGTAAGGCGGGCCTGTGTCCCACAATTTGCGCACGGATTCGCTGTCCCATATTTCGTGGAATGATCTGCAGGTGCGCCGGGTTCATCTACCCCGGAGAATGGGTCAGCCGTCCGAAGCCAGCGGCCGCGCAGACCGCACCAGCATAGATCCGCGGACCACAAAAGCCCATCGAGGGACCACATCGCCAGCGCGACGCAAAGCGACGTCCACGGCGGTCAGTGCAGATCCAACGCTGGCTTGCTGGACCCTCGATGACAGGTCCGGCGATCGGGGCGCGGCGCGCGTCCCGATCGCCTTTGCCTCTATCCCCCTCGCGTCGTCAACTGACTGCCTGCGCCACGCCCGCTAATTCCCCTTCGCCTCCACGCGGATGCCGGATGAGGGCGCATTGCCAGCCTGGCTGCCCGCCTGGAAGACCGAGTGCTCGAGTTCCACGTAGTGGAACGGGGCACCATCTGCGTCCCGCACCACGTCTCCTTCCCATCGGAAGTCAGCCGAGGCGTTGTTGAGGTTGACCGTGTACTGCACCGTCCCCTCATACAGCTTCGGCGTGTTCTCGATGAACGGGCAGAACTCGGCCGGGTTGAAAGGGAAGAGGGCCGAAATGTCCGTTCCGCCGTAGATCGCCACGTGGGTGTCGGCGGCCCGCAGCAGAAGAATGCTTTGCCCCACCTGCGACGGCGTGTTGACCTGCTGGCCGTCCACTGAGTCGCGCGTGCTGGCGTTGGTGCAGACCGGCAGGTTGTCCACCGGCCCGTGAATGGCAAGCAATTGCCGTACTGCGTCGACCGTTATGACCCGGACCTCGACGCCTGCCACGCGAACGATGATCGGAGAATGCGTTCCTGGATTGTTCGTGAAATCGAATCGAGGTGCATCCACACGGTCGCCGCCGCCCCCGAGAGGCTTGTCGCAGGCAACGAGACATAGTGCGATGAGAACAGAGGGAATCACACGATTCAAGGGGTACATGTTTCCTCCGCTGTGAGAGACTGGGGTACGCACACTCGTGAATCGGCGACCGGCGACCGGAGGCCGGTCAGCTCCTCGCAAACCACACCGCCAGGTCCAGGTTCCGCGCGGCCAATCGCCCCACTCGGCCCCGCGAACCCGTGGCTAGATTTGAGGGTACACGCCGTCGCTCACCCCCCAATCACCTGCCAGTCACCAGGGCGATGACCGCCCGCCTGCCGGTGTACGGAGGTCAGGATGATCAGGTTCACGACGCTCGGATCGGTTGACCTGCGTGGGCTTGCCGGGCAGCAGGTTGTGCCGATCCTCGCGCAACCGAAGCGGCTAGCGCTGCTGGCATACCTCGCGACGGTTCCGTCAACGTTGAAACGACAGGGCGATACGGTGCGGGCCATGTTCTGGCCCGAGTACGATGAGCCGCGCGCCCGCCATGCGCTGAATCAGGCCCTGTACGCGCTCCGTCGCGAGCTCGGATCGGCGGTCATCGTGTCCACCCGCGGCGGGGAGCTCCGCGTGGCGCCCGGCGAGTTCTGGTGCGATGCCGTCGCGTTCCGAACCGCACTCGAAACGGATCGGCCAGAGGTCGCGCTCGAGCTCTACCGAGGGGACCTGCTGCCAGGGTTGTTCGTGTCAGGCTCACCGGCGTTCGAGCACTGGCTCGACGCGGAACGCGATCAGCTACGGCGAATGGCGGCGGCCGCGGCCTGGCAACTCTCTGCAACGGCCGAGTCGGAGGGGCGAGTCGAGACCGCAGTGTGGTGGGGCCGGCGCGGGATGACTCTCTCCCCGTACGATGAGCTGGCCGTGCGTCGCGTGCTGGCGCTCATGGATCGCCTGGGCGATCGCGCCGGCGCTATCGAGACGTACCAGGCCTTCGCCGCAGACGTACGGGCTGAGCTCGACGTCTCCCCATCGCCCGAGACGCGGCGCCTCGTCGCAGAGATTCGCTCGCGAGACAGTATCTCGGTCCCATTCGCCGCTGATTCGCATAATCCACGCTCCCGTGCAGCGACCGATCCAGTTCACGAGCATGCACACGTTGCAACAATTCCGCTGGCAGACTCGCCGTCACGTCGCATCCCCCGAGTGCTGCGGACGGTCGCGGCCAGCGCAGGCGCAGTCCTGCTCCTTTTGATCAGCGACGGCCACGGGTTTGATCGGCATCCGGGCCAGAGCCGATTGTCCACGTCGGTACCTGATGCCGGTGGGATGGGCCGGGCTGTGGTGACGGCACCGGCGGCATGGTCGCGCGGTACCGATAGCGCCCGGGTCCTCTACCAGTTGGGGCGATTACGGTTGGAGAGACGTTCGTCAGATGACCTCGACGCGGCTCGCGTCTACTTCGAGGAAGCGATTCATCAGGACAGCACTTTCGCGATCGCGTATAGCGGCCTCGCCGAGGCCTATGCGCTGCTGACCTGGTACAGTCCGGCCGCGAGACCGGAGGCGATTCCCAAAGCCCGGGCGGCCGCGCGCCACGCCCTCGACCTCAATGACGGGCTTTCGGAGGCGCACACGTCATGGGCGGCCGTGCTGGCATGGATGGATCGCAACGGCCAGGGCGCCGAGAAGGAATACCAACGAGCGATCGCACTCGATCCCCGAAATGCAACCGCCCACGAATGGTACGCATTTGCGCTTGCCGAGCGCTCTCGGCTCGGACCTGCGATTGCGGAAGCCCGATGGGCACTGGACATCGATCCGCAGTCGCCCGCAATCAACGCCGATTTGGCGACGCTGTTGTACTGGAACGGCCAGTACAATGAGGCGATTTCCCAATGGCAGCACACTCTGGATCTCTCTCCGGGATTTCGCCGGGCTGACAATCAGCTGTGGCACGCCTACGCAGCCGCAGGCCGGTATGCGGATGCCGTCCGGGCGCTGGAACAGCTCGGCCGCAGACAGGGCATGCACGCAGCGGATCTCCGCGCACTCGAGCGGGCCTACGCCGAGGACGGGTGGCGCGGTGTGCTCACGTGGCGGCTCCAGGCCCTCGTTGTGGCGGCCGATCGAGAGCCGGGGCTCACCATTCAGATCGCCACGCTCTGTGCCGAGCTTGGGCGACCGGGGGCCGCCTTGATGTGGCTGCGCCGCGCCCGTGACGAGCACAATCAGTTCTTGCCCTACGCCGCACTCGATCCGGCGTTTACCGCGTTGCGGACCGATCCTCGCTTTCCGGCGCTGTTTGCGGCCGCCAGCAGCGGGTAATCCGAGCGGAACGGACCGGCGACCATTGAGCCGTTCGCCGGGCCCGATCGACCGTTCAGCGGCGGTCGGTGACTAACAGTCATGACCGCGGGTGATCATCTAGTCGGCGTCCCAATGATACCAGATCGGACCCGTACGGGCCCAGCGTGGATGCTTGATGGCCCACGCCACAGGCTCGGCACCTACTGGAGCCTGCAGCTCGCGGGGTGGGCGACTTACGCGCTCATTGCCGCGGTGACGCTCATGCCGATGTTCCCAGCCGCCGTGACGCCGCGACTGTTCCTGATCAAAGGGATACGCGGGGCGCTGGGTCTCCCCTGCAGCGACCTGCTCAGGCGCCTATACGCATTCCTCGAGCGTCGGTCCGCGGCTCCCTGGATCTGGGCGCTCACCGTCAGCGCCGCGCACATCGCGCTCGGTGCCACATGGTATCTGCTCTTCTTTATCGCCACGAGTCCGTGGCAGCCGGCCAACGCACCTCGCTTCCAGTGGGCCCAGGCGCCACACAATAGCATCGACTCCGTCCTGGTACTGGCCACATGGTCGGCGCTCTATTTCGGCATTGCGCATTGGCAGCGCGCTCGGCGGGCGCAGGAGCTCGCGAGAGAGGCAGGCCAGCGGGCCGAGCGCGCACAGCTCGCGGCCCTGCAATACCAACTCAATCCACACTTCCTCTTCAACGCGCTCAACTCGATCCGTTGCTCGATCATCGAGGAACCCGCGAAGGCGCGAGATTCTCTTACGCGATTGGCGGACCTCCTGAGACAGACGGTGTACGCTCCCCGCGCCGAGTGGACCCCATTGGGCGAGGAGGTCGAGTGGGCGCGCAACTACCTTGCGTTGGAACAACTGCGCTTCGAGGACCGGCTCGAGACGTGCCTCGAGATCGAGGAGGGTGCGGCAGCCTGTTTGATTCCCAGTTTTCTCCTGCACCCGCTGGTCGAGAACGCAATCAAACACGGGATACGAGCGAGTCCGGCGCACCTGACAGTCCGTGTCCAGGCGGTCCGCCGCGATCAGGGCGTGGAGATCCGCGTGGCCAATACCGGCCGGCTTGCCTCGGCAAATGATACTGAACCGGCAACTGATTTGAGACTCACTCATGGTGTCGGAATTGCCAATCTCAAAAAGCGGCTCACGCTCTTGGACCCCTCTCGGAACCGGTTCGAGTTGGTGCAGGACGGCCCGTGGGTTCAGGCCTCCGTTTTTGTCACGCAGCCGAGTGCGTTGCCACAGCGATGACTCTGCGTGCTGTGGTGATCGACGACGAGCGGCCTGCCCGCGGGGACTTGCGCCGGCTGCTGGCCGCGCATCGCGAGCTGGAGGTCGTCGGTGATGCGGCGGAGATCGAGTCTGCTGCGGACCTCATCGCCCACGAATCGCCCGATGTCGTGTTTCTCGATGTGCAGCTTGGTCCCTCATCGGGTTTCGCGCTGCTGCCCCACCTGTCGCCTCGGTGCAAGGTCGTTTTCGTCACGGCATTCGACGAGTATGCAATCCGTGCCTTCGATGTGAACGCCGTCGACTACTTGCTGAAGCCGGTTCACCCCGACCGTTTGGCAAGCACGATACGCCGGTTGACCGCAGGGGAGTCTGGGTGTCCCCCACGACTATCGATGGACTCCGTCGCCTTTCTCCCTTGTGGCAGCGCATCCGCCTTCCTCCCGGTCAGCTCGATTGCCTGTATCCTGGCCGACGGCGACTACACACAGGTGATCACGCAGGATGGACGGAAACGGGCGATCCTCCGGTCGCTCGGCGATTGGGAGCGGCGCCTGCCCGCGGATATCTTCGTGCGCGTGCACCGATCGGCGATTGCCAATCTCGGTGCTGTTTCGCGCGTGACTCCGCTTCATGGTGGACAAATCCGCCTGGAGCTACGTGCGCTCGAGGAGCCGATCGTAGCGAGTCGCCGCTTCGCTCGCCGCCTCAGGTCAATGCGGCAGTAGAGTGCAGGTCACGGTACTCGACGACTCTCACCGATTGGCATCGCGCGTGAAGTTCAGGTGTCGGAGGACGGGCCACGACCGGCCGGAATCTGTGGACACCTGGATGATCTGGGTATAGCCGGCCGGTGTCGGGACCCACTGAAAGCGCAGGCGGTGCGGCGGGGTCGTCGTCGTGAGATCATGGAAGAACGCCCACCCGCTGTCCGTCTGAACACCGTCGAAGGTCGCGAGCTCCACATAGTTGTCGGCCAGGCTGTACCGCCATGACTTGCTGGGCAGGTCGAACGCCAGCAGGATTACTCCCTCGACTAGAGGTCCCTGAGGCGGTGTATATCGCGTGCGCTCCTCGAAGGCGCACCCGAACGGCAGCTTACGGGTTTGAACGGCCAGCGCGTCGTCGATGGCGCTGTCGTTCGGGCTCTTGAGGAGATACTCGTGCCCGTGCCAGTTGCCGATGAGAAAGTCGAACCGATGAGCCTCCGCTGCCGGGCAGGCAGGCGGTGCTTGTTGCGCGCGGAGGGGCGTGGCCGAGAGAACGATGGCGATGGTCCAGGCGAGGACCGGGCGGCCTAGCGTCGATGACATAAGGCAGGCGTGTCGGTGAGAAGGGTAGACCGCGGAGTACTCACCCCGAACTTGTATACACTCTGCCGCCATGCCTCACCGCGATCGATCAGCGGTCGGGCGCGCTCGACGAACGGCTCCCGGGCCCGCGCTACCGTACTCCTAACCCGCGTGAGCGCTCAGGAATTGGCGGAGGAACGCGATCAGTGGCTCCCACGCCTCGGGCTCTTCGAGCAGGATCGACGACCCGTGTACTCCCCGCTGCGCGTGGTAGTACGCCTTGCTCGGCATCCGAAGGGCCTGGTAGATCGGCGCCACGCTGGAGTCCTCGGCCGCGCCCGACACCACGTACGTCGGCTGCCTCACCGCAGCGGCCCAGTCCCGTACCAGGGCCGGCCGATCCGGAGCGTCGTATTCGCCAGGCGAGAACGACACGACTCCGTTGACGTCATCCGGATGCTCGCGCGCCAGGTCAAGAACGAGAATCGACGACCACGAAGACCCCCACACGATGACTCGAGAGGGGCTCCGGTGCGCCCGGGCCCAGGCCAATGCCGCGTCCAGATCGCGCCGTGCGGCGAATCGGACCTTTCGTCGCTGCCCCTCATCCTGTGATGCGACGATTGCCGCTGTCCCGAACCGTTTCGCCGTTTCGTTTGTAATCCCGGCCCATCGGTCCTTGTCCCCCCACCGCGTGTCGACTGCGAGACATTGGAATCCAAGTGCTACTAGTCGAGGGGCAATCGATCGGTACTCTCCTCGGCTCGATCCGGATTGGTGAAACAACAGGATCATTGGCGCGTGGTCTGAGCGTGCCCGATAGAGATCGGCCGTTACCAGGAGCGAGTCGGAGGCTGGGAACGTAACGGTCTCGAAGCCGTGAGCCTGATCGCTCACGAGACGCCTGATCGTCCCGTTGTCAGTTCGCCCGTGCCGCCCACCCGGGTGCGGCGGCGACGTCGCGGACCATCCCGGAGCGGCCGTCACCAACAGGAAAGCAGACAAGAGAGGGAGTGAGTTAGAACGCATTGTCAGTGGATCGGATGGCAGATGGTTGGCAAGCAAGATGATGAGTGTCTACGTGATCAATCCGTGCAGGGCCCCGCAATGAGATGGGGCACCATGACCGGCACGACGCTCCGCGGCAGGTACCTGATGGTTCGCGTGTCCCCGGCGGCGTCCGTCACCGTCACGGCCGCCGAGCTGTCGGCATTGCCGTCGTGCCAGTTCCGCTCGCCCAACGTCATCCCGTTCCGCAGCCCCGCACGCTCGGCGGCGCTCCCGGGCCGGACGCCGGACACGACCCTCTCCCTGGCGGAGATATCGGCGTCGAAGCCAAGGTCAAATGCAAATCTCGGCTGCTGCTCCACCGCCAGACACGAACCGAATCCAATGGCTTCCACCGGGATCGTCTGACCGGCCTGGATGAACCGGGCGAGGGCGCCCCGCACATCGCGTCGCACCGATTGTGGGAACGCACGAATGAACTCGTCCTGCGTGAACGTGCCGTCAGCCGACGCGTGACGCATGATCGTGCGCATGACGGAGTCGAGTGACAAATGCGCCGCCGTCGCGCGATGGACGAGTGCGTTGAGGTACCCGGCGATCACGTACCCCTGCTGATACGGCAACTGCTTCATATTCGGGTCGCTCCAATATCGGGCCGCGACGGAGTCCTGCGGAGTATTCCGGACCGGCGAGAGGTAGTACTCCCGAATCGCGCGGTTGATGTTGCGCAGCACTTCGGCATGCGTCATCACGCCCGTCGCATCCACGATGCGGTCCGCGTAGAAATCGGTAAAGCCCTCGGAGAACCATTTGGTCGATCCTTCGGTGGAGTCGGTTCCCACCAGACGGAAGCGCCGCCCGTTCCATTCGTGGAACATCTCGTGGGCCAACGTCTGCCCGAACGATGACGCCGGGATTCCGGAATCGGCGTACATCGCGAGGGCGTGGGTGAAGGCCGTGCCACCTCCGGATCGCGCGATCTGGATACGTGCGACCAAATAGTAGTCCGTCGCATCGTCGGACCAGAAGGCCCGCTCGCGCCCCATGAGTGACGCCGTCATCTCGGTGAAAACGGAGTCGGGGAAGACGCTGGCTCCCGCGCTCGCGATGAGGACGCGGTGTCCCCGTACCGTGAGCGCTTGCCACCGGAGCAGTCCGCCGATGAATAGCGACTCCTGCAGGTCACGGACGGTGGTATGCGCCGGCACCGGTGATCCGTCGCCAAAGCTGCTGGCGACGCGCCATCCGTCAGGCAGAGTGAGCCAGCGGGTTTCGACTATCACGGAATCGGCGGGCGAATATTGGGGGTATACGAGTGAGTTTTCGCCGACGAGCACCATGAGGTCGCGTCCCGCAACTGCCCGGTGGTACAGCGGCGGCGCCAGGGCGCCGCTCCAGTCCTGATGGAGGCGGTAGCTCACCGTGACCCGTCGGCCGGCCGGTGCGACGACGGTCCACCGAGACGAATCCGCGGTGGGCGTGATGCGGACGTCACTTGTGGTGGCCGTGAGGGCCGTGATCGCTCGGTAGAGATCGGGCTGTCCCGCCCACGCCGACGGGAGGACAAGTGTGGTGACCCCCGCCGGCCCACTGGGAAACGACAGCGTCACCCCGATGTCGCGCCGGGTGCCGTCGGCGTCGAGGGGAGTGAAGTCATAGGCGAGCGTGTCGGTGGGCGACCGGGTCACGGGAGCCGGTACCCCTCGCCGTGACGCCAGTGAGGTCCCACATCCCGCGATCAGTGACCCGCATGCGAGGGACGCCGCCATCGCGATCACCTCGCCGCCGCGGATCACGGGGGCAGTCCGGCCGTGGTCACCCTCGCCGGTGTCACGATCTCAATGACACAGGATTCCGGCCATACTGATTGGAGACCACTATACGTTCGGCGCGCAGACCCACCGCTCGACGCTATCTGGTGGTTGGTGTTGGACATGCGCTCGTACGACACACGCTCCATGGATTGAGTTGCTCCACGGAATCACCCCTCCTACTCGGTTATCCCGTGATAGGCGCCGCTGTTGGTTTGTTGAACGCTGCGACCGAGCCGGCCTACCCGTGGCTCAGGGATACAGTTCTTTTCACCGCCATCGGAGTCATAATCTCGCTGATCGTGCCGTGGAGCTCTCGGAGCTCTCGGAGCGCTCGTGCGCAAGCCGGAAGCACTGCGAGAATCCGTCGGCACTCGTAGCACCGACTATTGGACGCCGGACTTCCGCGACATAGCGATGCCGATGGACGCTTTCACGGCGCAGTCGGCGCACTCACTCAGGCGTTCAGACAGCCACTTCGAGACGAGGCCGGACGGCCCGTCCTCGCAACCTGCGTCACTCGGGTCCCGGGGACCTCGATTCGCCTAGCTCGGCGTCTCGGCCACCACCCGCCGTACGGCCGACTCAACGGCCGGCGATAGGTAGTGTTTTGCGCTGGGTACGCGATGTTGTGCACGCAAATAAGTGGCGAAGAAAGGAACGCCGCCACCGCGTAGCGTATTCGCCAGCGCATCCCGTCCTAACACATCGACGATGACCTTGGACATGGCGGCGCCGAGGATGTAGAACGGGCCGCCGCCGGCTACTCCATGGTCGAGCAAAGCCCGCGCACGGGCGGCACTATCTGGCACATGCGGCGCCTGCAGAAGCGAATCGAGGAGCGCCGCTCCTTCCGACGGCACACGCCCGGTCTGTGCGCGGATCTTGTCCAATCCCTCGGCCACGTAGCTGGTGACTCCCTCCAGGTACACTTCTTCGAGGCCAGACACGAAATCCGAATCGGCAGCGGCGATCGGAGCCGGCGTCTTCGGATCACGTCGCGCCGCTGCTTGGGCGGCGTGAAAAGTCTCGTGCGTCATGACGTCCATCAGTCGAGGGAAATCATCCTTGTAATACTCGATGTCGAGCGCCGTAACGCGGTTCGTCCCCCACCCGTTTGACATGTCCGCGAAGTACACGGCCACATTGCGCGTCAGCGTGGTCCCATTGGGAACATACGGGACAATCCGGGCAGCGACCTCCGCAAGCATCGCCGCGCGGTTCCGTTCGAGCTCGCTCAGAAGAGCGACAAATTGTTGTTCATGCTCGACCACATCCCCGAAGTGATAAAAAGCCCCGGGGTGCTCATAGCGGTACAGCGCGGTGAGCGGGTCTGTCGTGGCCGCGCACACGAGATTCCACGCGAGCTGTTCTCGGGATAGCGGAATCGCATAGAATGATTGGCTCCGATGAGTGATGAGCGCATCGAATGCCGGGGTGCTGATCCGCCGTTTGGCGTCACCGACCGATAGGCCGGGCGTGCGCAAAATGGCGAGTAACGTCTCCGCCGGGGCGAAATCAAGACCCAAATGGAGATCGAGCCCGCGGCGCTTTGCGGCGGCGAGCCATTCGTCCGCGTGCGGAAGCGGAATGTAGTGCCGGCCCGTGAACACCATTTGGTAGGCGCCGCCGTGCTCGTGATGCCACGTAGTCTCCGCTACCCTGAAGCGGGCCGCGAGGTAGGCGACGTGGACGAGTCCCGGAGTTCCGGGGGGCGGACGACGGCCCATGCTGTCAGCCAGCGGGCGAATGAAGCTGGCGGGGAAATTGATTGTGCCGTCCAGATCGAGAAACCCGGGTATGAGTTGCGCCGCCTCCGGTCGCGATAGCGCAGAGACGCGCGCGAAAAGGTCGGTGGCCTCATCCGCCGACAGCGACAAACGCAGCCACTGCATCTCTGATGCGCTGACCCCGGTCACGGAGGATACCGAGTCCCAGGTCGATGGTCGGCCGAAGTCGAGCGTTTGGGCGGGGAGCCACTGAGCTGCGAAGACAAGACCAGTCGCACTCAAGAGGCATCGTGCGACCGCGTGTGCAACCGGGCGGCGAGTCATCAAGAAAGGTCGCGGGTTTCGGGTGACTGCTCTGGAACCCCACACTCATTGATTTGCGAGGCTAGCCAGACAGAAGCTCCGAGCGATTAGACAGGCGACGTATGGGGAGCGTTGCGTCGCGGGCGGCACCATCACTGAAGTCCGCGGCCCGCCCATCGTCCGTGTCGCCCGCCGATGTCAAGTAGATCGATGGTGTCGGCGACTATACAGGGTGGCAGCTCGCAGAGCGGACACGTCTAATGCGCTAGCCACTGCGCAGCTTCGAGCAACTATTGGATGCGGCAGAGTCCGTGCGTAGCGCCGCTGGCCAATCGGAACGGAGTGGTCCGGGCCTGCCCGCTCGCCGAGAAACACTCGTCGCGCAGCCGGCCGTTGACGCCTCGATCAGCATGGAGTGTCCTGATGGGCCGCCCAAACATGGCGAGCGCCTTTTCCGGAGTGACACGGCTTGTAACCTGTCGATACACCATGTAACCGCCCCGTGCGTTGCCGCGCGGCATCCCTGACAACGTCCGCGCAGGCCGGTATGTTCGCCTGGACGCCGCTCCTTCTTGATCGTCTGTACCGGCCGGAGTTCCGCTCAGCCTTCGTAGAGATCTGACCAGGGAGGAAAAACGTATGAAGCAACTCGTCGTAATTGTGCTTGTTACAATGTTTGCCGCCTGCAGTAGCTCGTCGGCGCCTCTAGGTCTCTTCACGGGCACCTGGGTCGGCAGCGTCGACGGAGTCACGACGTACACCATCTACGCGACACAGACCGACAGCATCGTGCGTGGCAGCGGGACTTTCGTTGACAGGAGCGAATCAGGTTCATACTCCATCACCGGTATCTCGAAGCCGCCCGATCTCGACCTCACGCTGACACTGACAAGCGGCTCGCTCAATTATTACGGCAATTTTGTGACGCCGGATAGCGTCGTCGGCTCCTTTATCAACGTTAGCGGAATCTCCACCGGTCCTCCGGGCCCGTCGATGTCACTCAAGAGGCAGTAGGCGCGCGAGCCACGTGGCCACCGACATCCCCAGTCCGAGGATCAGCATGGCGGTCACCGTGAATGTCGGCGACCTGCGGAGCGAACGGTGCCCGGTACGAAAATCAGGGGCGAAGCCCTTCATGCGGCTAACGCTGGGTCAAGGCAACCAGCCGCGCAAGTTCAGGCGGCGTGGCGAGCCGGCGCCTGATCATGAGCGTGAGGCCGCGAGTGCCTGGAGTGAACGAGGTACTCTAACCAGCTTACGCATCGAGCAGATATGTTAAGCACCCCATGTCGTTGCGTGCCTGGATTGGCCGTCTTGTGCGGCGATTACGCTCTGCACCTCCGATCGATGTGCTCGAAGCGACGCAGTCCGAGCAGATCGCGGGTGCCCGGCGGAAAGGGCACCGCGTGGTGTTCGGAGATTTTGTGGGCGTGTTCACGATCGACGATGCCGGGACACCGTACTTCTCAGTGCGCACCGACCTCGCCGACTGTTTCGAAGTAGACGACGCTCGCCTCCGGAATGTCGTGTGGCATCAGGCGGCTATGCGGTACCCGCGTCTGCGCTATCTCGACCCCATTCGACGCCCCGCAGACTACGACTGCCCGTCGTGTGCCGGCACCGGGCGGGTTAGAGGATTACCTCCACGCGCCGAGGACAAGCTCATTTGCACCTGCGGCGGACTCGGCTGGCTTCCCGCCGGGTATGTAGACCCCACCCTACCATAAGGACGCAACCAGGGCCCGGCATCGTGAGCCGGAGCTGGCTCGAGGAGGATAGATCTTACCCTGGCGCGCAAGAATCAAACTCTCTTACAGTGACACGCTTCCAGGGCTGGGAGGTCGCCACGTAGCCGCAGCGAAGTAGGGAGCCGGTTCATGCTTGAACGCGTGCATGACCATCAACTTGGTCCAGGCGGCCATTGGAAGACCGGCGACTTCGTCACGTGACACGAAACGAAGAGCTACCGTTTCGGAGCCGTCAGGTCGCGCCTCGCCGCCAATGCGGCGCGCCTCGAACACAGTCGCGACATACGAGACGGCGTCACCGTTCGGGTACCCGATACGAAACTCCGGGCCCCCGAAGACGCCATGTAGTCGGATTGGCTCGATCAACAGCCCCGTCTCCTCCCAACACTCACGAACCGCGGCATCGGCCGGTGTCTCGTCGGGCTCGATAGCGCCCCCTATGGTCATCCACAGGCCCGAGCCGGCGTCCTGTGCCAACAACAGCCTGTCGTCATCAAAGAGCATGACGGTAACTGACTGAAGCATCAGAACGTCGTGACCGATCTTGCTTCTCATTGCGCGAACGTACGGCGACATGGCCATCAGGTACCGGCTCTTTCAGCTGCCTGGTCGACAGGACCGGCCTGGACACCTTCCCTTTATCGCATTCCCACCAGATCCAGCGTCGGCGCGCGGCGCGGCGCAGGCTCCGGAGCAACCGGCCCCTTCACGGCTCGCCACAAGACGTGGTTGAGCAGCGCGTCGTCGACCCGATCCTCCTTCCGGAAATCCATCCCCCGCGAGAGCTGGGCAAGACGGCCCGTATCAGGATTGGTCTCGGTCATCGGAATCGACGGATGCGCCGCGACGTACACCGATGTATCCGGCTTCGTCCCGAACGCATCGCGCAGCGGACGCCCAAAGTGGTCGAAGGGCGACAATGTCCCAAGCCCCAGGATTTCCTCGATCGTCGCTAACACATCGGTCGTGTTGGCGAAGCGATGCACCACGCCACCCTTCGCCCACGGCGAAATCACGAGCATCGGCGACCGATGCGAATCGACGTGATCGGCGCCGGCCTGTGCGTCGTCCTCGAGCACGAAGACGACCGTCGACCCCCAGAACCGGCTCCGCGACAACGCCTCGATCATCCGCCCCAACGCGAGATCATTGTCCGCCACATACGCCCTCGGCGTTAGCGCCTTCGGCTTCGCCCCCGCCGTATGATCGTTCGGCAGACGCACGATCTCGAACGCCGGCATCGAATCCGTCTGCTCGTACCGCGCCAGCTCCGCGATCCAGATGTCCGCCCGCTTCTGATCGGGAATTGTCAGATCGAATGCCGGGAAATCGGGACTCGTATGCCCCACGAGCGCCGGCTTGTCACCCACCGCCGGACCGTGCCACACGTCGCTCGTGTCGTTTCCCTCCTCCACGACAAACTCGCCATAATCCCGAAACGAAATCCCCTTCCTGGCCGCCAGGTCCCACAAATACCCCATCGCGGGCGCGTTGACATCGTCGCCGCCCGGCGGCGCCCCACCGCGATTCGTCCCCTCGTAATCGTACGGCTGCCGTCGCCCTGAATACACCGACTGGACAGTCTTCTCATTGTAGTCGGTCGCATACGCCGCCGTCGACCAGTTGTGCCCGTCTCCACTCACCTCGGCGTTGCAAAAGAACCGATCCCATATCCCAAACCGCTCCGCGAGTGCGTGATGGTTCGGTGTGACCGCTCGGCCGAAGAAGACGATCGCTGTGTCGCCGTCGGCCTGCGCCAGATCGCCGAACAACTGGTCGTATGTCCGGTTCTCCTTGAGGATGTAGACCACATGCCGGATCGGGGGATACAACGTGCTCGAGCGGCTGAACTCCGCGTCCCACCCGTTCGCACGCGCGACACGCGCCGAGTACGCGGCTAGCGTACCGGCATCGGGGGACGCTACGACCATGACCGTCCCCGAGAGCTGGCCGAGGGTGTAGCCGGCCGGATTCAGCCGCCGCCCGGGTACCGGCCCCGTCACGGGGTTCGGTCCGGTGCCGCGCCCCTTCCCGTTCACGACGAGCAGCGTATCACCGGCGCCAACCAACACGGAGGTAGGGTACCATCCGACCGGTATCCGGCCGATGATCGTATCCTGCCTGCTCCCCAGAATCGCGATCGCATTGTTGTCCGCCTCCGCGACAAAGAGTCGTGTGCCATCGGCCGAGAGCGCGAGCGCATTCGGCGTGCTTCCTTCCCCGGTTCGGGCCGGGTTCGCATCGTGTAACCGCGTAACGACGCTGTCCGCATGCGTATCGACCACGTCGATCTCCTCGGTGCTGGCGGAGGCGACGTAGAGATGCGTACCGTCGCGACTGAGCAGCAACGCCGAAGGATGCCGAGCGACCGGGATCCGGCGGATCGGCCGTAGCCGGCCGCCGCCAACGGGGGCGAACGCGGACACGGTGTGCCCTCCCCACGCCGAAACGAAGACGGCGCCCGTGCCGGTCACCGCGACGGCATACGGGTATCGCTCGGTCGCGAGGCGCTGGCGCACACGCCCCGACGCGAGGTCGACGACCGCGACCGAGTCCCCGAGATTTTCCGCCACGTACAGCATCTTCCCGTCGGGGGAAGGGGCGAGCCCCGCGGCATAGCGGCTGTCATGGTGCGCCTTACCGCGCGGAGCGAGACCAATGCTATCCGTCAGCGTGGCGCTGTCGCCGCGCCAGGCGTAGCGGTAGACGACATCGCCGCCACCCCCGGACGCATAAAGCGTGGAGCCATCGGGGCTGAACGCCAGCCCCAGAAACGCCGCGCGCTGTGGGAGTGTTTGCCGCACCGCGCCAGCCGGGCGGTCGATAACCTGAACCCCCTGCTCGCGCCAGCCGTTGAGCAACACGATGATGCGCGTGCCATCGGGAGAGAGCACCGCGGCAAGGGGAAAGGAGCCGACATCGATCGGCCGGCCGGCAGGGTCGAGCCGAACTCCGGTTGGGAGCCGCCCGATCCCCGTCGCCTGGCCGGCAGCATCCGCCTCAGACGCCCGCGCCCCGGCGTCGCGCGCCACTCGGCACCCGCTCGCCAAGCCAAATACAGCGGCGGCGACGGCAATCCTGTAGCCGCGGGTGTTCACACCCACTCGGTTCCTACTTTGGTTCTCGAGCACCGCATGCGCCTCCAGATTGGGCAGCCCGTGTAATTCCAATGATTCTTCTGCCATTGTGCCAGTCGTGTACTCCTACGTTGCCCGACCGTTACCCAACCGTGCGCAGGCAGGGAGGGCAACGAAATGCGTGGTTCAGCCGATTACGGTTTCTGAGTAGCAATCCCCCGGCTGGTCAGGTCCGCCACGATTTCACCCTTTGCGTCGGTGTACGCGGTCCGATCGTCCCTGAATCGCCCGGCGAGTCAGAAATGTTAGTGTCGCAGCGTATACTGTGACAGCCAGGGGCGTTGCAGATCGGTTCGCCGACGTGCCATGAGACACAGGACAGTAGCACCCCGTTGCATGCTTTTTCGCGCGCACCCGCCGTCCTACGTGCCGGCGATCGTCGGGGTGCTCGCGTTCTGGGGCGGCGTGTTCGGGGCCGAATGGCGATACCCCACAGAGTTCGACTGGCGGTACATGACCCTGTCGACGCTCCTCTCTCCCACCGGCAATCCCGGCGGTCACCAGTGGGCCGCGGCCGGCCTTGGCGTGAGCGGATTGTGCTGGGTGTGCTGGGCGGTCGCGTTGGGACGAGACCGGGGCCGCGCCGCTCCGGCCGAACCGGTGCAGGGGATCTGGGCACTGGGATGGGGTGGCGCGTGCACGGCCGGTTCCGGCGTGTTGCCCCTCCGCATACCCGGCCTCCCGAAAGGGCACGAGATCCTCACGATACTCGCTTTTTTCGGCCTCTGCCTCGGATCCGTGCGCCTGACGTTGCAGCTTGCCGAGCGGGCCGCGCGCAGGCGAGTGCACGGTACGGCCCACCACCCACGCCTCCGGGCGGCGAGTCTGGCGGCGGTCGTAGCGCTGCCCGTCGTCCTGACGGGCCTCGCGCAGGCGTACGTCTTCTTCGCGCGACCGGACCTCCACTGGGTGGGTCTCGAGTGGCGCGCGCGCCACGTGCCCGTGTACCTCAGCTTCGCGTTTTGGGAGTGGGTCACGTGTGGTGTGCTCACCGTCTATGTCGCGGGACTTGCCCTCGCCGCCGCCGCGGAGGACACAGCGGCCGGGTGATCACGACTCACGCCGGGCGGATTGTGCTCCCTCGAATTCGATGACGGTCACGCGCCGCCGATGAGGGCGCCTCGCAACGTCATGAGGTCGTTATGACGCGTAGCGATGTTGCCATGATCCACGGCGAGGCGAAGATCGCGAAGTATTTCAAGCGAATGCAGCAGAACCGAGAGCGGCGGACCGCTGGCCGTGATTCCCTGCAGATTGTCATCGGTAAGCACCGAAGCCGGCTCCTCGATAAATCGCTTGACCAACCCATTATGGTGTTGCTCAGCATATCTGCCGAAAAGCTCGCAGACTTCCAGATAAGCCCGCGCGTTCGTCTGGAACCAATCCGCTCTCCCATACTCCTCTCGCAAGGCCAAGAGCTCATCCAATAGGCTCCGTCGCGTCATGCAGTCGCGCAGTCGCGCCTGATCCGACGGTAGCATATAAGGCATTTTATCCACTAGCAGTTGTGAGTAGTACGGGTCGTTGGCTCGGCAGAGTCCCAACAGTAGGTCGATCTCATTGATACCCGAAAAATCACCGGCGTTGGCGCCACGATATTCCTGGCGGCCGACACGGTATGGCTTATAGTACGGCCGTACTGAATAGAAGAATCTCTGCACGTCGAGCTGATTCATAAGACGTTCGTTGAACCGGATGACGTCGCGCAACGAGGCCTTTGCCGCATCGAACATCACGTCCGCCACCGGACTCGAAACGCCGAGATGCACGACGCTCGTTAGGGCGTCCGCCGTACGTTGCAGTGAAAGAATGCCGCGCGTGTTCTCATCGATGAACAAGAACTCGTCGCGCAATGATGTAAAACTCTTGCGCACGCCAGCACGCGCCCGGTTGTGTGTGGCGAGGTGGGCGGTGGAGAATCGTGGCGCCATGCCGAGCGAAGCACCCACATGTAAGGCCAGAGAGGAAGCTTCCCGAAATGGTGACCGTTCCTCGTGTGCGGGATTAGTGAGTTCATGCCGCCGCAGCGAGCCCAGATACATGCCAACATTTCCGAGGACGCCAAATGCGACGTCGAATCCGTCTCCGGTGTTGCCCTCTTCGAGCAGGTCGACCACATATCGGTGGCCGTCATCCCGAAGTGCAGCCTTGATCCGCTCCCCGACGCCCTCCACCCGCGAGCGATCGTTCGACGCGAAGTACAGATTCTCTAACTCGGTGTTCATCTGCACGAAAGATGTTCGTATCCAGTGTTCGAACGCCTCTACGTGGCTGGTCATGGACGTGGTATCCCGATAAGGGCCGTTGAATGGACGCACACCGTGGTGTGTTCGCGCTTAGTCCTGCCCTATAATATCGGCTCGAACATCTTGCACTTGCGGCAACAGTGCGAGCGCGTGGATCGCGCGCTCGAGAGGTCCGGCACCGCTGTCCGGGTACGCCGGGAACGCCACATAGTAGTACCGCACACGATGGGGACCATGCGGAGGAGGATAGCCGTTCCCCGTGCCGCGTACGACACCGCCCAGGACGATCCCGTCGATAGCCTCAACGGCAGCCTCTCGCTGTTCCGCGGTGACGCCGGGGCGAAATAGGAGCCACAGCCTATTGCGCACGGCACGCCCCGGGAAATGTGGATCGCCTGTGATCACGTTGTCGGGAGATCGCGAGTCAAGTAACTCGCGCACGGGCACCGTATCCGCTGGGCGCGCGGGGACAGTCAGCACGCACGTTCCGAACCCCCTGAGGGTAATACGGATCCTCGTTATGCCAGATGGCACCTCGAGGTCGATAGGCCTCGCCGCCGACGTCGCATCCGGCCGAAGTACGAGCGAGCCGTCGGCTGCTGGCGGGCCGGTGGTCGCGAGCTGCACCGTGTCGTACGACCACCGAGCAAGCACGGGTTCAGCACCCGCTGAATCCTGGTGGGGATCTCCGCCGGCATAATGCGGGGACGCCGCCGGCGCGTCGATCGGCCGCTCGCTCGATACGGTGGCGGACGACGACGGACGAGAATCCCCCGCAGTCGTGACGATGCTTCCGACGGGGGCGACGAGCCATGCGGGCCCGTGCAACTGGTTCTGTCCCCCATTGTGCAACGCGACGGGGATGCGGACGATCCGGCGCCCCGCATCCAGGCTCGCGATCCCCACAACCACAGGGCTGATCGGTCCGCACTCGGCCGCCCGTACCGGCGTGACCACGACGTGCGCCTCACCGTCGATAGCCAATTCGAATGTCGCGCATCCCGTCTTGATGATGGGCGGAGGCACGGCCAGGGAGTCCGTCGATGATAACTCGGGCGAGCGCTCCTTATGACCGCCCCTACTCGACGGACTAGCCGGTGCGGATTGCGCAGGAGCACTTGTCGCGGAGGCAAAGATCGCCGCGGTGACCCACCAGCCCCTCGCTACCCCATGCGTCCACCAGGAGACAACACGATCCATCACCATCCGGTTCTCCCGTCGCCCGTCAATCGCCTCAACGGACGACGACCTCTCGATCCAGCGAGCGCTCGGGCGCTCGGAACAGCCAGCTAATGCCACCGGGTGGCACCTCACGCTCGACGCGATAGGCATCGCCGAGCGTCGGCTGGAGTTGTGACTGAAGGTCACCCGTAGTCACGTGGGCCATTGGTGGCGCCGGCCTATCATAGGCTCCGGCCCCCAAAGCAGCCAGAGAAGACGACCAAATCGTCCGCTCACCGGCCGCGCTCGAGCCAGGAGGTCGTCCGTCGCGCGCGAGGGACTGCTCGCCAGACGATTGCATGGGGCGCCTGCTTGAGAGCCCGAGGAACGTACGCGCAGTGAGACGTGAACCGTCGCTCGCTCGTCCTCGCCTAAGCGAGGCGATTTCTGAGCGCCTGCCGGGCACGCTTCGCGGACCCGACTGCTCTTTGGCCCTCTACCAGGAGGCCGGACATGCACACACCCCGCGGGATCCGCGCGCCGGCTCCGTCGGGTCCGATAGGGTCAAAGTTACCGTCGCGAGTGGCAGCCGGCACGGTCAGCACGGACACTCTTCGGCCAGCGACGATGCAGCATCGGACTCGTATCACGATCGGTGTGATTCTGGGCGTCGTCTCTGCGTGCACGTCGCAAGTGCGTCCAACTCAACGTCCTTCGGTCACTCAAGTCCCGGACTCGATACGTTCGGAGTACGTCGTCTCGCTTGGGACGGACACAATTATGGCCGAACGCTTCACCCGATCGGCAGAATTGACCGAAGGATATGTGCTGCATCGGTCTCCGAAGACCAGCACGCTCCACTACACAATCACGACCGATGGGCGCGGCCACATCACGCATTTCGAGGCAGTGAGCCGGTTCGGCCCGCCGACTGACGCCGGCGACGTGGAGTGGTCAGTGACCGGAATCGCGGTGCAAGGTGGCTTCGATATTAGCGAGCGCGACGCTGACACCTCCTGGCGGCGCGTTGTACCTGCTCCACGCGACGTGGTGCCACTCTTCGATCGATCGATCGGACTCTACGAGATCATTACCCGGCAGTTTGCCGCCCAAGGCATCGACTCGGCGACTGTGCCTGTCTTGGATCTCGCCTCGCTGGAAGTGGTGCGGAGGACGGTGCGCCGCCTTGGGAAGGACTCGGTGATACTGCCGATTTTTTTTCCGCGTGGCGAACATGCTCGGGTTGACACTCTCGGACACATCCTCGGCGTAACTGGCACAGCCACGTCCTTCGAGTGGAAGACGGAGAGTGTCGCTGCCTTGGACATTGCCAGCCTTGGTCGTTCGTTCCTCGAGCGGGAACGACTATATGGAGCGTTTGGCGGCCTGTCATCGCGAGACACCGCCCGCGCAACAGTTGGCGGCGCTCACATCGCGATCGACTATGGCCGCCTTTCAAAGCGCGGCCGAGTCATTTTCGGCGGGCTCGTACCGTGGAACGAGATCTGGCGCACCGGTGACGACCTGGCAACGCATCTAACGACCGACCACGACCTCATTATAGGCGGGGTTCGCGTGCCCGCCGGCACCTACACGCTCTACACGGTTCCCGCGCCCACCGCCTGGCAACTGATTGTAAATCGGCGGACAGGTCAGTTTGGTCCTATTTACGACCGAAGCGCCGATTTAGGCAGGGTGGAAATGGAGGCACGAATAGTACCGCAAGTCGTGGAACGGCTCACGATCACCCTCGATAGCATCGACCCCGCGCGAGGAACGATCCGAGTCGCGTGGGATAACCGTGTCGCAGATGTGCCGTTCACTGTGTTGCGTGCGCTCGGCCACGCATCGCAGTAGCCGCCTTCTCGACAACGGCAGGCAACCCGTGCCCCACCGTTTGTCCAGGCTTTACGCCGTCGGTCACTTGCCCTCCGCCACCGCCTCATCACGGCGGCCAAGATAGGCGAGCGCCACTCCATGCTGGGCGTGGTGGGTTTCGGGTGGCGCGCACGCCGCGTGCCCGCGTACCTCAGCTTCGCGATTTCGGAGTGGGCCCTGGGCCGACTAAGGTACCCGATGACCCAACTCACATGACCGGGTCACCCTTGTTGAACCCCTGTTCGATGACTTGCGAATTTGAATCGAGTGACCCCGTCATGGCGTATTCCCCGACAGTGTCGGCCCAGAGACCCACAGCAAAGCCTTGGATGAATGTCCCAATCGTGAGCGCCCAGAGGGCGTCACTGAACGACGGTGGCCACCGTTTGTGAACGATTGACAGTGTGACGATTGTAGCGACACCAACCACGCAGCCCCACAAGCAACCCTTTGCCAGCATCTTGAACGGACTGTGGCCCTCAATCTGCATCCACCTTTCTCTTTGCCCGGTCAGCGGGGTGGATGGCACGCGCCGCCCGAGAGGACGCAGCACCAGGGTTGTCCAAATCACCAATGAAAGCATGAAAGCAAGCCACGATGCGCCCACGGCCCTCGCCCATAGGGAATGGTCGTTGCTGAGACTGACGTCGCTGGGCTGCCCTGCGGTCGCCCACCACGCGTGGACGTGCTCCCCGGCTAAACCAAAGGCAATCGTCGCAGCGGCCATTGAGACCCAGACTGTGCGCATGGCCAGCGGTCGCCTGCGGACGGCGTCCGGGTCCGAACCGTGACGAATGAAGTACTGAATCGGAGCGGGACGGTACGCACAAAGGACGAAGACTGCGCCGAGTCCGACAATCCAAATCGTGAGTTCATCCGGCCGGTCCACAAACCACCACAGCGCGCCCATGAGCGCAACGATGATTAGCGCAAGTATTTTCCTTGGGATTCCCTCCATAGCGCAGAAGGTGCTGAATGGAGCGCTATTCTGCTAGCCGCGACTACACGCAGGTATGCACTATCGCAGCGTATGTCGCGCGTCGTTGGCCACATCCGCGACCGTCGAGGGGCGCGCCTCGGCGGTGAGATCGCACGGACATAGCAATCGGCCCGCTCTCTCTTAAGTGCAGCGGTCTTGTAACCTGTCGATACTCTATGTCACCCATTGATGCGATTGCGATCTTACTTGCGGCGCTCGTGTGGCGGGCAGGGCTGGCATGGCTCGATCGCAAAATGCCGGGCGACCGCAAACTCCGGCTTCCCCTCCTACTCGGTTATCCCGTGGCAGGCGCCGCTGTTGGTTTGGTGAACGCTGCGATCGATCCAGACCACCCCTGGCTCAGGGATACAGTTCTTTTCACCGCCGTCGGAGTCATGGTTGCGCTGATCGCGCTGTGGGATTGGCGGACCGTTCGCGCACTAACTGGAAGCATCGTAAGAATCCGCCGCCGCCCGTAGCACGAACCGCCGGAGGTCGGAGTTACTCGACACGACTTACGCCGTCGGCTGCTCGCCCGTCACAGGCTGCGCGATCAGCCGCTCGAATCGCGGGTTCCCACGCAGTGAAGCGAAGTTGGGGTCGATCCGCAACCAGCCCGGCGAGAGATAGTAGGGCAGCTTGAGCAGCGCCTCCAATTGATCGAGTGCCTTCTCCGGTTCGCCCACCAGGATGTAGATCCGCGCCAGTTGATGCACATACGCCGGCCCGGAGAACGCATCGACCGATATCGGATGAAGTGCCACACCCCGCTTACCCTCCGCCACCGCCTCATCACGGCGGCCGAGATAGCGAGCGCCACTCCATGCTGGCCGTGGAGATTGGCGTCATTCGGAGTCACCCGGAGATGAGCCTCGTACGCCTGACGCGCTGAATCGGCATAGGCCCGTGCCCGCAGCTGCTCACCGCGCAGCGCGTACTCCTGCGCTATCACCACCCCCCATATCCCTCGATCGTTGTCGAAAGCGCTCGGCCCCAAACTCCGGAGGACCCGCCCCTGCGCGCTGTCCAGAACCCAGGCGATGTGAGACTCCGCCAGGAATACCACCAGCGCCGCTGTATCAGCCGCAGATGACACAGTCCGAATGATCGCCCTCGCCCCAGCGAGGTCTCCCTGCGCCAGATCGACTTTCGCACGGAACTGCATTGCGTCCCACCGCCCCGGTGCCGTCGCGAGGATGCGGTCCAGTACCCGCCGAGCGTCCGCGTATCGCCGAAGGTAGAGATACTGCCATCCCAGATCCATCGCGGTCCCGGTGTTGAGAGGGTCGAGCCGCGTCGCACGTTCGGTGAGGGCGATGGCTCGGTCCCAGTGGCCGAAACTGATCTCCGCGTACGCGGCGTCTCGCACCATCAGTGCGTTGTTGGGTGAGAGCCGGAGTCCGGCCTGCACTTCCGCCTCCGCCCGAGCATAATCGTCGTGGACGACGGCGTAATAGCCTCCCAAAGCGTCATGCGCCTCCGGCAGATCGGGCGCCAATGCGACCGCCCGCTCGGCGGCCATACGCGCCGCATCAGCATCGGCCGGCGTCGGCACACCCGAGCCATACATGGCCGTGTGTGCCGCCGCGAGCGCGGCCCACGCCAGAGCGAATGTCGAGTCGCGACGCACTGCCATCTGATACCACTCCGCAGCCCGGCGCTCCGAGCCCGACGCGCCGTTCTCGGCCTCCAGCCCCCGCAAGTACGCGTCGTACGCATCCAGGTTCGTCGTCGGCCGCTGCTCGAGTGTACGCCGGCCGCTCGGATTCAACGTCACCTGCAGTTGCTGCGCGACTTTGCCCGCGATGTCGGCCTGCACCTGAAATACGTCGGTGAGCAGCGCGTCGAACGGCTGCTCCCATTTGTCGGCCGCGCTGGAAACCTCGACCAGAGCAGGGCTCACTTCGACTCGCTCCGGACTGCCCGTCACCTTCGCCCAGCGGACCTTGCCCACCAGCAAATACCGCACGCCCAGCTCCTGCCCGATCTGCTGCGGGGTCTTCGTGGTCTTGCGGTACTGCGCGGAGCTGGCCGGGGCAATCACCTCGAGGCCGGGGATGGCAGTGAGCTTGCCCCGCACGGCGTCGGTCATGCCGTCGGCGAAATACGCGTCGGCCGAGTCGCCGAGATTGTCGAATGGCAGCACCGCGAGACGCACCGGGGAGCCGGCAGGAGCGGCGCTCTCTGGCGACGCCGCGCTGCGATACCGCCCGACGATGATTCCGGCAGCGATCACAAGCGCGATGCTTGCGGCACTGGCCACGGCGATCGCACGCCGGCCGGTGCGGCGCACCGCCTGGGTGTTGGTCTCGCTGCCACCACTGGCTTGCAACGCCTGAGCGAATGCGCTCGCTGACGCGAAGCGGTCAGCTGGCACCGGGGCGAGTGCCTTCGTGAGTGTCAGGTCCACCGTCACCGGGACGGCCGGGCGGAGCCGGCGCACGGACGGAACGTCACCGGTCACCCGCTTCGCCAGGATCACCTGCGCCGTCGCCCCCGTGTACGGCGGCTCACCGGACAGCATCTCATAGAGGACGCAGCCCAGCGCATACACATCGGTCCGGGCGTCGAGCGCCCGCTCGCCCGTGGCCTGCTCGGGACTCATGTAGGCCGGGGTTCCAAGCGCCATGCCGGTCTCGGTCAGCTTCTGGCCGCTGGCGTCTCCGTCACTCCCCATCGCCCGTGCCACACCGAAATCGGCCACCATGGCGTGCCCACGCGAGAGCAGGAGGTTCTCCGGCTTGATATCACGGTGGATGATGCCTTGCTGGTGCGCGTACGCGAGCGCGTCCGCGACTTCGCGCGCGATCTGGAGTGCATCATCCACCGGCAGTTGTTTCTCTCGCTCGAGCCGGGCGCGGAGCGACTCGCCCTCCACGTATGGCATCGTGAACCAGAGCTGGCCCGCCGCCGTCACTCCCGAGTCGTGAACGGGGACGATGTGCGGGTGCTGCAGCCCGGCAGCGAGCTTTATCTCCCGCGTGAACCGCTCGGCGCCGAGCGCCGCGCCGAGATCGGCACGGAGCACCTTGAGGGCAACGAGCCGTTCGTGGCGCAGGTCGCGCGCGAGATACACGGTGGCCATGCCGCCGCACCCGAGTTCTCGCTCGATGGCGTAATGCGCGCCGAGTGCGGCTTGGAGCTGGTCGCGCTCATCCAACGTCGCCACCCGGAATGCCGCCTGGGATGAGAATGGCGAAAGCTATGGCTGAAGGGGATGCCGAGCCAGCGAGCTTGCGCGCTCTACCCCGTCAGCCCACGCGGCATCGCCCGCTTCATGAATCCACCGAACAGCGGGACCGTAAAGGCCGTGTCTCCATGCGCCGGGGTGCGGTGCGGCGGCCTCGATGGGGTAGCGCTCATGCGAAGCCCATATTGAGAGAAATTAGCAGAGTTACTGTTTTCTACTAAGACGTCGTAACATGACCTAAGACCTAGTAACATCACCCAATTTTCCGATATGGTGCGCGGTTACCCCCCAATACGAGTTCCGGGCCCGCCTTGCCCCTGATCGCTGGTTCGTAGCCGCCGGCAGGCCTGCCTGACGTCACCCGGCCAGGTAGTTGGTAAGCGGGTCCCACTAGTGAGCGTGCCATCCCGAGGCAATCCGGGTTGTCGCCGCGGTAGAAGGGGGTAACGCGAGAGGAATTGAGATGCCATCGGGCTCTTGGGCGCGCAGGAGTCGGGCGCGCGCGCGAGCGTTGGCCGCATCCGTGACAGCGCCGGCTGGGCGCGGTATGTTCGTGCCGTTCAGGAACATACCGCACCAGGCCAGCCGTCACTCACAAGGAAGGGCACATGCGCTCCAGAAAGCGCTGCCTGTTCGCGCTCCCCGTGACGTTAGTGATCGTGTTGGTCACGGCAACGGGACCATCCGCTTCTTCGCAGTCACTCACCGGACCCGCAGCCATCAGCCTCGGCGCCCAGCCAGGGGCACGCGTCCGCCTCGTGCAGTCAGACTCCATCATTAGGTCGCAAGCCGGCGCGGTCGTCGCGGTCAGACCGGACGGCATAACCCTTCGTCGCGATCACCCGGGCGACAGCGTCGCGATCGGCTTCGCCGGCATCCAGCGGCTCGACCTGAGTCGCGGTCGTCACGGCCATGCCCTCATCGGACTCGGGCTCGGCGCTGTGGGCGGCGCGCTGTTGGGCGTCGCAATTGGCTCGGCGAACTCCGGCTCGAATGGCTCGTACCAGATTTTCAGTAAGAGCGATAACGAGGTTGCTGGTGCCGTTCTGTTCGGCGCGGTTGGAGCCCTCGTGGGGACCGTTGTCGGCGCTTTCATCCGCACGGAGCGATGGCATACGGTATGGCTGCGATCCGCGGCAGATCACGCGCACGCCAGCCTCGACCTCCTGCCGTATCCGACAGGCTCCCGTCTGGGACTTCGAATCGCAGCGCGCCTCTGAACTGCCCCGCGTGGAACCACTGCATTCGCGCGACGATACCTCACACTCGCCAACGACTCGGCAGCCGATGCGTTCGCCGCCAGCGGTCAACAGGACCGTAGTCAGGATCGCCGCCGGAATCACTGTCGGAATCTACCACGCGGCGGAAATCGCCTGGCAGGCATTCCTCCACCGGTCGGTGCCTGGGGGCTGGCGGGCCGCCATTGTTCCTGCCGCCGTCGTTTGGATTGCGGCGTTACTGGCGGCGCTCGTGTGGCGGGCAGGGCCTGACGTCATCCGGCCAGGTATTTGACAAGCGGGTCCCAGTAGTGCGCGTGCCATCCCGAAGCCAGGTGTGACCCGTCACCCTCGGGAAATCCTCGATGGTCGAACACGAGTTTCGTTTTCGTACCGTCGTCGAGCAGCACGAATGACACGACCGAGTACTCACCCGGTTTCCAGCTCGCCGCGCGCCATGCCTGCACAAGACGTTCGCCAGGCCTGAGTTCGAGATGCCGGCCAGTGATGTAGCCTCCGAATAGCACGAACGGCCCACCCACTACATCGCTGATCGCGGTTGGCTTCGCGCCCGGCGCGGCGAGCAGCTGCGCGCCATCACTGAGGCGCGTCACTCCGTCGAATTGCTTGGTCTCCGTCAACGCCTCGTACACCCGTCGCCGGCTGGCGTCGAATCTGACCTCCTGGTGAATCGCCTCCGAGGTGTGCGTCAGGCCGTCATCCTGCCCCGCCGCTAAGTCAGCCATACGCCCAGCAACCCCGAACCCTCCCGCGCCCGCTCTGAGCCCGACGGGAATAGCGGCGAGGCTGGCAGCAAATGCCCGCCGAGTGATGACTGGTGACTGCATGAAAGACACCTCGCTAAGAGTAGTTGGATGACGGACGTTGCAGGCGCGCGGAACCCTGGCAAAAGCTCGCTTGCAATAGTTAACAACAATGTTTAATATAGGAAGATGACCGGATTGTCAACGGCAACCCGCAAACGTGCAATGCGAGAAGACCGGCTCGACGCCGTCTTTCATGCGCTCGGCCACCGCACCCGGCGCACCCTCCTCGCTCGGCTCCGCGAAAAACCGGCCATGATCACCGAGCTCGCGAAACCGTTCGACATGTCGCTGCCCGCGCTGTCCCGGCACATACGCGTGCTGGAAGACGCCGGGCTGATCGCGCGAACGGTCGATGGCAGGGTGCACCAATGCGCGCTGAACGCCGAACCGCTCAAATCAATCGAGACGTGGATCGGGAACTACAGGCAGTTCTGGGAAGGGAACCTCGAGTCCCTCGCCCGCCACGTCGAAACGGCTCGCTAGGCCTCGGACCAACTATGCCCCAACGGCCCGCTGCCCCCGACGGAACGCCGCCGATGGTCACGCTCGTCGTTCGCAAGACGATTCGCGCGACGCCCGAACGGCTGTTCGACGCCTGGACTCGGCCCGAGGAACTGAAGCGGTGGTGGGGCCCGCAGTCCGTGACCTGTATCGACGCCGCGGTCGATCTCATGGTGGGAGGTAGCTACCGCATCGCCAACCGGTTTCCCAGCGGCGACGTGGTGTGGATTACCGGCGAGTTCGAGCTCATCGACCGGCCGCATCGCCTCGTCTACACCTGGCGCCTCGGCACGGACATTGGCCCGTCCGAACGCGTGAGCGTGACCTTCGAGGCCAACGGACCGAACACCGACGTAAACGTCACGCATGAACGCATTCCAGGCATCCCGGTGCGCGATATCCATGAGCAGGGATGGCACGGCTGCCTCGACGGACTCGTGGAATACGTCAGCCACGAAGGCTAGGCGGAACGGCCGGCAGGCCAGCGGCCCATTTGTCCGCCAGCGGCCGCGCCGGTGTCCAGGGATTCGTCGAACGCCACGAGTAGTTGCCGGCTCCGGCAGCCGCACACGAGCCCCGCCAAATGCCGTCGGTAGACATCATCCCGCACGCGACGCACGCGCCTGGGTCCCTCGCTACCAGATCGACACGCGCTGATCGGCTGGACGCACCATTGGATCGCCGGCCTGGCAATGAAACGCGGCCGCAAACTCCGGCATGTTGGACAACGGACCATCCACACGCCATTTGGGCGGCGCGTGCGGGTTGACGAGCGCGCGCTGTCGCACGAGCGCCGGCTGCTGGTGCTCCGCCCAGATCCGGGCCCACGCCAGAAAGAAGCGTTGCTCCGGCGTGAACCCGCCGATCGTCGGGCGCGGCTTCCCCTGCAACGACCGCTCCAGCGCCGCGTACGCCACCTTGAGTCCGCCCAGGTCGGCGATGTTCTCACCCTGCGTGAGCGCGCCGTTGACGTGCAGGGTGTCGATCGCGACGTAGCGGTTGAACTGATCGATGATCAGCCCCGCGCGTTGCTGAAATCGGGCGGCGTCTTCGGGCGTCCACCAGTCTCGGAGATTGCCGTGCGCGTCGTATTGCCGCCCCTCATCGTCGAATCCATGGGTCATCTCGTGCCCGATACCGGTGCCAATGGCGCCATAGTTCACCGCATCGTCGGCCTCCGGATCGAAGAAGGGAGGCTGCAGGATCCCCGCCGGAAGGGAGACCTCGTTGAGCGCCGGATCATAGCTCGCGTCGACCGTTGGCGGCGTCTCGCCCCACTCCGTGCGGTCCAGGGGGTGGCCAATCTTGGCCATCTGTCGCCGGAACTCGAACGTGTTCGCGGCGAGCACGTTCTCGACGAACGGCCGCCGCTCGACGACTAGGGCGGAGTAGTCGCGCCACCGATCCGGATACCCGATCTTGTTCGCGAACGCGTCGAGCTTGATGATCGCCTGCGCCCGTGTCGCGGGACTCATCCACGCGAGCGTGTTGAGAGTCTCACGGAGCACCGCTTCCATGTTTCGCACCATGGCCAGCGCTCGCGCCTTGGCCGCCGGCGAGAATGTGCGCGCCACATACGCCTGCCCCAGGGCTTCACCCATCGATCGATCCGCCGCCAGGACGCACCGATTCCAGCGCGGGAGAATCGCGGTGGCGCCGGTCAGCACGCGTGCCAGTTGGAAATCCTCATTGACGAATCGCGAATCGAGCCGCGGAGCAACGAACTCGAGATACCGGACACGGAGATAGTCACGCCAATCAGCGACCGGCACCGTCGTGAACAGGGTGTCCAACCCTCGAAAAAAATCGGGGTCGATGACGTTGAGCGACTCCACCTTCGGCGCGCCGGCGTCAGCCAACCACGTGACCCACTCGACGTGCGGCGCGAGAGCCGCGATGGTCGTAACCGGCATCCGGTGATATATCGATGGCGGATCGCGTCGCTCGGCTGGCGGCCGCGAGTCGCGCGCCAGCGCCGTCTCCAGCACCATCACGCGATCGGCGGCGCTCTGCGCGGCCGCACTGTCCTGGCCCGCCAACCTCAGCTCGCGCACCATGTGCGCGACGTAGGCCGCCCGCGTGGCCACCGACGCCGAATCTGAGTTCAGGTAGTAGCCGCGGTCAGGGAGACCGAGGCCACCCTGGGCGACGGACAGGATCTCCTCGCGGCTGTTCTTGGCGTCCTGCTGGACGCCGATCCGAAACGGGACGCCGATGAGCAGAGATTGGAGTCGCGCCGCTTCATGCCGCACGCCGGCGATGGTCGTGATCGCTGCGATTCGGGCCAATTCCGGGTTAACCGGCGATAACCCTTCAGACTCGGCGCCCGCCGAGTCCATGCAGGTGGCGTAATACACCCCGACCTTGTCGATGGCGGTCGTGGGCCGATCGCTCCTGGCCGACGAAGCAGCCGATTCGAGCACCTGGTGCTCGACCTCCTGATCGCGCTGCCCGAGAATCTCGAAGGTCCCCCAACGGGCGAACGCTGGTGGCGCTGGATTGGCGGCCAGCCAACCGCCGATCGCGAATTGGTAGAAGTCCTGGCACGCGGCACAGGTGGTATCGAGATCCGCGCGATTGATACCATGTACTGTCGAGGCTGGAGCCGGCGATTGCTGCGCGTTCGCGGGCGCGAACGAAAGCGAGAGTGCGAGCCCGGCGAGAATGGACCGCGCGAGACCTGATGACGGCATTTTGATCGCTGACTCGGGTGATGGGGCCGATATTAGTCACCCGGGAACCCGCGGACGTTTCTGGTAGGGGCTCACGCGGCCCCCACCAGCATTTCAGGCCGGTGCAGACCCCAATCCGGTGTCCCCGGCACGCCACGCGAGACGGCCAACGATAGATCGCGCGCTACTCCGGCTTCCGGGGGTGATGCCGGATCTCATCGGTCGCCCGCTCCAGCCGCTCCAGATAACTCCCCACCGTCTCGTCATCGCTCCGCCTCGGCAAGGCGAAATGCGGATCGTCCGGCTGTCCCGCCTGACCCTCCGGCGCCTCATCCATCATGAGATCGCCGCCATGACTCTCCACCGCTGCCTCGAACCGCTCCACCGCCTCCTCGAGCTGCGCGAGATCCTCCCGGCCCTCATGGCCGGTCAAGAGGATATTCCGCCCCCGAAGCCGCCCCGCGATCTGGTCCGAGACGCGCCTCAATTCCTCACCCTCACGCGTACCGCTGTCCGGTCCAGTCATCGTCTCTCCCAGTTTTCTGTTCTCCTCTGTCCTTTCTCCTGTGTCCCAACCCCTTGCATGCAGACGCCGGGCCAGCGCGCAGGCTGGACCGAACCAGAGAGGCCGCCGCCCGTTACTAATGTAGAAGTGTCTGAGTGGAAGTGTCGGCCATTACACCTCGGCCTTCGTGCCGCCGCATGAGCCAGGTCCGCACCCACGGCGTCACGCCGTGGGTCTTTCCCCGGCGCGCGGGCTCACCACCCGGAAATAATCGCGCGCCGGCTGCTCATGCCCGCGACGCCGCTCCGCTCTACGTACGCGATGCCGTAATCGCGTCAGTCAGTGTCGTCGGCACGGTGACGTTTTGGCCCTGGTCGAGATAGGTGCACGGGAAATCCGTCACTCCCGACAACACCAGCGCGCCGCCACTCACGCTCCCACTGTACGGCGTACCCACGGTCGCCGAGCTGATGTCGCAGTTGTTGAAGGTGTTCTGGAGAAAGGTAGCGTCGTTCCCGAGGGACTGGCCGGAGTCGCCGAACTGTGTGATCGCAATGCGCCCGTTGGTTTCGATGACCCCGGCTATGGTCCCCTGGCTCACAGCGCCGGACGTATAGACGTACGAACCTGTGAACGCACCCTTGCTGTCAGGCGCGCTGAGTGTGATCGAACCGAGTAATGAGGCCGATGCGTTCTGCCCGGTGTTCTCGGAGTTGTTGAAGGTCAGTGTGAAGAAGGCGTTGTAAGTCCCCGCCAGCTCGGGATACTTCGGGGCCGTCGGCCCACTGCACGCCGCAAGTCCAACCACAAGTCCCGCAACTACCACTGCACCGCGCATCGGCTGTCCTCCGCTGTGTTGCTCCTTGCGACCCACTCGGTGCCGGAGCATCCGTGTCCGCCTGCTGATGGCCTGCTGTGTAGACCGTATGCGGCGCACTCGCGCGCAATACTGCGCTCGATGTGATATTCGCGCGCACTGTGACACGCACGGATACTCCGCGCTGCACGATGATTGCGCCGGAGACCGAGACCAAATCCCTTGGGACGAAGATGACGGCGCCGGGGGCGAACGTCCGCCGCTATGGGGTGGCCGTCACGACGTGCGCGCCGCAAATACGGCGGGATGTATTGGCCGCAATGGCCGTAATGGCCGTAATGGCCGTATTGGTGTCGGAGTGGCCGTCGTTTGCGCGTGCGTCGCCGCGTGGGGGCAGCGCCCGCGCTACTGCGCGTGCGTCTACTCTACGGCGATGGCGCGGCGGACGTCCCGCCAGGGATGTACTGGTATCCCACGACCTTCCCGGTGGCAGGATCGTACACCCGGCACACATGACTCCCCGGAAATGCGGGGCGACACGCCAATGTCGCGCCGTTCGCACCCGTTGCCGTACTCGAACCGGCAGGTACACGCACCGCGTCGGGCCGAGCGCCCGAGTTCACACCACTCGGTGGTGCCGGCGATGTCTCCGCACCCGGTGCATCACCCGCCGATGGAATGGCCGGCGCAAGTGGCGGGTTCGACGCGGACGCCGGAGGCAGGGCAGGGGATGAGGTGGCCGGTAAAGGCTCTGGAGGAGTCTGCACTGCAGGAGTAGTTGCCGCAGGATCGGAAACGGGCACGCCCTGCGACCCGCGCACGGCCGGCTCATTCGCCATCACGCGCTCGTACGAATGCAGTTGCAGCTCCGCCGTCGCCACCCGCGCACGCACGGATGCCCCCGGCCGCGCATCCGCATAATCCCGCCGCGTCCGATTCGCCACATCGCGGGGCGATGCCGCCGCCGCAAGCCGCCCGACGATCTGTAGCCGCGGCGCCGCCGCGGCCGTCACCATCATCGGCCGCACGCTCGGCGCAGGCGTCGTCAGTGTCGCCGCCACATCGGGTACCGGCGTTTTGCCGGCCGTCACAACGGAGCTGTCGATCGCCGCCACCGGCGTCGCCATCGACGCCGCCACCGGCACACTGGACACCGCCACCCCGCTAAAAGGCGCCATCAACATCCGGCGGCCCGCCGTCGTCGCGCTCGCCGCCGCCGCGGCGATCACCAGTACCACCGCCGCCACGGATACCGCACGGCCCAGCCCCGAGCTCCGCGACCGGCGCCCCTCACGGGCCCCGTACATCGATGACCGCCAGCCGACTCGCGCCCGATACTCGTATTCCTGCGAATCCATCCCCGCCCGCTGGCGATGCGGGTACTGGCGCGGGTACCGAGGCGACGAGTCGTCGTGCGGCTCCCGGTGATGCGCCACGATCGTCGGCGCATCTTCGCCGGCCGCCACCGGCACGGCATCCGTTTCTGCGGAGTGGTCAGCTTCGGCCGACCACCCGGTGTGCGGGTAGATCACTCTCTCCCGGTTCTGATCGGGGTCGAGCGCCGCCACAAACGCCTCCGCACTCGGCCACCGCTCCGTCGGATCCTTCCGCACCGCCCGCTCGATCGCGCGCACGAAGCTCGGTGCGACATCGATGTTGAAGCTGTCGAGAGAAGGCAGCGGCTCGTGCTTCTGCTTGTACATCACGTCGTACACGGAATCGCCCGACCACGGACGCTGACCCGTCACCATCTCCCAGCCGACAAGGCCGAGACTGTAGATGTCGCTCAATCCGTTCAGCGGTCGCCCATCCACTTGCTCAGGCGACATGTACGCGGGGGTCCCGACAGTCGTACCCGACTGCGTGACACCCTCGGGCTCTCCGAGCGCGAGCGCCACCCCGAAGTCCGCGAGCAGTGTCCGCCCGGTCCGCCGCTCGAGGAAGATGTTCTCCGGCTTGACGTCCCGGTGCACGATCCCCTGGCGATGCGCGCACGCCAGCGCATCTCCGATCTCGGAAAGCACCCGCCGCGCATCCACCACTGGCAGATGACGGTGCTGCTCGAGATGCGCACGCAGAGATCCGCCTTCGACGTACGGCATCGTGAAGTACTGGATGTCATCCACCACCCCGACGCCGAACACGGGCAGGATGTGCGGATGCTGCAGCCGCGCAACCAGCATCGCCTCACGCCGGAACCGCGCCGCGGGCTCCTGCGTCGCCGCCTCGGGCGGCAACACCTTGAGCACCACTTGCCGCCCGAGCATCACGTCGCGCCCGAGGAACACGCGACTCATCCCGCCGCCGGACAGCTCGCGCTCGAGGATGTACGCGTCGCCAAGTGCCGCCTGAAGCCGGAGCCGCAGGCTCTCACTCATCGCGCAGCAACCCGATGGCAGGTTGCATCACGCGGCGCATCGCCGCGTGCCGCGCATGCGCGCGGTACGGATGGTCGAGCGGCTTCGGCGTGACCCTGGCGTTCGTGTGCGGCATACGTCTCCTAGTACCACCGGCCTGTGGCGTTGGTCCCAGGCCGGCCGCTGTCATTTGGTCCCGCGTCGCCTAGCCCGCGGCGCCGATCCCCGGGCGCCAAACCACGGCGCTGACGATTCAACGGATCTTGGCTCCCCGGCAGCCCGGTCGCAATTAGCCAACTCTGCGATTACGATGGGTTTACAAGTTTGGCCGAATGTAGTGTCTCACGCCAGCGACCTCAGGCGTACCGGGGTCTTAACCCGTTGAGGGCAGGGTAGCGCCGCGCTCCGACTGGGTGTGCAATCGTACGCGGCAGGGAGGGCGAGTCTGGCTCCTTCAACGCAGCATCAACTCGAAATACAACAGCCGTTTCCCGCCTATGCGTCACTCGGGCGGCGCCGCGGAAACCGCAGCCCGGGGCTGCCCCGCCTCCGGTTCGAACGTAAATTTTCCCACAGGAGCGGGCTAGCCCGGCGCCACCGGACGAGTATGTCCACACACCCGTGGAGCGTTGATGTGCCATTTGGCCTCATTGCGCAGCCGCCGAGACGACTGAGCTGCGCATGACGCTCCGCGCCGTCATCGTCGACGATGAGCGGCTCGCCCGGGATGAGATCCGGCATCTGCTGCGCGAACACGCCGATGTCGTCGTTGTTGGCGAGGCGTCGACCCTCGCGGACGCGCGACCGCTCGTCGCCGCGCTCGACCCACACGTGGTCTTCCTCGACATCCACCTCGTCGGGGAGTCCGGTTTCGACCTCACGGGTGACCTCACGAATGACCGCGCCATCGTGTTCGTCACGGCCCACGCGGAGCACGCGGTCCGCGCGTTCGATGTCCGCGCCTTCGACTATCTCCTCAAACCGGTCGAATCAGCTCGGCTCGCGGAAACGATCATGGGGCTGCGCGGTTGCACTGCCGCGGACACCGAGCCCGCCACGGCGCGGCTGGTGTACGAAGATCGGCTGCTCCTTCGGGTCGCCGGCCGGCACTCGCTGGTCCCCGTGAGCCGCATCATCTGCATCACGGCCGATGGCGACTACTCCCGCGTGCTGCTCGCCGATGGCGCGGAGCTGTCGACCAACAAACCGATGCGCGAATGGGAGGCTCGGCTGCCCGATCGCCGCTTCGTCCGTGTCCACCGATCGGCGATCGTGAACCTGAGCGCCGTGACGCGCATCGATGAATGGTCGCACGCGAGCTGCCTGCTCCATGTCGCCCACCGCGCCGCTCCCATCCCCCTCAGCCGGCGTTACGCCGCGCTCCTGCGGGCTCGGCTCAGTTGACTCCCGCGCAGCCCGTCGCGTTCGAGAGCCATTCCACCGCCCCGGGTATCCGAATCCGCGCCAGTACCCACTCACCGTCCTGCTCGAGTGTGATGCTTGCTCGACCCTGATACACACGATCCAGACGGGCCCGGACGTTCCGTAACCCGATGCCTAAGCCGTCGGGCTGGTACGCCGTAGCGCCGTTACCAGGCAGGTGGCCGACATTTGCGACGTCGATCGCGACGCCACCGCCTGCGGCCGGCGCCGCGGTGACGCGGAGTGCCATCGGCCCGATCCGCCCGGGTAACCCGTGCTTCACGGCGTTCTCGACGAGGGGATGGAGCAGGAAGCACGGCACCGCGGTGTCCGCGACCGCGGGATCGATGTTGACCGTCACCGTCAATGCACCATCGAACCGCTGCCGCTCGATGGCGAGGTAGCTCTCCGCGGACGCGCACTCCTGCGACAGAGACACCAACGCGGTCTCCGAGGAGTGGAGGGTGTGCCGCAGGTATCGCGAGAGGTCGCTGACGAGTTGGCGCGATTCGGCTGCCTCGGCCGGCATACTCGACCGGACCGAGTTGAGGGCGTTGAAGAGGAAATGTGGGTTCAACTGGTACCGTAACGACGCAAGCTCCACTTCGACGAGTCGTGCTCGGTCGGACGCGGCGCGGTGGCGCTCTCCCTCCGCGGATCGCCACAGCTGGATGCCGAGGTACGCGCCGCTCCACGCGAGCAATACGAACGAGTAGTCGATGACTTCTCGCGGGAACGTTGGCCACGCGATCGCTCGCCACGGGGTACCGGCAATGCTGGCCAGGGTCAGCTCGAACGACGAGAGCCACGCGGCGCCCAGGATGAGTGACCCACCAAGAACGACGGGGATGTGCAGTGCGACACCGCGACCGGCGAGCCGCCCATACACCCGCGTGAGGACGACGCTCGCGCCAAATCCCAGTGCGGTCCGCAACACTTTGACACCCAGCATCGGCAGCCACTGCGCGGGCCGCAGCGCGGGCAGCATCGCGAGGTACACGCTTAGCCCGTACGCGCTCCACCCGTAGACTTGTAGCCACCAGACCGCCGGCTGTTGGCGACGCACTGCAGAACTACCGAGCACCACTACTGAGTTCTGGACGCGTGACGAGAAGCGTGATATCGCTGTTGACGATGGCCTCGCGCAGAATGATGTCCCGCTTCCGGTCGACGTCCGGGGGCAGTACGTCACTGTGCGAGACCGCGGCGTCGAGATCGGCCACGCTGCGGAGCGGGGTCACGAACACGTAACCCGGTAAATCGAATCCGTACCGCATGTGGAACCCGATCCACTCTTCGTCGGTCACATGCGCGCGCCGCAGGTATCCCGCCGCGATGTGTTGCTGCACCTCGTAATCGCCGGTCCCGCCGGCCGTCAAATGGACCGTGTACAGCACCCATGCGTGTGCCGCGCCCCACGGCACGAGTCCGTCGTTGAAGGTCTGCGCCGGCGCGAGTTCGTACACTCGGCTACGTAACCTCGGCCGGGCCTCGGCCGGCATCGCCTGCATCGCGAGCGCTCGGACCTCAGTGGCCCGCCGTAGTGACTCGAGATCCGAATACTCGAAGATCGCCAACGGCTGCCCGATCATCCCCGTCAGCGCGGTCGTCCCGATCCAACGCAAACCCGATGCTGCCGGCGCCGTTCGCAAGGCGGTCAGGAACTGCTCGAATCGCGATGCGTCAGCCGACGCGTCGGCGACGGTAATGACCTCGATCAGCTTGGGCGTGTCAGAGGTGGTCGGCGGGTCGCCGGGCGCGACACAGCATGTCGCGCGCATCTCGAAGACGGCCGGGAATTGGTGCGAGTCGCGATCGCCCGGCTCGGAGATCGCTGGCGTGGCGCTCGCAACGTATCCGATGAGGAGCCAGCCGAACGGCAGTGTTAACACCATGGCGAAAACCCCCTGTCTGGCCGATGATGGCCGGTGATGGAATCCGCCCAGGATCACGAAGTCGCGACTGCGGGCGCGCCCGCCCGCGATCGTTGGACACGGATGGAGCGCACAAGGTGTCTCGCGTGGTGTCGGCCGAGGGCGGCATGTGGCGCGATACCAACGGGATGCCCCGCGCGGGTAGTGTACGTGGCCGCTACGTTCGACTGGCAGCGATGTCCTGTGAGCGGGGACGATTTGTCGCCAAGCGGCAAGCCGCGTCGCCCGGAGGTAATCCTTGGGCTATCGCCGTCTCCTCAGCGGCAATAGTTCGGATACCCGGCGCTCCGGTGCGACGACGGTATGCGCCGCCAATGAGTCCGTCACTGCCACCCCGCGCTCGGCGATAAAGCGGCGGCACCGAGCTCCCGCACCCACCGTCGCTACCGCCCGCCCGTCGCCACCGGCTCGGCCAGGGAGTCGAGCATGCTGAGGTCGATCTCGTAGATGTTGCCGCTCCCATTCGCGGGCTGGCGCAGCCGCTTGACCAACCCCGCGTAGTCGAGGGGAGGAGAGATCGAATCGGTGGCGAACCCGCGCTCGCTGCTGAAGATCAGGTGGCGCCCGTCCGGCGCGAACCGGGGCGAGTAGTCGCGATCGGCCGAGTTGAGCGGCGGGCGGAGATGCCGGAGTCGTGACCACTGGCCATGCGCATCCCGATGTGACACGTACATGTCCGCGCTCCCGAGTCCGTCCGGCCGGCCAAAGGAGCTCACCACGAGTGTCCGCTCGTCGGGTGACACCACGGCATCCAGGTCGAAGTACGACACGTCGGACCCGTTGAGCGCCCTTCGCAGATTCTCCGGCGGCTGGTAGCGGCCACCAACGAGGCGCGACCGATAGATGTCGACCGTCCCGCGCTCGCCGCCGTCGCGCCCGGAGGAGAAGTACATGGTTCCGTCCCGGGTGACCGATGCGATGTACTCGTTATGGTCGGAGTTGATCGGCGCGCTCAGATGCTGCGGCGGACCCCAGCCACCGCCCGAGGTCCGTTCGACTTTCCAAATGTCGTAGTCATGCTTGATCTTCCCGTCGACGGGGCGGTCCGACGCCCAGTAGAGGGTGCGCCCGTCGGGTGAGAGGACCGGGTCGGAGTCCGAGTACCGTCCGGAGAACGGCGCGATTTCGGGCGCTGTCCAATGCCCATCTTTCAGATGTGATACGACGATGACGTACTGGTTGGACGTCGGGACGCTCTTGTTGAAGTAGATCGTCCCGCCATCCGGTGTGATCGCGCCTGCGTATTCGTCGTCGTCGGTCGAGATGACTCCCGGGCCGAGCATGACCAATCCGCCCGGCGCGCGGGTGGTCGCACTATCAGCGTGCGCCGCGCTGTCGGACCGGCTGGGTGTCGTCGCGACGATGGGCGCGGGTGCACAGCCCGCGATGGTCCAAGGAAATCGAGTCGTCAGCCACTGAGGCAAATGACTGATGCACATGCGGTGCGGCGCGTGCGTACCCAGCGCCACGGTCACGGTGTCTGGCGGGCCGTGCAGGCGCAGGGCGGAGATGCCGACCTGGTAGATGTTCCCCAGTCCGTTGGCGGTGCCGTGCAGTCCCGCCTCGAGCTGATCGATGGAGATCGGTTGCGGCGGGTGCCGTGTCGCGAACCCCCGTGCACTCGTGAAATAGAAATACTTCCCGTCCGGTGACACGGCCGGCGCGCGCTCGGCGGCCGGGCTGTTGATCGGCTCGGGAAGATGGCGCGCCGGCTGCCACACGCTGTCCTGACGCTCGCTGACGTAGAGGTCCCCGAACTTGTAGATGCCGGCCTCGGTCACCACTTCGTCGGGGCGCCCAAAGGACACGAATATCATGTACCGCTCGTGCGGGGAGACGTAGGCGTGCATGGCGCCGTTCGTGGAATTGATAGCGGGTCCGACGAGCACCGGTGCCGCGTAGTGGTCGTGATCCCATTGCGCACGCCAGACCGATACCGGCCCCATGCCCCCCGGCCGCCGGGAGCTGAAGTAGAGACTGTGGTCCGCCACCACGACGGGGTACAGGTCCGAGGCGGGCGACAGAATCGGGGCGGGGAGGGGTCGCGGCTCTGACCATCCTCCATCCGCGGTGCGATCGGCGACCCACAGACTCGTGCCCGTTTTCACCATGCCGGGAACAGGCCGCGTCGAGGCAAAGTACAGTTGCGTGCCATCCGGCGAAACGAACGGATCGGTGTCACGGTACCGCCCCGAGAACGACGCGATTTCCGGCGTCTGCCACTGCCCGTCGGCCAGATGCGAGACGCAGATCACCGAGACGCCACCCCACATCGAGCGTTTGGTGAAGTACACCGTCCCGCCGTCGGGAGTGAAGGAGACATTGATCTCGTCGTCCAGTGTCGAGATCACCCCCTCCGCGAACACCGTTGGAACCGTGTCGGTGCCCGCGACGTTCGATGTATCACGTGCCAATCCTTGAATCGCGCTCGCCGCCCCCAGCGCTACCACAAGCGACATGCCCACGGCCGCCACGACGATCGCCGGCGCGCGCCCCTCTCGTCGCCATGTGCCCGCCATGCGCTCGTGTACGCGGCACGGCCTGCTCCCGGCGACGGCCGAGACGATGCGGCGATCAGAGTCGGGGCGCATGCGGGGAGTTAGAATGCGGCCAGCCGGAGAAGGGTTGCCGGCTGCGTCCGTGCCCCCTAGCTGCGTCCGCCGTCGCCCACCCCGCCAACCTGCTCGCCGAGCCCCCGCGTGAGCCGATGACGATAGTCACGCATTGCGGCCGGCGAACGTAGGAAAACCACACGATCGCGAAACGCGGGATCGCCGGCCATGCGCAACAACTCGGGACGGATATTGCGGTGGAGGTCTCGCGTGCGGCGCAGCAGGCGGAGAGTGATCGGGAGCGCCCGGCATCCAGGCGGCGGCCACCGGGTGTGATACCCCAGCACCACCGCGACCTGCCGCTTCAACGCCCAACAATAGTGGATGGCGATCGGCTATCCACTCGGCGTCACCGGGTGGGCCGCCTCCGGCCACTGGCCGTTCAGAAACGACCCGACCGCGCCGAGGATGAGCGCCGACGATTCGGCCAGCGCGAGGTGTCCCCCACCATGTACTGTGAGCAATCGCGCGCCGGGGATGGCGGCCGCCCACTCGCGACCGCTGGCCGCCGGCGCCACGAGATCGGCGTCCCCCTGAATCACCAACGTCCGAGCCCGGATGGCGCCCGCCTCGGCGCTCCAATTCCAATCGCCGGCCCGCGTGAAGATCGTTTGAAGCGTTGCCTGGAACCGGTCGGGAGATTCGTTCGGCTGGTCGCAGGTTGCGCGAACGGCGGCGGTCGCACCCCGCGCGTCGCCCGATGTCCCGAGGTAAAGAGGGAGCATTGTGTCCCAGAATTGGCGGCATAACTCCCGGGGTCCCCGTGACTGCGGATTCGCCCGGAGCGCCTCGTTCAAAGCGCGCACCTTCCCGGTGTCCAGCCGGGTCACGGCGGCCCGCATGGCAGCACCGGCCGTCGCGGCCTTCGGAGAGAGGGGGGAGATGAGAATGAGCCGCGAGACGTGGTCCGGATGCCTCGCCGCGTAGAGCGCACTGATGGCGCCAAGATACGAGAACCCAATGACCGCAGGCCGATCGGCGTGGAAGAAAGCTCGCACGGCCTCAAGGTCCTGGACCTCGAAGTCGATGCCTAGGAGTGCGGTGTCCGTCACGGCGCTCGATTTGCCCCGTGACCGCATGTCATAGTAGATGACAGTGCGGCCACTGTCGAGTGGCTCAAGGAGTGGCGCCATCCACGAGGCAAACGGAACGATGACCGTGTCGCGCCCACGGCCGTGGACCTCGTACCACAGTGTTACGCCGGACGCGACATTGATATAGCCTTCACGGGGTGTTGTGGCACGCATGAGCGGCTCCGGCACGTGTTTGGGCGAGGCCAAGCCGAGACCCGATGCACGCACCATCAGAACGCAGACCGGGATCAGAGCTCTCATGTCGGTGGTCTGGGCCGTTAATGTCCCTTCTGTTTTTCGCGACGTTCAGTCTCTACTGAACATACTATACCTATCGATTCCGATATGCACAAGACCGCAGTCTGGCGGGGATACGTGGAGGACTGGGGGCTGTTGTTCGAGCGATCCGGGCTACCCCGTATCGCCGGCCGGATCTGGGGATGGCTGCTTGTCTGCGAGCCAGCGCACCAATCGCCGGAGCAACTGGCCGAGATGCTGAAGATCAGCCGCGGCTCAGTGAGCACCAATGCCAGACTGCTCGAGCACAGCGGGTTGGTCGAACAGGCGGCAGTCCCGGGATCGCGGCGGAAATACATCCGAATTCGCGAGGATCCGTACGAGAGCTTGATGCAGCAGAAGCTGGACGCAACCGTCCAGTGGCGCGAGTTGGCGGAGCGCGGGCTCAGTGCCGCACGACGGGAGAAGGTGCCGTTACCGCCCAGGCTCGAGGAGATGCGCGACTTTCACGCGTTCATCGAATCCGAGCAACACACCCTCATGCGCCGCTGGCGGGACCGGACCCGGCGCAGGCGGCGGTGAGAGGCACGGAGGGCCCGAGGGTGGGGATAGGCGAAAGCCGTCGGTCGCACGAACCCGTGTGGTCTACTTCAAGAGCTCAGGCGGAATCGGACTGCCCGGCCGCTCGTCGTCCCACGACGCTGCAGTGATCCACCAACGCACGCCGTCCCAATAGAGGTCGAGACTGTTGACCCCGCGCGCCAGAAGCGGTCCCTTGGGGTCCGTACGCGTCTCATAGGTGCTCATGACATGGGCGATGTTACCAACCCGGTAGGTCACACGGTGAATCTCGTGTTCATCAAAGCCGCCCTTCACCAATGCGGAGTTCGTGGCGTCGGCATACTCCTGGTGAGTCAACACGTGGACGGTCGGTGCACCGTCCTTCTTCACACCCGCCGAAAAGAACCGCAGCCCCGGCCAGTACAACGTCCGATCGCGACTCCACTGGCGCGGCTCGCCCGGCGGCCCGGTGATGACGGCGTAGTAGGCGTTAATGACTCCGTCGATCGTCGCTACGTCCTCAGCCCGCGGCGCGATCGCCGGTACTTCGACGTGTCCCTGTGCGCTCGCACTTTGTGACGTGGCCAATCGAGGGCTGAGCGCCAGGATTCCAAGCGCAACGGCCAGTAGCGACAGAATGCGGCGGGGCACAATGGACTCCGGTGGGTAGGCGGGAATTGACGGCTGGCGACTAAGGGTGAGCGAAGTGCGACGCCGGACGGCTATTGGTCATGGTGGAGGGTCCACGTGCCAAATACGCAAAGAGCGCTGTCGGCGGTGACCGCCTCGGCGATTCCGGTGAGTGTACGGTCGTGGTAGCGAGCTTTGTATGTGACGCTGGAATTGTTTGGTCCGGATGGGTCTTCCATCGTGAAGAGCGTGCCGTTATCACGAAGTTGGATGGTGACCGAGTCATCCCTGGCGCGCGCGGAGGGACCACCGATGACGAGGTGGAGGATGCCGCCGAGAGTGCCGTGCTGGTCGCGGACCTCGAGGGTGAACGTGGTGGGGAAGGGGTAGAACTGGAGTTGCCCGTGCCACGTGCCGAGTAGCCCGGCGTCCGTGAGAGGCTCGGCGGATGCGGGCAGGGTAGGCAGCGCGATCGGAGATGGCGGAGAGGCAGCGGGGTAGCCCTGGTGCGCGGCGAGTGCCTCGTGTTCTTGCCATGCGGCGTGCTGCAGCGTTGACACCGTCGTTGGCGACAGGCCGACGAGGAGCACGAGCGAATCGGGGTGGACGTGGCCCTCAGCCTCCTCGACGGCGGGTCCGCGGACCGTATCTGGTCCGGGGCCGGCTGGGCGGTTGGTGAGAGTGGAATACACGACGCTCGCGAGGAGGTAGGAGCCGGCGGGAGAAGGGTGATGCTTGTCGGCGTCGTACAGCTCGATCGCGGGGTCGGAGTGGCGGACGGACAGCCACACCGGCTCCACGGGGATCAGCGTCGCGTGCAGGCGGCGCGCGACGCTCGTGAAAGCGTACGCGAGGGCATCGGCGTCGCGTGCGGGCGCGTCCTGATCGGGCCAATGCATGATGATCGCGAACCGTGCGCCCATGGTGCGCGCAGCGCTATCGAAATGCGCCGCGTTTGGTTCAAGCTCCGCCCACCCGTGCACGCGGAACTGGCCGTTGACGAGATATGTCTCGCTGAAGGTGCTTTGATCGTTGACGACGACCCAGTCCCATCGCCGTGAGTGGAGTGCCTGCTGCACGAGTGAGTCAGCCCAGTCGTCTTCGAGACTGGCGCCGCCCGTCGCCACCATTCGGCTGCTGATCGGCTGCCGTCCGGAGCCCATGCCCATGGCTTCCACCATGCGCGGCATGTTGTTGAAATAGGTGAAGCTGTTGCCGATGAAGAGGACGTGCAGCGTGTCGGCAGCGGCGTTCGAGTGGCCGGTGGCGGACGGCGTCACAGAGAACCATGTGGCCAGGACGGCGAGCAGGCCCAGCACGATCGTCATCGAGGTGATCCTGTTGGCGGAGTCTCAGGGCAAGCTGAATGCGTGGAGTACACAAGTCATCGTGGTCACGGGCCGTGCCGATATCAGAGGTTGGTCTTACCAGATACGCGCCACCTGATCGGGTGGCCGCACCATTGGGTCGCCCGGCTTACAGTGAAATGCCGTTGCAAAGGCGCTCACGTCCGACACGGGACCGTTCACACGCCACTCCGCCGGTGCGTGCACGTCGATCGTCACACGCGTTCGCTGCGCTTCGGGCCTTATGTGGACGCGCCAGGCCTGAGCATAGGACACAAAGAAGCGCTGCTCCGGCGTGAAACCCTCGATCAGACCAGGGCGCCCGTCACGGGCGAGCACCTGCTCGAGGGCGTCGTACCCCCGTGAGCAGGCCGCCGTAGTCGGCGATATTTTCGCCGAGCGTCAGGTGTCCGTTCACGTGAAACGTGTCGACCTGGATGTATCCGTCGAATTGATGCATGAGTAACGCCGCCTGGCGGGTGAACTGAGCGGAGTCCGCGGGTGCCCACCAATCGCGCAGGCTGCCATCGGCGTCATAATGACGCCCTTGGTCGTCAAAGCCGTGTGTGAGCTCATGCCCCGCCCAACTGGCACCCAATGACCCATAGTTGGCGGCGGCGTCCGCTGCTGGATCAAATGTCTGGGGGACGAGCGCACCTGCGGGAAACGCCATCTCGTTCTTCGTCGCGTCGTAATACGCGTTGACCGTGGGGACCGTGAACCGCCATTCGGTGGTATCGACCACAGTTCCCGGACGGGCGACGACCCGCTCCCACTCGAACCTGTTCGCCGCCACGACGTTGCTGATGAACGGCGCGTCGGTGATCGCGAGACGCGTGTAATCGCGCCAGTGGTCCGGGTACCCAACCTTCTCGTGCACATGGTCGAGCTTGGCGAGCGCGCGAGCCTTGGTGGAATCCGACATCCACGAGAGCTGCAGCACGCGCGCGCGAAACGCCGACCGAATGTTGTCGATGATGGCTCGGGCGCGGGCACGGGCGTCCGGTGAGAATGCCTTTCTCACGTACGCATCGCCCAGCGCCTCTCCGAGCTGGGCATCTGTGGCACGCTCGCATCGTTTCCAGCGAGGAAGGGTCTCTCTCGCTCCGGTGAAAATACGCTGAAAGGCAAAATCTTCCTGCACAAATGGGGTCGAGAGCCAGGGGGCGGACAGCTCCAACACATGGTACCGTAGGTACGCGCGCCAGTCCGCCAACGGGGCCGCTCGCAGCAGCGAATCAACCCGGGCGAAATACGCCGGCTCCGCCACATTGAGCCGCGTCAGTGGCGCGGTCAGCCCAATTGCGCGGGCGTATACGGGCCAGTCAACTGCCCCGGCTAGCGTTGTGAATGCCGCCGTGGACATCGGATGGTCTGTCGCCGATGGCTCCCGCAAGGCCAGCAGTGTCAACGACGCGTCGGCCAGCGCCGTCTCCAGCCGGAGCACACGATCGGCGTCGGCGCGAGCCGCGTCATCCTTCTCCCCCGCTAGCACGAGGACCCGCGCAACGTGCGACGCATATTGACGGCGGATTGACTCTGCTGCCGTGTCCTGGCGCGTGTAGTAATCGCGATCCGGAAGACCCAAGCCGCCCTGGGTGACCCAGGCGAGGTATACGCCGGGCTGATGCAGGTCTGGTGTGGGCGTGTATCGAAACAGGGCGTTGACGCCCATCATTTGTAGAGTCGCGATCTCCGGCATCAGTCCGGCCCGCGCCGACAGGTGCTCGATGCCGGCGAGGGTCGGTGCAATGGGCGCCACGCCGTGGGTTTCGGCTGCCGCCGAATCCATGCACGTCGCGTAATAAGTCCCCAGTTTGTGCTCCGTGTTGCTCGCGGGCAGAGACTGGCGACGAGCCGCGGCATCCTCGAGTACGGATCGGACAACGAGCTCATTGCGATTCCGCATGTCGATCGGCACACCGGATACCGAATAGGCGGCTGGAATGGTGTCGCCGGCCATCCACCGGCCGTTGGCAAATTGAAAGAAATCCACGCAGGCGTTGGCCGTTCGATCGATATAGGCGGTGTCGATCACTCGCAGCGCCGGCAAAGCGAAGAGCGCGCTTCCATCGCTCGATGCCTGACCACGCGCCGGGTCCGCCGCCGCGACAACGGCGAGCGTCGCCCCCGCGAGGCACGCCAGCCGAACGATGGCTGCACTCATTCCGCGTCGTGGGCCGGTCGCACATGTGAGCATGTATCCCTCCTTGTGTACGGTCACGATGCGGTACGGCGAGCGAGGGGCGAACTTACGGTCACATCTCGGCTCCGGCACCCGATTTTACGACACTCTGACACTGAACCGAATCACCCCCAGTTACTTAACATCGCGCGCAGTCGCGCGTGCCGGCTCTCGGAGAGTGTGCGTAGATGCCCCTTGCCGCACCCACGGTGAATTCCCGGCCACCACTTCCCTCGTGTAAGATGCGCCTTCATTTGTTGGTGCCGGCTCTGGCCGTCAGTGTCGCTCAGCATGCCTCGGCACAGAGTGATCATCGCCCGCCCACCAAGTGCACGGCTACCGGCGATCTCGAGATTCGTGAGTTCCGAAGTACGATCTTCCACAATTCGCGCAAGCTGCGGATCCTGCTTCCCCAGGGGTATCACGATGCCAGGAATGCATCGGCGACGTACCCCGTGTTGTACCTGAACGACGGCCAGAACCTGTTCGATGTTTGCACGTCGATGTGGGACCCCAAGGAATGGCAAGTGGACGAGACAGCCGATCGTCTGATCGCCGGTGGCAAGGTCCAGGCGTTGATCATCGTCGGCATCGACAACGCGGGGAAGCACGACAAGGAGCGCTTGAAGGAGGAGGCATTGGTTGGTTCGCGGCCCGACGAATATCTGCCGTGGCCAGATGAGGGTCTTGACCCGCCGCTCACCCACGTGCACGGCGCGAACTACCCGAAGTTCCTGACGACGGAGGTGATGCCGTTTGTCGAGACCAACTACCGGATCAAGAAAGGCCCGGAGAACACCGGCCTAGGCGGCTCGTCCTACGGTGGCCTCATCGCCTTCTACACCGCCGCGCATGTGCCAGGCGTGTTTGGGCGTCTCCTGATCGAGAGCCCGTCGATGTACGTCCATGACTTTGCGGTGCTGAAGGACGCTGCACAGCAGAAGGATTGGCCGGCTCGCCTGTACTTTGGTGCGGGAAAAGACGAGACGCCGGAGTCTCCGGGAGCGGTAGAGGGGTTCGTCACGCAGGCTGTAAAAGTATTGAACGCCGATGGCGTGAACGCGGATCGAATCCGGGTCAACATCACGCCGGGCCAACACAATGAAGACGCGTGGGCGGCGCGGTTCCCCACCGCGCTGGCCTTCCTGTTTCCGCGAGAACACTAGGAACCAGGGGGGGAGGGGGGTGCGTCGCCGAGCGCATGGCCGATCGGCGGCGTCACCGGTCAGCAGCGCGAGCGGCCGGCGGCAGCCAGCGGTCGAACCACGCAATGACTTGTTGCATTGCTTTTCGCTGCATGCTGGGTCGTGTGAGCCCGTGCCCTTGGCCATCGAATTCGTCGAGCTCGGCCGGGATCCGCAGCTCGCGTAAGGCCCGATCGAGGGCGCGGCTCTGGTCAACTGGCACGCGGTGATCTGCTGTGCCATGCTGAATCAAGGCCGGCGTATGGATTTGTGCTGCGTGCAGGAGCGTAGAGCGCGTCCAGTAAAGACTATCGTTGTCCCACGGAGGTTCGCCAAAATAGGCGGTCATGAGCTCGGGTATGTCAGTCCCAGCATACATGGTCGCGGGGTCGACGAACCCGGCGCCGATCGCCGCAGCTTTGAAACGCGTGGTGCGGGTCAGCGTCCACGCGGCCAACGCACCGCCGTAGCTGAAGCCCATCAGGCCAAGCCGGCTGCTGTCCGCAATCCCCAAAGCCACAAGGGTGTCGATGCCAGCCATCACGTCGCGGAAATCACCGCCGCCGAGATCTCGAACAGCGGCGAGCCGGAAGTCGTGCCCAAACCCCAAGCTGCCACGCGGGTTCGGCAAGAAGATCGCGTACCCGCGGCCAGCGAGGACCTGGACCGGATATATCTCGGACTGCACTGGTGTTGGTAACGCACCGTGCGGCGCCAGCGCGCGAACGAAGTTCCAGGCCGGCCCGCCATGGAGATAGGTAAGGAGCGGATAGGCATGGCCAGGGGCGTAGCCGACGGGGAGGACTACCAGCCCACTCACCAGCGTTCGACCGTCACTTCGCCACTCGACGGCTCGCATCTCGCCAAACGATGCGCTGGCGAGATCTGGATTGCTCCACGTCAGGCGCCGAGGCTCGGCATCGCGGGGGCCTGAGACAAAGACCTCCCATGGTGTGTCGGGCATCGATGATACGAACGCCATCGTTTGGCCATCGCGAGAAAACGTGGGGGCAGCATGTGGAGCGGTGCCGGTGGTCACGTCGGTCATCGTCCCCTCGAGATCCGCCTGCACGACCTGCGCTCCGTCGCGACGCGGTACGGTGACGAACAGCGCGCGGGCGTCGGGGCGCCACGCCAATGTGAACTCGCCGGGAAGCAGACGCTCACCGAGTCCGGGGCTCAGATTCCGAGGCGGACCACCGGTGGCGGGCACCACACAGATGAACGCGTCACCGATCCACTCGGCGTGTCCGTCGTGCGAGACGAAGCCGATCCACTTTCCGTCCGGCGACCACCGTGGCGCCACGTCCTCGCCAGGACGGTGGACGAGAGCACGTACCTCTCCGGTGTAGGTGTTGACCACGTCGAGATCTGATCCGAGAATCTCGTCGGCGACGGTCGCGCGCGGATGGGCTTCAAACACAATCTCGGTCCCGGTGGGGGACCAGGACAAATCACCCACCGTCAAGTGGCCAGAGGTCAGCCGTCGGACGTGTCCGGTGCGCAGGTCGGCGAGATAGAGGTGCGTATCCGGTGAGGTCGCTGTCTGTGCTGGCCTCCCAGGCGGCGACGTGTCAGCGGGATCCTCCACTAGCAGACCGAGGACGCGCCCGTCGGGCGACCATTGGAAGTCGGTGACCCCACCTGCGACCCGCGTCAATTGGTGCGCTGCTCCAGAGCCCGGATCGATCGCCCAAACCTGCCGATGGCCCCGTTGGCCGGAGAGAACGGCTAGACGCCTGCCGTCTGGCGCCCATCGAGGCGTGCCATGTACGTCCCTGCGTGCGAGACGAGGCGTATTGACGCCGTGCGTCGCGACGACCCAGAGATCTTGGACGTGTCGGTCGTGAGCCGAATCGACCGCGTCGAGCACATAGCCCACGAGCTCTCCATCTGGCGAGATCGCCGCGTCCAGAACGGTGCGTACGCGCATCAACCGATCAACGGTGAGTACGTGTGTCTGCGCTCGTGCCGCGTCGGCGACTGCTGAGAGAGCGAAGAGCCACAGGATGGTGGCGGTCGCGCGCCTACCGGACGCACAAGTTCGGCTAAGACGCTGTCGTATTGCCATTGGCAAGTTCAGGGGCGTGGCGTGCGGGCAGGCGTGGGACGGGTGTGCGGCCTGACCAGTTAGTGCGTCGCCGACAACCCGAGGGTTGACGCGACTATCTACTCGAGTGCACCTCCAAGGGAGATGACGGTTGAGGCATCTTGACGGGACAGAGTTGCCAAGTCTGCCTCGACATGCCGAGTTATCACGGCCTCGTATTGTTGGACAGTGCGCAGATTCGTATCGACCGAGTAGTTAATGAGCTCGGCTTCGCAGGGCGCTAAGGCGTGAACGGCCAATTAGGGCGTGTCGAGGGCCGGTTTGAGTGAGCCGCTTGGAAGCATCACCCACGCCGCACCATAGGCAACGAGGCCGGCCATCAGAAACGACGTGGGGGCGGCGAAGAAGTAGCGGACGGAGATCGTCGTGAGCGCGGCCAGCCAGATCGTGTTGATGAGCGCGAGCTTTTTCAAGAGTGCCGGCCGCTCGTGGCGGAGGGCAAGGCTGAGAGAGCCCATTACGATTGCTGCTACCAGAAATGAGATACTGAAACCTCGAAGAAGGTCATTCATCGTGCGCATGGAGCCCATCATGTCGAATCGGTAGCTCGCCATCAGCTCCGACAGTTGCCTTTCGCTATCGTTGGCGGGGACTGGCACCGCGAACAACGAGAGTATGTGTACGATGCCGAGAAGTACCATGACACTGGCACCGCCAGCGAAGAGGCGTCGCCCCCATTTGTCAGCCATAAGGCGAACTCTCGATTGTCGAACGTGGGTCAATCACTCGGCCGTGCGACAGACATGTGCGTATTATCCGTGCTCGGCTGCGCCGTCCAGCCGCCTGTGTAAGACCGTCGATAATGCGCGATGTCTCAGCGCGCTGCAACTGCCGCCGCGTTGACGCCAATTCGCACAGCAGTAGTGGAATCCGAGCCATTCTCCGCAATACATACCCGCGCATCCGAGCCTCGTGCACGCTTGTCTTGAACAAAGACAACACGATGCGACCGTCGACGGCCGTTTCCAGCCTCGCCAGCTGACGCCAATCCATCGTGTTCTACTACTCACCGTCAGCATTGAGTAAAATGGCTCTTCTGCAGTGCGCCCGAGTCTGTGGCCGCCGAGGATGGACGCGTAGCATTAGCTAGCGCTAGCGACGTCTATCCGCCCGCCTCAATACGGAGATCCAGATGCTTTCTCGGCGCGCGCTCTTGTTGGTCGTGATCGGGGCAATGTGTGGCTGCGCGCTCGCGGCGACGACGCTGACTGCTCAAGCGACGCCGTTAGTTGTCTCAACCGAGTGGCTTGCGGCCCACCTGACTGACCCAGCGACAGTCGTGCTCCAGATCGAGCTGCCAGAGGCCGATTCGGGCCATGCAGCGGGCCATATTCCAGGGGCGCGCGTCGTCTCGTATATGAGTTTTATCGCGACAGTCAACGGCATCTCGACTGAGCTCCCGACCGTTGACTCATTGCGTGCGTTGTTCGAAGCGGCCGGTGTGTCGACCGCTTCGCACGTCGTGCTGACCGGCCCGCCGCTCGCGGTGACCAGGGCGTTTTTCACCCTTGACTACCTCGGCTTGCAAGACGTGTCAGCGCTCGACGGCGGAGTCACAAAATGGAAAATGGAGGGACGCCCGCTCGAGACGGCCGCGGTCACGGCCGCACGTGGCCACATCGTTCCCAGTCCACGCCCAACGATCGTGGCATCGGCGCCGTGGGTGCTGGCCAACATCAACAAGCCAGGAGTCTCTCTCATCGACACACGTACCCCCGAGGAATATGCCGGCGTCGCCGAACGCCACGGGTACAGGAGCAATGGCCACATCGAAGGTGCCCGGCTACTGCAATGGGAGCAGATGTTCAGCGACGAGAACGACTTTGCATTGAAGCCACGTACCGAGCTCGAACGTCTGTGGCGAGAACGTGTGACGCCGGGCGACACAGTGGTAGCGTACTGTATGGTGGGATATCGCGCGAGCGCCACCTACTATGTTTCTCGCCTATTGGGCTATCCGGTCAAGCTGTACGATGGCTCCTACCAGGAATGGGCGAACAAGAAATTGCCCGTGTCTACGGCCGCGACGCCTCTGCGGACCCCGTAGTCGGATCATAGTTGCGCGAGGCGTGACGCGGCTGGGCAACCTCGCCCGTCTTGCAAAGAATCCTGTTGGAGTTGCTGACCGAGCCGGCCTGCGCCGGCTGATTTTGCGGTGCTCTGACACTGGGATGAGTCAGCGCGAGTTACTTAGCATTACCGACAGTCGCGTGCGCTGATGATTGGGAGTGTGAGTGGATCCGGTTAGCGCGCTCCATGGGCGACTCCCGATGCGACCATTCCTTCACTGGTGCAACATGCGCCTCCAGTTGTTGGTGCCGATACTAGCCGTTACCGTGGCTCTTCAAGCCTCAGCGCAGAACGGTCCCGGCACAGGCACCAAGTGCACCGCCACTGGTGATCTCGAGATTCGCGAGTTTCGGAGTACCATCTTTCACAATACGCGCAAGCTGCGGGTTCTCCTGCCGCCGGGATATCGCGACGCCACCAATGCGTCGGCTACGTATCCAGTGTTGTACCTGAACGACGGGCAGAACCTGTTCGACGTCTGCACATCGATTTTTGGCCCCAAAGAATGGCAAGTGGACGAGAGCACCAATCGTCTGATCGCCGATGGTAAGGTCCAGCCGGTCATCATTGTCGGCATCGACAACGCAGGGCGACACGAGAAGGAGCGCTTGCAAGAGGAACCCTTAGTGGGGTCTCGGCCCGACGAATACCTGCCGTGGCCAGATGTGGAGCTTGATCCACCTCTCGCCCGCGTCCATGGCATGAACTACCCCAGCTTTTTGACCCGGGAAGTGATGCCATTCGTCGAAAGCAACTACCGGATCAAGAAAGGGGCGGAGAACACCGGTTTGGGCGGCTCCTCCTATGGAGGCCTCATCAGTTTCTATGTGGCCGCCCATACGCCAGGCGTGTTTGGCCGCCTTCTGGTGGAAAGCCCGTCGATGTACGTACATGACTTTGCGGTCCTGAAGGACGCGGCAAAGCAGAAGGACTGGCCTGCGCGTATTTACTTCGGCGCGGGAATGCAAGAGACGCCGGACTCGGGGAGAGTCCCGGGATATGTCGCCAAGGCAGTGCAGGTGTTGAAGGCCGATGGCGTGGGTGCTGACAGGGTGTTGGTAAACATAACGCCGGGGCATCACAACGAGGATGCGTGGGCCGCACGATTCCCCGCAGCACTCGCCTTCCTCTTTCCGCCGCAGCAGTAGGGGGCGGTTGCCGCCTAGAGCAGTAACTGTCCGGCAAGCACTATCCGCCGATACGCAGCACAGCGGGTTCCATCAGTTGCCGGAGCCGCCGCCGGCCGGCTCCGCGGTTTTAACGAATCTCGAACCCCGAGAATCCACCGGGCGTCCACAGGCCCGGATCAAATTGCAGCCAGCCCAGCACCCACACCGACCACCAGCCGCCATCCGTATGAATGACCAGAATCCTCGAAGACAGCACCGAATGAAGGCATGGACTCTCACGCTCGTGAGCCAACTGCTCGCGGCGGCCAGTCTGGCGGCACAAGCGGCGACGGCCGTGCCGCTTCGAGCCGACATGCATACCTATGCCGGCGGTGAGCGTGAGGTGCTGTTGACAGTCACTCACGCAGAGGTGCCCTCGAAAGCATTTCACGCGACACGGGACGTCTCGATCTGGCTTCCGGACATACCGGCCGGAGCGCACGTCCGTTACCCGGTCCTGATATTTCCCGATGCCGAAGAAAAGGTGCAGTTCCGCTCGGCGCTCGCCAATGTCCAGTTTCTCATCGATCGGCAGCTCATCCCGCCAATCATGGTCGTTGGCGTGCCGTATTTCGCAAACCGAATACATGAGCTGACCCCCCGGGCCAGCGGCGCGACGGCCCAGACCTTTCCGACAGCCGGTGGGGCTGATCAGACGGCCCGATTCATCGCGGACGAATTACTTCCCTGGGTCGACGCACACTACCCGACATTGCCCACGCGAATCCTCGCCGGGCACTCGGCAGGAGGATTGTTCGGCCTGTATATGATGGTCACCCGGCCGGAGGTGTTTCGCATTGTGATCGCCATGAGCCCCGCCCTGTTCTGGAATGACGATTCACTCATTGCTGATTACTCCGCGCGCATGGCGGCGGATTCCCTGCGCGCCCGCGCGCTCTTCCTCACGAGCGGTGGTCTCGAGAACGGTGGTCTTCAAGGCAACATCGACGGCCCAACGACCGCGTTTGCAGCGCGATTGACGACACTGCTCGGCAGTTCGTCCATCCATGCACTGCGATTTGAGGCCCGCCGGTACCCGCGCGATGGCCACTCGACGACCCCTATGCTGAGCTTGGTGGACGGGCTACGAATGGCATTCGAGCCGCTCGTTGTGCCGATCGACTCGGTCTACGTCGCACTGTCGGGACGCCATGCGCAAGACTCGTCCGAGATCAGAGCTACCGTTGAGGAACTCAAAACCCGTTACGCGGCCGGCGGAGCCGCGTTGGGCATGCCGGCGCCCTTTCCAGAGGCTGCACTCGACGTGCTCGGCGGCTATAGCCTGGAGGCGAAGCAACCAGCGCTGGCCGTGAGCCTCCTGCGGGAGAATTTGGACCACTACCCGCACTCGTCGAATGCGCACGAGAGTCTGGGCGAAGGCCTGCTGGCCGCCGGAGATACGTCAGAGGCCGTGAAAGAGCTGCGGACGGCCGTTACGATCGCCAGAGGCCAGATGCAGAAGCCGTTGCCGCTGCTCGAGCGGGCGCATGAGCGAGATGTCCTGGCGGCCGCCGTCGCCCAACTTCACGCCGCGCATCAGGACGATACCGGCGTCGCGCGATGAGGGCGCAAACGCACCGGTCTGTCGCGACGCTGCAAGCAGGGTGGTGAGGTTAGGACGATCGGCTAGAATGCCCACGTAAGCCGAGTGCCGGTGTGGGTCGGGAAGGTGCGCGACAGATCGTGCGGCGGGAAGTCGTGGGTAGCCCATAAGGTTACGCTATCCCCCCGCATCCCGCCGGGTTTGACCGTGCGTACCCCACCCGCCTCGACGCTACCGAGTGGCTTTCGGATGCCGTCAACCTCGTAGAAGAGGGCCATCGGGTGCGGCATGTCGTTTCGAACATCGATGGCGATACTATCCGCCTGCACGCGAATCGTTGGACCCCCGTCACTCCACCGCACTGGCGGCCTGACTGGCGTGCGGGCGGCCGGAACATCGCGCTCCCATCCAACGTGGAGTACTGTGGCGAGGAGCATCGCGTGTACTGCGCAGTTCAGAGTCATAACATCAACCTCTGCTGAAGGCGTCTGGTGCTACAGGGCGGAGCGCCATGATCCGTGACGGTCCTCGGCCATTGCGAGCGGAATCCCCGATCTGCCCTTCCCAAGCCGCCACACGCTCTGTGGCCTCAACCCGCAGTGCCGAGCGAACGGAGGCGCTGCCTGGAGGTGTCCAACCCCGTGCATCCTACCACGCAGGTGCGCCAGTCATCGTCCCACTAGAACATTTCGGCAGATTTATTACGAAACTCCGGGGTGCCTATGCGCGCTTCAGATGAGGACTTGCCGGGTGACGATTGGCAGCGAGTGCGTAGGAGAAAAGAACGCTTGGCGTCTCCAGTCTCATCCCGTTGGGGCATGACCGCCATCGACCCGGTCGCACCAGGGAGACCGCCAGTGCTGGAGCCTCGTGCTCTCCGAAGCGCGGCTACGAGTGGCGCATCCATTGCTCTCGGCAGCGTGACTATGGGAAGCGCCGTCACCGGCGCCTTCCGCGCGGAGGACATGCGCTTCGCACCCGGCCTTCGGCTGTCGTGGCATTTCCACGGTGAGCCAATTTTGACTGTCCCGCTTCGCGGTCGGTTCGAACTGGCATCGAGGTACCGGCGACTGGTCTGCCGGCCGGGGACAGTCTTTACCGTACCGCCAGGCGAACAGCATAGCAGCGTCTTTGGCGCTAACGGCGCGCGTAGCCTTGTTATCGCTCCCGTTGATGGCTGTACCCTGCAGTCCGTGGCTCAGTTCTTTCGCGGCCGTCACCTCGTCGAGAGTCTGCGCATCGCTCGCATAGCCTCAGACATTGCAGACGAGACGCGCCAGAGCGACGCACTGACGCCTCTGGCCGTCGATTCGATGGTTCTGCTGATCATTGCACTCGCTCAGCGCTGTGAACTCGACGTTCAGCCCGGCGCGCGGCCACTGTGGCTCAGGCGCGCGGTCGAGTTGATTCACGACACGCCGGACCATCGGCTCAGCGTATCCGAGATTGCGGTTGCAGTCGCCGCAACTCCGGATCGCCTGGCACGTGCATTCCGTACCGTTTACGGAGTGTCGATCGCCACGTTTGCGCGGACGGTTCGGCTCAACCAGGCATCGGAGCGACTGATACGGACTGATGATCCCATTACAGTCATCGCCCGCGACGCCGGATTTGCGGATCAAAGTCACTTCACACGAGCGTTTCGTAGACTCAAAGGCATGACGCCTGCCAGGTATCGACGAGATCTCGCGGATTTTCCAGAGCAACGGAGTTAGGGTTGCTCAGTTGACGCTGAGCGACAGGGACACCCAACCCCATTCTGCAGCTGCCGAGCCAACAACCGTCTTAGCTGAACCTCATCGTGCGCCATGCCTTCCAGACCAGGGCCAGATGGCCGCTCGGGATCGCCCTCGTGGTCCTTCACAGCTCTACAATGCTCGGCCAGACGAATCCCTTCGAGGTGTCGATGCCCGCCGGCCCGCACGCGGTGGGATTTCGCGTGATCTGGATCGACGCGACAGGCCCGGGATCCACCGCCCCATCTCCTAATAGAGCGTGCGACCGGCGCCTGCGCGTCTTGTTGTGGTATCCATCGGCCATCGTGGGGCATGCAGTGAAAGCGACACTCGCCACGTACGTCGCTGCGACACGCTCGCCTCCGAGTGATTCCAGTGCACCTGTTGGTGGATCGACCGTCTGGGAGGCTGCGGACTCGCGTGCTTTTGTCCGCGATAGCGCTACCGTTGCGCAGGTGAATGATTTCGCTACCGCACCTCTGGATGCCCGCGAGATTGGACTGATGCTCGCCACACCTGCCATGGCGGTCCCTCGAGCTGCCCCTGCGCGCGGGCGCTACCATCTCGTCCTGCTAGGCAACGGCCTCGGGCCACCATTCTTCATACATTGGGCGCTCGGCGAGTATCTCGCAGGGCGTGGGTACACAGTCGCGGCCCTCGGCGGCGCGATATGCGAAGAGCCGCGCCAATTGGATCTATCCGGTGTCGCGGCCATCAGTCGTGACATGAATGTAGTGGTGAAGAAACTCACTGCTCTCAGCGACGTCGATCCGGCTCGTATCGGTCTTGTGGGCTGGAGCGTCGGAGGGCTCGCACAGGCATTTATGGCGGTGACAAATACCAATGTCCGCGCGCTGGTAAGCCTCGACGGTGCGATGGGTTACGAATACGGCAGGCAGCTTCTCGACAGTGCGACGTGGATAGAGCAGACGCACTTCACCACGCCATTCGCGCATCTGACTGGCGATGCCACACCGCAGAGAGTTGTGGCGAAGAGCTTTGCGTTCTACGACTCGATCACGCGTGGGCCAGCATATCTCCTGCATTTCCGACCACTCAGCCACGCCCAGTTTACCTCTCTTGGCGTGCTCGCGGCCCAGTCGTTGAAATCGCCCGATCCACGACCGGTCACCAAGGCGTATGCGGCGGTGGCGCAGTACACGGCGTGGTTCTTGGACGCTTACGTCCGGGGCGATAGGGCGGCTGCAGCGCAGCTGGGCTGTCCGTGGGAGCCACTAAACTTGACTCATGCCGACCTCTCGCTGGAACGGCACTGACGAGGTGCTAGAGACCGTCAGAGGCCGTATGCTTCGGACGACCTAGATGCCCGTACACCGAGCGTGTGGTCACGGGCGGCGGTACGACACGATAGGGCCGACGACACGCTCCCGGATTCATACCGTCTTCTCGCGTAATTGCTTACGCGAAGTGGCTTTGGCCAGCAAAATCCCTCGACATGGCGATGGCCGCAATGGCCTGGCCGGTCGTCAGGTGGCCCGAAAGCCATCCGCGTCTGGAACGCGCCTTTTCAAACGAAGTCTCCGCGTCACATGTCCAAGCTTCCATTCTCGACCATTCGTAAAGCGAAGTGGCTACCCGTTCGCTACGATCCCGGCCCTTCGAAGACCTCGACAGACAAATGACAAGAATACGGCTGAACACCTTGACCACCGTGATGCTGCTCTGCACCACGATCGCCAGTGCGGGAGGCCAAGAACCTGCCAGCGTCTCGGGATTGCCGGCTGATCCGGCGACCGCAGTCATCTCAACGGCGGACGTTACACTGTTCTGGCTAGCCTTCGATGAATGGCAGACGCAATTCCATTCGGCGCCCGAGAAACTCGCGGGCATCCTGGAGAGGGATTATTTGAGCAGGGCCTCGCAAGGCGTCCAGGACTTCATTCCCAATCGCATCATCAGCGCCGACGCCTTCGCCAAACGGATCCTGGAAGATCCGGCATACTATCGGGCTGTCCGGGCGAACACGCTGAAGCTGCAAACGTTCGTGCCCGAGATACGCCAAGGCTTCATGCGTCTCCAGGCGATGTATCCGGCAGCCGTGTTCCCACCGGTGTATTTTGTGATCGGCCGAAGGAACTCTGGAGGCACCGACACCGAGCATGCGCTCATCATCGGTGCCGAGATGTTTGCCGACAGTGCATCGCGCCTCCACCTGAGCGACGTCACCTCGATCGTCATTCACGAGTTGATTCACTATCAGCAACAAACACATATCCAGGACCTGACAACGAGTGTCATGAACGAGGGAGCGGCAGATTTCATTTCTGAGCTCATCACGGGTCGCGACATCGACGAAGATACCAAAGCCTACGGCGACTCTCACGAACAGGCACTCTGGACTGCGTTCCAGCATGATGCCCGGACGAATTCCTTCGCGCCCTGGCTGTACAACGGTACGGCAACGGATCGCGTCGGCCCGCCGGACTTGGGTTATTACCTGGGCTATAAGGTCTGTCAGTCGCTGTACGAGATCTCCACGGATAAGGCGGCGGCGTTGCAATCGATCATCGCCATGCAGGACCCCAAAGCGATCATCGCCCAGAGCCAGTACGCCCAGCGCTTTCACTAGGCCTCCGGTCGTTCCGATCGGCGTCATTGTGCTGCCGCAACGGGCACGACCTTCGTTCCGCCGATGGGCTGCGGCTCACATGTCAGAGTTGGGTAAGCGGGTACGGCGTATCTACTCTGCGGACCGGGCAGCCGGCAGTTTTCCCGATCAATCGCCGCGAAGGTCCGGAGCGCACACCGAACACGCGGCGCTATACGTAACTCCTCACTGGATACTGCCCCGATGCCCATCTCTATCCGAGCGTCGTCATTGCTTGCCGTCGCGGTGATGCCAGTCAGGCGTCCTCTTGTCCTGGCGCTGCTCGGCACCGTTCTGCTCCACGGGCCAACGGCCGACAGGACGCACAACGAGGAGCCGCCGGCCAAACGGTCGCCGGCCGTCTGCTGGGAGACGGACATCGGCGCCGACGTGCGATCGACGCCCGCGGTCACCGCGACGACGGTCTATGTCGGGAGCGGAGACGGCGGGCTCTATGCCCTCAACCGGCGAACCGGTGCTCGCCAGTGGCGATTCGCGGCGGGGAGTCCGGTTGATGGATCGCCGGCGGTGTCTGGAGCAATGGTCTATGTCACCGCGAGAAACGGTACGGTGTTCGCCGTTAGGGCTTCTGACGGCGCGCTCGGCTGGCGGCACAGGTCTGGCGTAGCGATCGCGCTCGAGCCGCCGCAGGGGAATCTGAACTATATGATCGCGTCGCCCGTCGTCGCGGATACGACGGTGTACGTGGGTGGGCCGGACGGCGTGGTCTACGCGTTGGATCGGCGCACTGGCGCTGAGCGGTGGAAGACCGCCCTCGGCGCATCGACCTGGACGGCGCCGGCCGTGGCGGAGCACGTCATCTACGTCGCAGCCAACGATGGTCGCCTGTATGCACTCGACCGCCGCACCGGCACTCGCCGGTGGCAGTTTGTGACCGATGGCGCGACGATGGATCTCAAGAAAGAGGGGTACGATCGCCGGTCCATCCAATCGACGCCGTCGATCGCCGCCAACGTGATCATTTTCGGTTCGCGTGACGGCACGGTCTACGGTGTCGATACAGCGACAGGCCGGGAGCGGTGGCGCGTATCGTACGCGCCATCGTGGACTTCTGGGTCGCCGACGATCCGCAGTGATACGGCATTTGTCACGACATCCGACGCGAAGGTCGTCGCGGCGCTCGATGCGCGGACGGGCCGAGAGCTGTGGAGGACTTCGGTGGGCGCACGAATCTTTCCTGCCGTCAACCTCGTTGGCGGCGCGGCGCTCATCGGGACCGATGGCGGACAGATAGTCTCGCTCGAGGCGTCCACCGGCCGCGTGCAATGGCGATTAGAGGCTGGGGATCCCATTCAAGGGACTGCCGCGGTGCGCGACGGGATGCTCTACTTCGGCTCCGATGGTGGTCGCGTATTCGCGCTCGCGCAGGGAGGATCGGCGTATCCCGCGCTCGCGGTATACTGGGACCCGGTCTTCACGAAAGACTTGGTCCCGGGTGGTGCCGCCCTTCGTGACTATCTCGCCGCATTCGGCTATCAGCCTCTCGACTCGCGACAGTTGGCGGCCTTCTTCGCGACTCGGCTCGAAGATCGGCGACCGAGCGTCGTCGTGTTTGCCCAGGATGTTCTCCCTCCGGCCGTCGCATCCGACGCGTCAGACACGGTACTCTTTCGCCGCTATCTCGAGAGCGGGGGGAAAGTGGTCTGGCTGGGCAATCCGCCGCTCGCCTTGCCGAGGGATTCCGTGGGCGGCGTAGCGCGCGATAGTTCCGGGTACCCCAACGAGGTGACTATCGGCCGGTCTGGAAAGGTCCTTGGCGCGCGGTTCGCGACGATGCAAGCCGATGAGTGGCCCGCCACGCCGACCGCGCGTGGGCGCGCGTGGGGGTTACGTACAGGCATTCTCGCCGGGCTCTCACTGGATACAGCGGCTGTGAGCGAGGTCCTCGAGCTGACGCAGGCCGGGCGCGCGGCCGCATGGGTGCATAACTACGGCGGCCCTCCAGGTACTGGATTTGTGTTCTTGGGGGCCGGCGGCATCCCCCAGGAATTGCCGGTGCCGTTGGATCAATTGCCTGCGATCCGCCGCGCGGCTGAATACGGTGTGCTGCGGCGCCCCGATGCCCCGGAATGCCGGTAAGACCACCCCTCGTGCGTCCGAAAGGCCGCGGGGTCGGTTGGTTACGGCATTGTTAAGCGTTCCATGAACACTGGTTCCGGCTGATCGACGATCACATACTGCGCGGCTGGGCGACGCGAGGCGCACCAAAAGGTGCCGGCGCCCCAGGCACCCAACCCTCCACAGCCGGAGTGCATCGTGCGAGCGTTTGCTGTCGGCACCTTGGTGCTGATGATCGTTGGCGGCACGCTGCGGGGCCAGGACCAGCCGGGCACCGCGGTGCTGCGCAAAATGCACGACCGGTACGCGGCCACCTGGTACCACACACTGGTCTTCGATCAGCGCACGACTCGTCGCACCCCCGCTGGCCAGGACACGAGCGAGGAGTGGCACGAAGCCGCCCGCGCTCCGGCCGATTTGCGCATCGACCAGGGACACATCGCTGATGGCAACGGCGTGCTCATGCACCACGATTCGACATACCTCATTGCCCACGGTACCGTGGCGCAGCGCCGGCCCGGTGGCAACCCGCTCCTTACGTTCCTGTTCACGGTCTATCTCGTACCGGTCGATGAAACCGTGACTGCGTTGCGCGCCGCCGGCTTCGATCTCAGCAAGACCCATCAGGAAGCGTGGGAGGGCCGGCCGACCACGGTCATCGGTGCCGGCGCCGGCGATTCCACGACGGCGCAGCTCTGGGTCGATAACGAGCGGCTCGTGGTCGTCCGGATGCGGGGGCCACTGACGCCAGGATCTACGAAGATCTGGGACATGAGGTTCAACAAGTACCGGCGCATCGGTGGTGGATGGGTGTCCGCGGAGTGCGTTTTCTACACAGGTGGCGTTCGCAGCCAGCTCGAGGAATACTTCAATATTCAGGCTGATATCGCGCTCGATGGCGACCTGTTCGACCCGGATCGCTGGTCGGTCGCCAAACACTGGTCTCACCAGTAGGAGCCCACTCGTCCCGTAGAGCGGCGACGCCAAGATCCGCTCGAGCAGCGGCCGGTTTGCGCGCGATAACTATCACCGGGGTTGCTGTGATCGCGTGGGCTTCAACGGCTCACGCCGCGCCGGCCGGTACCGCCGCTGCCTGCCAACCCGCGCCGAGTAAACGCGTTCTCTTCATCGGCAATAGTCTGACCTACGCCAACGACCTGCCCGCCATGGTGACCGCCCTGGCTTCGGCGGTGCAGGAGTCGGTGAGCGTCGTGACGATCGCCTTCCCGGATTACAGCCTGCAGGACCACTGGGACCACGGACCGGCGCGCCAGGCGATCACCGGCGCGTGCTGGGATGTTGTTGTTCTCCAGCAGGGTCCGTCTGCACTGGACGAGAGCCGGACGCTTCTAGTCGAATACACGCGACGGTTCAGCACATTGGCGCGCGCGGCTGGGGCCACCCCGGCACTCTACATGGTATGGCCGGCGCGGGATCGGTTGACTGATTTTCCTCGGTCGAGCGAGTCGTACCGGGTCGCCGCACTGGACGTGCACGGCGTGCTGCTGCCGGTTGGTGATGCGTGGCAAGCCGCGTGGCGGCGAGACTCATCGCTCGCACTCTTCGCCGCGGACGGCCTCCACCCGTCCGTCGCCGGCTCGTATCTCGCCGCGCTGGTCATTACGGCGCAGCTCCTCCATCACTCGCCGGTCGGCATGCCAGCCGCGCTGGTGCTCCCATCCGGCACTTCGGTTTCGGTACCTTCTGGGATGGCCACTGTCCTCCAACAGGCAGCTGCCGATGCGGACGATGTAACGAATGCCCCAGTGCCGTCGGCGGCTCGCAATCCCTAGCGCCAACAGACGGTGACGCCGCCCATGCGCCGCGTCGCGATCATCGGGAATGCCGGCGGTGGGAAATCCACACTCGCCCGCAGGCTCGCTCAGGTGCTGGCTATTCCCGTGTTCTCGGTCGACGACGTGCAGTGGGAAGCGGGCTGGCAGCCGGCCGCGCTCGACAAGGTCGCCGCGGCGCATGCAGCGTGGCTAGCCCAACCGCGATGGATCATTGATGGATGGGGCGCCTGGGACCTCGTGCGTACGCGCCTCCGCGCCGCGGACTCGATCGTCCTCGTCGATTTTCCGTTGCGCATCCACTATTACTGGGCGTTGAAGCGGCAACTCCGCGTGACGCTGGGATTCCGCGACGGTTGGCCGCCCCCCGGCTGTCGCGCCCTGCCGATCACTCTGCGGCTCCTTCGGCGCATGCGCGACCTGCACGTGTCGACGCGGCCGCAATTGCTCCGGCTCCTTGCCGAGCCGGAGCTTCGCGATCGCGTGATCATCTTACACTCGCCGTCTGAATTGCGCGTGTTCCGAGACGCCGTGGCAATGGAGTTGCCTACGGCGATGTAGGGCAAGGCGGCATCTGCTCGAAGCTGCGGCCAGTGTCTGTGACTCACCAGAGGATCACACGCGGCCACCGGCGGGCCAGGTAGGCGTCGAGGCCCAATACACGACCCGGCGCCGCGAGCAGTACCACGATGAATCCCACCAGCAATGCGCGGTCGTTGCTCACGGATGGCAGACTCGTGCCGTTCAAGAGTGCGTAGTTCATCGTCAGCAATATTCCCACTGCCGCGCCGAGCCGCGTCGTGAGCCCGAGGAGAAGCGAGATGGTGACCCCAAGCTCACCCAGCGCGACCAGCGCCGCGAACAGAGCGCCGTGCGGCACCACGATCGAGGCGAGGAAATCACTATAGAGACCGGTGTTATGCTGCACATGGTGGAGAATGTGGGTCGGCATCCACTGAATCCACCCCGTCCACTTGCCCGGCGCAACTTTGTGCCTCACCTCCATGAGGAACGCCGAGGCGAGATAGAGCCGCAGGGGAAGTGCCACAATTCTGGGCACGGTGCCATGCATCGCCATCACGCTGCTCAGTGGCGACATGACGGTGCTGCTCGAGCCGGCCGCATCGGCGACCGTCGCGCTCAACTCGACCCCCCCTTGGTCCGGCGGCTCGCAAGGATGGCATCGACTCCCAACGTTTCCCCGCCGCGTCCGAGCCACACCACCAGGAGCAACGCGAGATAGGCGGATGGCTCGCCGGCGCCGTACAGCGCGGTCCCTTCCGCCGCCGCATAGTTCAGGAGGAGCAACGCGGCCATCACAGCCACGAGTCGCGTCCAGACTCCGAGGACCAGCGCGAGTCCTATTACCAGATGCGCCATCGCGAGCGCGGGAGCCAGGACGTCCGTGTGCGGAAGCACCGAATTTGTCTCGAACGCACTGTACCAGGATGCGCTCTGCGGTATCCACGCCACGATCTGGGCGTGCATCGATGCTGGCCAGCCCTGGCCGGGGAGAGTCCACTCTTCAGACCCAGCGAGCTGCCCGGCGCCTGCGGCCCAAAAGACCACGCCCACGTAGAGGCGTGGTATGACAAGAACCCATCGAGGAACCTGTTCGAAGGCCCCGGCCATCGAGAGCCGTACGCCATTGCCCCGGTTTGGCGATGAAACAACTGACGACGGGGAATTCACGAGATCACTTGGGCGTGTCAAAGGGATTCAGAATCTTCCAACTGCCGTCGCCCTGCCGCTTCCACTGAATCGCGAAGTTGCCGCCCACCGTGCCGTCCGTACCATCCTTCTTCTTATAGCCGGTCGTATACCGGCCCGTCTCGAACGCGCGATCACCGAGCAGCCAGAACTCGTCACGCACCAATGACAACTTGATCCGGCCAACGGACTTGATCCACCCGCCCCAGTATTCATGGAGTGCGCTCAGCCCATGGACCGCTCGGCCCTTCGCGAGGAGTTCCGTCGCGCCCGAGTCGTACACGGCGACGACTTCGTCGGCGTTCCCATCACCAAATGCTTTGATATATGCCGCGTGGCTACTGTCGATCCGGCTCATGGCTTCTTGTACTTCCGGCGACGGCGCCGGCGGTGCCGCAGGCGTTTGGGATTGCGCGGCCAGTGGCACCAAGCTGCTGACTACCCAGGCCAGGGTGTACAGAGCACCACGCATCTACTCCTCCTCCCACCAGAGACAGCGGACGAGAGACACGGCACGCACAGGCCGGTTGTAATCCCGCCAGGGTCGATGACCGCCACCGTTAATTAAGCCTAATTAAGCCCCGCACATGGCGGATCAGGAGCAGCGATACGTCACACCATCGCAAAATGGCGCTTCGTGTCAACACTCCTCACGCGTACCATCCACGGCCCGGAGCTCAACGCGCGGACGTAGGATCCCGAGGGTGACTGCCGGCCAGTTTCTTGTTGTTAAGCCACTCTCGCGGTGTCGTTAACGATCAGTTAGCGCACGAGGCCGGGAGATGCCGCTGGCGAACCTGTCTAGCCGTTTTCTGGTCTCATGCGGGGCTAGGGAGCCTGGTGCCATTCTCGCGAAGGTCTGGTTTCGTCCCAGGAACGTCCCGCTCGTGGGATTTCAGCCTTGGGATCTCATCCTCGATCGAGGTCACGAATGAACCGCTTGGTCCATTGTCTCGGTGTGCTAGCGCTCCTCGCCAGGCCTCTCGCTGGCCAAACAGCGCCTGACACGGTGCTTCATAAAGAGGTGCTCGGCGATGGCATCTACCTCTTCCGCGCGCCCACTGAACTAGACGTTTGGACGTCTTCCAACACGGTCGTGATCGTCAACGATGAGGACGTCACGGTGTTCGATGCGAATACGCGGCCCTCCACAACGCGTAAGGTCATTGCGGAGATCCGCAAGATCACGAACAAGCCAGTTCGGATTCTGATCAATTCGCATTTTCACATGGATCATTGGTCTGGAAACGACGAATACGTAAAAGCTTTCCCAGGAGTTCAGATCGTCGCCACGACCGAGACCCGTGACTACATGAAGCGCAGCCAGCCGCTCTTTGAGGATGCGTTCACATCCGTGATGCGTGGTGCCCAGACTAGGCTGGAGACGGCGACGCGTACGGGCAAAGAGCCCGATGGGTCGCCGCTGAGGCCGGAGTACCAGCGTGCGCTGCAGGGAAACGTCGACGAGTTAGCCCGATGGGTGGCGGAAATGCGGTCGGTGCGACGCGTCCTGCCGACCATCGCATTTCGCGACTCCCTCATCCTGTGGAGCGGTCGCCGCGAGTTTCGCCTCGTGAGCGCAACCGGGGATGCGCTTGGTTCGACGGTCCTGTATCTGCCCGCCGAGCGACTGCTGGTGACGGGCGATGTCCTCGTCAGCCCGGAGGACGGTCACGGGCCTCCACCGTGGGGCGCCGGGGCGTACGGGCTTTCGGCGTGGCTCCAGACCTTGCGTCGTCTCGACGCCCTCGACGTCGCCGTGATTGTCCCTGGTCAGGGTCCGGCCATGCACGACAAAACCTACCTGGACCTGACCGCCAGGTTGTATGCCTCAGTCATCGGTCAAGTGCAAGCGGCGCTCGAACGCGGAGCGGGGAGTCTCGCTGACGTGCAAGCAAGCGTGCAGGTCGACTCGATCGGGGCGATGTACACTCCCGGGAAGGCGCCCAGCGAGGCATTTCACCGGTGGGTTCGGGGCATGGCGAGGCAGGCGATGAAGCAGTCGCTCGACGCCCAGTTAGACGATTAGTGATACGGGATTCTCAACTGTGTGCGCGTTCCTCGCGCCTGGGGCGTTTTGTGTTCAGATTGTGTGAAACATCAGGGACCCCGGCTCCAAGCCCACCAGGGGTTACTACTCATAGAACGGGCGTGTGAGGCGGCCCCGCCGCCTGTCCGCAACTCGCACCGTAGCACACATCTATGATTCCCATCATGACCGCGGCGAGGAACGCGATGCAGCGTTCCGCTCGCTCATCCCGGCGCTTGTTGCGGTACAGCCATCCCGGACGCCGGCGCGCCCCAACCCTGAGGCGCCGCACCGCGCACGTGATACGAGCCTCGACGTGCCTCCTTCTGCTCGGGACAGTGCCAGTGCACGGTCAAGGGCCGATTGGCCGGCCGGGCGATCTACGGCTGCCAAGTGCGTCCCCCGGTCGCTATCCCACGATCGCGATCGACTACTATCGGCTATCGAACGGCCTCAAGATCGTGCTCGCGCCCGACACGTCAACGCCGGTTGTCGTCGTCGGGGTCTACTACGGGATCGGCCAGCGATTGGAGCCGCCAGGCCATGAGGGATTCGCGCACCTCTTCGAGCACTTGATGTTCGAGGGGTCGACCCATTTGCGCCCGGGCGAATTGTTGCACTTGATCGAGTCCAACGGAGGGACGCTCAACGGCAATACCCGATTCGACTTCACGGATTATTTCGAGATTGTCCCATCGCCGGCGCTCCAGCTCATGTTGTGGGCCGAGGGGGACCGGATGGGCGGGCTCGTGGTCGACGACTCCGCACTACGGCGGCAAAAGAACATCGTCGAGGCCGAGATCAGGTTCTCCTATATCAATCAACCGGACGGCGGGTTTCCATGGCTCGATGTCCCCCAATTCGCCAACCGCAATTGGCAGAATGCGCACAACTTCCGCGGACTGCCTGACGGACTGGAGGCGGCATCACTGGAAGATGTCAGGAGCTTTCACGCCGCCTATTACACCCCCAACAACGCGGTGCTTGTCCTCTCCGGCAATTTCCGGCCAGCAGAGGCCCGGCGCTGGATTCAAACATATTTCGGACCCATTCCTCGCGGTCCGGAACCAGCACGGCCCGACTTCTCTGAGCCGGCGCAGACTGAGGAGCGCACGGGCGAGCGCATCGACTCGTTGGCAAAGAGCCCGGTCCTGGCCGTCGCGTTCCACATGCCCCCGCGTGGCAGCAAAGCATTCTATACCATGGCGATCATCGATCAAATCGTCTTGCAGGGAGGCGACAGCCGGCTCGGACGCAGCCTGGTCCGCGATGGGGGATTGGCCGACGCCGTGTTCGGCGGCACCAACCTGCAGGGCAATTTCTTCAATTACAACGGTCCGATGCTCTGGACCGTCGGTGTCGCCTACAGCCAGTCCGATCGCGCCCATGCCATCGTCGATTCGGTGCAGCGCGCGGTCGACGGCCTGGCATCGACGGCCCTGAGCGATCGCGATCTTGAACTCGCGCGGCGCAAAGCCAAGGTCTCGCTGTACAGTGACCTCGACTACCTCTCGGGATTCGGCAAGGCAGATCTGTTGGCGTCGTACGCCCTATTCGATGATGATCCGGGCAAACTCAACGGCGTCGAAGCTGCCCTGGATAACATCACCGCAGCCGATATCCAGGAAACGGCGCGGGCTTTCCTGAGCCGCGCACAACGGACCGTCTATATCCGCCGCCCGCCCGCAGCTCACACCCCCGCACCGGCGGACTCTCACTGATGATCCGGCCACTCATGCTCGCAGCGTTCGCCATCGCGGCGAGCCTATGGGCGCCGGGCCTTCGCGCCCAGGCTGGCGAGACACGAGATCGCCCCGTTGTCGGGCCGATCGCGATGCCAGCGGTCGCACGCCCCGGCGACGCCCGGATCGCAGATGGCGTTCACCTCATCGTCCTGCCGTTCAGTGGCTCGCCACAGGCACTGGTGCGAGTGGTCATCAGGACGGGCGCCGACGGATCCGCAGACTGCCTACGCGCCAACGTGATGGCCAGCCTGCTTGGGCAGGGCTCCGCCTCCCTCCGCGGTGTCAGATACACTGACTCGCTCGCGCACATGGGCGGAGCAGTCACGGTCACCTTGGCGCCGGAGCGCATCGAGCTATCAACTGCCGTTCTCCAATCGTTCGTGCCGGCAGCGGTGGCGCTGCTTGGGAGCGTCGTGACGCACCCACCACTGGACCCGCCAGGCGTCCAACAAGCGGCCCGCGATGCGGCGCAGGCAACAGTCGCTGCGGAGGCTGGCGTGGACTCCGCCGCCATCCATGCCTTCGAGTCGATGCTATTCCCGGGTAACGAGTTTCGGAGCGAGTGCGCGGCCGGGGATAGCCAGACGGCGAGCGTCGCCGCGATGCAGCGATACTATGACACGCGAGTGCGTACGGCTCCACTCACCGTTTACGTCGTGGGCCGATACGACTACGGCAACGTGCGCCGCGCCACGACCGCGGCATTCGCCGATTGGCGCGCCGGCGCCCCCAGAGAGCATGACCAACCGCCCGCAGCGCCGGTCCCGTCGATGCTGCGCATCATCCATCGGCCTGGCGCGAAGCAGGTGGCCATCGTGGTCGGGGCGCGCGGGCCAGCCGCGGGCACCCCCGACTTTGAATCCTTTCGTATTGTGGACGTCTTGCTGGGTGGTGGTCTCAGCTCCCGCATTACGAAGAATATCCGGGAGGCTAAAGGCTATGCGTACGGACCTGGCAGCACACTGACGGCAACTCCCTCGGGTAATGCGTACTGGGCGGAGTCTGCCGACGTGGCGTCGAACGTGGCATGGCCCGCTTTACGAGAGATTGTCCGGGAAATCGAACGGCTTGCCACAACGCCTCCCACAGCCGACGAAGTCGAGGCGACTGAGCGCTATGTCGCAGGCCGCACGCTGTTGGCGCGCGCGAGCCGATCCGGACGGCTCAATGAGATAGAGCTTGACGATGCGCTCCATCGTGGCGGGCCGGCCGCTGGCCCAGACGCGGTAGCAGGGGCTGGCGTCACCCCAGCTGAGGTACAACGGTTGGCAGCAGCCTATCTGTCGCGCGGCCACCTCACGATCGCAATCGCCGGAGATACGTCGGCGCTCCGTACGCAACTCGATTCGATCGCCCATATCCAAGACTCCGCTGAGCCTTAGCGGCCGCCCCGGAACTCGGCCTCGCGCGCCTGGATAGGCAAGCATGCCCGGACCAGTGTGACGCCGTCGTGAAGAGAGTTTGGCAGACTACCCCGCTGGCGTCTCGGCCTCCCCGTCGATCCGCCGAAACGAGAGGGTGCCCCGGTTCAGCGTCACGACGCTCATCACGACTGCGCCAGCGGCGTCGTGGGCAAAGATGATCCGATCGCTCGCGTGACGGGCAAAGACGGAGTCTCCGATCGCGACGAGAGGCTCGGACAGGAACCCAGCACGTGGCCGAAAGGCCAGCCGGCCATCGACGAACGCGATGGACTGGCCACCGCTATAGCGGCCGGCATAGCGCTCGAGCATCAGCGGTGGCACAACTCGCGGATGCAGCTCCGCTTCGAGTGCCTCGTGGATTGCCATGTATTCCTTGCGCCGCGGCCCGGTCGCCGAGGCGGCAAGTCGCTCGACCGCCGTCGCGTGTGCAACGAGAAGCGCCTGCTCCGGTTCGGCAGGGAGGGTCGGGCGGACACCCACCCCCTCCCATTCTTTACCGGTTCGCGGGTCCATGACCCGCGTAAATGAGATCGACGTCACGAATCCGTACCCGGAGGCGAGGAACGCGTTGTTGTGGCCCGCGCCATACGTACGGTCCCCGACGACCGTCGCCCGGCCGAGGTTCGACAGGACAAAGGCAAAATCTTCGGCGGCCGACCCCGTCGCCCGGCAGGTGAGGAGAAAGAGCGGCACCGTCGGCCGGCGCGGTCCCGGCACCTTCCCGAGCGTCCAGCGATCGATCTGCTCGTGGCCCGACCGGTTGATCACGCGCAGCGACAGGGTCGAGTCGGGTCCCACGAAATGACTGATGAGAAAGTTGGACATCTCGCCCGATCCACCTCCGTTGCGACGGAGGTCGATGATGATTGCGTCGGTCGGCTCGAGATATCGCAAGGCGTTTACTATGGCATCGTACGCCGCTGGGGACTCTGGGAAGCTGCGCAGGTCCATGTAACCAACATTGCCGGGCAGGACATCGAGGCGAGCAATCCCGTAATGCGCCGAGCGCTCCTCCTCCACAACCTCTGGTGGCAGCGGCCCTGGAGGGCCGCCGAGTTTGAGCCCCTCTGGTCCGACCGGATACGTCGGCATATCAGGAGCATAGTGGACCGACAGGTGCCCGTCGTGATTGACGGTGCCAAGGTCGGCGGTCAAGCGGGCCGCCAAACGATACGGATCGGTTATCGTGTCGTAGGTGCCGGCCGCCGCTCGCCGCAGTATGTACTCGGCAATGAGTTGGCCCGTGTCGGCGTCGACATAATGGCGGCGCAACTGCGCCGCAATCGTATCGACGACCACACGGTGCGTCTGGGGATCCGGTGACCACCGTGCCGTCGCGGCAGACTGAGCGGCCGCTGGACCGGCAACAAGAACGAAGGCTACGAGACGTATACGAGTCGCAACCAACCTGATTGACCTTCGCGCTGTCGCTCGCATCACCGAGGTAGTAAGACGGTCAACGTACGACAGGGAGAATCACCCGCGACAGGCTGCCAGGCGCATGATGGATCACGTTGTGCGCCGTCCGCCACGTGGTCTCGTCGTAGTTGTGGCCCCCCGTGTTGAGATTCCGGTCGAATCGCGGAAAGTTTGAGCTCGAGATCTCAACTCGCAGCCGGTGCTGAGGGCGAAGGTACCACGACGTCGCGCGTAGGGTAACCGGGACCTCGTACACCTTGCCCCGCTCCATCATGTGCGGCGTGTCAAAGCCGTCCCGCCACCGCGCGCGCGTGATGCCGTCCTGCATGTTCATGGCTCGCCCATCCGGAAACACGTCGAGCAACTTCACCGTCACATCGGTATCGAGCACATCGGAGCTGAGATACACCTCGGCGCGCATTGAACCCGTCAGTTCCATTCCATCGGCCAACGGGTCGCTCGTATACACAAGCACGTCGGGCCGTTGCTCGATGTCGGCGTTGTCGAACGAACCTGGCTGATCCTTCGGGTTACCGGTGCAGCAGACCGCGCTTCCGCGCGACGGCACGGGATCAGCCGGATCGTAGGTGAACGAATCGGGGTGGTCGCGCGTTGGAGGGGTCAAACTGATACGCCCGTCCCCCGTCGCCGTGGCCGCATGCCCGTTGCTCTGGAGATAGAACGATGTCTCGTGCATGCCCTTGACTGGCCAGGTGTCTGACGACTGCCACCGGTCGCGGCCGATCGTGTAGTACTGGAAGTGCGCGAGAGAGTCGATCGCGTGGACGTTACCGCGTAGCCAGCGATCAAACCAGGCAAGATAGATGTCCCAGTAGTGGAGGCGGGCGTCGCCGACTGGCAGGTCCCCAACGACGGTTTCACGAGACGCCCGTTCTGAGATGCAGTGTGTTGTCGGAGAGATGATGACATACTGTCCCGTGCGTGCACGGTCATTGATCGCATTCGTCCGGAAGATATTGGCCGCGATCAGCGCCTCCTCAGCGAAGTCGAACCAGGACGTCACCTGCAGTGCAGCGACGCCGGTGCTGTCCGCTTCTGTCAAATAGCCCTGTGCATCCCACCATGGGTCATTGGGCGGCCGCTCCAGGAAATTCCGCCAGTCCCATGAGGGGGAGCCAGCGCGGTCCGCCATGTCGATGAGCGGCAGGGTCCGAAGAAACGACGCGAGGTCGACCTTCGGCGCCGGACGTGCCCCTTTGTCTACCGAAGCAAAAACCGGCATCCAATTGAAGTTGAGCGAGAGCGAGAACGCCCCGCCTTCAACGGAGCCCCAGAACTCTCGGAGCCGCCCGACACGTCCGAGATTCCCGCCCGCCGCCTGCGGGATAGCGGCGATGTGATGGGCGTTCCGCTGCTGGGCGGCGATCAGTTGGCCTTCGCCCAGATACGAACAACCGTACGTCCCGATCTGCCCAGTGGACCACGGCTGCCCAGCGGCCCACTCGAACATATCCGTCCAATCCGTCATCTCGCCCTGATACACGCGAAACTCGCCCTCAGACGCGAACTTGCCCCGGACGTCCTGCACCACGACTGCATACCCATGCGAGGCGAAGAATTGCGCCGGGTCGATGGCCCCGAAGCGATAGGCGGACTTGTTGTAGGGAAGGCGAATGAGGATGGTCGGCAGACGGCCAGCGACATCCTTTGGCCGGTAGATATCAGTGGCCAGCTGAGTACCATCCCGCATCGGCACCATGATGTTGCGTTCGACCTCGACCTCGTACGCTCCCGGCGGTCGCGGGTAGGGGGCAGCGGCGGAATCCTGGGCCGCGCTCCGCGGGCCGGGCGCGATCAGCGCCATGGCCAGCGCACACAACGTGTAAAACGACGGCTGACGAGGCATTCGAAGGGGATAGTGGGGAGGCGCCCACCAATTTCTTGCGGCGTCAACGTTCGCGTCACCCCTTGCGTGCCATATTTCACACGGTGCGGACACGGCAGCCGCACGAAACGCATGCCGGGGCAGGCATCGCCGGCCCACATCAGGCTCCCCCCGGCAAAGCGCAGCGGTACGCCGCGCCCGGTCTGCCGGCGTGACACCGGCAGTACGTTAGAACCGTGTCATTGGTGGGCTGAAGGATACCCCAGCCCACAGGGGCTGTGTACAGTCGGTGGGCCTACGCACGGACGCCGGAGACTCGGATGCCAATCACCCATCGACTGCTACCGCCATTCCCCGCTGCCATGCCAATACCGCACACTGTCGCGACAGAGCTGTTGGAGCTGGGCGCACGCCGGGCTATCAGAGTGTCCGCGCAGTTCGCGTGTGCTCTCGTCCTGTGGCTGCCGCTCGCGACGGTTTCGGGGCAGGGCGCTGGGAACTCGGGTTCGAGGCTTACCCTCGACGCGAAGACGAAACTCACGCTGATCAACACCGACGCACGATGGACCGACTACCGCGGGCGTCGCGCCCTGCACCTGACGCCCCCCGCAGGCCATGAGAATGGACACAACGAGGAAATGGTGGCGGTGTTGGATGAGTCGGATTTCCAGGACGGCACCATCGAGGTCGATGTTGCAGGCGCTCGGCGGCCCGGGTATTCGACAGTCATCGATACCAGCGGGTTCAAGGGGTTTGTCGGGATATCGTTTCGTATCCAGGACAAGAACGCCGAACGCTTCTACATCCGCCCTGAAAACTCGCGTGTGGACGATCAGCTGTTCCGGAATCGCGCCACCCAGTATGAGTCGGATCCGGACTTCGCTTGGCGGCGTCTGCGCGCCGAGAGCCCCGGCGTCTACGAGTCCTACGTAGATCTGGCACCTGGCGCCTGGACACACCTCAAGATCGAAGTGTCGGGGACGACCGCGCGTTTATACGTCAATCGTGCCGCGCAACCCTGCCTGGTGGTGACCGATCTGAAACACGGGATTAGCCGGGGCAAGATCGCGCTGTGGACCCACGTGAGCAGCGACGCGTACTTCTCCAACCTGGCTGTCCGCGCCACACAGTGAGCGACCAGTAACGCGCCCACACCAGGAACCCGCCATGATGTATGCGATCGCGGAACGGGGCAAAACTTCCAAGACGGTTAGGCGAGGACTGGCCTCATCCTCGGACAGCAACCGTCTGCGAATGTACAGTGACCCATCACCGCGACCACGGCACACACACTTGCGACTGCCCCACTACCAGGTCCAACCATGAGGCTCACGCGCTGCCTTCTTGCCGGCCTCCTATGGCCCGGGTACCACGCTGCTGCACAGGACACCACAACTGCCGGAACGATTAGCGTCCCGTTGACACCCGATCGCTGGACGATTGAACGGTTGTATCGCCGAGACCACACGGCCGACACCAACCCGCGGTTCGAATCTCATCTCGGCCGGCCGAGCCTCTTCCTCCCCAATGGCTTTGCGTTAGCCAAGGGTGTCACACTCAAGAACGGCACACTCGAAGCCGACGTTGCCGCGTACAAAGGCGGCAATTTCTTCGGCCTGGCATTCCACGCGGCCACGCCGCCCGATCAATACGAGGTCGTATTCTTTCGGCCTAACGATCCCACCTACGCCGTACAATACGCACCCTCCTTCTTTCAGATGAACGCGTGGCAGTTCTATTCCACAGGCGACTACATCGCGTCGCTCCGCTTTCCACAGGACCGGTGGGTCCACCTGCGGATCGTGATCAAAGGACTGGTGGCATCCGTATATGTCGACACGGCGACGACGCCGACGATCGAGGTGCACGATCTGCCGCTGGGCAGCGTCGCCGGGAGCATCGGCTTTTGGGCCCGCGCCGGTGGCGGATACATCTCCAACATTCAGTATCGCCCGGATACGACATCCTACTCGTCGACGCCGGAGACTTCCTTCCTGCCCGGCGCCATCACTCAGGGATGGTCGATATCGGACGCCGCACTGGTGTCCGAGCGGGATCCGGCGACTTATCCCGATGTGCATGCACTGCATTGGCAACCCGTGCACGCAGAGCGCGAGGGGATAGTGCTCATCGGGCGATATCGCCGCGATCCTAACGTGGAAGGGCCGCAGCCACTCCCCGACCGGCCTGTGCCGGAGTCACCAGGCATGCAAGTCGTGTTCGCCCGGACGACACTCACCTCCGACCGCGATGTGGTCCGTAAAATGTGGATCGGATACAGCGACGACGTCGTCGTGTACCTCAATGGCCGGCCGCTGTACGCTGGACGGAATACCATGCAGTTTCGCGAGCTGGGCGGGTCGGCATATGTGAATTCGTACGCGGACGCGGTCTATCTGCCCCTCAAGAAGGGCAAGAACGAACTGATGTTGGCAGTGAGTGAAGCAACGGCCGGTTGGGGATTCTTTTGCCGGCTCGACCCGCCGTAATCGCGCGAGAAAACTTCCCGTCTGTCCGGCGGGCCCGACGATCCTGAACCTGCCTCGGCACCGGAGGAGTGTTGTCACCGTCTGAATTCATGTACACGCGGCGATCATTGAACGCCGCGACCTGCGTGGTACTGTCGCTGACACTTGCGGGCCGCACACTCCCCGGCCGCGGCGCCGGCGAGCAATCATTTCGTCTGATCCCGACGCCGCCGATCGTTGTACCGCTGGAAGGGATACAGGGCCTGACACTGATCGGCACCCGCGCTCGTGCTGCGGTCTATCGGGGGCGGAAAGCGGTTGAACTCACCCAGCCACCGGGCACCGATCCGAATGCGCTCGAGTCGGTCGCTCTCCTGGACTCGCTGACGTTCGCCGATGGCACGATTGAGCTCTGGGTCGCGGGTACGCTCGCGCCAGACGCCGATTCTTCCGACCGCGCCTTCATCGGGTTGGTATTCAGGAGCTCCGCCGATGGGTCTCGATTTGACAACGTGTATCTTCGTCCGACCAACGGGCGAGCGGACGACCAGCTCCGCCGCAATCACTCGACCCAGTACGAAGCCGAACCGGATTATCCGTGGTATCGGCTACGCAAGGAGTCGCCGGGTCAGTACGAATCATACGTCGACCTCTCAGCCGGTGCGTGGACACACCTGCGCGTCGTGGTCAGCGGACGGCACGCCCGTCTGTTTGTGAACGATGCGCTGCAGCCCTGTCTCGTGATCGACGACCTCAAGTCCGGTGCATCACGAGGGAAGATCGGACTCTGGATTGGCTCAGGCACGAAAGGATATTTCTCGCACATGGTCGTGACACCCGCGGGCACCGCGTAGTGGTAGCCGCGTCCCATAACATCCGGAGATGCCGTTAATGCGACGACTGACGGGTGCGCTGCAAGCGTGCCTGATTGGCCTCCTGGCCATTGGTGGTGAGCGACCGTGCGCCGCTCAAGCCGCCCAGGGCACTGAGCCAACAGGCCTGGCGGCGGAGGACAGCGCTGTCCCGCTTCTGCCGGCACGATGGATCTGGCAGCAGAGCCGCCTTCGGCGCGCCAAACACGACAGCGCCCGTTTCGTGACCCACCTCGGTCGTCCGAGCCTGCGCGTAACCGATGGGTTCTCGTACGCCACTGGGGTCGCTCTCCGGAACGGTACGCTGGAGGCTGATGTCGCGGCGGATTCTCAGGGTGCTTTCTTCGGTCTCGCATTTCACGTCGCGTCTCCGGATGCATACGAGGTCATCTTCTTTCGCCCGCATAACCCCGACGCCACCGTCCAATACGCGCCCTCTTTCCTGCAGATGAACGCCTGGCAGCTCTTTCCAGGTCCGGAGTACAACGCCGCACCGGATTTTCCACAGGATCGCTGGGTGCATTTGCGAGTCGTCATCAAAGGACTCGTCGCGTCGTTGTACTTCGATACCGTATCGGCCCCGGTGATCGAAGTGCACGATTTGCCGTTGGGCAGCGACGCAGGCACGATCGGATTCTGGGGGCGCGGCGGAGGTGGCTACATCAGCAACATCCATTACCGGCCCGATTCGGCAACCTACCAGCTCACCCGCGTTCACACATTTGCCAAGGGAGCCATAACCGAAGGCTGGTCGCTGTCACAGGCACTCCCGGTCGCTGACGCCACCCCCGATGTCTACCCCAGTGGGCGTGCGCTGCACTGGGATCCGGTTCACGCTGAGCGAGAAGGGTTGGTGCTGATCGGACGGTATCGCCAGGATCCGAATGTCGAGCCCGAGCACCCCGCGCCGGATCGAGCCGTCGGGTGGTCTCCCGAAAGCCAGGTTGTATTTGCGCGGACCACGGTGGTGGCCGATCGGGACGAAGTCCGCAGGATGTGGATCGGATATAGCGACGATGTGGTCGTCTATCTCAACGGCCATCCGCTGTACGAGGGCCGGAACAGCATGGGGTTCCGCGATCCCCACGATCTCGGATACATCTATCCGTTCGCGGACGCGGTGTTCTTGCCACTGAAGAAAGGAAAGAACGAACTTCTCCTCGCCGTCACCGAATCCACTGCCGGGTGGGGATTTACCTGCCGCCTCGATCCATAGCGGTCCACGTCAGTTACGCTCCCGGCACATCCTGATGCAACGCGTGGAGTTGTGCGACCGCCGCATCCCTGACGTCGCGCTCATGCGCCATGACCAGGATTGATTTCGCGGCGCCCATTGCGACTTTGGCGATCGCGATACTCTGCCGCAACTGCGCGACTCCTGCCACGGTGTCCCCCACCGCGACGAGTCCTTCGCCCAGACTCTCGTGCGCGTTCGATGAGTGCGGGTACCGGTCGCAGTTCTCGCGGAACAGCCGCACCGCAAGGTCAGGGTGCTTGACCTGGAAACTGTAGCTGCCGAGGATATCGAGCGGCGTCTCGGGAAACGGCGCCGGGACGCCCAGCGAGGCTGCGTTCGCCGTATAGCGCGATTCGAGCGTCCGCACGCTCTCACTGATGGTCGCCGTATCCTCCACGTGGTGATCCGAGAGCGCGGTCACCACCGAGTCGATCGGTACGACGATCGGGTCGTAGGCCATTCGGAGCCCGTCCACAAGGCCGTCCAGCGGGGTCATCTCGTGGATGTCGAGCGGGTACCTCCGTCGCTCGAACCGCAGGCGCGCGTTCGGCGCGCTGTCGAGCAGCGCCTGCAACCGCGTCGCAAACACCGTAGTCGGTTCGTCGATGCTGGGCTCTCGCCCCCCACTCGTGACGAACAGCGTGCGCTCACGGCTCGTGTCTCCCGCGATGCTCGCCGCCACCTGTGTACTCAACGTGCCGTCGTTCCACCTGAGAACCGGACTCATTGCGATCACGATACGGAAGACGTCCGGATGCGTGGCCATCACATACAGCGCGAACAACCCGCCCAGAGAATGCCCCGCGAGGATGCGCACCGGCAGGGTCGGGTAGTGCGCGTCGACCCAGGGCAGCACCTCATCCGAGATGAACTGCAACGTCACGTCGGCACCACCCGCCATGGGATAGACCTGCGCGGTGGAGCCGGTCGCTGCCGGGGTCAACTCGTGGCGCCGATTCTTGAGGTAGGGGATACCCACCACCATCATCGGCGGGATGAGCTGCCGGTCGATCAGGAACTGCACGTTCGCGAGCGCCGAACGGAACTGCCCTAACTCTTCGGCGTCCGGAAACACCAACACGGGGTACCGCACTCCCGGTGCTCTCTGGCTCGGAAGCCACACCGACACGTCGTGAACCGTGTGGAACGCCTTTGAGGCGATGGGCACGTGCGTGATGGACAGCAACTCTTCACGCCCCCCGGGCATGGGACCCTGCGCGGGATGTGGCTGCGCCCACGCCTGTGCGGCGACGCACGCGACCAGGACGATCCCGCCACTGAGCCGTGAAGCCACGCGGACGAGATGGCCCGGGTGCCACGCTCTCGACATGTGCATTGGTACGCTCCGTTCGGTGACCCGCATGACCACGACCCCTCGATCCCTCACCAATTTGCCCTGCTGTTTCGACCCTGTGCTACCCGGAAGTGGTTTCCCACTATGTCAGAGTTATGTGCGAGGTCGTTAGGGCCGGCCGCCCGGTTTCGTCGCGGGCGGGGGACCGACACGTACAACCAGCACGCCCGCCTAGCCAGGACCTCGCAGGAAATTGGTGATCACATGCATCACCTTGCCGGTCTCCTCGATGAACGGATAGTGGCCGCTGCGCTCGAACATCACGAATTCCGCCTGGGGCGCCGCCCGCCGCAGTTCCTGCGCGAGACGCGGGAGGACGACCCCGTCTTCTCGCCCTGCCATGATGAGGATCGGCACACGGAGGGATCGAAGCGTATTCCGGAAGTCGAAATGCGCCAGGTCGCCGCCGACCGTCACGTCCATGTTGTCGCCGCCGATTGCGCTCGAAACCTCCGGATTGAAGGTGGTGTCGTTGAAAACGATATAGTGCGCGTTGCTGCGGTCGTAGAAGAAAAAGTGCGCGGTCACCTTCGCCGGATCAGGCGATGCCTTGGCCATCTCCGGGGACATCGATCCGGCACCCTGCGCCTGCAGTTGGGCCATCTGGTCGGTGTTTTCCGGAAAGAACTCTTTGGTCTCGGCATTCGCGTGCGCGTTCGTCTCGTTCCACGCGGCGGCCGTCACCAGGGCGTTGGACAGAATCAGTCGCTTGACGGACCCCGGGTAGCGCTCCACATAGGCCTGCGCTAGTACACCGCCGTAGGAATGTCCCAGGAGATTGATCCGGCCGAGCGCCAGCGCATTGCGCAGCCCCTCGATCTCCTCGATCTCACCCGCCAAGCTGTAGTCCTTGATGTTCGTTGACCGGCCGGACCGCCCCGTACCAAAGGGGTCGAAGTAGATCACGCGAAAGGCCCCGCGGAGACGCGAGAAGAACGGATGGAAGTAGTCGTGTGAGCCGCCCGGCCCCCCGGGCAGCAGGATCAGCGGATCGCCGGTCCCCTCACTCTCGTACCAGATCCGCTTTCCCGATATCGTGACGAACGCGCCCGCTGGATGGTGGACGCTCTGCGGTTGACTGGTGAGTGGCACCAGGCTGCTCATCACGAGCGCCAGGCGCACGACGTACTGTGCCGCGTGTGCCATGAGGGAGGGCCGGGTGCTGGCCAGATCTGGGGTGACAACTGCCGCCGCCGGAGTGGCCCGGCATTCTGATCGCTGATGATGCCCGCCCGCCGTCATGTGGTCTTGCATGAAACCAACACGGGCGCGGGTCCGCGGCCGGCAAAATGAAGTGTTGCCGTCGTGGAGGTTGGGCGGATCCCTGTGGTGACGACGTGCAACAACCGGCAACGTCAGTGTTGTGCAAACGTACAGCGTGTAGCTGCTTCGACGGCTGACGGCCACGTCGCACGGCGGCTATTTATACCGCCGTCGCACACGGCGCAGTGGACAGCACCGCGCCGATGGACGTTGTCTGGGCGCATCACGTGTTGCGCGAGGTTACTCCCATGGCGGTCCGGATCGTCAGTGCCGTCGCCGTATTGTGGCTCGTCGCAGCCTGCCGCCAGTCGGGTTCGGAAGGACCGGCACCGGCGGCCGGCGCCACGCGAGGCGAGCTGCCGCTCAAATACGCGGCTCAACCCACCTCCGCAGGGATCACGGAGGGCAATCTCATGAGCCGCCTGTATGTCTTTGCCGATGACTCGATGCAAGGGCGCGCGGCCGGTACCATCGGCAATGTCAAAGGCACCGACTATATCGCGGCCCAAGCGCGACAGATCGGCCTCCGGCCGTCTGGCGACGGCGGCACGTATTTCCAGACGATCCCCCTCGTTCGGCGCCAATTTGACGCGTCTCTGGCCGCGGCGGTCGATGGCGCACCGCTCACGCCGTGGCGCGACTTCGCGATCCGTGATCAAGGCCCCGGCGCGCCGGCCGATGTGCACGCCACTGCGGTCTACGGCGGCACGCTCGGCCGCGACTCGTCGGCGCTCATCGCCCCGGATCGGACGGTCGGCAAGGTCGTGGTGTTCACCGCCGCACCACCAGACCAATGGCCCGGCGCCTTCTCCCGCGCAGGGGTTACCAGTCGGTACGCTGGGGCGGCCGCGCTCATGGTCACCCGCTTGGATGATATTCCGCAGGGCCTGCTCGATGTGTTCAAGACGGGGTCGAGCTTGACGCTGAAGCCGGACGTCCCGGCCAGTTCGTCTGTCGCTGCCGTCCCCGCGTATCTCTACGTCACGACAGCCGTGGCGACTCGCATCTTTCACGGTAGCCCGGACGCGCTCTCCATCGGCGCCACGGGCGGCATGGTCACGCTGCGCGCCAGCGTCGAGGATCGGCCCACCCCGTACCCCGCGCGCAACGTGATCGGCATTCTCCCCGGCAGCGACCCCACACTCGCGGGCGAGTTCGTCGTGATCGGTGCCCACAACGATCACATCGGGATGATCGATCACCCGGTCGATCACGACTCGGTCCTCGTGTTCAACCGGATCGCCCGCCGCGAGGGCGTCGAAGGGCCGCCCGACTCGATCACGCCGGCTATCGCCGCGGCCTACGCCGCGGCTCGGGACAGCGTCCGCCGTCTCCGTAGCCCACGCCCGGACTCGGTCAACAACGGCGCGGATGACGATGGTACGGGATCGGTGGCACTCCTCGAGATCGCGCAAGCCCTCGCAGCGGCTCACCCACGCCCCAAACGATCCATCCTCTTCATCTGGCACACCGGCGAGGAGCTCGGCACCCTCGGCTCCGATTGGTTCACCGACCACCCCACGGTCGCTCGCGACTCGCTCGTGACCGAGTTGAATATCGACATGATCGGACGCGGCGATTCGGCCGATCTCCCGGGTGGCGGACCTCGCTACCTCGAGGTCATCGGCGCGCGCCGGCTCTCGACGGAGCTTGGCGACAGTGTGGAGTCAGTCAACAAGCGCCAGCCCATGCCCTTCGCCTTCAACTACCAGTTCGACGCCGACGGCGATCCCCACCAGTACTACTGCCGCAGCGATCACTGGGAATACGCCCGGTATGGCATCCCGATCGCGTTCTTCTCGACCGGCGGCCACCCCGACTACCACCAGATCACCGATGAGCCCCAGTTGATCGACTACGCGCACTACGCCCGCGTGGTCAGATACGTGAGAGACCTGGCTGTCGCCGTCGCGAACATGAGCCACCGGCCCGTCGTCGATCACGCGAAACCGCGTGACCCGCACGCGGCCTGTGTCCAATGAGTCGCCGGGTGGCCACCGCGGCCGCCCAAGTTGTTCAGCGCCGCCCGATGGCTGTTTGGCTCGGTGGCGTAGTCATTGGGTTCTAACCCAGACGTAACTCGCCACCGCACTCGCGGGCGCCGTAACGTTCAAGTCCAAGGTGTCGTTGTTGGCGCGCAGCGAGGCCGTCGCCGTGTCGGCAGATTGTCCCGTCGCCGAGGTCTCGACGAGGATCGAGCCCCTGACCACATAGGTCCCGCTATCCGAAGCGAGGGTATCCGGGACGCCTTTGAGGCCTGTATCACTTTCAGCGAGCACCTTGTAGGTCGATTTGGTCAACTTTAACACGCCACTGGCTTGCGGCGGTGACGAGCTGAAGCTGCCACTGGAGTTGACGAAGGCCACCATTGCCAGCGTATACGAGCCTGCCAGCGAGCCAGGACTCAGCTTCGGGCCCGTGCTGGAACAGGCGAGTCCAACGGCGCTCGCGACGACGACCAAGGAAGGGATCGTCCATGTTGACCGACGGAGAGTCATGACAGTTCCTCGCTCATTGCGGCACGGCGACGTCAGGGATCATCCGGAATCTCACGGAATCTCATCATCAGGTAATGTCCGTTAATCCGTAGTCCTTGGTAGCACCGGACGAGCCAGATCGTGTACGTCAGACGTGGCTCGAACGACAAAGGGAGCAATTCCTAACATTCAGCAAGAATCCGATAGAGCCGGGCGGACGACGGCCCGTGCCGCGCCGATTGAGCCACTCCCGTTAACACCGGTGAGCCCCATGACCTGTCCATCGCTCGGCTCCTTGTGTCTTCACCAGCTTCGCGAGGTGTCCTCCGCATGACCGCCGCAACGTTTGCTGCCGCCGGCCTGGCCAGAGTCTTGCTCGGCCTTACGGGAACGAGTCCGGCGGCTTCACCGGCACAGGTCACCGTGTCTATCGATACGAGCGGCGCAAGCGCAGTCCTGACCGCCGCACTCGCCGATCCCGCGCATGCAGCACAGGCAGCGGACGCCGCACTCGGCAACAGCGCCGTCCGCGCCATGATTGCCAAGATGGCGATCTACGACACCACCGTGACGCCGCAGGCGTTTAAGGCGGCGGTGATCGCCCTCGCCAACGGCGGATCGGGCGATCCTTTCGACCTCGCGCGCTTACGCAAGGATCCCGCTCCGACTCGCCGGATGCTCGCCCGGCTGGCAAACGAGAGCGACATCATCTCGCGCCGCATCGCCGAGCGATTGCAATCCTTCACACCCGATGGTCTCGACATCCACGCCCACCTGTTTGTCCTCGTCGGCGCAGCCCATCAAAACGGCTGGGCACCTGACCAGAGCCGCCCGGACTTCTACATCGACCTCGGCTTTCACGGCGAGGAGGTCGAAAGCGTCGTCAATATCTCCGCGCACGAGCTCTATCACGTGATCCAGGGTAGGGTACAGCCGAATATTGATTCCGCACTCACGGACCACCCAGAACTGCCCGTCGATGCCCGCGAGCGTCACCGTGCTCGCGCAGTGCTCCTGAACCTCCTGCTCGAGGGTACGGCGAGCTACGTCGGCGACGCCTCACTGTACGAGGCAACCGGTCCCCACCTCGTGCACGACCAGCGCGAACTCCAGCGAGAACTCGCCCGCGCGGGAGAGATATTCGGCCTGTTCGACACGATCCTGTTTCGGGCCAGTCATGATCCGGACGCGCCGCTTGCGACGCTCCTCCGAATTGGCTTCGGGGGCTCATGGGACCAAACCGGCTATTACGTCGGCTATCGTATGGCCAAGACGATCGATCACTACGATGGCCGGGCCCGCCTGCGCACGCTCGTGACGATGCCACCAGCGCAACTCGTCGCCGACTACATCGCGCTCGCCAGCGCACACCCGGATGATCGTGACATCACCCCGCTTGCTCCGGCATCGGTCGCGACGGTCGAGGCGCTGCAGCGAGTGGGCACCGAGCACCGTTGATCGCACGACAGCCCACCAGCCAGGTCCCGAGGGAGATGGCCGCCGCGTTCGTTCGTGCAATACGTGCGAGGAATGTTCGAACTAGTTGATGCCATTGCCTACTGCTCCGGCCCTCGCGATAGCTACCGTTGACTTTCGTGCACCAGACTCGGCTTGTCGGCCGCGCTCGAACGGTGCTGTGAGTCCGATCACCCAACCTGGTACGCTAACACTGCGATGGCCATAATCCTCTCTGCCAGCGCGCGCCGCACGGCCGTATGTGCGCGCGTCCCTGCGATCGTACGCGCCCTGACAACCTCGATGCTCGCGGTCCTGTCGCTCGCGCCGAATGCGGCACGCGCGCAAGGTCCGGCGACCCGGCAGGCGACGCCGCAGGCGACGCCGCTGGCGACGCTCGATCAATTGTTGGCGATGTCGAGAACATCTTCGGGTGAGTTGAATGCGCCGCAGTGGCTGGGGCCGGACGCGTATACCGTTCTCGAGGAGTCCGCCAACGGCGGCGGAACAGACATCGTCCGCTATGACGCTGCGACAGGTAACCGGACAGTTCTGGTGGCAGCCGCCAAGCTCATCGTCGCTGGCCAGTCGATTCCGATCGCCATAGAGGCGTATCAGTGGTCGGCTGATGCGTCCCACGTACTGCTGTTCACGCATTCACAGCCGGTGTGGCGCCAACACACCCGTGGTGATTACTGGATCTACGAGCCTTCGACGGGTGTGTTGAGGCAGTTGGGTGCGGGCAGTCCCGCGTCGAGCCTCATGTTTGCGACGTTTTCACCGGATGGGCGGCGAGTCGCCTACGTTCGAGCGAACAACATCTTCGTCGAGGAGCTGGCCGGCGGTCACCCCATCCAGCTCACTTCCGATGGTTCACCCACGATCATCAATGGCACGTTCGACTGGGTGTACGAAGAGGAGTTGAATCTCCGCAATGGACTGCGGTGGAGTCCTGACGGGCGGCGCATCGCGTTCTGGCAACTGGACGCATCAGGTGTTCGGGATTACGACCTCATGAACGACACCGACTCGCTGTACTCCTTCGTCAAGCCTGTCCAGTACCCCAAGGCTGGCGAGACCAACTCGGCGGCACGCATCGGTGTCGTGCGGGCGGACGGTGGGCCGACGCAGTGGCTGCACATCCCGGGCGACCCGCGAAATCACTATCTGACACACCTCGAGTGGGTACCGAATGACTCGGTTGCACTCACGGTACAGCAGATGGACCGGGCGCAGCAGCGCAACACGCTCTTCCAGGCTGACGTGAGCACCGGCGCGGTGCGCACGATCGTGACGGAGCGCGACAGTGCCTGGGTCGAGCCTGCTGACCTCACATGGCTGGACGGCGGCAAGAGCTTCATCTGGATCAGCGAGCGCGACGGATGGCGGCGGGCCTATGTATTCTCTCGTGACGGGACAACATCTCGGCTGGTCACGCCCGGCGCCTACGAGATCGCCGAGCCGGACATCGGGAGTGGACCGCCGCTCATTCAGTCCGTCGATTCCGCTCATGGCAGATTCTATTTCTATGCGTCCCCCGATGACGCAACGCGCCTCTACTTGTACCGCGGCTATCTGGATGGCCGGCCCGCCGAGCGCCTGACGCCGGCGGGAGAATCGGGGTTGCATCGTTATCAGATCTCGCCCGGCGGACGCTGGGCCATCGACAAGTGGTCCACCTTCGACACGCCCCCGGTGACCGAGCTGGTGCAGCTTCCCAGCCACCGCACCGTCCGCACGCTAGCTGATAACGCTCAACTACGTGCGTCGCTCGCCGGTCTGAATCGGCCAAGTGTGGAGTTCACCCGCCTCGGTGCCGCAAACGGCGTGCAGTTCGATGCCTGGATCATGACGCCACCCCACTTCGACCCGTCGAAGCAGTATCCGGTTCTGTTCTTCGTGTATGGAGGGCCGGCCGAGCAGACCGTGCTCGATAGCTGGAACGCCTACTACTACCTGTTTCACGCTGGGCTCGCGCAGCAGGGCTACATCATTGCGAGCATCGACAATCGGGGGACGCCCGCCTCGCGAGGGAGTGCGTTTCGCAAGGCGATCTACAAACACCTGGGCGAGGTGGATGTCCAGGATCAGATCGACGCGGCGCGTGCGTTACTCCGGCGTCCATATGCCGATGCGACCCGGGTCGGCATCTGGGGCTGGAGTGGCGGCGGCACGATGACCCTCAACTTGCTCTTTCGAGCTCCTGACCTGTACCGGATGGGGATGGCCGTGGCTCCCGTGAGCGACCAGCGTTTCTACGATACGATCTATACGGAGCGGTACTTGGGGCTCCCGCAGGACGACTCCAGCGCGTATCGGCGAGCCTCACCCCTCACATACGTGGACGGCCTCCGAGGCAGTCTCCTGCTCGTGCACGGGTCCGGCGACGACAACGTCCACTACCAGAACTCCGAGATGGTTGTCAACGCGCTCGTCGCTGCGGACAAGCCCTTCGATCTCATGGTCTATCCTAACCGGACGCACTGTATCTGCGAGGGCCAGAATACAAGCCGTCACCTCATCGAGCTACTCACGCGGTACACGCTAGAACATCTCCCGTCCGGCGGCCGAGCCGCGGTACACGGCTGATCCGTCTGCGACATGTCGTCCACCGTCAGACCAGATCCCATGCCCACCGAGGACAGATCAGTGCAGGACGTTCCGCCCAGGACTCCGGCCACCAGGATTCTCGCGTCCTGGCTACTCGTTCTTCTGCCGCTTGTCGCTTCTCTCGAGCTGGCACGGTTGACGCACCACACGCTGTTTGGGCCCATCGGCGTCGTGGCGAGCGCCGGGGTCGCGTGGTGGCTGGAGGGCGGCCAAGCGACGGGGTGGTCTGGACTGGGCCTCGCTCGCCCAGCATCATGGCTGCGAGTTGCAATCGAGGGCGCGTTGCTGGCCATTGCTGCTGGTGTCGTGCTGGCGCTCGTCGGGGGAATCGTCACGGCCAAATTCGGGGCACCCGATCTGCGTCCCTTCATGAGCATGCGAGAGCATCCTGCCGAGCTGGCTGGGTGGATTGCCATAGCGTGGACGACCGCCGCATTCGGTGAGGAGATCGTCTTCCGCGGCTATCTGCTTCCACACATGTCGCCAGTCAGGCGCCTCGGCCGCGCCGGATGGGCTGTCGGCATCGTTCTGTCGTCGGCCCTCTTTGGACTCGCACACTCTTATCAGGGACCGGGGGGCGGAATCGCGTCGGGCGTGGTTGGCGCGGTGTTCGCGACAGGTCTGGTCATTGGCAGCCGCAGCTTATGGCGCACTATTATTGCGCACGGGCTATTTGACACCGTCTCGCTCATCCTCCTGTTCCTCACGCTGCGCCAGGCGTCGCATTAGACGGCACCCTGCGCGCGAACCGATGCTCACTATGTGGCGGACGCGGACTCGCGCCGGGGAGCGCGTGATGACATCGCGGTGGACACGCCTCTCGACATCCGTCGCGGCTCTCGCCGCCGTGGCGCTCGCGGCACCTGCCGTGCGGCGCGGTATGGTTCCTCCAACTGTCACCGATCGCACGGCGCCGCAATCGCCAGCCGCGCGGCCGGCCTACTCCATCACATACTACGGCCTCCGCCTTCGGTTCGAGCCAGAACACCACTCCGTGCGAGGCGACGTCGTCATCGGCATGCGCGGCCCCAACCGAATCGCTGCGCGGGGACCGGCGCCGCTGACGCTGGACTTGGACACAACGATGACCATCGATTCCGTGGTCGTCGCGGGAACACGAGTCGCGGAGACCCGGCAAGGACAGGCAGTCATCGTGCCGATGGCGATCGCGGCAGGCGATCTGCGACTGGTCGATGTCTACTACCATGGCACGCCTGCTGGGGACGCGCTGGTATTCGGACGGCACGGGGACGCACCGGTCATTTCCTCCTACGGCCTACCGTATTCTGCTCGGAGCTGGTGGCCGTCGATCGACGCGCCGCGAGCCAAAGCAGACTCCGCCGACATCGAAATCACCGCGCCGAGTGCACTCGTGGCGGCATCAAACGGGCGTTTGGTCGCCAGGCGTGAGAATGCCGATGGCACTGCAACCACGCAGTGGAGCGTCCGGTATCCCATCTACCCGGACGTGATAGCCGTGGCGGTCAGCAACTACGCGCTGTTGACCCTCGCGTATCGTAGTCCAGGCGGCGACAGTCTGCCGATGCCGTTTTACGTCTTTCCCGAAGACCTCGAGAAGGCGCGTGTAGACTTCGCCGTGCTGCCAGCCATGCTGGCGCATCACGTCGCCCGGTTCGGGCCTTACCCGTTCATGCGGGAAAAGTACGGGGTCGTTGAGATGGCCCAGGAAAGCTTCAGAGAGCACCAGACGCTGCCAGGCTATGGCTCACACCTCATCACCGGCGATCACACGAATGACTGGATTCTGGCTCACGAGCTGGCGCACCAGTGGTTTGGGGACGCACTGACAGTCCGGAACTGGTCGCACGCGTGGCTGAACGAGGGCTTCGCCACGTATGCCGCCCTGCTGTGGCGCGAGCAATCGGTTGGCAAAGCGGACTATCTGGCGGCAGCGCGCCGACAGATGGTGCCCGAGACATATAACGGCGTCTTGTACGTCGCCGACTCGGCGAACGTCGCTCAGATGTTCACGAGAGTCACGTTTCAGAAGGGAGCCCTCGTGCTCCATATGCTTCGGCACGTCATGGGCGACTCCGCGTTCTTTCGGGCGCTCCACTCCTACGTCGCCGGCAATCTCTATCGCACCGTCACCACCGCCGATTTCGAGCGAGCGGCAGAAACATCCTACAGGCGGCCCCTGGATTGGTTCTTCAGAGAGTGGGTGTATCGGGGCGGCGCGCCCGAGTATAGCGTGTCCGGCTTGAGCGTGACGCCGAGTCGCTCCGGCTATCGCGTCGCGTTCGACGTCCGCCAGTGTCAGGATTCCGGTGTATTCCGGATGCCACTCGATGTCGCCTTGACCACCCGCTCAGGTGTCGTCGTTCGTGTCGCATGGGACAGCGCCCGTGCGCAACACATGGCCTTTGATACGCCGGACTCTGTGACGGCCGTCGCACTCGACCCGGACGGCTGGGTCGTGACGGCCAACGCGCACGCTCATTGACCGGTACCAGTTCCCGCCGCAGGCCGAGCGGCCAATTCGGCGCCCGATGTCAGGCCGGGATGAGGTACCCGGCGGATCGCACCGTGAGGATGTAGCGAGGACTCCGTTGGTTGGGTTCGAGCTTGCGACGCAGGTCGCGGATGATGGCATCCACCGAGTGTGGTGTGGGCCGCGGTGGACGGCGCCAGACATCCCGGAGGACTGCCTCCCGGGACACGGCACGACCGCGGCGGCGGAGTAACGCAAGCAACACCGCAAACTCGCGTCTCGCCAGGGCAATTGGCTGCGCATTGCGGAAGACGCATCGAGCGGTCGGGTCGATGCGAAGATCATAGACGACCCATGACACAGTGTCTGAGCGAGGCCCCGGTCGCCGGCGACGGACGAGTGCCCGCAACCGCGCGACAAACTCGCGCGCGCTGGAAGTATGCCCGATGCAGCCATCGGCTCCGGCCTCGAGCGCGTCGATCACGCTCTCGGAGTTGCCAGCTCGGGTGACGGCTAAGATCGTCGCCGGATTTCCGGCGTCGCGCAACGTCTGGATCAAGCCGATGCTGCCGTTCTCGTCCGTCATGACGTCCACCACGATGAGGGCGACACCAGATTGGCTCGCACGGGCGGACGCTTGATCCAGAGACGACACTTCGTCGACCGCGAAGCCGCTCCGCGCAAGCTCTGTGCGCCACGCTTGTGTGACGATGCGGTCCGCAGCAACGATGAGCACCTGTTCTGACGTCCCGGGCCGGAGCGTGGGGCCGCGGGTGAGGCTAGGGCCGGCGCGCCGCGGGCGCGCGCCCGCTTCTAAGGTGCGACGAGTGGTCTCCATACACACACATTATGGCCAGGCGTCGCCGGACGAGAGACGAGCGACCATTATCCCACAAACACTGCACGCCATGGCGACCTAGTTCTCACAAATCGCCGGGTGCGCATGACATCACGCCATCGGCTGGCTCACCCGTTGGTGTATGAGCCCGCAGCAGTCTCCCTGTGCAAGGTGTCGGCGCCGGGCGCCAAGCTGGCCTCCCCAGTGCTTACAGGCTCGACGAAACGCCATCAGGCCGCCAACGCAGCATGTAGCCGGCGGTGCGCACCGTCATCAGGTAGCACGGGTTGAGCGGGTCGATTTCGAGCTTCTGCCGGAGGCCGGCCATGTGTGTGTCCACGGTGCGGCTGACCGTGCCAGCGCGATAGCCCCAGACATCACGCAGTAAGTCCGCCCGCGACACAATGCGGTCGTGCTGCCGCATCAGCGCCAGCAAGAGATCGTACTCCTTAGGCCGGAGGCCGACGACCACACCGTCGCGCTGCACGGTTCGGGTCGGAGGGTAAACGGCGATGTCCCCGAACCGTATCCACTGAGGAGCCGTTTCTTCAACACCATGGTGCGCGCGCCGCAGCACGGCCCGGATCCGGGCGAGCAGCTCCGCGAAGCTCACTGGCTTTGTCACAAAGTCGTCGGCGCCGAGTGCGAAGCCGCGCAGTTTGTCTTCCTCGTCCCGGCGGGCGGTCAGAAAGACCACCGGCACGTCGCTGCCCTCCGTGCGAAGATCCCGGAGCAACTCGTAGCCGTCGCGACCGAAGAGCATGACGTCGAGAATGATGAGAGCGGGAGGCTCGGCGCGGATCAACCGGTGTCCCTGAATCGCGGTCGTTGCGAGATCGACGATGAATCCCTCGATCTCCAGGTTGTTCCGGAGTGTCGCCGCGAAGTGCAGGTTGTCTTCGATGACCAGGATGCGCAGCGCGCTGCCGGCTTGCGTCGCCTCGTCGGATGCTTGCGAAACTGCCGAGTCCGGTGAGGTCTGGCCCGCCAGACTCCACGCCTTCGGGCCATCGCGCGCGACCAGCGTGGGCTGATCCATCAACTCGACGGCGTCGACCCGTACCATTTGGCCTCCTGGCCAGTGAATCGAACGCTCGAAAACGTGGCTCTGACGTCGGGCGAGCGTATTGCGCACCGCCCTGCGATCGTTCTCTGGCAGCATCGCGAGCAAATTCGATCCTACGACATGGACCGCGCGACGTCAGGGATGTTGTCGAAGTTTTGACACTTGCATGGTCGGCGACCGTTCGCTCCTCTGGGCGAGTTGATCGCGAAATCACGCAGTGACGAGGGTAAGCTCGCTGCCCCCAACGCCATACCTCCGCCTGTTGGAGCGAGTGGCACGCGAGAGGGTTCTCGGCGGATCGTCCCGACCGGCACCTTGCATGATGTTTCGGGAAATGTTCGGGCCACCTCCCTTCATTAGAGAGAGAGAGAGAGAGCCGGCCACCTGTGCCTGTTGCCGGCGAGCGTGGCTGGGTTCCGTACAAACCCTGCGTCCGGTCACGGGCTCTATCAGAGCGAGCCATCGTCTGCCCACGGATCGAACGAGTGCACACGTCACACCTGGAATCCACCGCGCGATGTCCGCAACCATCCAACCATGCGACTGGCCTCGAGCGCCTCACTCGGGCTGCTGGGTGAGCGACATCGACCTGGAGGCCTTATACCGCGCCGAGCACCGCCGGATCTACATGCTGGCTCTCCGGATGACGCGAAACGCCGCCGCCGCCGAGGACATTCTGCAGGAGTCGTTCGTTCAAGCGTGGACGAATCGGGCCATGTTTCGGCACGAATGTGCCCCAGCTACCTGGATCCACCGGATCGCCGTGCGTTGCGCTCTCCGGCACATCAGGGGAGTTGGGCGCTACGATCGGCGCTTCGTCCCGATCGGCGACCATGATGATTTCATATGTGCTGTTCAGAGCGCCGCGCCGACCACGGATATCGATCTCGAGCGCGCGATCGCCAGCCTGCCCCCTCGTGCGCGGATGGTCTTTCTCCTTCGTCAGGTCGAGGATTACTCCACGCAGGACGTTGCAATGCACATGGGCATCGCGCTCGGTACCGTGAAGACTCAACTCCACCGAGCCAGACGCCTCCTGATGGAGTACCTAACGCGATGAGATCACACCCTTCGTCCGAGCAGCTTCACGCGTGGGTGTCATGCCTCCGCGCGGAGGATCGAGACACGTCGGTCAGTCGCCATGTCGTCATCTGTGACCGCTGTCGAGAGTATGCGGCGCGTGCGACGACGCTGCGCGAACGCGTAAGCGCATTACCGCTGGCGGGTGCTCCGCCACGCGATCTGTGGCCATCAATCGAGCGACGGATCGCGGACGCCCCAGGACGCTCGGCGGGGGCAGCAGACTCCGAGAGCGGAACCCGTCGCCCGCTCAAGTCCTGGTGGGAGCCGGGATCGAGCTGGCACCACCGGGCGCTACCGGCCGTTGCGCTCGCTGCGGCGATGGTCGCGTCGTTCGGATTGGGTCGCCTATCGACATATAGGGGCCTCGTGCCTTCACGTGCGTCAGAGCGCAAGGCCGTGTACACGGTCGCCGGCACGTCAGCGCACGCGTATCCGGATTCCCTGACCTGGGCGCTTGCCGTGCAAGAGACGGGGACAGCCTACCTCAGCGCCATTGCGTCTCTGGCGCGCGCGCCTGACCCTCGATCCTCGAATGCGTATCAGGGCAAACAGGCGGCGGTGGCCGTCATGCAAGGTGCCGCGCTAGAACTGGCACAGACAAATCCGGCCGATCGGCACATTGCGCAACTCGCTGCGTTGCTCAGCACGATGCGAAGCACCGGAGATGCCACGGATGGTCGGGCGCCATCGGTATTGCAGCCGCCATCCAGCGGGCCGGAAAGGAAGACACGTGATACGTCGAGTGGAGGTGCGCCATGATCAGGTTTGCGCGCGGAAGCGTCCCATGCGCGTTAATCGGTGCCCTTGCCAGGCTGGCGGTCGCACAACCGAGAGCGCACTGCCGCGAGGGGAAGCAATTGACTGGCGACATCGGGATCGGAGGCTTTCAGTGCGTGGCGGCGGGATGCGCCGTCAACGGTCTCAGTGGCGGCCGGTATCACCATTCGTTCTCCGCTGAGCCCTACATTCTCGATGTCGACAGCACTGGCCCTGCGGCCAGCCTGCTTCGCGACGGGGACGTTCTCGTCGCCGTCGATGGGCTGCTAATTACGACGGTCGAAGCCGGGGACCGTCTAGCAAACCTCATACCTGGCCAACCGGTTTCGCTCCGAGTACGACGTGCGGGGAAGGACCTTGAGGTGCGCGTGACGCCCCGGTTGGGGTGCAACATGCCCTACATCATGGTGACGCCCGACCGGCGCCGATTCCCGGTACCACCGCGGGCGCCGGCGGACCCGTGATCGGCCAGACGCCCAGCGACGGCCGTCATATGGACGCGCGTACCGTTTCTCCGTGGTGCACGCTTTGGGGCCCTGGTGTGCGTCGGCTGAGCCTCCTCGCTTGCGTTGTCGCGGGCGCACCAGCAGCCAGGGCACAGGATTCACCGGGGAAGGCTGACGCCAGTCCGCTCGTGGACGGACCGACGCGTACCCGAGTCATCGAGGGCGTGATCCGCCGAGTCCGCGAGACATACGTCTTTCCTGCGGTCGCGGATTCGATCGGTGTCTATCTGCGCGGCCGAATGCGCCACGGAGCCTACGATCGACCCCTGCGGGCGAACGCCTTTGCCACAGAATTAACCGCAGATCTCCGCTCCGCGTCCCACGATCAGCACCTGCACGTCACCTACGAACCACAGTCGATTCACGCCGGGCCCGGCGTCGACTCGGCCACTCGTCATCGGCGAATCGATGCCGTCAAACGGGAACTGGAACGGGGGAACTACGGTGTGCCGGAGGCACGGATCGTAGCCGACGGCGTTGGCTACTTGCGGCTGACCTCCATGCAGGCGCCCTCCATCGCCGGTGAGACGCTGGCTGCCGCGATGACGTTCCTCGCACACAGCGATGCTCTGATCATCGACGTGCGCGACAACGGGGGCGGGGACGCCGACCAGGTCAACCTTCTCTTGAGCTACCTGTTCGACGGGGCAGTCGAATTTGGCGAGATGCGATCGCGCGACCCCGGTCACGTAGAGCAATCGTGGACTGCAGCGTACGTCCCTGGCCGTCGGTACGGAGGGACGAAGCCGATCTTTGTCCTCACGAGCCACACCACGTTCTCGGCAGCGGAGGCCGTCGCCTATTTCCTTCAGGCCCAGCGGCACGCGATTGTTGTTGGGGATACAACGCGCGGCGGAGCGAATCCGGGCGACTTTTACGCGGTCGACACGGACTACGTGATATTTGTTCCCGATGCGCGAGCCGTGAGCCCCGTGACCGGCGCGAACTGGGAAGGAACTGGAGTCATCCCCAATATCGCGGTGCCGGCGGCCGCTGCGCTCGACACGGCCCGTGCGCTCGCCCTAGCGGTCGTCCGCACGGTTCACTAACCAGGCGGGCGCTGCCCTGGTACCCGTCAATTGACAGCGCATTTGCGGCCTCCGACGCCGAATAGCACGGCGCAACTCGCCGTTGCAGGGAGTACCGATTCAGACGCTTCTCGGGGCGCGGCCGCTCACTGGGCGCTTCTGCCCCGGACGTGGCGGGTGCACGGGCGCATCACTGTCCGATCCGCTCGGGGCAGGCAATTCCACGATGAACCGGCTACCTGCGCCGCGGACACTGCGCTCGACCCGAATGGACCCACCATGCTGCTCGACGAGATGGTGAGCCACCGACAATCCGAGTCCGCTCCCGGCGATCCCCACATTGCGGTCCCGCTCGAGGCGGACGAACGGCTCGAAGATGCTCGACGCTTCGCTCGGCGGCACCCCGGGCCCCTGGTCATCGACCCAGAGCGACACGAGTCCCGGCCCAGCGCCGCTGCGGACGGCCCCGATCAGGATCTCCTGTCCGGGCTGTCCGTACTTGATGGCGTTATCGAGCAAGTTCACAAGAACCTGCCGGTACGCGGTGGGATCGACGACAGCGTAGAGATCACGCGGCACCGTGCTCGTGATCGTGGTATCCGCCCCATCAGCCAGCAGTGCAATACTGCCAATGGCCTCCTCGACCACGGCTTGCACGTCGGTCAGGCGCGACACGATGCGTAGGTTGTGGTGCTCGATGCGTGAGAAGACTAACGCGTTGTCAACGAGTGCTGTGAGATGATGTGCTGCTCGCAAGATGGAATCGGCTTCGCGATCGTGATCGGCGTGTGAGCGAATACGTCCAAAGCGCAACGATTCGCCAGACATGAGGATCTGAGCGAGTGGCGTCCGCAACTCATGCGACACACTGCTGACGAAGTCGGATCGAAGTCGTGCCAGCTCGGTTTCGCGCTGTGCTCCGAACGCCGCGGCGGCAACAGAGACCAGCATCGCGAGCGCGATCGCGGCGACGAAAGGCAGATAAGACTCGACCAGACTACCCTGTACCCACCGGGCATACACTTGAAGCGGCGGGCTAATGTGCAGCATGAGCATCGCTAGCGCAGGGTCCCGCCGCGCCATGGCGATACAACCGGGTGCTGAGCGGGCGGTGTCAGCCATGGGCCCAGTCTGGTACAACGTTGTCCAGTGAGAGTCCAGTACCGCCAGGCTCGCCAATTCATCGTTGGGCACCGGCGTGACCTGCGAGCTCGGTGGCCGCCCCGTGCCCCGTAACGCGAGGGTCGCCGGGAAGAGTGGCTCACGCTCGAACACCGGAGCAATCACTTCAGTCGCGAATACGGCGGGTGCCGACAGGAAGCCGTAAACCGCTCGCAACGTGCCATCTGGCCGGTAGGTCGGACTGAGGACGGCGACCGCCTGGAGCGCGTCCGTGTCCGCGGCAGAGTTGGTAATCGCGATCGCGACGGTCCCGCTATTTTGAAAGCGAGGGACGAAGCGCGTCACCGCCTCCACGAGGCGAACGGAGTCGATCCGAACCGAGTCGACGCGGAGGACAGCGGGCATCGCACGCGAGCCAGCGGTCAGGGCGGCCGCGGCATTGGTGCGTGGCGTTGCGCCGTCCACCTCTGATCCTCTCATGATCAAAGCGCCAGTGGATCCGTCGGGATCAAAGTCGAGGCGGAAGTACCCCTGGATCGTGATTCCGGGCGCGCAATGGCACTGGATGACTCCCGCCTCCGCCGCGCGGAGCGCGGCAGGGTCACGGAGCGGCGTTCCAGCGTCGATGACGGAGCCACCCCCTACCGCCGCGAAGACCGGCGCCGCAATCGCATCGAGATAGTGTCGCGATCGTACCTGGAGAATGCGCGCCGCCTCGCTCGCAAATAGGCACGTGCCGGTCGATACGCGCTCCCGTTCGACGCGCTCGGCTCGCCACACACTGACACCAAAGGCGCCCGCGAACACAACGGTCAGCACGATGAAGAACCGCAATCGGCGCTGGGGCGCCAGGAACTGCTGCAATGAGTTCACCAACGAGGCAGCCAAGGCGAAGAGGACGCCGCACGACGACCAGCGGAGGTGGACGGAAGCTCAAAGGATGCCTCCCTAGCACGGTCATTCAGCGGAAGCATGCTGCGGCGGCAAGCCAAGATAGTGGTGACGGGTTCATCGCTCGGTAGCTGGGTGACGGCATCACGGAGGGGCCGCATGCAGAATCTCACGATCATCCTGGCTTTCGATGATCGTCCCCGTCCCGCCGGCAACTGACCCATAGGCATCATCCTCTTGACCGTGCCAGTCGGCGACGATGTGGTTGTCAGCGACGTGGACAACCACCAGCCGATCGACCGGTCCGCCGTCCGGCAGTCCCGTGATGTGCTCCTCGCTCGCGACGTACGATCCGACCACCAACTGGTTCTCGACGGTGACGTGCATGCGCCCGCCGCGCTGAAACATGCTCTCGAACTTGGCGCGCATCCCGTCCCGCGTGAGCACAGTGACCGCTGTGTCCGACGAGAACGAGTGCTCCACGACGGTATCGCCGTACGCGGCCGCGGCCGCGGCCGCATCGTGCTGGTTCAAGGCTGCTATCGATCGTGCCATTGTCGATGCCGCGCCCGGTTCTGGAGCCGGGTAAGGCACAGATCGAGCGTGCCCTTCCACGAGGGTCTGCCAATAGTTGACTAAGTGCTCATTGCGGACCTCATACACTGCCAGCGCGGCGGTGGGCCGTCCATTGGCGATGCCGGTCAACTGCTCTTGATCAACGACGAACGGCCCAACGATGATGCGCCGTGAGGTCTCTGTGTGGACGTTCGGATACGTCTGAAACATCGGCGCAAACGTTGACCGCATCGCCGCCCGCGTCCGGAGGACGCCCGGCTCACCAAACAAAAACAAGCCCGAACTGTCGTCAAAACCAGCGAGAAGGCCGTTGACGTCATGCCGATTGTAGGCGGCCATCTGGCGATCGACGATGGCGTCAGGGAGGGTGGGTGTACTCGCATGCGTCTCTCGCGCCGGGCGACAGGCGAACATCGTGACGCACAGCGCGACACCTAACGTGACACACAGCGTGGAACCGAGTCCCACGCTCGATCCCACGCTAGATCCTGTTCGCACCTGTGTGCCCCCATTGGCTTGCGACAACGCGACGAAGGCTGTGCGATCCCCAAGCCTTGGACACAATCCGCTGCTATAGCGTTTACATGTCAAGTGACTTGACATTTGCTGCCGATAACCTGTTTCGGCCCGCCCTCCCCGCATCGACCGGCCCCAAGCGCCCTAGCGGAAGAGCCTCCGGTACGATCTGGGTGTGGTTCCCAGAACCGCTTTGAAGGCGCGATACAGGTGGCTCTGGTCAGTGAAGCCGTTCTCGATCGCAGCCATCGCAGCCGATGCCTTCCCCGTGCGAAGCGCGGCCGCGGCTCGTTGGACCCTCACCGACAGGATGTAGTGGCTGAGCGAGACCCCGTAGTGACTCCGGAAGACCCGCGCCGCGTGGACCGGATGCACGCCGACCGTGCCCGCCATCCCTGAGATAACCGGAAAGCGGTCGCCGGAGCCATGACACAGGTCCACGAGCCGCCGCAGCCAGGGTGGGCGTCGGGTGCCCGGTGCGGTCCGCGACAGCTCCCCCACCAGGGTGAGGCACGCATCCTCCACGTAGGGTTCGCTCAATTCGCCGCCCATCGTACGCCACGCGATGCCGTGCCCGATCCGCCAGGCGAGGGGCCGAGTGATTGCGATGGGGTGGTAGAGCCGCGCCCCCGAGTGCTCGATGATCCGGTCTTCGATGGAGATCGACAGGTATCGGCCGCCGAGGCGAGCCATGGAATCCCTGTGGGAGACCCCGGCCGGGGTGTAGATCAGTTGCGACGGACTGGTTCCGTCGAAACCATCGGCTTCGGACCAGTATCCGGTATCCAGCGGGAGCAGCAGGTGCGGGGTTGCATGGGCGTGCGGCTTGTCGTCCGTCCGCCCGCTGCCGGAACGCCGAAAGGTGATGATGAAGCCGGGTGCCGACACCCGGGTGATCTCCCGGCCCAGAAACTCTCCGTGACCCAGCAGTAGCACGGCGCCACCTCACATCGCGAACGTCGGCGAGCGACGATGTTGCGTACGTACCAGTCGCAGATCCGTCCGCTAATACCTTCCCTGGGACTGCACCAAGTTGGGCACCGCGACTGGCGATAAGGTGCCCCGAAGCCTACTCGCAGTGGGGAGGACGCCGGACCATGAAGAGCGGTGTGAGGGTGTTCGCGACGATGGTATTGGCGGCGGCCGGGGGCCACATGGCTCAGGGCCTCGCGCGGTGGCAGACCATTCCGACGCCTCCGCCTTTGCCGGCGGCCACGCGGACCGGGTTTGCGCCGGTGAATGGCATCAAGATGTTCTACGCCGAGTATGGCCGGGGCGATCCGATCCTTCTGATTCCGATCGGTGCGGCGGACGCAGATATGTGGTCAGCGGTGATCCCCATTCTATCGACGCACCATACGGTGGTCATCGCGGACAGCCGCGGCCATGGGCGATCGACGCGGACCGATCAGCCATTCACGTACGATCTGCTGTCATCCGACTATCTGGCGCTGCTGGACTATCTGGGCATCGAGCGTGTTGCGCTCGTGGGCGCGAGCGATGGGGCGATCATCGGACTCGACATCGCGATGCACCATCCGGAGCGGCTCACGAAGCTCTTCGCGCAGGGCGCCAACGTGACGCTCGACGGGATCTTCGCGAAAGCGGCCGACCCGGCCGCGAGCAAGGCCGCCGCGGCGCTCTGGGCCGCGGACTATCGGCGGATGTCCGAGACCCCCAACCAGTACGACGCCCTGCACTCGGCCCTCGGGAAGATGTGGGACGCCGAGCCCAATTTCACGGCCGCCCAGCTCGCGGGTATCCACACACCGACGGCGGTCGTGATGAGCGATCACGACGAGTGGATCAAGCCGGCGCACGCCCGGTACATCGCGCATACGATTCCGGGGGCACGGATCGTGATCCTGCAGAACGTGAGCCACTACGCGGCCCTGCAGGATCCCGCCGGTTACGCGAACGCGGTGCTGCGGTTCGTCGATGGAGGTTAGGGGATATCAAGGCGACGCGATCGGCACCGTCAGCGGGCCGGACGCCGCTACGCCGCGAGCGCGATCACTGGCGAGATCCGGACCGCGCGCCACGTCGGGATGGAGGCCGCCAGCGACGAGACAGCGATGAGCAACCCGGCGATCGCGAGGATGGTCAGCGGGTCGCCTGGTGACACGCCGTAGAGCTGCTCGCGGAGCAGGCGAGTGGTGAGCACCGACAGGACGGCACCGAAGGCTGCACCGACCGCGATCGGTGCGAGCGCGTCACGCCCGACGAGCGAAGCGATTGCCGCCGGCGATGCGCCGAGCGCCATACGGAGGCCGATCTCACGCGTGCGCTGCCCGGCCGAATAGGCGATCACACCGTACACGCCCACGCTGGCCAATACGAGCGCAATCGCGCCGAGTACGGACAACAAGAGCGTGTTGAAGCGGGCCGTTGCCCTCGAGGTCTTCACCAGGCTCTCCATCGTTGCCACGCTTGCGATCGGCAGGCTCGGGTCGACGTCGTCGACCGCTCGCCGGATCGACGCCTCCATCGTCGCCGGATCAGACACCGTTCGGGCGACGATTGTGATCGAGCCTTGGATGCCGGTCCACAGAGTTGGCGGCGTTTGCTCGATTGGAATGTAAAACTCGGGGTCCGGCTGCTGGTCCAATGCTACGTCTCTCGCATCGGCTATCACGCCGACCACTTCCATGAAGTGTTGGTGGCTCGGATCCATCCCTTCCATGCGCTTGCCGATGGCCTGCTCGCCGGGCCAGAATCGCTTGGCAAGCGCTTCATTGATAATGGCGACGTTAGGCACGCCCGCCTTGTCTGTCTCTGCGAAATCGCGTCCGGCACGGAAGTGGATCTTCATGGTGGCGAAATAGTTGGGCGTGACCGGTCGCACCGCGGCAAGAAAACGCTCACCATCGATCATCGGCCGGCCTTCGGGACCAATGCCGGCTCGAGGGCTGAACGCGAGCGGCAGCGCGGACGTGAGCGCGGCAGACTGCACCCCGCCGGTCCGATCCAATCCCTCCCGAATTGCACGATACGCCTCGAGGCCCGACGTAATATCAGGGTACCTGCCGGGCGGCAGCACGACCTGCGCCGTGAGGATGTGGTCGCTGGCAAAGCCGGGATCGACGTGGCTGACCTCCCACGCAGAGCGGATGAGCAGCCCAGCCCCAGTCAACAGCGCCATGGCCAGCGCGAGTTCCGTCACCACGAGCACTCGGCGCGCCCTGTCGCGGCCTCTACTCTGGCTAGTGCCACGACTGCCCTCGCGCAAAGTCGCCTCTACAGCCGAATCAGCGACTCGCATCCCCGTCAGCACCCCGACGACGAGACTGCAGAACACGGCCGCGACGAATGCGCCGAGCAACACCGGCCCATCGATGCGCGCCTCATCGAGGCGAGGCACACCAGGTGGGCTCGTGGCCACGATGCCCTTTACCAGTCCAAATGCCAGGGCGATGCCGGCCGTACCAGCCACGGCGCACAGGACACCACTCTCGGTCACCAACTGCTGCACCAGGCGTCCCCGGCCCGCTCCCAGGGCCGTGCGGATACCCATTTCACGCACACGCGCCGTCGCCCGTGCCAGCAAGAGGTTGGCGACGTTCACGCAGGCGATGAGAAAGACCAACGATACGGCGCCGAGAAGCAGGAAAAGCCGGCCCCGCAGATTTCCGACGACATCGGAAGAGTAGAGAGTCACCAAACCCGTGTATCCGCTCCCCCACATCGGGTACTGCTTGGCGAGCATCTGCTCAGACGCGTCCACCGAGGCCGTCGCCTGGGACGCCGGCACACCTGGAGCGAGTCGTGCGATCAGCAGAAGCCCGCGAGATTTGAAATCGAGCAGGTCGGCAGGCGAGAGCGCGAGCGGCAGCCATAGCTCGGCGCCGAAGCTGACGGCGTCGAGCGACGCGGGCATGACCCCGATGATGGCGTAGACATCGCCGTCGAGTCGCAATTGCTGACCGAGCACCGTCCGGTCGGCGTTATACTCGCGGACCCATAGCCGATGGCTGATGATCACGACATGTGGCGCCCCGGGCTGGTCATCAGCGCTGTCGAAGCCGCGGCCGAGATCGGGCGCTACACCGAGTACTCGCGTAAGCGCCGAGGTGGACCGGGTACCCGTGACGACTTCGGGCGCGTCACCGCGGGTCAGCGTAAACGATAGCCCCGGCTGCGTGGCCACCACGCCATCGAAAACGTGCGGCAGCGCGCGCCAGGTCGCGAACTCGAGATTGGACGCCGTCACCACTGGCACGCCGTCCCGCACCGGATGCAGATCGACCACCCGGTCGGCGTGGGGAAAGGGGAAGGGCCGCAGAACGACCGCCTCCACGACGCTGAACACGGCCGTCGTCGCGCCAATGCCGATCGCCAACGTCACGATCGCGGCAATCGCAAACGACCGCGCGGCCAGCATCTGCCGTACACCCAACCGCGCGTCCTGCCGCAGGCGGTCGAGTGCGTCACGTATGTTCCAGTTCATCCCGTCACCTCTCGCCAGTCTCGGATACGCCCATCGGTGCCCTGCCAGCCCAATTTATGATTGGTTGCGTGTGACGGCCAATGTGGGCGCACGCTCAAAGCTCCGCCTCGTCGCCTACCCTCGAGTCAGGTCAGGTCGCAGGTGGACCGGCCCAAATGTTGTTCGCACGGTCCACGTCGATCAGGCGGTGGTCGGGGTCCAGCTCGATGCGCGTCACCTGCTTGCCCGTGAAACCGTACCGCCGTACGTACCGGGTGGTGTTCGTACTCCACACCTCGGCGGGATAGTTGAAGTCTTCGGTCGTCCCGTCACTGAATGTGAAGCGAGCACGGATGGGCAGGATCCCACGCGCCCGATTCGCGTAGACAACAGTAACCGAATCGACGGCTCCTACCTGTCGAACTGCAACACTGTCGATCGCTTGATCGAAATTCGGATTCTCGAGGAACAACTCCCGCCAGAACCAATCGAGCCGCTTGCCACTGACGTCCTCCATGGTGCGGAAGAAATCAGCGGGCGCGGGATGCTTGTATGCCCAGCGCCGGATATAGGTTCGGAACGCGTCGTCAAACGCCTCGGGGCCTAGGATTTCCTGGCGGAGGAGTTGCAACGCGACCGATGGCTTGGTGTAGTCGTCCGTTCCCAACCGGTCGCCCGGTACACGGTCAGCCCCCAACTCCGTCGGCACATCGGTCCCAAGCGACTCTGCCTGGACGATTGTCTCCCGCTCGTCCGCCGCCCGCTCCATTTGATTTCCCCGTTCCGGGAATCGGCGGGCTTCGGAAAAAGTGTTGATGAAGGTGTTGAGCCCCTCATCCTGCCAGAAGTGTACGCGCTCGTTCGAACCGACGATCATCGGGAACCAGTTGTGACCGACCTCGTGCGTGATGACGTTATAGAGCGCGTACTTGTCGGGACTGTGGTCCTCCATGGCAAGCATCGGGTACTCCATCCCGCTGATCGGCCCCTCGACGACCGTGATCTGTGGATAGGGGTAGGGGAACCATCGTGTCGAGTATTCCTCGATGGACATCCGTCCCATATCCGCACCATCCTTCCACGTGTCGGCGGCACTTGGCCGATAGCACGCATGCGACAGAATGCCCCGCCAACTACTGGCGTCCCAGAGGTAATTGGGCGCTGCTGCCCACGCCACATCCCGGACGTTGCGCGCGGCGAAACGCCAGGTGAGCATCCCGTGTTGCGTAGGGCGCGCGGCGCCACTGGTCAGTTCGCCCGGCGTCACGATGGCGATCGGCGTCTCTGAGCGCGCCGCTCGCGCGAGCCGCTCACGCTCGGTGACGGTCAGCACCTCCGTCGGGTTCGTGATCGTCCCGGTGCCGCATACGATGTAGCCAGCTGGCAGCGTGATCGCGTACGTGAAATCGCCGTACTCGAGATAAAACTCCCCTTGGCCCAGGTACGGTTCGGTGTTCCAGCCGTGGAGGTCATCGTAGACGACCACCCGCGGATACCATTGGGCAAGCTCGTAGAGTGACCCGTCGCGTCCCATGCGATCCGCACCGTGCTCGGGGATGCGAAAATGCCAGGCGACGTCGAGAATCGTCGAGCCTCCAGGTGGCAACGGCTTTGCCAGGTCGACTTTGAGCTCTGTTCCAAGCACGCGGGTCTTGACCGCACGCCCCATGGTCCCTGCCTGTCCAGTCGAGTGTTGCTCGATGTGGTCGATCACATCGCCGCCCTGGAAGGATCGCGACCCAAACCGCGTGTCCTGTGGAAAAACGTAGGAGTTCAGCGAGCTGTCCCGAAAAGCATTCTGCTCGAGCTGGAGCCAGATAAAGGAGAGTGTGTCCGGCGAGTTGTTCGAGTAGCGCATCCGGAGCGACCCGGTGAGTGTCAGGGTCGTTGTGTCGAGCGTGGCTTTGATCTCGTAGTCCGCGTGGTTCTGCCAGTACTTGGGGCCGGGCGCTCCGGAGGCCGCCCGATACGGCGTCGGAGGCGTCAAAGCGAGCGGCGCGAACATCGACGTGTCGCCCACTCCGGTTCGATCGAACGTGCCCCGGCCGCGGTCATGGGGTCCCGGCTGTGGGGCTCCCTGTGCCGAGGCGACGACTGACATCGTGAGACTCGTGACGTGGACAATCCATAGCCACGAGTACTGCTTCCCGATATAGCACTGACGAGACACTAGGGTATCTCCGAAAGAGACTCGGCGCCTCAACAACTCACACTTCGCCGGCGCGCCGTCGTTCCGCGCTCAATCATAAGACGCGAGCGCGGCATGGCTAAGGTCTTTAACGGTGCAATTGCAGTCCTCGGACGATTGGCGACACTGTTGTAACGGACCGGCGTCAAAGCACGGGAGGAACCACGAGGTTCCACCGCGTCAAGTATCGGCCACTGACACGCTGGGAGCGCGATAAGTAATGCGGACCACGTGGGCGCATGCGTTCCAGCCGGCAGAGTACGTCGGCGGTGACCCCCAGATGCTCCTGATACCGCTCGAGAATCCATCCCGCTTTGGCGGCCGTCGTCGCGTTGTCGAGGCACGCGACGTATTCAACCACGCGATCCAGATCGAGGGCGGGGATGGCATCCAGCACCTGTATCACCGCCGGCCACCCCCCCGTCAACCGAGGCCGGTCCAGCAGGTCCACAAAAGAGCGTTCGATCGTCGCCACCCGCATCTGAGCGCCTTCGCGACCTTCAACGAGTGCGGTTTCGACGAACTCCCTTCGAGCGCGAACGAGTGCAACCGGGTGCGCAGCCCGGCACATCCTCGTCCCGCGCCACATCCGGCCACGGCCGGCCTTGGTGAGGCGCGCGAAGTAGGTGCACTGAGTGGGGTCCGGCGCGACGATGCCCCGGATCTCGAGCGCTGTCCGCAGGCCCAAGACTGCGTCGCGCGAGAGATACGACGCGAGGAGATACGATTCAGACTCGCCGCCTTGGGGACTTCCCCGGGCGTAGAGGCCGCGCTGGATGCGCACCAATTGTCCCGTCGCGCAGAGAGCTGCCAGCGCACGGTCTCGGGTGCGAGTGGAATACGTGCCACGCGTTCCAAGGAATGCGTTGACCTCCTCAGTCGTGATCAGCCCGCGGCCGGCGATGAGCGCGTGGAGTACGGACACTATTCCATTAGACACCCCATCAGGCAGCTGGCGCCCCGTCGCAGCACGGGACACACAGTTCTCTAACATTTCGGGTACCTGCCAATCCCCGTCATGGTGGAAGCAACGAACGGGGCCGCCTGCGGTATCCTGCAGGCGGCCCCGTCGCATTCGGCTTCGATCTCACTGCCACTCACCCTACCCCACGGTCCTACGCCTTGCGATTCAGACAGCCGTGGAAGTTCGGGTTGTTCGCCTCGTCCTCCGAAATGTCGAAGTTGACATCGGTTCCGTACGGGATGCCATTGACGGCCTTCCCGACCGGGAACACGGTGGCCGGATCGCGGTTGTACTGCCGGACCAGCCGGCGCAGATCCCCGATGCGGTGACCCGTGAGGAACATCCAGAACGCCCGTTCGCTGAAGAGCAGGTTCTGCTCGGCGGCGGGTGTCCCCGGATCGACGAGCGGGGCCAAGCCAGGCTCGGTGGCCCGAAGCGCGTTCAACGTCGCCAGCCACGGACCACCGGTCCGCTGCTGGTGCTCAGCGATGATCAGCTGGGCTTCGACGCCCGTCGCCAAGGGGATCGGCGCGGATTGCGTCGGGTAGAGCTGCTGCTGGATGAACGGTCCCAGGCCGCTGGTGCCGACCTTGCCCGAATCAGGGCCCGGAGAATCGGTGATGTTGAATGTGGGAACGCGCGGATCACTGGCGCTCACGAACGGCAACCCGTTCGTCCCCTCCTTGTCGGAGACGCTGAACCCCAGCTCGTTGAAGGTATAGTCCCAGATCCCGTTGTTCTCGACCGCACTGTTGGTGGATGCCCCGATGATGTCGACGTAGGGCTCCGGCACCCCGGCAACCGCCGCCGCGGCACTCGCGTCGTCGTTGCTGTCGAGGAACGCCCGCCCCAGCCCGACTCGGGCAAGGTTGAGCGTCGCCGAATCACCGGCGTTCTTGGCAAATGTCTCCGCCGAGTCGAACCGCTGGATCGCTATCGTGAGGAGCTGGTTCCGCGTCAACGGCTGGCCATATGTGATCGAGCCGTTGTCGTTGAGCGTACTGACCGGTACACCCTCACAGTACATCTCGGCGAACATCACGTACGTGAATCCGCCGAGCGCCAGCACCTGGTCGTGTCCCGTGGAATCGGTGCCAAATTGGTTGTATTTGGCATCCGCTTTGTCCGCGAGCGCCCGGGCCTGGTTGATGTCGATGTAATACGCCTTCAAACTTGCGTTCGAGGCCGATGCGATTCGCTCATCGACCAGAATGCGCGTCGGAAAGGTCTCCATGTCCGACAGTTCATCGGTGAACAACCCGGTGAAATTGATGAAGCCCTCGTGGCCGCCGTTGCCTTCGTCGCCCGCGCCACTGTAGGCGATCTGGAACGCGCTGTACGTACCGGCGAGCAACGCCGGCAGCGCGGCGGCCGAATTGATCGTGGCCGCGTTCAGGTTGTCAGGCTGCAGAATCTTGAGCGCGTTGCCCGGATTGCAGCCTTCGAGTCCCGCAAACACGGCCGCGGTGAGCGTCCCTCCAACCAGAAGAGACCGCCCCCGCAGTGCGATGGATGATATGCGCATGGGAGGCATGGTCAGAAGGTGAGGTCGATGCGGCCGGTCCAGTAGCGGACCAGACCCTGCGTGAAGAACTCCTCCTGCGCCGTGGCCGCCGATCCGGCCACGGCCGGCGCGGCGTTGATCTCCGGATCGACACCCTGGTACTTCGTCCACGTCCGGAGGTTACGGCCTGCGATCGTGAAGCTGAGCGCCGTCACCTTCAGATGCGTCAGCCACGCGTCCGGCGCCGAGGCGCGGACGGACAACTCACGCCACTTCCAGAACGTCCCGGTCTCGAGATACCCCGCGTCGGTCCCATCGACGTCCGCTGCCACCGCCGCCTGGTTCTGGAGCGTCGTGTGGTGGTCGTAGTCCCACTGGCAGTTCTGGAACTCCGAGCAACGGAAGGTCGCCGAGAAGTTGAGATCGAGGTAGTCGCTCTGGTTGTCGAACAGCGTCGAGATCTTGAAGTACTTGAAGATCGTCAGCTGGGGATTGACGCTGAACAACTGCGCCGGATCCCGGTTACCCTGGAAGGTGGACGCCGCTGCGACGGTCACCTCGCTGGGGTCGATGATGCCGTCGTGGTTGGCATCGGAATAGGTGTAGCTCGGCTGGAACCAGGCGCCCAGCGGGAAGCCCGCCTCGATGCGCTGGATGTTCGGTCCGGTGTTCACCGAGTTGAACTGAATCGGCGCGATGCCCGGGCCCAGCGTGATGACCTTGTTGCGGTTGTACGATTGGTTCAGTGTGATGTCCAACCGGGTGCTCCGCCCGTTGATCAGGTTCGCTGTCAGGCTCATCTCGATGCCGCGGTTGTCGACCTGGCCCAGGTTCTGGAACCGCGTCGACGTCTCGGCGACGGAGCCACCCGAGGTGAAGTTCACCCCACCGACCGATGGGGCCAGATTGACCGCCACCAAGGCATCGGTCGTCGCTTTGCTGTAGCCGGTGAGCTGGAACTGCAGCCGGTCTTTCCACAAGCCCAGATCCATTCCGCCTTCGAGCTCCGCGGACCGCTCCGGCTTGAGGGTGCCGTTCCCGATGCTGCCAAGCGTGATGGCCGGGACTTCGCCCTCGCCCGGTACGTGCGCCGTGATCGAGTTGTAGAACGTCTCGGCCTGCTGGAACCCGGGATGCTGTCCGGAGATTCCGAACGAACTGCGCAGACGGAGTGAGCTGACGACGGGACCCTTGGGGAACCAGGGCTCCTCGCCAACGACCCACGATGCGCTGACCGAGGGATAGAAGCTCGGCACGTAAGCCTGCCCGAACGCGCTGTTGTCGTCGATACGCAACGCGCCGGTGAGGAATACTTTGTCGCGCCAGCCGAACTGCTGCTGCGCGTAGTACCCGATGTCCACGACCTGGTTGTTCCCGAGCTGGGTGGCCGCGAACTGGTCCGTCGCACCGCCTAGCGAGCCGGTTCCGGGGACGAGCCCGAATCCCGACCCTTCAGTCCCGCGGAGCGTCGAGCTGGTGTACTGCGTACCGACGGTCGAGGTGCCGTGAATGGTGCTGCTGACACCGTACTGCGCCGCCGCGTTGAACTGCGCCGTGACGACCGACGTCTGGAATGGATTGGACGTGGCGAATCCCGTCGCTGCGTTGGCGTTGAACGCCGCCTCGGCGCCGATCGGAAGAAACTGAAAATCGTTCCGGTTGGTCACGTCGAGACCGGTGACACCGGTCAGGGTCAACCACCCCCACGGCCGGAAGTTGCCGGTTGCGCCACCCGTGAACCGCTCGACGTCCTGCGACGTGGTGATCGAGTTGCTCTGCGCCGGATCGATCAGCACGAAGTAGCCATGCCTCGCGTCGTTGATGGGCTGCCCCAGCTGGCCGTTCGCAATGGCGCTGGCTTCGTTGTTGTCGTTCTGCGGAATGTCCAGCCGGCTCTGGAGATAGCCGGCGTTCAGGCTGAAATCGGTCTTCGGAGACGGAGTTGCCTGCAGGTTCACGCGACCGTTGTTCTTGGTCTGGAAGCTGCTGGCCTGCACCCCGTGCTCGTTGTTGAAGTCACCGCTCGCGAAATACTTGGTGACATCCGAGCCGCCCGCCACGCTCCCGCCGAACTGATAGCGGGCGTTGCCGGTGGTGAAGGGCGAGTACTTCGACGACATGTCCGGATTCCACTGCACCAGCCCACCCGCGCTCGGCGTGCACTCCTTCGCCGCCTGCAGGATCAGCGTGCAGCCCGGGTTTCCGACCGGTGAAAGCTGCGCACCACCGGCGGAGTCCTTACCGACCTGGCCGAAGTTCGCGGGGTAGACCGCGGCCTGATACACACCGCCGTAATCCGAGTGGGCGGTCCAGACGGCGTGACCTGCCGCACCCTTCTTGGTCGTCACCAGAATGACGCCGTTCGCGCCCGCGGTGCCGTACAACGCCGACGCCGAGGGGCCCTTGAGCACTTCGACGTTTTCGATCTCGTCCGGATTGAGGTCGTCGAAGCGCGACGGCGCCTGGCCGCCCGTGAAGATGTCGCCGGCGATCGACGCGGAGCCGTTGTCGACGTAAATGCCGTCGATGACCAGCAACGGATCGTTGCTCAGCGAGATACTGTTGTTGCCGCGGATCCGGATCCGCGAGCTCGTCCCGACTTCGCCCGAGGCTTGCTCGATGTTCACCCCCGCCGCCTTGCCGGCGATCAGGTCGGAGAACGTCTGGACCGCACCCTTGTTCACCGAATCCGTCTGGATCACAGCCACCAGGTTGCCACTCTCGCGCGCACGCTCAGTCGTCTGCGTGCCCGTCACGACCACCTGGTCGAGGGTCACCTGCGTCGCGCTCAGCACGAAGTCCACGGTCGCCACATCCCCGGTCGGGACGTTGGCCGTCTGCGTAGCCGCCGCATACCCGATCCGGGTCACGCGGAGTTGCAAGGGGCCACTGGGCACCGCCGTCAGGCGGTAGTGGCCGTCGGGACCGCTGATCACGCCGCGGGTACTGCCCACGATCTGCACCTGCACCGACGGGATACCCGTCTTGGTCGCCTGGTCGGTGATGGTGCCCACTACGGTACCGGTCTGCGCTGACGCCACGCCTGCCGCGAGCGGCAAAGCGAGCGCCAGCAAGGCGAACGTCACCAACCCGAACGGGTTGATGCGCCGCCCTCGTACGTGTGTCAGACGTCGCATGGTCTCATCCCTCGCGTCCTCCAATGGGTGAATGACAACATGGGCGCCGCCCTCGCGGCGCCTCGCGGAGAGGCGCGCACACGATTCAATTGCGGCACGCGCAGAACTCCACACGTAGCCGCGTCCGATGTGTCGCACGCACAGCCCCTACGACGCGGGCACCCGGCCCGCGTGGCTATACGGTATGCGCGGCGGACGCGAGTAGTGCGATCACTACGTCAACGTTTTGTGCGAATGCGGGCAGTTTTGACAAATAGTCGCGATACCTCCAGTACGCGGAGGTACGTAACGCGCTCCGCACCGTCCATCCGTGGCGTGAGCCCGATCACGGAGACGTCACACCAGAAGCCAGAGCGCTACACAGTGTGCCGCGGGCGCGTGTTACGACGACGTCATCTGTCATCTGGTAGGGGCGCCCGGGGCGGATGTTAAGAGCGCCTGCCGCCCGTGTGCGCATCCTGTCAACCATGCGCCCCGTCCACTCATCCACTGTACGATGCGTGCAATCCTACGCTGTTCAGAGCCGATACGCCGTCCGCCTGAGCGCGCTGGGAGCATACGCCATGACGCAGCCCAACACGATCGTGCGAGATGGCAGGATGTCGCGGTCGCGTCGCGTCGTGCTGCCAACCAGCCGGCCAGCCGCTCGCGTGGGCCGGCGAATGGCGAGCCTTGCCCCGTTTCTTGCTAACCGCTGTCTGTTGCATGTAGAGGATGTCGATCACTGGCTACGAGCAGCCGGCAAACCCTCCGTGGCCTACCGCGACCGGTTGCTCTCCAACTTGTGCGCCGCCGGCGTTCTTGTCCGCATCCAGCGCGGTCTCTACGCGAACGCGGCATCCCCCGCTCAATGGCAGGATCCCTATCAGCTACCATCGTGGATAGTTCCAGACGCGGTGCTCGCCGGCCGCACTGCCTTGGAAATCCGATGCGGCGTCCCCAGGAGCCAGCGATACAAGTTCTGTGTTTTCTTCACCCGGATGTCGGCGCGGGGCACCGGGCCAGCCTGGCAGGGCGTCAGCATGCGGGCGATCGCCCATCCCGTTGCGTTAGTGCGGGAAGGGCAGACGCTCATCGAGACGGATCAAGTCGACAACAATAGCGGCAGGCCGCTCTACGTGACCACCATCGAACGGGCGTTCGTCGACTTGCTCGAACGCCCTCGCCTGAACGGCAAATGGCAGGACTTACTGTCGCTGATTGGTGCGATCCCAGCCCTCGACCTTGACCGCACTGTCCGATATCTCAAACAACTCGGCAATGCGACGACGGCCGCTAAAGCCGGATGGTTACTCGAGCGCCACGAGGAGCAGTTTGCCGTCTCCCCATCAGTGCTCACACAGATTCAGCGCCTGCGTCCACGCGGGCCCCACTACTTGTCCCGTACGCACCGCGAGAGTGGCCGATATCTGGCACGATGGAACCTCGTGGTACCCGCGGAGCTGCTTAAGCCCTAGGGTCCGGCTTGAACCTTAGGTGCAGGCGCAGGCAAGCCCACGGATTGAGCACTATAAGGGGCGCCGTGCATGAGAATCCTTTAATGTTTCGCTGGCCGCTACCTTATGGTGTGATTCGGTGATTGGCCGGTCGTCGTGTGTAACAGGCGCGTTACTCCGGCCGCTACACCAAGGATCTGTCGCATGACGGGCGTCTACAGCCCCGCTCTGGTCGCGCTCTCGTACATCATCGCGATGATGGCGTCGTACGTGGCGCTGGACCTCGCCGGACGCCTCACGACCGCGCGTGGACGCGCGGTTTACTTCTGGCTGACCGGCGGCGCTCTGGCGATGGGCACCGGCATCTGGTCGATGCACTTCATCGGCATGCTCGCGCTGCACATGCCGATCCCGATGGCGTATGACCTGCCCACCACGTTCGCCTCGATGGTGATCGCCGTCATCGTCTCGGGCTTCGCGCTCTTTACGGTCGGCCGTACGACGTTGACCGGCAGCAAGCTCGCGTCCGGTGGCGTCGTCATGGGGCTCGGTATCGTCGGCATGCACTACACCGGCATGATGGCGATGGAGGTCGCGCCCGACATCACGTACGATGCGGCGACCGTCGCCGCATCCGCCGCCATCGCGATCGCCGCGTCATGGGCCGCCCTGTGGCTCGCGTTCACACTGCGCTCCGATACGGTGTCGGGCGGCGTCTGGAAGCGGCTCGGCAGCTCGCTCGTCATGGCCGCCGCGATCGTCGGCATGCACTACACCGGCATGGCCGCCGCTCACTTTGCCAGCAATACAGTCTGCACGGTCCCCGTCGATCAGGTGAACACGGTGTGGCTCGCGGGGGTGATCGCCGGCTTTGCCACGCTGTTCCTCGCGGCCACCATGCTGATCTCCGTCCTCGACGGCGAGCTGGCGCGCCAGCTCGAAGCCGCAAACCTCAGGATTCTCGAGTTGGCGCAGACGGATGCTCTCACTACCCTCCCGAACCGCCGCGCCCTCCAGGAACGTCTCAAACTGGCCTTCGCGGGGATCAAACGCGGTGGCAATCAGTTCTCGGTCCTCTACTTCGACCTGGATCACTTCAAGGAAGTAAATGACACGCTCGGCCACGCGGCCGGCGACACGCTGCTCCGCGGCGTCAAAGACCGGCTCCGCAAGGTCGTCCGCGAAACGGACTTGCTCGCTCGCCTCGGCGGCGATGAGTTCGCGATCCTCAACACGAACGCCCCCACACCAATGGCGTCAGGCACGCTGGCCGCCGCGGTCGCCAAAGCCGTCGCCACTCCGTTCACCATCAACGATACCGCGGTCCGGGTCACAGCCAGCATCGGCATCGCTGCATATTCGCCGGACCTGGCGGAACCGGATGACATGCTCAGGCAGGCCGACCTCGCGCTTTATCGCGCCAAGGCCGAGGGCCGCAATTGCTACCGCTTCCACAGCCCGGAACTCGATGCCAAGGTCCACGAGCGCGTCACGATCGCCGACGATCTGCGCACGGCGCTCGAGCGACGCCACCTCGAGTTGCACTACCAACCGGTCATCGACCTCGCCACCCGGCGCATCGTCGCCCTCGAAGCGCTCACTCGCTGGAACCACCCGACGCGCGGGCTGCTCTCCCCCGACGTCTTTATCCCGATTGCGGAGACGACCGGGAGTATCGCGGCACTCGGACGCTGGGCGTTCGACGCGGCCTGCCAGCAGCTCCGCGCCTGGCAGGATCTCGATATCGCTCCGCCAGTCGTCGCCGTAAATCTGTCGGCCGCGCAATTCCGCAGCGCGCCGCACCTCGAGCTCGACATCGCCGCAAGCCTCGAGAAGTGGAACATCGCCGCCGATGCGATGGAGCTGGAGATCGCTGAGTCCGACTGGACCGAAATGACGGGCCGCTACGCCGACGCACTCGTCCGGTTCCGCCAGTTGGGCGTCCGCCTCGCGATCGACGACTTCGGGATCGGCCACGCCTCACTCGATGAGTTGGCCCGCTACCCGATCCACCACCTCAAGGTCGCCCAGGTGCTGCTCTCGCGGGTCTCCTCAGATCCCAAACACGCCAGCGTCGTCCGCGCCGCGGTCCGCATGGGCAAGGAACTCGGTGTCACCGTCGTCGCCGAAGGCGTTGAGACGGAAACCCAGGCTCGCCTGGTCAGCGCCGCTGGCTGCGAACGAGCACAAGGCTACTACTTCGGCCGCCCAATCCCGGCGCGCGCCGCGACCGAGTTGCTCACCAACCACTCCGTCACGCGCCACGCCGTCGCGCGCTAGTCGCCACGCGCTAGTCGCCACGCGCTAGTCGCCGCGCGCGGTACCACGCGATGACCAGGACCGATACAGCTCCGGTGCGGAGAATTCGGCCATCTCACCACCGGCATTAAAATCACTGTACCGGATCCAGGTCGGCCGGATTCGGAAGTACGTGATGCCGTCCCAGCTCTGCCGCGCGACGCCGTCGGGGTACACGCCGAAGTAGCATGCCTTGAGTCGCTCCAGCTCGGTACCTGACGGCTCGTCGGCGACGCCCTCGCATTGCACGGTAATTTCCTGATCCCAGCCTGTCACGACGGAGATCTTCGGCAGTCGTCGAAGGTTGTCACATTTTCGTGTTGAGCTGAGCGTGTCGAACACGATCTGCAATCGGTCGGTGACCGCGATCCCGACGACGGCCGATTGTGGATCGCCAGCCGGCGAGATCGTCGCGACGATGCCGAGCCGCTGCGCCCGCAGGAATCGGAAGAGTTGGTCTCGGCGAATGGATCCCATATGTTAGTCCGAGTTGATTGAGAGGTGTGGTCAGGATGTTGAGCCAATGAAACGATTGCCGGTCGAATCGAGCGCGATTGCCTCGATCGGATACGATGCCGAGGAGGAAACGCTCGAGGTGGAGTTCTCGAGTGGCACCGTGTATCGCTACCTCCGTGTGCCGGCCGATGTAGCGGCTGCTCTGTACGAGGCCGATTCGCGCGGAAAATACTTCGGCGAGTTCGTGAGAGAGGCAGGGTACGAGTTCTACCAGGTGTCGTAGGACGCCCTACCGCACCAGTCTGCGGGTCGGCGGGAACATCATGCGTCCACCCAATTGTCCACCCCGGCGTCAGCACCGGCAGCGCATCGAAAAGTTGAACGAGCTGCGACAACTGCTCGCCAGCCTGTTCGGTCCCGATACGACGACTGCACGAGAATGGCTGCATGACACCGCTCCGTCGCTTCGGGGCAGGACGCCACTGTCGCTCATCATGCAAGGTCAGATCGATGACGTACTCGGCGCACTCGCTGGTCTCGAGGCAGGGGCGTTCGGCTAGCGCACGGGCGACGACTCGGCGGGGACCCACCAAGGGTTTCCGCTAGCCATGCGCATCGCACGCCCTGCATGATTGGCGTACGCCGATCGGAGATCCGATGACAGATCCAGTACGTCGTGACGACCCGGCGCGCTCGACGCGCCAGCAGGTGGCGTTCGCTGTGGTGGCCGGAGTGCTGTGGGCGATTGTCATCGTGATCGACGACTTCATCCAGTCGCATGAGACACCGGCTGTTGCAAAGTTCATGTGGCAGCCGGGCTCTCTGTTCCGCTCGAATCCCGTACTTGAGATGGTGCGAAATCTGACGACGTATGGATTCATGATTGGCGCACCCATCTTTTACCGAGACAGGTATGCTGGTACACGCTGGATCCGGGATGCATTCGTTGCGATGCTCGCCGTCTACGCGATAGGGTTCTGCATTTTGGCGCCGCTATACCACGCCATCCACCACACAGTCTGGACGATGTCGTGGCTCGGTGTTGGAGCCGTCGCGTGCGTGTTGTGTAGCATCTTCAGCGTCTTCTGGGCATGGGTCTTCACCACACGGGTCGCGCGTGTGCCGCCGAAACGCCCGTTCACCAGGATGAGCCCACCGATCGACCGACCACCGTAACTGGCATGCCCTTGCAAGACCAATCGCAGCTGCAATTCCCAGTCGTCGAGAACAGCAGGGCCGTTCGAGAACCGTAGGTCGCCCAGTTGCGCAACGGCCCCTCGTCTCACCCCTGCAGCCGCGCCAGCCTCGAATAGTCGATGCTGACCGCGCGGTCAGGCACCGCCGGCGTGGCCTGCAGACGGCGCCAGGAGAAGTACGAGAGTCCCCAGAGCACGAAGGTGCCCGCCGCCCAGCCCCACACCTCCGGGCCATCACCCATCGCGAAGTGGGCGACGAGCGCTGAGCCAAGCGTGATGGCGAAGCCGGCATACGCCCACTCCTTGAGCCGCGCTGACACCGGCGCAAGCAGTAGCACCACGCCGGCGAACTTGGCCCACGAGAGCTCCACCCGGAAGTAGTCGGGGAAACCGAGGTGGGCGAACATCGCGGCCACCTGGGGCAGCCGCAGTTGCGCGTAGGCGGTGAAGCCTATCTGCAGGCAAAAGATCGCGGTGGCGATCCAGAAGCCGATGATCTTTCCTCTGGAGAGTGGCATACTCGCCTCGGGCAAAAGGGTTAACCAGCGTTCTCGACGCCGAACTGCTTCACATACTCGGCGTGCAATTGCTTCCAGCCGCCGAACTTCACGGCTTCGGGGCCGACCAGGCGTCCAATGGGCCGGCCGGCGAGATGCCGATCCAGCACATCGAAGCAGATCTGCCAGCCCGCAGCGCCCATCGCGATGTACCGGCGGTCGATGTTGTGCCAGAGCGTGAGCCGGGTGCCGCCGCTGCCATGCGGCTCCAGTTCCCAGCGAATGTCCTGTCCTCCCCAGTTGAACTCGAGCGACTTGGCCGCGTCAGCCCGCTTCACCTGGGTCTCGGTGACATGCGGCGTCGGCGTTCCCACGGTCGTGAGCTTCGCGGTGCCAACGGTACCGAGGTTCCGGTCAGAATCGAACGGAGCCCATGCGCGTAGGTCCTCGGGGTCGGTGAGCGCCTTCCAGACCTTTGCCGGAGAGTGAGCCAGGTCGCGCACGAGAACGAGCGTCCACTTCTCTCCATCTTTCTCAATCCGGGCGCCAGCAGCGGGACCGGGCGCGTACTGCTCACGACTGTTCATGTCTTTTTCTTCCCTTCGAAGGCGGCACCCTTCTCCATTTTTTCGAGGTGTCGCTCCAGGGCGTCAACGTGCTTTGACCAGAAGCGGCGGAAGGGAACGAGCCAGGCATCCAGCTCCATGAGCGGCTCCGGTCTGAGTCGATAGAGGCGACGCTGCGCTTCGATTCGTGATTCCACGAACCCGGCCTCCCGCAGCACTCGCAAGTGTTTGGAGACGGACGGCTGCGACAATCGAAGCTTGCGCTCGATGTCGCCCACGGAGCGCTCGGACGAGAGCAGCATGCTCAGGATGGCCCGTCTATTGGGCTCCGCGATGATGGCGAACGATGATTCCATGACCGATATATACCTGTCTGGTTATATGCCTGTCAAGTCATATTTGTAACGACTCAGGGTCGCGGACCTGCGAGACTGCGGGCGCCCTTACGCCTTCGCCTTCTTGTTCTTCGCCTTCGCCTTACTGGAACTGTTCAGCACCACGGCCTGGCGAACGAGCGCCTTGAAGGCGGCCTCGTCAACGTGTTCGCCTTCGTGGATGTCGATCGCTCGGCGTACGTTTCCGTCGAGACTCGAGTTGAAGAGACGGCCCGGATCCTTGAGAGACGCACCCTTGGCGAAGGTGAGCTTCACCACGCTCTTGTAGGACTCGCCTGTACAGATGATGCCGTCGTGCGACCAGACCGGAGTGCCCATCCACTTCCACTCCTCGACGACGTCCGGATCTGCTTGCTTGATGAGCTTGCGCATTCTGGCCAGGGTTTCCCCGCGCCAGTCCCCGAGTTCGGCGATGCGCTTCGAGATGAGTTCCGATGCCGGCTGGCCCTGGCTCGCATTCGGACGTTTCATGTTCTCACCCTGGAAGTGTTGGCTCCGCGATGATCGCAAAGCCGTTCCGTGATTGATATATACCCGCGAAGGTATATTGCCGGGCAAGGTATATCACGCGACGAAGCCTCCGCGCGGCCCCGGCGACGGCCGCCCGCCGATAAGTCCGCTACCCCACCGCCCCAGCACCCAACCCCCGCGCCATCGCCGCCGCCGCAAACACCATCAGGATCACGAGCACCGCCTCCACCGTGCTGATCCACGCCATGCTCGACGCCCGATCGGTCCGCACTCGCTCCCCGCGCCGAACCAACACCCGCCACCGGATCAGTGTGACCATCGGCCACACTTCAAGACAGAGAATCACGATCAGCAACGCCATCTTCGCGAGAAAGAATCCGTTTCGCATGTAGTACGAGGTCCCCTTCTCGAATCCTCCGAAGGCCCGCGTCACTCCGGTCGTGATCCAGATGATCGCCGCGAGCCCCCACAACGAGTCGGCGTAAAACACGCGCTTGAACGCACCCGGCGAATCGAGCGGCGCCCGCAACGCCCGCGCACGCGCCCACACCGCCCCGAGCCCGATTCCAAGTGCCAGCAAATGAAACGCGGCAAGCATCCAGCGTACCGTCATGGTCTCCTCGGGCAACTCGTGCTGGGGCAGGCGAGCCGCACACGCCGTGCCCACGCCGCACCGGATTGCGCCTTCAGCGTTTGCGCATCACTACGTCAGGCGAGCGCCTGGTCCAGGTCGGCGATGAGATCGCCAGTATCCTCGATCCCCACTGAATACCGTACCAGCCCCTCCGGGATCCCCAGTGCCTCTCGCTCCGCCGCCGTATTCTCGACATGACTCGTCGTCGATGGCGGGCCCACCACGGTCTCCACCGACCCGAGATTCGCGGCACGATGCGCCAGACGAAGCTTCGGCAGAACCGACCGCACCTGATCGAATCCGCCAGCCAGCATGAAGCTCAACACACCGCCAAACCCCCGCATCTGGCGCGCCGCCACGTCATGATGACGGTGGCCCGGTAACCCCGGATAAAACACGGCGCTGACCCGCGGATGCCTCGACAGATGCTCGGCGATCCGCTGCGCACTCGCGTTCTGCTGGCGAATCCTGAGATGAAGGGTCTTGAGCCCGCGCAGCAACAGATACGCCGCCGATGGATCCAGCGTCGCACCCGTGATTTCCCGGTAGTGGAACACACGCTGCACCAGCTCCGGCGACCCGCAGGTCACTCCACCGAGCGCGTCGGCGTGACCACCGAGGAACTTCGTCGCGCTGTGCACGACGATGTCCGCCCCCAGCGCCAGCGGGTTCTGGTTGATCGGCGTCGCGAACGTGTTGTCCACGACGACGAGCGCCCCCACGCGGTGCGCGGCCGCCGCGAGCCGCGCGATGTCCGTGACTTTGAGGGTCGGATTCGTCGGGCTCTCGAGATAGAGCATGGAGCAGCCGGAACGGACGGCCGCCTCGATCGCGTCGTAATCCTCCGTGTCGCACAGCGAGACCCGCACGTTGATACGCGGCAGAAACTCGGTAAAGACTTTGTTGGTCCCGCCATAAGAATCCTTGATCGACACCACGTGGTCGCCAGGCGCCAGGAGCGCGAACATCGTGTTGCTGATCGCCGCCATCCCCGTCGCAAAGCTCGTCGCCGCGGGTGCGCCCTCGAGCGCCATCACTTTCCGCTCGAACGCCTCCACGGTCGGATTCGTGTTGCGGCTGTAGATGTGCCCCGGCGCCCGGCCAAGTGCCACCTGCTGCCAGTGATCCAGGTCCGCATACCCGAACGCCACGCTGTGCACGACCGGCACCTGCGTCGCCCCGCCGTACACGCCCGCCTCTTCGCCCGCCCACACGGCAAGGGTGTCGAGCGACGGGCTCCGCCCGGACGATTCGCTTCCGTGATGAGGGCCTGACTTGGTCATGTGGATGTGGTCCCTGATCGTCCCTGGTGGGGACTCGGCCCCGGCGATTCGCTAACGTGATGAAGTCCTGATATGGTCACGCGGATGTCGTCCCTGGTAGGGGCCGGTCGCGACCGGCCCGGTAAGAGCCGGAGAGAGTCGATTGCCGGCCTACGCGGATGCCGGCAGTCGCGCGTCGCAGGCGGAGTCGCAGGTGCGGCTCGGCATAAGTTGGCGCCAGCCAGCCGCGCCCAAAAGCCCCCGCGTTGCCACCGAGTCCGGCTGGGTCACATATTCTCGGCGCCAACGTCAACGCTCACCACCCCGGAAGGCCCCTCATGCCCGACTCTCCGCCCCCTCCGCCCGGGCCGCGGCAGCCGACCGTCGTGATCGGATCGATACGCATCACGGGATGGCGCGCTCAGGTGATCCAGATCGTCATCTTCGGCGCCGTCGGCGCCTTGGTGGCGACGCGGCTCACGCAGTCCGCTCACCAGGCGGGGTGGTCGCAGATGATCGCACACGCCTGGCCGTTCTACGCCTCCGTCGCGCTCTGGATCGCGTTCAGTATCTACTGGGGCGCCGCCGCACGATCCGCCTCCACGGTGCGCAGCTCGGAATCGCGAAGGTCACGCGCGTTCCACATGCTCCTCCTCAACGGCTCCCTCGTACTGATCTACATCCCGCTCCCCGGACTCCGCGGACGGTTCGTACCGGATACGCAGCTCGTCCACATCACCGGCATCGCCATCCAGGCCGTCTTCGTCTTGTTCGCCGTCTGGGCGCGGCGCCACCTCGGTCGCAACTGGAGCGGCGAGGTGACGGTGAAGGTCGATCACGAGCTGGTGCGCTCCGGACCGTACCGCCGCATCCGCCACCCGATCTACACGGCGATGTTCGGGATGTACGCCGGCGCCGCGATCGCCATCGGCGAGGTACACTCCCTCGTCGCACTTGGCATCCTCATGCTGGCGTACGCGCGCAAGATCGGTCTCGAAGAGACGGCACTGGCCAGTGAGTTCGGATCAGCTTACGACGACTACCGGCGCCATTCCTGGGCGGTCCTACCACCCATTTGGTAGTACTCGCCAGGGCCGAGCGCTAGTGTGTGCTGGTATCGCGCGCCACAGAGCCACTGCTCCCATTGCCGCACCGCGCGAGAAGGAAAACGGCGTCGCCCATCACCTTGTCCGAGGGCGCTATCGGACCGCGCACATCGTCTGAATTCACCACCTGGACGCCGTTCGTGCCGGCCGTCACGTGGAATTCCGATTGGCCGCTGCTCTGCTTGAGGATAGTCACCGTCAGCAGGTCGGTCCGCTCACCAAAGATCCCGGCACTATAGGCGCGGGCGCCGCTCAGGAACCCGGTCGCACGATCGGATGAGCGAAGCGTGTAGCCCAGGCTATCGACGAGCACTTGCGCGCAATTGTACGCCGCTTCCGGCGCGACCGGCGCGAAGGCGCGGTATTCTCGCGGCGTGACCGACGCACACCCCGCGGCAACACACGCCAGTAGCGAGACACCGCTCCGCTTCGAAATCCATCGCATAGTCAGCTCCGCAAAGATCGACTTCGGTGGTTGTTGTGGTCACCGCATGCCATCCGCAAGCCTCGGCCGCGACGCGCCGGGGTGAATCGACAGAGCCTCGACGCCCATCTTACGGGACGAGTCGATGTTCCGTTGAGCGGCCATCGCGACGATTGGCCACGGCGTATGAGACGGCATCAGCGCCGCAGCATTGCGGCCCCGCATGGTACCGCAAGGGTGACAACTTTCGGGCGCTGCCGTTCGCCGCTGCCCGAGCGAGACGTCATTCAGTCTGCCCAACGACCATGAACTTCCTGGTCTTCTTATCGGGGAACAGAAACTCGTAGGCTTGCGACGACTCGTACGTAGTCTTGTGCTCATCTTGGACGAGTCTCGCCTTGTAGTCGCCAAGCGCTAACAGGGTGGGTGACGTCTGGGCGGTCGCTTCCAGGTCATACTTCTTTCCGTCGATGACCACATCGAGCTGCTGAACGGCTGAAGTGCCAAGAAGGCCTGGGGCGATCGTCCAGCGCGATGAGCTGACATGAACCGTGATGGTGTAGTCCCCTGGTGTCTGCACAGTTGCCGAGACGGCTGTGAGCATCACCGCTAGTAGCGCGATCTTGATCATTTTCCTTCCCTGGCATGGAGGAACCCGTGGGCTCGAGACATGGCAGCTCACGCGCGGACCTGAGTACGCGGCCGATCGCGTCCGTCTCCCTGGTGTGAGCGTGGGCGCCATTCACAGAGCCAGCGTCAGGCGCCACTCATTCGAATAACCCGGCCGGCGGCCAATGACAATCCGGCTGTGGCGAAAGCTCCCCCGGGAGGGGCGAACGACGGTTCTCGTGCGACCGTGTTAGACGCTGCTTGCCTCCGCCCGGCGCCGATCGTCCCAATTCCGCACAACCGTACAAGACTGGGCCCCACCCTGGCCGTACGCTGCGCTGCAATGAGCTTACGATCGCGCTCCGCGCATCAGGATTCCGCGCCCGCCGCCCCTTCACGAAGCAGTGACTCGGTGCAATCGTCGGCAGGGAACGACATTTCGACCCGCAACTCCTGCACACCGACGTCCTGTGGTGTTCCGAACGTCGTCAGCATGTTGATGAGCCGGAGAACGCTGCCGCCAACGGCAAGCTCCAACGGGACAGCCGGCGGCAAAGGCTGAGCGTCGGGCGACCGCACCGCGGCCGGTGCGAGGTGGGCGAACTCCTCCAACAAGGCCTCAGAGGGAGAGCCGGGATTCGCATTGGCCTCGCGCCGGACGCGCGCGATCAGGGCCGGCCCGGCAACGTCCCAATTCCGCACGTGGGGGCGAATGCCGTCGGCGTCGAACATCAGACGCACGAAGTTCAGCCGGCCGTCCGGCGACCGGCTAGCGAGGCTCGCGGTGTCGACGAGTCCGTCGACAATCCTCGAATTGGCGCGATTGCGCACCACGATGTTCCAGAAACGATCGAGCACCATCGCTGGATAGGGCTCATGATGCTTCAGGATCCTGTCGAGCGGATCGCGAACCATTCGCATGTCGCTCGCGTCGAGCGGCCGCTCCGGATACACCGGCGCGAACCCAGACGCGGCGAGCAGTTCATTGCGCGCACGCAGGGGAAGCTCGAGCCGGTCGGCGATCCGCAGCACCATGTCGCGACTGGGATGGGCTCGGCCGGATTCGATGAAACTCAGATGCCGTTGCGAGATCTTGGCCTCGAGGGCGAGCGCGTGCTGGCTCAGGTGACGGAGCCCACGCCATTCGCGAAGGAGCGCGCGAAGCGGCGCGGTCTGTGAGCCGGGGGTCACGGGTGCCTTCATCGCCTGGGACACCATGCCACCAAAATTATCGGCTCGCCGGCTCCGGTCCAATTACCTCGCACGTAATTGAGATGCCTCGCGCTGCCCCGGTACTCTTCGCCCTCCCGAAGTCAATCTCCATCCCTTCAGCGCCAGGAGGCGCGATGCGCGCGATCGTTCGAGAGTCGTATGGCGGACCGGAACAGCTCGTGGTCAAAGACGTACCCATCCCGGTCCCAACTGACGGCGAGGTTCGGATCAACGTGAAAGCGTTCGGCATCAACCGGGCGGAGACATATATGCGGCGCGGCACCTGGGGTGACGTCGCCACCATCAGCGGGATCGAGTGTGTCGGAGTGGTTGATCTGGATCCGTCGGGCCGCTGGCGACCTGGCCAGACGGTTGCCGCGATCATGGGAGGTCTCGGCCGGACTCGCCCGGGTAGCTACGCCGAGTACACCTGTGCGCCATCGACGAATGTGTTCGCATTGGAGACCGGCATCCCCTGGCCCGAGCTGGCGGCGATACCGGAGTCATTCGCCACCGCCTGGTGGTGCCTGTTCAATAATCTCCGCCTCGAACCAGGGCACGCCGTTCTGGTGCGCGGCGCCACGTCAGCGCTTGGTGAGGCGGCTGTCAATATCGCCGCCGATCTCGGCGCGAGCGTGCTTGGAACCACCCGGCACGCGACGAAGACGCAACGCTTGAGCAGCCTGGGCGCCGCGCACGTGTTGACGGAAACGCGCGAAGTGGCTGGCGTGGTACGAGACCTCTTTCCCGCCGGAGTGGATCGCGTACTGGACTTGATCGGCAACAGCACGCTGCGCGATTCGCTTCGAACGTTGAAGCCAGGCGGCAAGCTCTGTCAGGCAGGATTCCTCGGCGGGCCCGATCCGGTCGATGCCTTCAATCCGATACTGGATATGCCATCCGATGTCGATTTGAGCTTCTTCGGGAGTTTCGTGCTGGGCACCGATGGCTTCTCCACAGCGCGGATTCCGATGCAGCGGATCGTGAACCGCGTAGCAGCGGGCCGATACAAGGCCGCCCCCGCGCGGGTGTTCGCATTCGAAGCGGTCCCGGATGCCCACCGCCTGATGGAATCGAACGGCGCCAACGGGAAAATCGTTGTCGAGGTCTGAGGCGGACGGATTGAGGGTGCCGAGTCCCGCTTGGGATTCGGCACCCTCGCGTGCACCAGGTCGACGGCCTCGGCCATGAACCGAGCGTCAGCAAGACGCGCCGAGGGATTCCACGTGCGCCGCATACCATTCCGGCAATCCCATCGTCCGCACGCACTCCGCGAGTTGCTTGACGAATGCGGGCTGAGGGGGAGCGTCGCTCATATGTGGCGCCAAGTAACAGAGAGCCGGCCGCAATGCCCCATCCAGGGTAGTCGCGAGCACCGCTTCTGGCAGGTATCTCACCCGGAAGTTCTTCTCCAATCCGGAATAGATTGCGGTGAGATCCTCATGCGTCATGGCGATGAGCGATCCAAATACGCTCATTTGCTCGGATCGAATCAAATTCGGGCGCGGCCGGATCGTAATATCGAAGCCGGCGAGTTTTGCCGGTACCACCTCGTTTGCGGTAACGCCGAAGTCTTTCATCACGGCCGGATTCATGATGGTGCCGTAGAAAAATACCCATACCCGCGGTTGTGAGGTCGTCATGAGATCCTCCGAGTGGGCGGCGTATCCTGCGTGATGTGGCGGAGGCTGAATGAAATCGCAACGCAGCTCATCGCTGACGGAGGCCGCTGGCGATGGCCATCGATACGCCCGGCGCGTGAACCCCATGTTGCCGTGAATGTGCTGGTCCGTGATCACGGCCGCTCGATCGGCGTCGAGAGCGAGCATCTCTACAATGCCAGCGCGCACTCCATCGGCGCCAGAGTAGGTCTTGCCTGGCTCAGGTCCAATCGAGGCTCGGTAGACAAATGTCGTCGTGACGCATTGCAACACGCGCGTGAAATGGCTCTGGTCGAAAAAGCGAGCGCGATGAATCAACGCGGCCGCCAGATTGCAAAGCTTTGACCGCGTGGCCGCGACAGCACATCAAGGCGCACCGTACGCACCGGCCAAGCCGAGGCCTCGTAGAACGAGAGCCGGGACCCCGCTCGCGGGAGTTATCGCGATCGCATGCAGCGAAACGCCGCTCCGCTGTAGCGCGCCGATGACCTCCCACCCGGCGTAATACGCTTCGCGGTGAAGTCCCGTCGTGCCGCTCCCAAAGGTGAAGCGCTGAGCAGTTGCCGCGCCCGAATCTGTCATGTGCGCGCGAATCCCGCGGAGAATTGCCGCGCGTCCCGCCCGGGCGCTATCGAGCCAGCTCTGCGTCGCGTCGATGTAGTAGGTGGTCGGCCGTCCGGGGAGCAATGCCTCAACGGCCCGCATCGCAACCCCCTCGGAAAGCACCAGGTCGGGCAAACTCTGGTCATACCCGCTCCTGATGGCAGCGCATCCGGTCGAGCGATGAACCGCATGGGTGAACTCGTGAAGGACCGATCGTTGCGCGTCGCCGGCCTCGATCGGGACAGCGACCGTCGGCAGTCCATCGCTCGACGTGAATGCGAAGGCATTTTCCTCGAATCCTCCGACAAACACCACAAGCCGGACCTTGGTCTGCCTGCCGCATCCAAGCAACGCTATCACACGTCGCAAGCCGGCGGCCGGTGAGATGCCGAGCCCTGCCGGACCCTGGCGGATTCGTGGGAGAGCGGCGGGGTAGCGGGACCACGCACTGTCGAGAAGCCGGCGAGCGAGGGAGTCCCCGAACGGCGTCGGCGGGACAGCCGCAAAGCCATCAAGGCGTTTCCAGAGCGCCCATCGCGCGTCGGGATCGAGATGTGCCGCGGTGGCGCTGTCGTAAAAGGCGAGAAACCGCGGCGTGAGGTCCACCACGGACACCGCGGGCGAATCAGGGACGGTGCCAGCTATCGAGACGAGTTTGGGACCAACAGTCCGAGTCGCCGTGCGCTGCGCAAATGACAACAGCGCGACACCGGCCACGAGCCGGACTTGCGCGATGCGAAACATGAATCCCCCGTAACCTTATTCACCTGCGATGCACGTCAGGTCGCGTGACTGTGACCACAATTCGGGCGAATGCATGACCGGATGCCCCCGGTGCCGCCGTGAGAGCCGATACGACGCTACGCCATAGACACCGAGTGCCTATGAACCGTTGACAGCGAGCGGCCGGCGGACGCGTGGCTCGCCTCTCGCCGGCAGAGCCCCGTTGTCAGGGCCAGCCGGATGAGGGCATCGGCGACACGGAAGATCGATATCGCCGCCCCGGCACCAAACCAAAATGGCACCATTCCGTGCAGCCCGGGCATCATTACTGACGGGTCAGGGCGTTACTAACAGGTCAGGGCGTTCCCAGGAGGTCCTGTCGTGCAGCGTTTCGTGATGGTCCTCGGTTTCGGTGTTCTCGCCGCGTCATCGGGCGCGACTGCCCAGACGTCTGCCGGTGCGTCAGCGGCGGCGGTGGATTCAGGGGGGCCGGTGACGCGACTTGCCGCGGCGCCGGCGATCGTCGGCGAAGGTGTCATCTCCACGCCTGCGGAAGAGTTCAAGGCGACCGTATCGCCAGACGGTCAGACGTTGATGTACGTCGTGACCGACCACCGCTTCCGGCACATGACCATCGCGCAGTCTCACCTCCGGGGCACCGCGTGGAGCACGCCCACGGTCGCGGACTTCTCAGGAGTCTGGCGCGATGGCGACCCGGCGTTCGCTCCCGATGGTCGAACGCTGGTCTTTATTTCGAACCGGCCTTTTCCAGGCGACACCGGCCATGTTCAGCGCCACAACTACAATATGTGGCGCATCGCCCGTCACTCGGACGGGACGTGGGGCACGCCGGCCCCTTTCGCTTCGACGGTCAATACCGACACGTCGAGTTTCGCCCCCTCGCTCACGGCCACGGGTACGCTGTATTTCTCACGGGGCGATGTGATCTACCGCTCCGCGCTCGTCAACGGCGAGTACGCGGCGCCACAGCCGCTGCCGTTCCACGGGGGCGATCCCAGTATCTCGGCCGACGAGCGCTTCATCATTTTCGACGCCGCGACACCAGCAGGGAACACGAATCTCTTCGTGAGCTGTCGCACACCCGCCGGGTGGACGACGCCGAGCCGATTCCTCGAGCCCGTGAGTTCCAAATTCGATGAGGGAGATCCCTGGATCTCGGCGGATGGCCACTGGCTGTATTTCTACAGCACTCGCTTCGCGGCGGCCCCCGACCGTGCGCCACGGCCCCGGCGCGCGACGTATGACGAAATCGAACGCGAAGCGCTCGGCAACATCTACAACGGGTCCCGCCATCTGTATCAGGTGGACCTCTCGTCGTTGAGCTGCGACCACGAACGGTAAGCAGTGCGATGTCGTCGCCGCCACTGAGATTGGTAAGGACTGCAAGCGTTGTGGCGGCGCCTGATTGCGTCCAGGATTGAGTAGAAATCAAACGCAGGAAGAAGTTCTCTTCATGCGAGGATATGCAGCCTATGACAGACTGGTTCGGACGCCCCGTCCTGCACGTGGCCGACGTTGAGACCTCGCTCCGCTTTTACGTCAACCGGCTCGGCTTCACGAGCCCATGGCGCCACGAGGAGGATGGGCAATCAGCTCTTCTTCAACTATCCGGGCGAGACTGCATCTGGCAAGATTGCTTAACTGGGCGTCACCAATCGACCAATCTGTTTTTCGCCGTCAGCGGTCCTCCAACATTCTTCGACAGACCCTTTGCGCGAGACCAGTAGGTGAGCGTGCCATAAACGCCCGCTTCGAGGAGGTGTGTCAGTGGAGTGGCAGGGCAGGTGAGTGGGGGTCGAACGCGAGCCCCACGCCATATATACCGCCCGTGATCAACACTGCAGGCTGGGGGCTGCCACCGGTGGACAGCGCGGCCGCCGTATACTCGCCGACTGTGCCCCCGGTCGTCCCTTCGGCGACGACGGTGTACCAAAGATTGCCACTGTTGTCGAATGCAACGCCCGTGACTAATGCGCCGGCCGTATCGGACGGAGTCAGCGTTATGGTTGGTGATGGTGAACCGCTCGCACTCAGCAAGGTGGGTGCGAAGCCAACTATGGTTCCGGGCCCGGACGGATCTGCAGTGTTGGCCACCCACAGTCCGCCGTGCGAATCGAACGCGATGCCCTGAGGAACGACGAATCCTGGGCTGGTCAAGGTGATCGTGGCGATCAGCGTCCCAGTCGCGGCGAGTTGACTCTTTGTGTATTCGACCACCGTGCTCAGACCGTTGTGCGTGACCCACAAATTGCCAGACGGGTCGAACGCCAACCCCGCGGGCGTAGTCCCGAATTCTCCCACCGCATTCGGATTCTCGGTGATCGTCACTGCTGGATCGGTGGTGCCGCTCGACAACAGCTGCGATGGCGTGAATTCGACGATCGTGTTGATGTTGATGTTTGCCACCCATAGGTCACCGCTCGCGTCGAACGCAAGCGCGTACGGAAAGTTGAGTGCAGGCCCACTTAGCGTGACCGATGGTGTAGGGTTGCTCGACGACGCGAGTTGTGCGGGTGTGTACTCAACGACGGTGTTTGAGTTGTCATTGACGACCCACATGTTCCCCGCGCTATCGAATGCGACGCCACTCGCATCGATGTTTCGGCCCAGCGTTTCCGGGAATCCGAGCGTCACCGCCGCAGCAGCGGAGCTGGATGTCGTGAGCTGGGAGGCGGTGTATGCCGTTCCCCAGTTCAGGACGTTGCCGTTCGAGTTGGTGCCACCGACGATCCACAGCGCTCCGCTGCCCAATCGCGGGGCGTATGTTACCTGTGTCGAGGCGGCGGCCGTGCTGGTGACCTGGACGGGGTTGGTCGAGATGGTAGCCGTGTAATGGTTGCTGACGATCGGGTTACTGGAGAGAGCCGCGGACGCCGAGATGGTGTAGCTGCCCGGCGCAAGATTGCTGAGGGTGGTGGACCCCGACAGAGTGTGGGTATAGCCGCCGGGGCCCGACACCACGATGCTCGGTGCCGCGCCCGCAGGGATGCCTTCCACCGTAACCGTCAGCGAGTTCGGGCCTGCCGGCCCCGTGCTCGACGTGCTGCACGCAGCGGTCAGGAGCAGCCCGGCCGCACAGCAACCGCGCCGCATGCGTAGGAATCGTCGTCGGGTACTCATGGGTGGCGCTGCTCCAGCGCGAGTGACCTGCCATAACATCGGACTCGACAATAGATCCACGGCGGAGACCGGGTCAAGAGCAAGCGCGTTCGGCAACAAATGCCGATTGTTCGAGAGTTACATGCAGTATGATCTGGTTACAGACGCCGGCGCGCAGCTACCTTGATGCGTAGAGATCCTCACGCGTCCAGCTCCTTGTACCAGCCATGGCCCCCGCACAATGGCGCCCGAATGCAGCGGCGTTGGCGCTGCCAGGCGCGCGCGTCACGCGTCGATGCGCTGGTTTGTGCTGCGTGCTGGGCGACGGCCTGGCGGATTACCTGTGCCTCACTCACGCCGGCCTCCGCCGCCAGGCGCTTCAGGAGCCTATCCTGGGCCGCCTCGAGATAGAGCTGCTTCCGCACCATACGGGTAGCTGAGCGTGGCATAAATGCTTCTTCCAGCCATTACGCGGCGCTCGTCGCTCAGTCATCGAGCGCCAGCCTGTATCGTTCCAATACGGATCCGAACCAGACGACGTCCTCCCGGATGCTGAATCGTTGCGCTTCACTCAATGCCGAAACGCAGCGATCGTACAGAGCAATCGCCATCTCTCCGTCGTCATGCCGGCAGCGGTATTGAATGCCGTCCGGTTTCGATGGATGCTCCCAGAACGCGCGTGACCAGCGCCGAGCGATGTCATGCACGCCGCTGGCGATTGTGGATGTTGCCCCGATCCGTGCGAGCCCGGCGTCGTACGACTGCACCACGCGAAGTGGCCGGCCTATAGCGAATTCCGCGAATCCACGGTCATCGGCGAACGCCCGTGAAATCATGCGTACCGGCGGTTGTCGTAGGAATGTCTCCGCGAACGCGGCGTCGCGGGTCAGCCCGAAATAGCAGACGCCATACTTCCCGCGCGGGTCATCGAACCGATTCACCGGTTGCGGTCCGGGCCCGAACCACAGCGGCTCACTCGTAAGACGATGAATGCGATACAGGAGATCACGAGCGTGTAGCTCCACAAGGGGGAGCTCGATCCGCCTGAGGTCCGGTGGCGGTTCGCCGAGTGATGGATTCGGATCAGCGGCGCTCACGCGCCATGATCGCCGTACGCCGCGACCATAGCGACAGCTTCATCGGCCGCGCCGGCTTCGAGCAAACCGACGATGCTCCTCGCCCCATATCCATCGAGAGGGGCCGTCAACAGGTCGAGCTGCGCCCACGGATTTTGCATCGGGAGCGCCGCCAGCAGCCGTTCTAGACCGGGAATCGTGCCATGACGGCTTGACGACGATGGTGATGGAAACTGCCAAGCAGGGAACCGCCAGTCACTGGCCTGCGGGACCGCGAGCAGCTTACCAGCTACTCGCCGCTTTCGGACCGCTTCGGCGGAGATTCCGAGCAACGTCGCGACTTCAGCCGTCGAGAACGTCGGCATGGAATCCAGCACCGACTGCTTGAACTCCGCGGCGCGTGCAACCGCGGCAGCTTCCGGATCGGCTGCGGCGAGCCGCGGGCTCGCTACAGATAGGTGCGCGACCAGGCTCGCCGCGCTGCCCGCCCCGCTCGGCGCCTCCGCCGCTCGTTGGAGAACCGCCAGCGGGGCTTCCGCGACCAACTCGGACAAGGCGCTGACCATGCGCTTAAGCAATGGGGTAGCCAATGCTTGCTTTTCACGAGTCAGCTTAAGGCGTCCCGGTCGAGAGGCTGATTGGGGCATTGGTCGCTTCCAGGAGTTCAACAGAGGTTGCTATAGGGAATCTAGGGTCAGCAGGCTACTTAAGCAACTTGTTAGCTAAGAGCTGAATTGTTAAGCGGCTAATGAGCCAATCAACTGGGCGATATCTGCTGACGACTCTGTTCGGAGGGCGTCTGAGCCGCGGGCTGGTCGTTCCTCAGCGCGGACCCGACTCGCTCTTCTTATTCGACTCGCTCGCGAGCGCGGCATGCCAGCGGTTGTCTTTGCCGAGCGCGCGCAGCATCGTGCGGGACGCGATTGCGTTGATGTCGTCACCCCGTGTGGAGATGGCCACGGCTCGTTGAAACGCGGCGATCGCAGCGGCCGTATCGGCGTTGGCCAGGAGGCCTTCCCCGAGGCTTTCGATGGCGTCCGTTGACCGCGGATATCGCTCGGCGTCCTCTCGCAGCAGCCGGCCAGCCAGAGGCACGAGGTTGGCGCCGAGACAGTAGTATGCGAAGCGCCTGAGCGGATACTCTGGGAACGGAGCGTCCCGCACCCCCAGCAGGGTGGCGTTCGCGCGATAGCTGTCCTCGATCCCCTTGATAATCGACAGCGCCACGGTCGAATCCTTTGGAGAGCCTGCCGACAGGGCGGCCACAATCGAGTCGATCGGAACCACGAGCGGCGCGAACGCCCAGCGCAGCCCGTCGATCAGGCTGGGCAACGGTGTCATCGAATGGTTGTCGGCCTCGTAGCGGTGATGGGCAAAGGAGAGACGCACCGATTCGGGATCGGGGACGATGGACCTGAGGAGCGCCGCGAATTGCGTCGCCGCCGTGTCGTCGATCCCGGCGCCGCCATCTGAAATGAAGAGCGCACGTGGATGAACCGAATCGGCGGCAATACGGTGCGCCAGCTCGGTGCCGGCCTTCCCGTCATCCCACGAGAGCGGCGGGCTCATCGCGATCACGATGCGAAACGCGGCCGGGCGATACGCGAACGCGCGCACTGCCAGCAGCCCTCCGAGCGAATGCCCGGCGAGGAGCTTGACTGCCAGCGTGGGGTAGTGTGCGTCCGCCCACGGGAGCAGCTCGTCCGTGAGAAACGCGATCGTCGCATCAGCGCCGCCCACGGTTTCTCCAAGCTGTTGCATCAACGGGGGAACGGACCCCGGCGGAGTCAAATCGTGGTTGCGGTCGACGCCGAACGGCACCCCGATGATGATGAGCGGCGGAATAGCCTTGCGATCGATCAGAAACCGGACGTTCGCTATCGCAGACCGAAACTGGTTCTGGTCCTGCGCGTCGAGCATGACGAGGACCGGGAATCGCGTCACCGGTCCCATGTCCCCATTGGGCACCCAGACGAACACATCCCGCGTGGCGTGCAGAGCGTGTGACTTGATCTGCGTGTGACTTACGGAGATCAGGGGCTCGCTTGCGGGCGCCTGACCCCTCACAGGAGTGGAGAGGCTGACCGCCACGCTACACAGAGCGATCGCCAGCACTCGCCGGTCGGCGTGCATCACGAACATCCCGCGGCACACGGACGACGAATGCGGTGGCACCGTTGACATCCCGTCCTCGTTGTCAGGTTGGCGCCAAAAGGCCCAATGCCTACCCTACCGCCGGACGGACTCGGGCGCTACGCATCTGTGATGACCGGACCCTGGAGGCGCTGTGACTGGGCCTGCCGGAGTGACCACCGGATCCAAACTGGTGATGGACAGGCACCGTCTTGCAAGCCTTGAACGGAACCGCGAGCAATACAACACACTTCTCGTCGTTCAGGCGTCACCTGCGGCCGTGACGCTCAGGCAGGCGTGGAGGGAACACTGGACGTAGCGCCGGACACCCAACTGCTACGGCTTGCCACTTCCCGATAGGTTCGTTGGCGGGACGCGCAAATATGTCGTTCGCGTGATGGTGTGCTTCTCCGAAGAAACGTCCGGGTGGCATGCCAACAAGCCGCTGGAATACACGAACTAGATGGGCCTGATCGTAGTATCCCGCTTCAATTGCTGCCCGAGCCCACGACAGGCTCAGATCGGTCCGGAGCAATTGCAGGGCACGACGAAAGCGCTCGAGATTGAAGACGGTCCTGAATGACCATCCGCTCGAGCGATGCAGCAGGCGACCCACCGTGCGGCCGCTCACGCCCAGCGCACGACTGATCCTCGGCAGATGCCCGTAGTGCCGTGCCGACGCGATCGCTGACCACACGGTCACGACTCGGAGATCGGGAGGATCTCGCGGCACGGCCAAGCGCAACCAATCACTTACAATCGCGAACGTGTCGAGGACATCGAGAGGTACAGTCTGAGGAGGGCGCCACCGGCCAAGTGCTGCTTTCAACCGCTTCTGGCCCTCACTTGCCCCGCACGGATGCATCGCCCAAGGCAAAAGCCTCGCCACAACCGCGGCGCCCCCAGGCATCCCCAAAAGATCGGTTGGGCCGGCTCGTCCCGGCCAGATTGTTGGAGTCGTGGCCTGGGTGAGCGGCAGACGAAGCCGTGTTCTGGCATCCGGCACTAATCGCCAAGACCGTATAGGCGAACTGGACGGCGTCCGCACGATCGCGAGCGCTTCGACCCAGGGGCGAAGATCGATCGGGGGGAGCACCTCTAGATAGCGGACCGCCGTGTCCGAATCGTCCAATGCGTCTTTGACGCGTCTCGGCATATTCCGCGATACGCCGGCCAAACCAATGGAATCCTCCATCGAAGCGCTCATCGCCGCCTATCACGCAGTTTGGAACGGTGCGAACCCTGAGGAACTTGGCGCCATCCTCCATGCCGGCTTCTGCCGGATTGCGGACCCGCTGAGTGAATCCGCGACCGGAGTCGCCGCGACCAAGGCCCTCGTGCGCAAGATGCGACTAGACATGCCGGATCTGAATACGGTTATCATCGATTCGCTGTACCTCGGCGATCGCGCGGCAACCCGCTGGCGTCTCTCTGGCACGGATTCCGGACCGGGTGACTGGCCACCCACCGGGCGACGATGCGAGACCACAGGCCTGTCGCTGTATCGAAGTAATCAGGGCCGGCTCGTCGAGGAAATAACGGTGACCGATGCGATCACGCTGCTCACCCAACTCGGGTTCAGCTTCGGAGGACCTGCCACGACCAGCTCGAACCCAGATCTCTCGCAACGGCAACCCGCAGTCGCCGACGATGACTCCTGATGGGCTCGGCCAACGCTACGCGTAACTAAGCCACGGGTACCGCCCCGATTGTTTGAGCGTCGCGACGGCGTGAATCCGCACCGCCTCGGCTTGCCGCGGTGTCGGCGTAGGCTCAGTTTTTGGCATTGAACGGTGCGGCGCGCGCGGCGCTCGTGGCTTGGCGCTGCAGGAGGCCGACGCGCGATCGCAACAATCCAGTCGCGCACGACGAAGCCGGCCCTGCCGGCCTCCACAGCCGGTCGCGCGGAAAGTCGGGAGGCTCGCCAATGTTTGTAGTGCTTGGTGCTTCGGGGAATACAGGTAGGGTCGTCGCCCAGACGCTCCTTTCTCAGAACAAGAAGGTCCGCGTCGTCGTGCGCGAGGTCGCCAAGGGGCAAGCGTGGAAAGAAGCAGGCGCAGATGTTTCCGTCACCGACGTCGACGACGGGGCCGCGCTCAGGCGCGCATTCAGTGACACGGAAGGCGCCTACGTGCTTCTCCCTCCCAATTTCAGTTCAACCCAGGTGCTCGCGGACAACCATCGGCGCACCCGCTCGATAGCTGCGGCCGTCGAAGCGGCTGGTGTTCCCCACGTCGTCCTGCTCTCGTCCATCGGTGCGCAGCAAGCCAGTGGTACGGGCCCCGTGCTCGGCCTCCACGATGCAGAGGCCACCTTCACTCGCGGCCGCGCCGCCGCAACCTTCGTGCGAGCGGCCTACTTCATGGAGAACTGGGGCGGCGCGCTTTTCGGCGTCGCTCAGGGAGTTCTGCCCTCGTTCCTCCTCGCCGGCAAAGCGATTCCGATGGTCGCAACGCGGGATATCGGGATCGCCGCAGCGCGCCTGCTCGCCGAGGGCGGTAGCGGCAAGCGGGTCATCGAGCTGGCAGGGCCGCGCGAGTACTCTCCGCGCGACGTCGCAGCGGCCCTAGCCCGCGCCGTCGGCAAGCCGATCACGGTGCAGGAGGCACCGGAGGACGCGATGGAGTCTGCGCTAGCGGCGGCGGGAATCAACGCCGAGTGGGCTCGGCTCTACAAGGAGCTCACCCACGGGCTGAATACGGGGATCGTTGTTTGGGAAGGTGGCCATCCGCTTTGGCGAGGAGAAACGGACATCCAAACGGTCCTCTCGGCGCTAATCGGGAAATGACGCCGCTTCCGCACGCGAACGACGGTCGTCGCTCAGCCGCCGTTGGGCGCGATCAAATGAGTGACGACGGGCTCGCCGGTCACCATCCGATTGATCTCCTCCTGTAATACGCGGTCCGCGTTCGTGACGCGCTCATGCTGCCGCAGATGCTCGAGCCACGATTCGATCAGGAATGTCTCCAGAAACCGCCCTGGCTCCGTGACATCCTCGAAGATACCCCACGCGTATGCGCCGTCCTCGCCCCGTTCATGCGACAGCCGGCCGATCGCGACAAGAAACGCGGTGCGCTCAGAGTCCCTGACGCGATATTCGATGGTCACCAGTACCGGGCCGGCATCGCGCTCGATGTTCTGGCTCACGACCGGCGTGGCCCAGTGCATCGATGGCGAGAGGTCGACCCCCGCTCCGGACCGCAGTGGCCAGCGCCACGTCAGCGGGATGGTAACCAACGCACCGGCCGCCGCCACGAAGAGCGCCATCGGCACCCCACTCACGCGCGCGACTTGCCCCCACACGATGCTTCCAATGGTCAGCGCGCCAGACATCACGGTCACATAGATCGCGAGCCCCCGGCCCCGCACCCACTCCGGAAGGGCGATCTGCGCGGAGACGTTCAGGGTCGAAACGACGCAGATCCATGAGGCTCCGGCGACGATGCTTGCGCCCAGCGCGGCGGATGCCCCATGCGCTATACCAAACAGCGCCATCGCCGCGGCGGTGCCGATCGACCCGGCAGCCACCAGCCGGTTCGGCCCGAGTATCGACATGAGCCTGGGCAGCGCGAGCGCGCCTACGATCGCGCTCGCGCCGATCGCGCCCAACAATAGGCCGTACAATGTCGCTCGCCCCCCGATCTGGCTCCGCGCCACCAGAGGGAGCAAAGCCCAGTAGCAGCTCGCGAAAAAGAGGAAGGCGGCAGCTCGCACGAGACTCGCGCGGAGCCGGCCGTTGTTGCGCGCGTGCCGGATCCCCACGCGGATGGCGCTCGTGACGTGCTCTGCGGGTAATCGGGATGGACGCGGGCTCGGTGAGTGCCACGACCACAATGCACCGATCGATCCGACGTTGCTGACGGCGTTCACCCAGAACGGCGAAGCAATCCCCGACGCCGTGGTCAGCAGGCCACCCAGCGCGGGTCCCAATGCCCGGCTCAGGTTGATGCCGACGCTGTTCACCGACACCGCGGCCGGGAGATCCTCCCTCGGCACAAGTAACGGCACGACGGATTGCCACGCGGGTCCGGTCGCGGCCGACCCGGCCTCGAGCAGGAAGATGAACAGCAACAGAGTGGCCGGCGTCACGAGATGCAGCCACACGAGCACGGCGAACGCAGTCGCGATCAGAGTAATAGTGCTCTCACCAGCGAGCAGGAACCGGCGCTTGTCGACGATGTCCGCGAGCGCGCCCGCCGGGATCGCGAAGAGAAACATCGGCAAGGTGGTCGCGACTTGCACCAGCGACACGAGCAGGGGATCGGCGTCGAGCCCGGTCATCAACCACGCGGCCGCCGCGCTGTACATCCAGGATCCAATGTTGGAAACGACGGTCGCGGTCCACAGGATGCTATACGCCCTGTGGCGAAAGGGGCTCCAGAGTGAGAGCCCGGGTGCACGCGCGCCGGCGGACTTCGCTTCCACGGTGACTCAACTTTGCGGATCACTCGTCGAAGACGCAATGTCATGGCCGACGATCCCTCCACGTACACCGGCGACAGCACGCGAACGGTTCCCCGCCGCTGCGCACCGCAATGCCGTCTGCGGGGGGCGTGAGCCACGACTCGGCTGGCCGGCAGGCATTGATGTCAGACTTGACGGAGAGATCGGCGCCATCTAGCTTTACGATTGCACGATCGATGAGGATCGATATGGCAGCCGTTACCGTGTCGCCAAAATACCAGGTCGTGATTCCACTAGCCGCACGGGCCAGTCTGGGCATCCGCCCTGGCCAGAAGCTCCAGGTCATCGTGTACGGTGGCCAGCTCCGGCTAATCCCGGTGCAGCCGATGCGCGCTGTACGGGGGTCACTCAAGGGCATCGGCGCGGACGTCGACCGCGACGCAGACCGCTTCTAACTGTGAGCATCGGCGGATCCGGCGAATGAGCAGTCCGTGAACGTCGTTGACTCATCCGGTTGGCTGGAATACGCGGACGATGGGGCGAACGCCAAGATGTTTGAAGCACCCCTCGTCGACGTATCGCGGTTGCTCGTACCCGCCATTTGTCTATACGAGGTATTCAGAAAGGTGCTACGCGACCGAGGTGAAGAATCGGCGCTTGCGCTGGCCGCTCAAATGCGGCAAGGACGGGTCGTGGATTTGGACGGCGATCTCGCCCTCGAGGCGGCGCGATTGGGGGTCGAGCTCAAACTCCCTCTCGCCGACAGCGTCATCCTGGCCACTGCCCGAGCCCATGGGGCAACGTTGTGGACACAGAACGAGGATTTCGACGGCATTGCCGGCGTCCGCTACCTTCGCAAGCGAAAGTAATCGACAATGGCCAGGATGCCGGCTACCGATCGGTCGATATCCGCCGGACTGGTGGACCAGTTACATACTGACACTCGCATAGCGGTCTGCCCGTGCCACACAGTACCACCCGCCCAACAGGTGCCCTCTTCCTGTACCTGCCGGATGACGTCTGTGGTGAGGCTCGCGGCCGCGTCGTCACTTCCGTTCGGTGGCCGAAACTGCACCAATACTTGGTTCAGTACGACATCGTTCAGGATTCTCACACAATCGTGACTGGCCAGCCTTTTGGCCATCTGGGCAGCGAGATCGCAGCACCTATCGACCATGTCACCTACACCCTCGCGGCCGAGCACGCGGAGCGCCGCGTAGATCGGAACCGCCCGCGCCCGGCGCGATTCCTCTGGGGTAAACGCCCGCGAATCACGCTGGCCGGGAGTCATCTGGATGTAATGCGCAGGGACGACCAAGGCGTGCTGATGGTCCTCCGGGTGAGCGGTGAACACTAGTCCTGCGTCGTACGGCACGTTGAGCCATTTGTGCGCGTCGGTCGCCAGCGAATCGGCGAGGTCCATCCCTTCAAGGAGATACCGTCGAGTCTTGGTCGTGGCTGCCCAGAGCCCGAAGGCTCCATCGACATGAAGCCAGGCTCCTCGCTCCCGAACCAGTGGACCGATGTCTTTGATTGGGTCAACGGAACCCGTATTCACGTTTCCGGCTTGTGCACATACGATGCACGGTCCCTTCCTGCCCTTCAGAAGGGCTGCGAGAGAGTCCATGCGTATCCGTCCCTGCCCGTCGGTGTGTGCGCGGCGCACCCTCTCGGCTCCGAGTCCAGCCATTTTCAAAGCACTGAAGATGGTCCGATGCGATTCGTCACTGACGATCACCTCGATGGGTGGAGCACCAAAGAGTCCATCGCGCTCAACATCCCAATCGTTGTGAGCAAGAACGTGATGCCGAGCCGCCAGCAGACCCGTGAAATTCGCCATCTGACAGCCTGTAGTGACGCCAACGCTCCAGGCCGGCGGGAGCGCGAAAATGTCTTTGAGCCACTCCGATACGATCTGCTCCACCACAGACGCGATTGGTGACATCGCATACACTTGAGCATTCTGGTCCCACGCCGAGACCAGCCAATCGGCCGCCGTCGCGGCGGGAAGGCTGCCCCCGTTCACAAAACCAAAGTATCGCGGACTCTGAGATGCTACCGTCCCCCTGAGCGATGCTTCGGCTAGTTGGTCGATCACACAACTCGGATCCTCTCCGCAGAGAGGTAGACTCCCGCCCAACGACTGCTGCAGCTCGGCACCGCTGGCAGTTGCTCTTACCGGGCGATCCGCGATTCCGGATAGGTATGCATAAGCGTGTTCGGCAGCGCGCTTTATCACCGCGTGTTGCCGATCAGGCTCACTGTCACCGTCGCGCGAAGTTTCCTTGTGCTCGGCGCGTTCTCTCATGGTCAGCGACACACGGTGTAGGACAAGCCAGCCAATCTCTTGCAAGATATTTCACACCCGGGGGAACCCGCCTGCGGGCAACCATTCGGGTAAGCGAACCGACAAAACCTGAGGCGATGCGCCGAGATCGGCTCTCGAATGAATCGCCACGCAGGTTTCCTATGTCCTGTGCACAGGTTGCGAGTGACACCACCATGCGAATCGTTCACGGCCAGGCGGACCGGGATATTGAGCCCAGCCTCGGGCCGGCTGCGGCCGCCCCAGGGAGCGCGACGCAGTTCGTGAACCTATGCGTGTTGGACTGGGAACTGCCGCTCGAAGTGCTGCGGGCGCGTTACACCGCTTTTTCGTTTCCGATGCACGCCCATGCCGAGTACATAGTTGCTGTAGGTAACGACTGAATACTTCCCACTTCGTACGGCCGAAAATGTCCCAGGCCACGTCCGCGGGCGCGGCCGTCGCGTGAGCGGCGGGCTCGGGCCCTTCGGCTGATACTAGGGCGTC
>Ga0070733_10000036_pt1 | contig 162433 bp, 132 predicted proteins | sample Coa_R1_9_FD_66450 | JGI IMG/M metagenome (GOLD analysis project Ga0070733, IMG submission 66450) | Surface soil microbial communities from Centralia Pennsylvania, which are recovering from an underground coalmine fire - Coalmine... | ecosystem: Environmental > Terrestrial > Soil >...
TGTACCGTCAACTCCGCCAGTTCTCCGCCGTGTGGCGCAATAAGATGCCCCGTGGAAACAGTCAAGCTTTCAGCCTCCTGAATTTTATGTCTTCTTTGTCTACTACCTTTGTCGCCATTGCCTTGGATTCTACCCGCTTCGGCAGACTGCTGAGATTCCACAATGCAGGAAATCAATATGGGGGGTGGGGTCTATCGTTCCAGCTCTTGCCGCAAGCTTACCATCAGTGGGGGAGGAATACCAAATCCGTTCAAACCCCCAGCATCCTCCCCAACTCTCGCAATCGAGGGTCCGGACTGGTATGCGGCGCGATAAGTAAGTGTATGAAGATAAAGCACTTATCACAGCATCTTCAGCCACCTCGAAGGTTTTCTGCAGCACGATGAAAAAATTTGCGGCAAAAGAGCTGCCAAACCCCCTGACTTACGTGCAAGTCCGGTCTTTCAGCCGCGACCAGAGCTTTGCATGCATCGAGTTGACCGCCTTCCTGGGCCCCAGGTCCGGCAGGGTTCGAATGGATTTGAACGTGCGAATCCCGAGGGCGAAGCCGACAGTAGTCCGGCCGACCGTGTAATTTGTTCAACGACCCTGGGTAGCGAGTGGGAATTTTCACCTAGGGTATTCGCCTTAGCAAGATTGATTTCTCCTGCCCGCGGCTACGGAAGGGATTCAGCTTTGCAAATTGTCTGCGACAAGGGCTGGCTGCTCCGTCATGCTGCTTCCGACCGGGCTGCTGCGGAGCTCGGATATCGCCTCAGGCTGGCCCTTCAGGTGAAATTACCTAGGTTTTACAGGCCTTTTCCGTAGCTTGTCGCCGTCCCACGAACGCGTGGTTGCCGCTGCCGCCAGGTTGTTTGAGAGCGGGCCCCCAAGCTCGATCTGCGGTCGCCAGGTGCCTGTGGAAATGCATGTTCTGATGTCACAGCCAAAAGCGTCTCAAAATGGCATTGTGGATGCTATGAGTTCCGGAAACATCATTTGGCAACATTCGGCACCGCCCGGCTTGGGGCGGAAGAAACTGTCACGGGGGGAGGCAATGAAAGAACAGCCGGTTCGGTTGGGGCCGCGCGAACAGCAAATCGTCGAGTTGCTCTTGCAAGGCTGCGACAACGCCGAGATTGCGAGCCAACTCAAAATGGCGCGAAGAACGGTAAAAGCTCACTTCAATCGATTGTTCCTGCGCTTCGGCATCACAGATGGCATCAAGCGGGTCAAGCTCGCGACTCTCTTATATCGGAGGCAATCATGTCTACAGTTGAGCGCTATGGAAGCCGTACCCCCAGTGAACGTGAGCAGCGGGTCATCCAGCTTGTTGCCCAAGGCCTGAAGAATCGGGAAGTGGCGGATGCCATCGGCACTACCGAACATGTGGTCAAGAATTACCTGCGCGTGATCTACGACAAACTAGGCCTCTGGAACCGCGTGGAACTCGCCCTCTGGTATGAATCCCGCCGCACCGGCCCGGCCGCCTACAGCCAATATAACTAGCCTGTGCCGGGTGCAAACCGGCCGGTTCAAACTGAATTGTTCCAACTGAATTGTGTGTGGGGCGGGCGCACTCTTGCCCGCCACGGCCGTGCCAGCGGCCGGCCCCGAGGAGGATATTGTTAATTTTCCGATTGTTGATTATTCATGGTTGATTAAGAATCCCAAGCCACGTCCTCGGTTTCAATCTACAATCAACAATCAGCAATCGCCCAGCGCTGCTACTGGCACCCAACATTGGGAAGGTTGCGAATCCGTTCCCCCGCTCCCGCAGCTCCCTTGCGCGCGGCCGCATCCAGCAACAGCCGGGCCTGATCGCAATTCTGCGGAACCCCGTCCCCGCGCACATAGAGGTCCGAGAGCAGCAGCGTAGCCTCAGCATTCTGCTTGGCCACCGACTTCCACAGCCACTCCGCCGCCGCGCTGCTGTCACGTGGTTTTCCTGGCGCACCGCTGAGATAGCTCTCCGCGACTGCCAGCTCTTCTGCTCCAGCACCCTGACCACCGGCGGCCTGGTTCGATTTTTCGTCGATCACAGGCGTCGCCATAACAGGTTGAGACGAAGAAACGCTTGCGGAAGGTTTTTCATCGGCAGCATTTTTCTTGGCGTCTTGCCTGTTCGCGGATATTCCAGTTTGGCTCGGCGATGAGGCATGATCGTCGGACGCTGAAACGCGATCGGCAGACTTCACCGCCTGCCCAGGCGCCGACGGTTGCGTCGTGGCAGCGCGTGATTCCACAGACGCCGTCTGCGGCAAGCCGTGCCGCGCGCGCATCCACGCCGCAGTTTCTCGTCCCGCCACGTATAGGAAAGTTCCCAACAGGATGGCTAGGGCTCCGCTCATCAGCAGGCGAGAGCGGCGCCGGCCAGCCTGCCGATGGTCCATGAACAATCTGGGAGTCTCTCCGGCAATCGGCGGATGCGCTCCTCGGTTGAGACCGTTGTCGCCAATCGAGGGTGCCAAAAGCGCCGAGAGCAAAGCGGCGGCTTTTTCTTCTTCAAACTCTTCTTCGCCAAACCGGGCGGCGCGGTCCGCCGGCCTCAGTCCATCCAGTTCGGAAGTCGAAGAAGCTGCCCGCCGAGTCTCATTCCCCAAATCCAAATGCGCCACGCTCTGACGCACGGGCAACGGAGCCCCACACGTACCACAGAATTTTTGTTCCGCCAGTGCCTCGCGGCCGCATCCAGGGCACTCGACCGCCCCTTCGCGAAGGCGCCTACCCTGTCCAGACATCGCGGCATAACGCGCGCGATCTTCTGCACCGTCTGTGCCTAGTTCGTCTGTGCCTGGTTCAACAGGAATTTCTCCGGCCGCCGAATCGCGTTCGAGTTCGCGCAGCAGTGCCTGCACTGCTTGCTCGCGTTTTTCTGGCGGGTTGGTGAAGTAGACTTCCGCCCAGCGGCCCATGTTTCGGCCTAAGACCGGGTTGGTCAAAGGATTCAGTTCCGGCGACGGCAGGGTGCTGGGGCGATCGCTTTTGGGACGATCGGTGTCCGGACGATCGGTATTGAGACCATCGAGGTGGTCGTTGAAACCGTTGTCGTCAGGGCGGGACACCTTCGTCTTCTCCGGGGGGTGAGCTGACTGCAGTTATTGCACTCTGGCCCAACCAGGATGTCAAACCCAGATGGTCCGAAAAAGTTTGTCGGAGCGGGATGGCAAAAACAATTGCTGCCAGACTGTGGAGCGCGGGACTGCCGGCAAATTAGTCAGGCTGATTCCCAGCATCAATTTCTTCCAAATATCAATTACAAACTTTGCGATAGGCGGGTTCGAACTGGCCGAGTTGCGCATCGCGCTGGCTCGAGTATTTGCCTTGGGGAGTCTTGCCGTAGAGATCGGCTCCCGGGCAGTAATATAGCGCCGAATGCAAATCCACCCACACCTTGGTCTCAGGATTGCCCTTATTTTCCGGGGGATCGGGCGGCTCAGCCAGGCCAAGGCTAATCAACAGTTTGTCGAAAGTGGAGAGGTCAGCCTCGGGAGCCAGCCGGCGATGAGTTTGTTTCGCGGCAGCCGCGTTCGCTCCGACGGAATGTTCCGACCAGATACTCCAACGAATCACCGCAGCCACCAGGATGACGGCGACCGCAAGGTAAACATCGCCCCGCCGCGCATTCCAGAAGCGGGCGAAGGAGTTTTGATTCTTCGAGGCCGCAAGCTGTTCCAGAACCTGTTTGGCCTTTGCCGCGGAACTCCAGGTCAGTCGGTCGGCCGTGGTGCTGAGCGCGGTGGCAGCGAGCGCTGGGGCGGTTTCTTCTGTTTCTGTTTCCGCTTCTTCTTCCTCTTTTTTCCGTTCTTCTTTCGTTTCCAGCGGGGAAGTCATCTCAAGATCTGAATCGACGTAGGCTTCCACGGGAGGGATGTTCGCCAGGACGGGAACCTCGATCACCACTTTTTCCTTTTCTTTTTCCTTCCGCTTCGTTGGCGGCTCTGTCCTCAATTCCGGCTTCTTTTCCGTTTTCGTCTCCAGCTTCGGCTCCGGCTCCGGGTCTCCAAACGGATCCGACAATTCGGACAAAACTGCCTCCCACGGCTGGATTTCAGTGGGAAGGTCCGGAGTTCTCCGCGGCTCCGCGGACCGCAGGCCGCCGTTTGCCGGAGCAGGCGCAGCGCTCGACTTGCTACTCTGCTGCTTGTGCCACAACGAGGCCAGCTTACTTTGCATGGTCGGAGGCTGATAGTCGCTGGTGCGGGGCGATCCGCATTTCCCGCAGAACATTTCTTCTCCCACCAGTTGGTGTCCACACTTGCGGCAGAGAAAGGTGGGCGCGGGAGTGGGCTTCGGAATTGCAGCCACCGCAATGTCCGCGACAACAGAGGCCGCTGCTGGAACCTCCGCCAGTGGAGCTGAGGATACGGGCGCCGCCACCGCGGAAACTGGCGCCTTCGAAGCCGCCACATCAGCGGTCACACTCTTGGTTAAAGACTGCTTCAGCGCAGGACTCTCCATCAAGGCGGCCAAATTGGGGCGCAATTTTTCCAGAGCATCCAGCATCGCCGCGCGCTCGGCTGCCACCGACTTGCGCGACGAGGCTCCAGCTTCGCGGGCCAGCGCTTCCGTTACCAATCCTGCCATCAGTTGGCAGCTGTGGACTTCCTGTTCGCTGAAGGCGTTCGGGCCGGCGAAATAAACTTCCATAGCGCCGGCGATCCCGTTCTCACCATGGATGGGGATGGCGATCAGCGACCCGATTCCGCGCCGGCGGCACTCTTCCGTATCGATGAGAAAATCCGCGTTCATGTCGGCGCAGCGAATGACTTCTCCCGAGCGGAGACAGGTAAAGCAAAGCGCTTTTTCCATTGCCACTTCGCTGCCCCGTTCCAGAGTAAGCAGACCGCTCACGGCACGGTATCTCAACTTCTTCCCGTCGGGTTTGCCTTCGATGATTCCGATGGCGCAACCACCGGCCTTGCTGATCTCGGCCGCCCGCTGAGCCACCAGCGCCATGGCGTTCTCCAGTGCGAGATGGTGAGTCAGAATCTGCTGTTGAGTTTCCGCGATCTGCGCCAGAGTGAGAGCGAATGCGTCTTTTCCGCGAGGTTGGGCGACCGCAGATTTTTCAGGGGCAGATTTTTCCGAGGCCGCGCGAGACTGACTCGCAGCGAGCGGGCTCGCTGAGACTCGACCCGCGGCGCCTTGACTCCGAGAGATTTGACCCTGAGAGGCCTGATCCGGCGACGCTGGATCCAGCGAAGCTTGATTTGGCGCCTTCGGCAGTTCACCGCTGTGCTCCTGGATCACAAACGCGGCTTCCAGCAGCTTACCCAGCGTCTGCTCGTCGAGCACAGGTTTTATAGGGTCGGACACGGTTCCCTTTGCCATCGCCAACCACACTCGGATGCGTGGACACAGAAGCTCTCAGACCCGAGGATAGGGCTATTTTAGTGCAACTTCCATACCAAATCTGCACGACCTGGGGCACCGTGCATTGCGCAGAAGCTTCCCGGCCGCCCGACAGGGATTCTGCCCGGCTTCCGGAGCAGCGAAGCAAGTGCCAATCTCATCAGGATGTTGCGGCCATCGCATGCCCGGTGGAGGTACCTCGCCTGGGGCAGGCCGGCGCTTTGTGATTCGCGAGGAGCGAGGTTACTCGATATGACTCAGGTAATCCGCAAGAAATTGCACACCAAAACCCGCGCCAACGGATCGGCCATCCGCCGCGCCGGGCGCCAGTTTTTCGTTCGCATGACGAAAGACGAATCCTCTCGGGAAGCTCAAGGTCTTGAAACAACCACCGGAATCGGGAGAGGAAATCAGTTTTGCAGCATCGTGAAGCGACACGTTGGGCAGCCGTGACGCGTATAAATTGAGAGGTGGTATTGACCGCGTGAAAGCTTGAGGTGAAGCGATGACACAGGATATGAGGCAGCCAGAGAAAGGGGCGACAGGCGAGACCCAATTTCTGCTCGCGGCTGCGCTCTTTCTGGGCGTACTCGTGCCGTACCTCGTCACGATGGCAACGCTGGCCGGGTCGCTGAGGGACGGGTTCGACACCTTGTGGCGCTATTCGTTTTTCTTCTTCCTGTATTGGGCTCCTCTGGGAATTTTTCTGTTTCGCGGACGTCTCCGGACGGGATGGAAACTTCTGGCGGCGTACCTGATGTCCGTGCCGCTCTATGCAGTCTGTTTATGGGCAATTTACCCAACGGCAGGCGGGTCGTTTCGACCGTTTCGCAGCGGGATCTGGCCGATCTACTTGTCCGCGACACCGACGATTTTTCTTTGCGTGGCGTGCTTGTACTTTATTTGCAAGTCGCGGGGATGGCTGGCGAAGACAGTGATCTGGCTGGCGTGCATCGTGTTTCTCGGTGGCGTGTTGGTTCCCGTCGCCATTCGGGCGCGGACAGACCAGTACAAGTGGACTGGCGGGAGGAACGGGCGGTTGGCCATCGTGAACGCTCATATTGTGAGCCTGGGAAAGGAACCGGGCTTCGGCGAGTTGGTGGAAGGAGACGCGGTGCTGGTGGAGCACGGCAAGATTACCGGCGTGGTACCGATTGCGCAGGTGGGCTCGGATTGGCCGAAGCTGGACGCCGCAGGCGCATATCTTATGCCCGGTCTGATTGACGTACACGCTCACCTGTTTGCCCCTGTGCCATCCGTGGAGGCACAGTTCAATTACGGATACATGGTCGAATGTTTTTTTTCGGACTACGCCCCTCACCGGCGGGAGTATCTGGAAAAGGGAGTCACATCGATTCGTGACGATGGAGGGCCTGCGGCGAAGGCGTTTGCGTTACGGGCGGCGATCGCCGATCACCGGCTGCTGGGGCCGCGGCTCTTTGCCGTAGGGCGGCTGGTGACAGCGCCGCGCGGGCATCCCGTGGCGACGATCTGGAAGGCGTTTCCTGCGCTGGCTCGGGATGGAGCGATCCTGGCGGACAGCCAGCAATCCTTGACCAGCGGTCTGGAGAAAAACTACCGGGAAGGGCCGCCGGACGCGGTGAAGTTCGTCTACGGCACGATAGGTTTGGCACCGGAGCGGCTCTCGCCGGAGTTGCTGCGGACGGGGATTGCCTGGTCAAGCGAACGACACTTGATCAGCGTCGTACACGCGGAGACGACGGATGAGGTGCGCGAGGCCATCGCCGATGGCGCGACGGGAGTGGAGCATGTGGCATCGATCGACACCTTGCCGGAGAGTCTGCTCGGCCTGATTCGAACCAGACGGCCTTTTCTGGACCCTACTTTCGGAGAATACGAGACAGCGCTGAAACTGCGGCACGTGGATGAATCTGGTCGGGCGGAATTGCTGCGCCGGAAGCATGGGTTTGTGCGGCAAATGTACCAAGCTGGCGGAGTCCTGGTGATCGGGACGGATGCACCCCTGGTCGCCTACGGGGCGGGGCTGCACGATGAATTCAAACACTTTCAGGAGGCAGGATTCAGCCCGGCAGAGATTCTGACGTTCGACACGATCAATAATTCGGCATACTTGGGCGCGGCGGACCATTTGGGGAGGATCGCGGCCGGCTACGACGCGGATTTGATTTTGGTGCGGACGAATCCATTGCAGGATCTTTCGACGCTGCGGGCGCCGGAGTGGGTGTTGCGGGCCGGAGAAGCGGTGGTTCAACCCTGAGCAGGAAACGCGGCTGGTTTTGATTCTCTCAAGCCCCCTCGCACACTCGCGTTGGAACGAGAATACGGCTAGTTCCATCGACTCAAAAAGAGAGTGCGGGGCGAGCAGGCCAGCGCCATGTCGTTGGGGCGCGAACCTCCAAAGCGACAGAATTTGTACGTGGCGATTTGTCGCCGGTGCATTCGTCATTCGAGAATGCGCTTTTCCGGCTGGCGGAGAGGTCGACAGGTTTGGTCGTCCTCAGATCCCGCGCAGTACCGATGAAATTCAACTTTCTTCTGCCACGACTTCTTTCTTCTCCCCTGCTTCGCCGCCCAGGTAGAAATGCACTGCCGGAGTGATGATCAGCGAAAGCACCATAGAAATCAGAACTCCGCCGATCACCGCGATGGCCAGGGGTTGCAACATCTGCGACCCGGCGCCGATGGCGAACGCCAGTGGCAACATGCCGGCTACGGTCGCCAGCGCCGTCATTACGATGGGGCGCAACCGGCGGCGTCCGGCTTGAAGCATGGCATCTTCGGCGTTGAGGCCGAGTGCGCGCATTTTCTGGTCCGCGTCCAGCAGCAGGATGCCGTTCTTGGCCACAATGCCGATCACCATAATCATGCCCATGAACGAAGAAATATTAAACGTGGTGCGCGTGATCAGCAGCGCGATGAACACGCCGGAGGTCGAAAGCAGAGCCGACGAAAGAATCGCCACCGGCGCCGCGAAAGTTCCGAACTCAAACAGCAACACAATAAACAGCAGAAGCACGGCCAGAATCAACACAACTACCAGATCGTGAAACGAACGCTGCTGCTCCTGAAAAGTCCCACCGTAGGCCACGCGAATCGTGGACGGAATGTGCAGCCCGGCGACCACTCGCTGCACGTCCGCCATGCCACTGCCCAGCCCTCGATTTTCTAATCGCGCGGTGACCGCCACATCGCGCTGCTGGTTTTCGCGCCGAATCTCCGTCTGCCCCGGATTCTCCACCACGGTCGAGAGCGCGCCCAGAGTCGCCGTATGTCCGGTGCTGCTCACCAGGAGAGTGTCACGCATAGCTTCGAGCGATGCCCGGTTTGCGGCCGGAAAACGCACTCGCAGCGTGTAGGCACGGCCGTTTGCCACCACGGGTGTCGGCGCGGGTTCGCCTTCAAGAATGGCCGAGGCGTCGAGCGCGATTTCTTCGGCCGTGAAGCCGGCTCTGGCCGCCACGCTGGGATTCACCTGGAACGTGACTGCGGGCCCGCTGATGGTGTTGTCGATTCCATTCAGCAGGTCCACCACGCCGTCGATCTTTCCAATGGCATCCGCCACCTTGGGCGCCCATTCTTCCAGTTGCTTGGGATCTTCTGAAAACAACTTGATCTCAATCGGCTGCGGCGCCGAAGTCAGGTCGCCGATCATATCCTGCAGCACCTGGATGAAGTCGGTGTCGAGTGCCGGTTCCTCTTTCTTGATCTGGGCCCGCACGTCCGCCATGATTCCTTCGATGTCGCGGTCGCGCTTGGCTTTCAACTTAACTAGAATGTCGCCGCTATTGGCTTCGGTCACGGCCGCCAGGCCCAGTTGCAGGCCGGTGCGCCGCGACGTGCTCTCGACTTCCGGAAGTTCCCGCAGCATGTGCTCCACGTGGCTTATCACGCGGTTGGTCTCGGCCAGGGAACTGCCTGCGGGCATGATGTAGTCGAGCGTGAATCCACCTTCGTCCATTTCCGGCAACAAGCCGGTGTCGGCGAAGTGATAGCAGAAGTAGGACACCGCGATCAGAGCGGCGCTGAAGATCATCAGCATACGCGGCCGTTCCAGCGCGCGCCGCAGCCAGCGTCCATGAAAATCGACCACGCGCAGGAACATGCCGCCCATTTGCTTTTCTTCCGCGGCCAGCAACTTCATCGCACTGTCGTCCGCGGCAACTGCTTCGTCCTCGGATGCTAGCGAAGTCGCCGCTGGTAAATCGGAGGGCGGCACCTCCGATCCAGCTGCCGGCGAACTCTCCGGTTCGCGCCGTCCGCGGATGAAGTATTGGCTCAGCGTCGGAGTCCACGTGACCGCCAGCGCCAGTGACGTCAGCAGCGACACGCTCATGGTCACCGCCAGCGCACGGAAAAAAACTCCAGTCACGCCGGTGATGATGATCAGCGGAACGAAAACCACGACCGGCGTGATGGTCGAGCCGATCAGCGGCACCGTGATTTCCTTGAGCGCGCTGCCAATCGCCTCCAGCCTGCCTTGTCCCGCATCGCGATGCAGCACGATGTTTTCCACCACCACGATGGCATCGTCGATTACCAGTCCCACCGCGGCGGCCAGCCCTCCCAGCGTCATCAGGTCAAAGGTTTCTCCCATCATCTTCAACGCGATGAAGGTGACCAGCACGGTGACGGGAATCACCAGCCCGGCGACCAGCGACGTTCCCCAGTCGCGCAGAAACACCACCAGGATGATCGAAGCCAGAATCAATCCCAGCAGGATCGCGTCGCGCACGCTCTTGATCGATTCGCTGACGATGATCGACTGGTCGTAGAAAGGCTCAATCTGAATTCCCGGAGGCAGCGATCGTCGAATGCGCTCGATTTCGTCATGCACCTCCTGCGCCACCTGCACCGTGTTCCCATCGGGCTGGCGGTTGACGTTGAGCAATACCGCCGGTTTCCCATTCGCGGTGACCACGGTGTAAACCGGTTTCACTCCAGGCGCGACCGAAGCGATGTCGCCGATCCTCACCGGAATTCCCGCCGGCGTATTCTTCACCACCGCATTCGCAATCTCTTCGGGATTGCGCACCTGACCATTCACCAGCCCGAGATAGAGCTGGTGATTGCGTTCCAGCAGCCCTGGGGAATCCACCAGATTGGTACGGCGCACCGCCTCCAGAATATCGGTGACGGTGACGCCCGCAGCCAGCAGCCTGGAGGGATCGGGAGTGATATGAAACTCCGGTTCCTGCCCGCCCTGGATAATCACCGTCGAAACCCCCTCCAGCCGGTTCAGCCGCGGCTTCATCTCGTAGGTGGCCATCTCCCACAGCCTGGTTTGCGGCATGCTGTCGGAGGTCACGCTGTAGCCGATGACCGGGAAGCTGGCAAAGGTCATGCGATGGGCTTCGATTTTTGCGCTCGCAGGGAGTTCCGGCTGCACCCGGGAAATCGCGGCGTTCACGTATTGCAGCGTCTGGAACATGTCCATGTCCCAGCGGAAGTAGAGATCCACCTCCGCCGAACCGCGGCTGGTGATGGAGCGGACATTGAGCAATCCCGGCACGCTGTTCACCGCTTCCTCAATCGGCCGCGTAACCGTCACCATCATCTGGTCGATCGGCATCACTCCGTTATCCACGGCGATCAGCACCCGCGGAAAGTCGGTGGAAGGAAACACCGAGACGGGAATGGTGAAGGCGAGGTAGCCGCCCAGAAGCGCCAGCGTCAGAATGAGGAAAATTACCGGCCTGGAATGCCGCGCGATCCAGTGGTCGTTATTCGAGCCGGCAGTCAGGCCGACTTTCGGCGAGTTCACGCAGACGCTCCAGAGCGGTTATTTTTCACTTGCACCCTCGCTCGGAGCCCTTGCCCCTTCGACCGGACTTGCCGCAGCAGGCGCAGCCGCAGCTTCGATCTTGATCTTGGTTTTGTCGGGCAAGCCGTAGGCGCCAGAGGCAATCACCTTATCGGCGGCTGTGACTCCCTCGAGAATCTGTACGTCGTCGCCCTGCCGAATGCCTACCTTGACCGGAGTCTGGTGAGCGCGGCCATCGGCTCCGGCTACCATCACTGCCAGTGCCCCATCTGGCGCCGGAATCACGGCGCTCGCCGGAACTACTAGCGCGTCGTTCACCGTCTTGGCCTCAAAGGCAACCTTCACGCTGGTTCCGGGCTTTAACGCCTGCTTGGGATTGTTGGCCTCGAGCCATACTTCCACCGTCGTGCTGTTGGGATCGAGTGCCGGACTCACCACCGTAACCTTGCCCGCAATCGGTTCCTCGATGCCGGGCACGGTGAGGCTTCCCTTGTCGCCGACATGCAGTTGCGCCGCTTCTGACTGTGGGATGTGAGCCTTGGCAATCACCGAGGAAACATCCATCACCGTGATCAGAGGCGTTCCAGCCGTGGCCATTTCTCCCGGATACAGCGGCCGATCTGTCACGACGCCATCAATGGGACTGCGAATCTCGGAGTAGCTCAACTGCGCCTCTGCTCCCAGATACTTGCCCTTGGCCGATTCCAGTTGTCCAGTGGCCGCTTTCAGAGCCTGCTCCTTGCCCATCGCCAGGAGCGTATCGAGATGTTTTTTGGCGATGGCGTACTGGTTCCGCGCCTGCGTCAATTCCAGTGCCGACTGGTCGAGTTCCTTGCGCGGCAGCGCGCCCTGTTCGAATAACTGCTGCCGGCTTTGATGCACCTTTTCGTGCGCCTCAAGCGCCTGCTTGGCTTGCTGCGCGTCGGCCTCCGCCTTTTGGATTTCTTCCGGCAGGCTGGCGCCGGTGGTGGTCTCGTAAGTGGCCTGGGCGGAATCGAAGGCGCCCTTGCTATCCTGCGCCGCAGCCGAGAGGTCGCGATTCTCCAGCACCGCCAGCAACTCGCCTTCGTGCACGTGGCTGCCCCGCTTCACCAGAAATTTCGATACTGGAGCGCTGATCTTGGGGACGATGGCGGCCTGCTGCCGCGGAAACAGAATCGCTTCGGTCTGGATAGTGTGCTGGATCGTCGTCTTTTCGACCGCGACCACTTGCACGCTGACCGTTGGTTCACTTTCCTTTTTGTCACCCGAGCAGGCAGCGGCGAAAAGCAAGCCAGCCAAGCCGATGCAGGCGGCCAGCCGATGCCCCCCGCGCGGGAAACTCCGCTGGGGAGAGGCTCTCTGGGAGAACGGGTTGGGTGCCATGCGATTCATGCGGCTAGAACGTCCCCGTAAGAGTTTGCAGGTTGGCCAGGGCCACGCGGTAGCGCGCTTGTCCGTCATCATAAGCGTTGCGCGCCTGGGCCATCGTATTCTGGGCGTCCACCACTTCCAGCACGGTGGATTCTCCCGCCTGGTAACGCAGCGTGGTCAGCCGCATGCTCTCGGCTGCGATCTCCGCCGAGCTGTTCAACGACTCCAATTCCGCGCGCGCGGTTTCCGCTTCGTTGAAGAACTGGCGCAGATGGCTGAGCAGCTGGCGCTGCGCGTAGCTCAACTCCACCCGCGCCTGCTCGCGGCGCAATTCCGCCTGTTTCAGCTTGCTGCGGTCTGACCCCCAGTTGAAGATCGGAATCTGCAGGCTGGCCACGGTCGAGTATCCAATGCTGCGCACACCGTCCGTTCGCATGGCAAAGTGGTTGGAGTCGATGCCGTAGAAATAATCGAGGGCGAGCGAGGGCAGCAGCCCGCCCCACGCGGCTGTGACCTGGTGATTGGCAACTTCCAGCGCCGCTAGAGCGGTCGCCAGTTCAGGATTATTTTTCTTTCCCGCGGCTTCCACTTCCGGAAATGCCGGCAGCGGCTCGGGCGCCTGCAGGTCGTCGACGACGCTGAAATCCTGGTTGAAATCGGAAAACAACAACACTGCCAGCTCCAGACGCGTGTGGTCCATATCGAGCTGCGCTTCCTGCAGGTCGCGTTCACGTTGCTGGGATTGAATTCGTGCCTTGATGACGTCGGCGTGGGCGACTTCGCCGCCCTCTTCCAGTCTCTGGCTCAGGCTGAGAAACTGCGACGCTTCCTTGGCGGCGCGCTGCGCGGTAGCGTATTTGCGCTGCGCCACTACCAGCCCGTAATAAGCCTGGGTGATGGTCACGACCAGACCGCGCGTAGCGATCTCCGCTTTAGCGCGAGACTGGGCCAGCGCCGCGGATGAGCGCCGGTAGTCAGCCAGGCCGGTAAGAGACAGAGCTTGATGAGCGTCCGCCTGGCTGATGTATTCATGCACGCCGTTGTTGGCGATGAACCTTGAACCTGCCAAAGCTGGCGTTCCCGTTCCCTGGGTATAGATGAAAGAGTTGTTGTAGCTGAGGCTGGGAAGCAGTCCGGCGCGAGCCTGCACCCGGTCCTGCCGGGCCAGGCCCAGGTCGGTGAGCGCCGCGCGATAGGTTGGATCGTTGCGCCGCGCCCGCTGCAAAGCATCCTGCAAGGTGAGGGTCAGCGGAGCGTCATTACCCTGCGCACTCACGCTGACTGCTTGCGCCGCTTGCTCAGGCGCGACCGCCTGTGCAAAACTCGGCTTGGTGACCGATAGCAAGAGCAGAAACAGAACTACAACCGCCCCTCGATTTCCATTATGGGACAAGCCTTTTCTCAGTCCACGCGCATCTTCCGGAGAAGTCGTCACAAGCCACCTCGAGTGCTAAAGTCGAAGGTTTTCGCACCGCGAATCCGCATGACAGGAAAGGCACTTGCGGGCATTCGTCCCAACGTTTTGGGCTCCCTCAGACGCACCCTGAAGTTTGCCCTCGGCCACTTTCGCCGCGCTGTTGCAGACCGCCGTATTCCAAGTCATCGGTCGAGTGGTAGGACCATTCTGGAACTCGGCTAGCCTACCATAGGCTCTCTGAAACTCACCTGAAAACGCGAGTGAGCGCCCCTAAGTGCCCATTACGACGGGTCTTAGCGGCCCAACCGCCCTCGCCACGAACAATTGGCGAAGCCCGTGCTTCTAGCGAAAGTGGCTGGCAAGTCAGCAGCCTGGAGGTTCCCAACGTGATCGATCTCGCCGAAGTCAAAGTGACCCCCCGCGATCAGCAAGTGCTGCACCTGCTGGTGCAGGGCTGCAGCAACAAGGAAATTGCGGGCCAGTTGAATATCAGCCCGCGCACCGTAAAGCAGCACCTGCGAACGCTATTTCTGCGCACCGGCATCCGCGATGGCCGCAAGCGCGTGAAACTGGCCATCGCCGTGTTCGCCAAAGAAGAGGCCAATTCATGACCCCGCAAGAGCACCTTACGCCTAAAGAAGTTCAGGTTGCGGTCCTGGTCTGGGAAGGCATGACCAACCGCGAAATCGGCCGGCTGCTTGGCACCAGTGAGCAAGTCATCAAAAACCATCTGCGCAGCACCTTTGACAAGTTAGGCGTCTGGAGCCGCCTGGAGCTGGCCATGTACGTCGCCAGCCACGGCGGCAAAAGCTGGTCGCCGCGGCCGGGCGTGCCCGCAACCGGCCTCTCGTCGGCGGCCTCGGCAGGCTGAGGCGCAATTTTCGGCGACAGGCCATAAAGACCTTCACCACGGAGACACGGAGGCACGGAGAAGGCTCAATACCGGGGTAAAGGCTTCACGAGCACTGGGTTTTGCCAAGTTGTTGGTTTTCTCTGTGCCTCTGTGTCTCCGTGCCTCCGTGGTGACATTGGCTTTGCTGCAAGCGACAAGGCGCAAATCCCGCACGTGCCCGTGCCAAGTGCTGCAAAAGCTTTCACGCAGCGCCATGGCACCCATGCGATGGACGCGGCTAACCCTCTGTTCTTCAAGCAATTATGAGAAAACGACGGCGGTCTCAAAATTGCACGGATGGCCCCGATACTCGTAAGCGGGCTCGCCGTTCGCAAGAGCCGGCTTCGCGTCCTCAGGCGAGGCAGGGGAATGATCTACCAGGAAACGTTTTGGATGGCTTGCGATTCTACTGAGCAGTTGCGCGCCGAATATGGCCCGTTTCACACCCGCGCCGAGGCCGAGACCGAGGCCCGCAGGCTTGGGTTCGGCTACCTGCTGCGCTACGAGCATCTGCTCGGCGAAAACGAAGAGATTCAGGAAGTACGCTGCATTTTCATCGAGTTACCGGGAGCCGTGCCGGTAAACACTGAGCCCGTTCAGACCACGCTTCATACCCGCTGCGCCAGCTGCGGGGAATCGGCCGTCCACGAAAAGGGCTGGGAGGCGGAAGTTTGGGCCGACATTCACGAATTCGAGCATTCCCGCCATCGCGTACGCCTGTTTAAGCACGCCCGCGGCATTGGGCTGAAGGAAATCAGCGGCTGGCGGGGATAAGAGCTGGCTGTCAGCTGTCAGCCATCAGCTACGGCACAAAAATCGTCTCAAATACAATTTGGAATGGTTTTAGGGCCTGAAACCCAAGGTCAGAGGGTTCTTTGATCGGCGCTGGTCACGCGGTCCCATCGCAAACGTTCTTGCTCACAAACCATTTGATCAAATGGGGTTAGGCATGGGCTTAGGCTGCGGGGGAGAGTTGGCTGGCGGCGGCGCGGTCTACGAACCACGCTAATTTGCCATCGCTGGGGCGAACCAGCTTTGCAGGATATCGGTTGGCGGGCGCGGCTTCGTCTTCCAGGACGGCATGGAGCGCGGGGGCTTTGTCGGTGCCGCTGACCAAGAAGGCTACGTTGCGCGCGGCGTTTAGTACTGGCGAGGTGAAAGTGATGCGGCTGGTTTTGAATTTTTCCACCCAGTTGGCGATGACCAGGCGCGATTTTTCGTTTAACCCAGCCGTTTCCGGGAAGAGCGAGGCGGTGTGGCCATCCGGGCCCAGGCCGAGAAGGATCAGGTCAAAGCGCGGGAACTCTCCCGGCTTCAATTCGAAGAATTTCTGCATGGTCTGCTCATAGGCCTGCGCGGCGGCGTCCGCGTCCGGGTTTTCTGCGGGAACCCGAAAAATGTTGGCTGCCGCCACGGGAATCTTGGCCAGCATGGCTTCGTTGGCCATGCGGTAGTTGCTGTCCGGATCGGTGGGCGGGACGTGGCGTTCGTCGCTCCAGAAGAAAAACATGCGATCCCAGGGCAGGGTCGCGCGGGCATTTGTGGCGAGCAAGTTGTAAAGGCTTTTGGGAGTGGAGCCTCCCGAGAGCGCGATGGTGAAGCGACCGCGATGGGTGACGGCTTCGTTGGTTGCGCGGACAACTTCTTCCGCCGCCGCGTCGAACAGTTCCTGCGGGGTGGTGAGGGTTCGGATTTCGACGGAGGAGGTCACGGGATTTGGCTCAGTTGTTTAGTTTTTTCGCGACTAATCTTTTAGCGGCCAACGGGGGCTAAAGCCCTCAATCGTTCAGCCCGGCTTACGCGGCGCTGGAAGCGCCGCTCTTCCACGGTTGTGCATGCGCCGGTGGTTCACAATACAGGGTTGCACGATACGGTGGTGCGTTCGTCGTTGGCGCAGTCGTTCACAGACCACCGAAGCCGCGCTGTTTCAAAACTGCATATTTCACAGCTAAGGTGCTGTCTCAGTTTTCCCGCGGCAGGGTAAAGTCAAAATCCCCACTTCTCGCAAAGGACGCGAGAAATGGGGCACCCGCCTCTTCCACGGTCGCGCACGCGGTCCCCAAGTTTTTCGGCGGACCGATCGAATCAGCCCTTGCCGCGTGCGGCGGCGCAACGTGCCGCACCCAGCAGGCCGGCCTTGTCGTTGGTAACGACCTGCACTGGAATGGCCTCGACCAGCGGCCGCAATCGGCCCTTGTCGATGAAAGCCTGCATAAAGATCGGCCCGGTCAGCTTGGCGAGAACCTTGGGTGAAATGCCACCGGCCAGGAAGATGCCGCCGGTGGCCATGGCCTTCAGAGCGAGGTTGCCGGCTTCGGCTCCGTAGACCGCGATCCACACATCCAAAGCCTTCTCGGCCAGGGCATTCTTGGCGAACAGAGCAGCGCGGGAAATGGCAGCGGCGCCGTCGCCACGACTGATCTCCGCGGCGAGTTCCGGGGTTTCCTTGGCGCATCCGCTTTCGCGCAGGAACTCGTAGACGTTGACCAGGCCCGGGCCGGAAAGGATGCGTTCATAACTTACGTGCCCGAAACGACGCTGGAGGAACTTGAGCAACTCGATCTGTAAATCGCCTTGCGGAGCAAAATCGGTGTGGCCGCCCTCACAGGCGAATACGTGATGACGGCTGCCATCCCAGAACAAGCCAGCTTCTCCGAGGCCAGTTCCGGGCGCGATTACCGCCTGATTGCCAATGGTCTTTCCACTCACGCGATTGAGGGCGACGAGATCGCCGGCCGAAAGGGCGCCCACTCCCCACGCGCTGGCTTCGAGGTCATTGATGAGCAAGGTGGCGGGCAGGTGAATCTGTTTGGCGAGCCGGGATTGTTCGATGATCCAGGGCAGGTTGGAAGTTTCGACGCGCCCGTTGCGCACCGGACCCGCGATTCCGAAGCAGGCAACATCGGGACGGGTTCCAGAACCTTCGAGAAACTCTTCGACAATTTCGCCGAACTCGTGATGCTCGCGGCTGGGGAAGACGCGCTCGGAAATTAGATGAAGGTGCCCGTTCTGGGGTTGAAAATAGGCCAGCCTAGCGTTGGTTCCCCCGATGTCGCCGGCCAGGATCATTTCTCGAAATTCCTCCAGCGGCGGCCGTCGCGCTCGAGCAACTCGTCGGCGTCTTTCGGTCCCCAGGTTCCCGACGCGTAGTTGGGGAAATTGCGAGGAGGCAGCGCCTTCCACAGATCCAGGACAGGACTGACCACGGACCAGCCGGCCTCGACCATATCCGCGCGCTGAAACAAGGTTTGATCGCCGATCATGCAATCATGCAGCAGGCGCTCATAACCGGTGCTGGGTTGCTTGCCGAAGTATTCCTGATATTCAAAGTTCATGTCGACGGTGCCCAGGCGCATGACCGGTCCGGGAACCTTGGCCGCGAACTGCAGCGAAATTCCTTCTTCGGGCTGGATGTGAAGCACCAGCTGGTTCGGCATGAGATGGTCCACGGGGGTGTCGCGAAACAGCACAAACGGCGCCCTGCGAAACTGTATCACGATATGGGTATTGCGGGCGGGCATGCGCTTGCCGGTGCGCAGGTAGAAAGGCACATCGGCCCAGCGCCAGTTGTCGATGAGCAGCTTCATGGCGACGAAGGTTTCGGTGCGGGAATCGGGGGGAACGTCGGGTTCCGATCGATACGATGTAACCCGCGCCCCGTCTTCGGTTCCGTCGCCATACTGGCCGCGCACGGTGCGGCTGAGAACTTCTTCGTCGCTGATGGGCTGAATGGCATGGAGAATTTTTGCCTGCTCGTCGCGCACCGCGTTGGCGTCGAACGAAATGGGAGGTTCCATGGCGGTGAGGCTGATGAGCTGCATGATGTGGTTCGGGACCATGTCCCGGAGGGAGCCGGCGTGGTCAAAATAAGTGCCACGTCCTTCAACGCCGACGGTCTCGGCTACGGAAATCTGCACGTGGTCAATGTAGCGGCGGTTCCAGATAGGCTCGAAAATTCCGTTGGCGAAACGGAAGGCCATAATGTTCTGGACGGTTTCTTTTCCGAGGTAGTGATCGATGCGGTAGATCTGTTTTTCCTCGGCAACCTTCAGCAGTTGCTGGTTCAGGGCTTTGGCGGATTCCAGATCGTGGCCGAATGGTTTTTCGATGATCACGCGGCGCCAGTGGTCGTTGGACTGCTCCATGAGTCCGACGGCGGCGAGTTTTTCGACAATGGGTCCGAAAAAACTGGGCGCGGTCGCCAGATAGTAGAAGACGTTCTGGTGAGTCAGGTGATCCTGATCGACCTTGACCAGGAAATCTTTGAGTGGGGGGTAGATCTTGTCGTCGGTGAAATCGCCGGTGAAGTAGTAGAAGCGTTTTTCGAACCACTCCCACAGGTCGGTCTCGATGCAGTCGCTGCAGAATTCTTTGACGTCGTCATGGGCCCGCTTGCGAAATTCGTCATTCGACATCTGGGTGCGCGCCACGCCGACCACGGCGAACTCGCGGGAGAGCAGGCCGGCGCGGGCGAGATTATAGAGCGCGGGGATTAACTTGCGCCCGGTGAGATCGCCGGCAGCGCCGAAGATCACCATCACGCAGGGATCGCCTAACTTGCCGACGCGCGGCGGAGTTGCTGTGGGCTGTTCTGCTAGTTGAGCCATGAATGGAGTCCTCGGGAATCTGAGTCGAAAGTTCTGAATCGAAAGTGAAGCAGCGACCGGTAATCCTACGCAGTTTTCTTTTTGGCCGCACCGGCTTCGATGTGTCCGCCGAATTTCTGGCGCATGGCGGAGAGCATTTTTTCCGCGAACGTGTGCTGCTGGCGCGAACGGAAACGAACGTACAGAGCGGCGGTCAGCACATCGGCGGGCACGGCTTCGTCCACGGCGGCCTGAATCGTCCAACGGCCTTCGCCGGAATCCTGCACGAAGCCTTCATATTCAGAGAGCGTTGGATTTTCCGTGAGCGCCATCGCGGTGAGGTCGAGCAGCCACGAACTGACCACGCTGCCGCGGCGCCAAACCTCAGCGATGTCGGGCAGGTTCAGGTCATAGCGCAAATCTTCGGGCAATTCTTTGCTGGTGGCGTTTTTGAAAATATCGAAACCCTCGGCATAGGCCTGCATGAGGCCGTACTCGATGCCGTTGTGCACCATCTTGACGAAGTGGCCGGAGCCGGAGGGGCCGCAGTGGATGTAGCCGTCTTCGGCGGTGCCGCCAAGTTTTTCACGGCCGGGAGTACGCGGAATGTCGCCGATGCCGGGCGCGAGCGTTTTGAAAATGGGATCGAGACGCTGGACCGCTTCTTGGGGGCCACCGATCATCATGCAGTAGCCGCGTTCCAGACCCCAGACGCCGCCGCTGGTGCCCACGTCGATGTAGTGAAGGCCTTTGTCTTTGAGCTGGTTGGAGCGGCGCACGTCGTCTTTGAAGTAGGAATTGCCGCCGTCGATGATGGCGTCCCCGGGTTGCATGTGCTGGGCGAGTTTCTGGACAGTTTGCTCCGTGGGACCGCCAGCGGGAACCATGACCCACACCGCACGCGGCGGTTTCAGTTTGCCCACCAGGTCTTCGAGCGAGGACGAGCCGCCGGCGCCTTCGCCGGTGAGTTGTTTGACCGCGTCGGGGCTGAGATCGGAAACTACCAACTGATGTCCGCCGCGCATCAGGCGGCGTGTCATGTTCGAGCCCATGCGGCCCAGACCTACCATTCCCAATTGCATGCAGTTATCCCTTTCGTTGCGTGCTTTTCGCGACCGCGGCCAGCAGCTTGTCGAAGGCGTCGGCGAACAATTTGACGCCGTCATCGGTGAGCTTGTCGGTGACTTCTTTGATGGAGATGCCGGTCTTGGCCAGATCGTCCATGGTTTTCTGGGCAGCGGGAACGTTCTCGGCCAGGCTGTTGCGCACGCGCCCGTGATCGCGGAACGCGTCGATGGTGGCGGGTGGCATGGTGTCGACGGTGTCGGGGCCGATCAGTTCTTCGGCGTAGAGCACGTCGCGATAGGCGGGATTCTTCGTGCTGGTGCTGGCCCACAGAACACGCTGGGTTTGGGCTCCCTTGGCCGCCAGCGCCTGCCAGCGCGGTCCGCTGAAAATTTTCTGATAGCGCTGGTAGGTGAGCTTGCCGTTGGCGATGGCGACTTTGCCTAGCAGGCTTTTGAGCAGAGCTTGTTGGTTTGGGTCGGTCGTGGTTTTCAGTTTTGCGTCGATCATGGAGTCGACCAGCGAGTCGATGCGGCTGATGAAGAAGCTGGCTACGCCGGCTTCTTTTTTCAAATTGCCGCCGCGCGCGGCCAGGTCTTCGAGGCCGGCGATGTAAGCTTCGGCAACCTGCACGTAGACTTCTTGGGCGAAGAGCAGAGTCACGTTGATGTTGATGCCTTCGCCGATCGCCGTGCGGATCGCGGGAAGACCTTCTGCCGTGCCCGGAATCTTGATCATTACATTGTCGCGATTCACGGTCTTCCACAAGCGGCGGGCTTCGGCGATGGTGTCGGCCGTCTTGCGCGCGAGATAGGGAGAAACTTCCAGGCTGACGTAGCCGTCGCGGAACTGCGAGCTTTCATAGACTGGGCGCAGGGCGTCTGCGGCGTCCTGAATGTCGCGGATGGCTAGTTGCTCGAAGCGGGCGGTGGTGTCGAGATCGGCGCGTGAGGCCAGCGACTTCAGCATGTCGTCATAGAGAGAGCTTTCGCCGATGGCTTTCTCGAAGATGGCAGGGTTCGAAGTCATGCCGCGCAGGCCGTCGTCGGCGATGAGTTGCTTGAGCTTTCCGGTGGTGAACAGGTCGCGGCGGATGTAGTCGAGCCACATCGACTGGCCGAAGTTGAGCAATTCTTTTAGAGGATTCGCGGCTTTCGCGGTTTCGAGTACTCCAGTGGGCTGCATAAATAATCTCCAATCTCACAATTCGTAGAGGCGCAGCTTGCTGCGTCTCTTCTTCTCGCGGCACACATTCGCGGTGCGTACGGAGACGTAACAAGTTACGTCTCTACGGGTTTTATTTCGTTGCTTATTTCGTTTCTTACCTGGTTGCTGCAATCGCCTGGCGAGCTTCCGCCACGACTGCGTCTACGGTGAAGCCGAACTTCTTCAACAAGTCTTTCAAGGGAGCGGAAGCTCCGAAACGGTGCATGCCGATTTTTCGTCCTTTGGGGCCGACATAACGTTCCCAGCCGAAGGTTGCGGCCATCTCGACGGAAACTCGAGCGGTGACCGACGACGGGAGCACGCTCTCTTTGTAGGCCGCGTCCTGTTCTTCGAAAATTTCCCACGAGGGCAGACTCACCACGCGGGCGTTGATGCCTTCCAGTTTTAGTTTTTCGTAGGCGTCCACGCACAATGACAACTCGCTGCCGGTGCCGAGCAGAATTACGTCCGGCTTGCCGCCGGGAGCATCGGCCAGAACGTAGCCGCCTTTGGCCACGCCGGCTGCGGATGCATATTTTGTGCGGTCGAGGGTAGGCATGGCTTGCCGCGACAGGACCAACGTGGCCGGGCGGTGCGTTTGCTGGATCGCGATTTTCCAGGCTTCGACAACTTCGTTGGCATCGCCGGGGCGCAGGACCAGCATGTTCTGCATGGCACGAAGGGAGGCGATTTGCTCGATCGGCTGGTGCGTCGGGCCGTCTTCGCCCACGCCGATGGAGTCGTGTGTCATTACGTAGAGGGCGGGAATTTCCATCAGTGCGGCCAGACGCATGGTGGGACGCATGTAGTCGGTAAAGGTGAAGAATGTCGCGCCGAAGGCGCGCAGCTTTGACAGGACAAGTCCACTCACGGCTGCGCCCATGGCGTGCTCACGCACGCCGAAGTGCAGATTGCGCCCGCCATGCGCGTCTGCCTGAAAATCGCCGGCGCCTTCAAACGTGAGGTTCACTTTGTTGGACTTGGCCAGATCGGCCGAGCCGCCGATCAGCCACGGAATGTTCTGCGCCAGAATGTTCAGGACTTTGCCGCCACTGTCGCGGGTGGCGATGCCTTTTGCATCTGCTGGAAAGGCCGGCAGATTTTTATCCCAGCCGCTCGGCAGTTCGCGCGCCTGCATCTGGTTGAGTCTCTCCGCCAACTCGGGGTACTTCTTGGCATAATCCGAGAAAGTCTTGTCCCACTGCGACCGAAGTTCGCGGCCACGCTTGCCAATACCTTCCTGGAAATGTTCGTACACGCCTTCCGGAACCAGGAACTTGGCGTCTTCCGGCCAGCCATAAAACTTTTTCACCAGCTTGACTTCTTCCGCGCCCAGCGGCTCGCCGTGCGCTTCGTAGGAGTCCTGCCTGTGCGGAGAACCGTATCCGATGTGGCTATCGACGATGATCAGGGTTGGCCGGTCCTTGGTGTTGACGAAAGTGCCGAAGGCGCGGCCCAACGCGTCCAGATCGTTGGCGTCGGCGACGTGCGTGATGTTCCAGCCGTAACCCAGGAAGCGCGAAGTCACGTCTTCGCTGAAGGACCAGTCTGCGGGGCCGTCGAGGGTGACGCGGTTGTTGTCGTAGATCCAGCAGAGATTCGAAAGCTTCAGGTGTCCGGCCAACGAGGCGGCTTCACTGGCGACGCCTTCCATGAAATCGCCGTCGCCGCAGATGGCATATACGTTGAAGTTGAATATCTCAAAGCCAGGGCGGTTAAAGTGCTCCGCCAGCCACTTGCTCGCGATCGCCATGCCCACGCTGTTGCCCGCGCCCTGGCCCAGCGGCCCGGTCGTCGTTTCCACGCCGGTGGTGATGTGCGATTCCGGATGGCCCGGAGTGCGGCTGTCAATTTGCCGGAAACGCTTGATCTCATCCAGGGAAACGGAAAGATCTTTCGATATTTCGCCGCGCGAATTTGCCGCGCGCACGCCGGTCAAATGCAGGATGGCGTACAGCAGCATGGAAGCGTGTCCCGCCGAGAGCACGAAGCGATCGCGGTTCAACCATAGGGGAGACTGCGGATCGTAGCGCAGAAAATCCTGCCAGAGAGAATATGCAACTGGGGCCAAACCCATGGGCGCTCCGGGATGGCCGGAATTCGCCTGCTGAACCGCATCGATGGCGAGAGTTCGAATCGTGTTGATGGACAACGTGTCCAGTTGCCTACCAGTCACTAATGTCTGTTCACTGGCTACCATACGAATTGGCTCCTCCCGCCGAAACCAAGACCCATGCGAGGGCATGACTATACAGTCATTAGAGTTCCCGGGCAGGGAAAGGGTGCAGTACGCAGAAAGTGTATCAATTTCCGCGCAGGCGGGCCTCACAGGATTGTGAAAATCGTCTAACGGAGAATCGTTACTTCAGCATCTGCAGGTAGGTGCTTTCGCTGCGGGACGCCTGCGTGGCGTCAGTGGCGTACTTGAGGAACTGGCGAAGGCTCTCACGCTCGTTCGCTTCCAGGTTGCCGAAGCGTACACGAACGCCAGCGGAAGCGCTTCGAGTAACGACTCCACTGAGAGCGAAGCCTTTGACCCAAATTTTTCCGTTGGCTACCCAAAGTCCGATTTCGACCTTGGCTCCGGCTCGAATCGGGCTTGCGGTTTCAACCAGGCAACCGCCCACGCTGGTATTGGCGAGGTTGCCCCAGACCGGGGTGCTGGCTTCGTCCACCCTCATTTCTACGGCAACGAAACACTTGATGCGAGGATGCCGGCGGCGATCGTCGGCGGAGTTGGGACGGAAAACATCGGGCTCGAAAGGAGGGCTTGCGGAAGCAGGCGTAGGGACCGGGTGTGACTCTTCCAGAGTATCAACGCCCGTGGCGGGCGTGGATTTTCGGTCGCTCGCGGCCTGCGCCTTGATCTCGCGCATGGTCTTGAGCAGCGTCTGTTCGCGGGTTTCGGGCGAAGCTTCGCGGTAGGTCTGCAGCAGCTTTCCCACGTGCCGGACCAGGTCCGGATCAGCCAACAGCCGGGTCCAGTCCGTGCCCATTGCTTCCGAGGGCTTCAAATTACTCATACGCCGACACCACTTTCATTCCGCTTTTGGAGCCTCTTCCGTCATGCTGACGCGAAAGTCATCTCTCTTCAAGATGACCGAAGTTACTCCCGTTGCTCGGGTACTTTTGGGCGTGAAAGAAAAAGACTAGGAACAGTCGAAATCCGCGCGTTCCAGGCCATGGATGTGCTGCTTGAGGACCTTCCCCTGATCACGGCTGAGCGAGAGGAACTCGAAACCGTAGTGATACCCGCGCCGGTGCCGCAGGACGCTGCGTATCTCCCAAGTCTCGGACGACCCGGGCAGGCTAAAGCTTAGGGAAACGACTTCGCCGGAAGCGAGCTCTGCGGCCAGAAGCACACCGATGCCGGCATCGGAGAGATCTTTGCAGTGAGCTTCCAGGCTCTGGTAGCGGTCAGCGGCGAGCAGCGTGACCAACACCGGGAAACTGGAGCGGTAGCGCGGGTACCGCCTGAGGCGACGGCCCGGCGAACTAGTAAAGGCTTTTCCGGGCTGGGCAGACATGTTTCGTCTTCGCTTCCTGAATTCGGGATTGGAAACTAGGGCTGAAAAGTCAGCTGGACGATTTCCACGCTTTCGTTGGGCAAAACCTCGAACTTCCATTTGGCTACGGCATCGGCCGCAGCTTGAATCAGAACCGGATTCCCTCCGATCACACGCGTTGACTTCACGCCGCCATCGGCCCGGACTACGACTTCGAGCTTCACCGCCCCCTGCAAACGCATCCGTTTGGCGAGTTCCGGGTAGGCGGGCGCAGCTTTTGCGATCACCTTGCGATCGGCGTGACTTTGAGCGAAAACCGGCTGCGCAGGAACCAACGCCATTCCCGCGAGACCTACCAGGGTCAGAAAGATTGCCAGTGTTCTTTTCATTAGAATCAGTTTAAGGGCGGCGTGCGAGGAAGGAAAAGTTCCGAAAGTGCTAAGCAGAACGTGTTAGCAGGAGGCTATATAATCCTCTACCGCGAGTTCCGCGGGCGCGAGAACTTCCGAGTCGAGCGCGGCGAAGAATTAGTGAACATTTCCTGCGCGTACACTGTGAGTTTCTAAATCGTTTTGCATCGCTTCGCGGGCAAATGGAATCAAAATCTGGTCAAAAGGGCACCCACGAGATTGGCGTCCTGAAGCCAATCGGGAGAAGCAGACGCTTCCACGGCTAAACATGCTGCATTTGAAAACCTCAAAAGCCTTTTTTTTCGTCGTCGCGATATCGCATCTGATGGCCGCGCCTACGCTTTTCTCGCAGGCGGCTTCCGGAGTTCCCACTCCCTCGATTTCCTTGCCGGGGTCGCAGAGTCCATTTCTGGGCAGTGAGCCGGAAGGAACGGCGAGCGGCACAGTCCTGCAAATTGACCTGCGGGACGCGATCGATCGCGGCCTGCGCACCAACCTCGGCCTGCTGCTGGCCGGGGACCAGACCCTGCAATCTCGCGGCGAACGCTGGAAGGAACTGAGCAACCTTTTGCCGAACTTCTCGGCGGGCATCCATGAGGATGTTCAGACCCAGAGCCTTACGGCGCTTGGCCTGAAGAGTAATGTATTTCCCTTTCCGATCCCGCGCGTGATTGGCCCTTTCAATTATTTCGACATGCGGGCCAATTTGAGCCAGTCGGTGTTCAACTTCCATGACCTGGAAAAAGAGCGCGCCGCCGAAGAAAGCTTGAAGGCTTCGCAGTTCACCTTCAAAGACGCGCGCGAGTTTGTGGTGCTGGCGGTGGGAAATGCGTACCTGTTGTCGATCGCATCGGCGGCCCGGGTCGAAACCGCCGAGGCGCAGGTAAAGAATGCACAGGCGCTGTACGACAAGGCGGTCGATCAGCAGAAGGCAGGATTGAGTCCGGCGATCGACACGCTCCGCGCCCAGGTGGAACTGCAAACCCGGCAGCAGCAGCTCATCGTTGCTCGCAACGACCTGGCCAAACAAAAACTGGGTCTGGCCCGCGTGATCGGGCTGCCTGCGGGGCAGGAGTTTGTGCTCACGGAAAAGGCTCCGTACCAGTCGCTGAATCCGCTCCCTCTCGAGACTTACCTGCAGCGCGCCTACGCTTCGCGCGCGGACTATCGAGCCGCTCAAGCCCAGGTCCGCGCCGCGGAGCTTTCGCGCCGTAGCGCCACCGCGGGCCACTATCCATCGCTCGATGTGAACGCGAACTACGGCGACATCGGCGTGACTCCGGCGCATTCGAACGGGACTTGGCAGGTGCAGGGAGGAGTCACGATCCCGATTTTTGCCGGCGGAAAAACTCACAGCGATGTTCTGGAAGCGGAGGCGCAGCTGAAACAGGCGCGCTCGCAACTTGGCGATCTCGGCAGCCGCATCGATTATGAAGTTCGTACCGCGCTCTTAGACTTGCACGCAGCCGCCGATCAGGTGGAAGTGGCTCGCAGTTCGGTCGAACTGGCCGAGGAGGCTCTGGCCCAATCCCAGGATCGCTTCACTGCGGGCGTTGCCGACAACCTGGAAGTGGTGCAGGCGCAGGAATCGGTCGCGAATGCGCATGAGACTTACATCCAGAGCCTCTATGGACACAATCTTGCCAAGATCGAGTTGGCGCGAGCCATTGGAGACGCGGAAGAAGGCGTCAAACGATATTTGAAAGGCAATCAATAGCCTATGGAACAAACAACTCAAAGTCCTCCGGCTACGACTGAAAAGAGCGTGGCACCAGCCGCGACCGGGACCCACACTGCGCCCTTGCCGGCGACGGAAAGAGATTTTCAAAGGTGGCCGCAGTCCAGGAACAGCGCGTTTCGCATCGGAGTGGGCGTTGTCGTCGTAGTTCTGCTGGTGGCGGGGTTTTTCGTTTATCGGCACGTGACCAGCTATGAATCCACTGACGACGCGCAGGTCGATGGGCACCTGAACTCGATCAGCACTCGCATTTCTGGTCATGTGATCAAACTGAATGTGCAGGACAACCAATACGTGGATGCTGGCACGGTGCTGGTGGAGATCGATCCGGCGGATTATCAGGTGGCCTACGACCGCGCGAAAGCCGATTTTGAAGACGCGCAGGCTGCTGCCATTGCGGCCGGCGTCAACGTGCCCATCACATCGGTGAATACGACGAGCCAGGTGTCGGTGACTGGAGCGGACGTGGAAAACTCCCGAGCCGGAATCCGGGCGGCGAAACAACAGTTCGAGGCGGCCAAGGCGCAGCTGCAGCAGGCCGAAGCCAACAACGTGAAAGCGCAGAACGACCTTGTCCGCTACAAGCAATTGGTCGACAAGCAGGAGATTTCGCAGCAGCAATTTGACCAGGCGATTGCGTCCGCCAAAGCCAACGCGGCTGCGGTGGAATCGGCGCGGGCCACGGCCGAAGCCGCGCAGCAGCAAGTCACCGAAGCCCAGGGAAGACTAGTTCAGGCGGAGGCCAACTCACGGTACGCGCAGACCGCGCCCCAGCAGGTGCAGCTGGTGCGGGCCAGGGCGACATCCGCGCTGGCCGAAGCCCAACGCAAGAAAGCTGATCTCGATCAGGCGCAGTTGAACGTGCAGTACACGAAGGTGGTCGCACCTGTGAGTGGAATCGTCAGCAGCCGCACCGTTGAAGTCGGACAAAATGTGGCTCCGGGCCAGGAGTTGATGAAGCTCATCCCGCTTGACGATGTCTGGATCACGGCTAACTTCAAAGAGACCCAGCTCCGCGATATGAAAGTCGGCCAGGCTGCCTCCGTCGACGTGGATGCCAACGGGAGAACTTACAAAGGGAAAGTCGACAGTATCGCCGGGGCAAGCGGATCTCGGTTCAGTCTGCTGCCTCCCGAAAATGCCACGGGCAACTATGTGAAAGTTGTGCAGCGCATTCCGGTGAAGATCGTGCTGGATCCTGGCGAGAACAAAGACCATCTTCTGCGCCCGGGCATGTCGGTCACTCCCAAGGTGTGGACTCGGCAATGAGCGCGGCGGCGGCCACGTTCGACAACGCTGACGCCTGGCGTCCGGCGGTAAATCCGTGGGTGATCGCGCTCGCGGTTACGCTGGCCACGTTTATGGAAGTGCTCGACACTTCCATCGCCAACGTGGCTTTGCCGCATATCGCTGGCAGCCTTTCCGCAGGGCAGGATGAAAGCACCTGGGTTCTCACTTCTTATTTAGTCTCGAACGCCATCGTGCTGCCACTGAGCGGATGGCTGTCGTCGATCATCGGCCGCAAGAATTTCTATATGGGGTGCGTGGCGCTGTTCACGATCAGCTCCTTTATGTGCGGGCTGGCGCCGAATCTGGCCACGCTGATCATTTGCCGCGTCCTGCAGGGGGTGGGCGGCGGCGGCCTGCAGCCCAGCGAGCAGGCCATCCTCGCCGACACATTTCCTCCCGCCAAGCGGGGGATGGCGTTTGCCGTTTACGGGATGGCGGTGGTCACGGCACCGGCGATCGGACCCACTCTGGGCGGATGGATCACGGACAACTTCAGCTGGCGCTGGATTTTCTTCATCAATATCCCGGTCGGTATCCTGTCGATTCTGCTGACCTCACGGCTTATTCAGGATCCACCGTATTTCAAGCGACGGCTACTGAAAGAGACGCATATCGACTACGTGGGGCTGGGGTTTGTCGCATTGGGGCTGGGCGCATTGCAGATTGTCCTCGACAAGGGTCAGCGTGACGACTGGTTCGAGTCGCACTTTATCGTGACCATGTCGCTGATCGCTGTCTCGGCATTGATTTTCGTCGTGATCTGGGAATGGCGGCACAAAGATCCGATCATCGATCTGCATTTATTTCGGGACCGCACCTTCGGCATCTCGAACATGCTGATGTTTATGTTGGGTTTTGCCTTGCTCGGCAGCACGTTATTGTTGCCTCTGTTTTCGCAAACCCTGCTGGGATATACGGCGGAAACGGCGGGCCTGGCGCTAATGCCCGGGGGCTTCACGATTATCCTGCTGCTGCCGCTGGTGGGCTTTCTGCTCTCACGATATACGCCGCGATGGCTTCTTCTGTTTGGCCTTCTGGTCCTGTCGTTCTCGCTGTTTCATATGACCGGGTTTGATCTCGACATTGATTTCCGGACCCTGGCGACGGCGCGCACGATTCAGGCCGTGGGCATGGCGTTTTTGTTCGTGCCTATTAACACCGCGGCATACGCTTTTCTCCCGCGGGAAAAGAACAATGCTGCTTCAGGACTGATGAACCTGGCGCGCAATATTGGCGGCAGCGTGGGAATTTCCGTAGTGACTACCATGCTCGACCGGCGCACCCAGCTGCATTTGACCAATTTGGCCAGCAACTTAAGCCTCTCGAATCCGGCATTGCGAGGAACGATTCAGGGAGCGTCGAATGCGCTGCGGGCGCATGGCGCGAGCGCGGCCGGTGCGACCCAACAAGCCTATGCACTGATTCAAGGTACGGTCATCCGTCAAGCGACCATGCTGGCTTATATCGACTGCTTCTGGTTTCTCGGAGTGTCGATTTTGGTGATGGCGCCGATGGTCTTCCTGATCAAGAAAACCAAGCCGGGTGGCGGAATGGCAGTACACTAAGGGTGCCAATGTTTCGCCTTATCACCATTGAGCGCGAGTATGGCTGTGGGGGCTCTGCCATCTCAGAACAACTGGCCCGCCGCTTGGGCTGGAAGCTGTGGGACCAACTTCTCACCCAGGAGATTGCCCAAGTCGCCCACGTTTCGCCGTCGGCAGTGAAGCGTTGCGACGAGAAGGTAGACGGGCGACTGTACCGCCTGGCGAAATCCTTTTGGCGCGGAAGCTATGAGCGCGGTGCGCCCGGCAGCGTTCCGCCCTTCGATGCCGATTGCATGATGGAGATGGTGCAGGAAATCCTGAACCGGGTTGCGGCCGAAGGAAATGCCGTGGTGGTGGGGCGCGGCGCGCCTTATCTGTTGCGCGAGCGTCCGGACGCTTTTCACATTTTTCTTTATGCGCCGCGGGCCGAGAAAATCCGCCGCCTGCTCGAAGAGAACCACACCTTCGAAGAAGCCGAGGATCTCGTTGATACCATCGACCGCGAGCGCATGGCCTACGTGAAGCACTATTTCAATGCCGACTGGCCGACGCGCTCTCTCTACCACCTGATGATCAACACAGCCGTGGGCGACGAGTCGGTGATCTCGACCATTCTCGATACCATGCGGCTGGTCGAGGGGCACCCAAAGGCCACGAACTACGAGCCTTCTCGCGTTCCCGCGACGCGCTGATGTCTTAAGTGGTAGAGGGGCGGGCGGGGCATTAAATACGGTGGCCCCGATTGAAAAACCTCACGGGCGAGGCGCCCTTGGCCACACGAGTTGTGCCTCTGGCCGCATCTTCGATTGTCAGGTCTTCGTCCGGGCGTTAGATGGCCGTCCCGTGCGTTGTGGAGCGGGGCAGCAATCTTGTGCACACACGTCAGCCCGGGCTCCGAGCGTCCCCAAGGCGCGTCTCTCCGATCCAGGATTTACCCGTTCCAGAATAAGCTCGCGAATCGCCGCGACAAATCTTGGATGCACTCCCACCGTTTTTGCCCGTGTCATCGGTAGCGACAGCGACTTGCAAAGCTGGCGAGCCTCCACATCAAGGTCGTACAGCACTTCCATGTGATCGGAAATGAAACTGATCGGGGCGAGCACTACGGCGTTGGCTGAATTGTTGGCCTTCACGGAGCGCAGGTAATCCAGAATGTCGGGCTGGAGCCAGGGCTGTCCCGGCGCGCCGCTGCGGCTTTGATAGACCAGAGTATGGTTGCGGATGCCCAATCTTTCCGAAACCAGGCGCCGCACTTCTTCCAATTGCAGAACATAGTCGCTGGTGGCCGCCATGGAAACAGGAATACTGTGCGCGATGTACACCACGTGCGCGTTTTTCTGCGCTTCTGGCGGTACCGCCGATACCGCCTCCTGGACGCGCTCTGCCGTTGCGTCGATGAATCCGGGATGGTTGAAGAACACGCGCAGCTTGTCCACTTCCGGCGCGCCCTCGCCAACTTCCTGCTGCGCCCGAGCGATGTCTTCACGGTACTGGCGGCATCCGGAGTAAGAACTGAAGGCCGAGGTCACGAATCCTAGCGCCCGCCGGATACCGTCCTTCTTCATCTGCTGCAAAGTTTCTGGTAGCAGAGGATGCCAGTTGCGGTTGCCCCAGTACACCGGCAGTTTCGGACCGTGCTGGTGGAGTTCCGCTTCCAGTGCCGCGATCAATTCCCGCGCCTGCTGGTTGATCGGGCTCTTGCCGCCGAAGTGGTAGTAATGCTGCACGACCGCGAGCATCCGTTCGCGTGGCACATTGCGGCCGCGCAACACGTTTTCGAGAAAGGGAATTACGTCGTCCTTCGATTCGGGACCGCCGAAGGAGACAACGAGGATTGCGTCGTAGTTCATGCGGTTGGTTTAGGAATGGCGTTGTGGATATCTCATGAAGTTCGAGTCAGTGCGTGCTATCGCGATGTTACGCCAACTACTTGCGGTCGAACACATGCCGGTACGCATCCGCTCGCGCCTCTGCGCTGCCTGATGTAGATATCACTCGACACATGTCTGACATATGGCTGCACATCAGGAAGTAACCGACTCTTACGAGCTGCTGTCGCTTCGCGCAGAGAATCGGAAAGACGCGTTCGCTCTGTCGCTCCACCGACGCTCCTGCATTGATGAATCGGTCAAGACAATACTTGCGCTTCTCTTGAGATAAGTGTTCGAGAAACTCGATTGTGAATGACGCAGGCTCCACGGAGAACATGATAACTGTTGTCAACAGGCCTCTACGCTCAAAGCCTGTCGGAGGGTTGTATGAGTCATTCCGCTTGCGTGCCGACCGAGGAGGAGAAATCTGGTGCGCCCGGAGAGATTCGAACTCCCGACCTGTTGCTCCGGAGGCAACCGCTCTATCCAGCTGAGCTACGGGCGCATACCATCATCAGTTTACATGGGCAAGGCGAGCGGCTTCAATCTGGGCAATACTGTGGTAGTGTCCTAATAGTCTTAGGACACTACCAATACTGTAGCGAAGAGGAGGATCGGAAACGCGCGTGTTTGCTCTGCCGGCGTCCGCTCTTGGGACGCGCGGCAGGTGGTCACAGCAATTGCTGACAACTCAAGGTGCGAACAACTTATCGGTTGCGAAGTGAACTCTTTACCAGCGTCCGCCGCCGCCGCCGCGTCCACCACGGCCGCCGCCGCGATCGCCACCGCGATCTCCGCCACGGTCGCGTCCGCCACCTCCGGCGCGCTCGGTTTTGGGCCGAGCCTCGTTCACGTTCAAGGTGCGCCCGCCGATCTGCGAGCCGTTGAGCGCGGCGATGGCTTTTTCTCCGTCCTCGTTGCTCGCCATTTCCACGAAGCCAAACCCGCGGGAGCGTCCCGTATCGCGATCGGTCATGATGCTCACGCGGTCGACTTGGCCGTGCGGCTCAAACAGTTGCCGCAGTTCGTCTTCAGTGGTGCTGAAGCTCAGATTTCCGACAAAAATATTCTTCACGCGTCTGCCTCTGCATTGAGCTGTCGAAGTGCAAGCTCAGTTCGGCGGACTGGCAGGTCGGAGAGGGCCTTCCTGAAAATCTTGACCGGAGCTGGCGAACAGTCAATTGCGGGCAGAAGTATAGCAGGTTTCGGCGGCGGGGCCCGTTCAATTCAGTGAGAGCGGGGCCAAAATGGAAATCGCGCCGCAGCGCGGACGAATCTCTGGAGTTTCGCCCATGCGGCGTCAACACTCGTCTACTTTCCAGAATCCGTCGCGGTAGTAACCCATCTGCAGCAGCCGGTTTTTCGGATCATGCCGTTTGCCGCAGCCCGGGCAGGGCAGATAGCGGCTCCAGGCTGTGCCCTGACGGTCATAATTTTCGGCGACGGCGAAGGTGGTTCCGCAACTGCAGGGAACCAGAAACATCTTGAAGGCGGATTTTTCTTTGGAGACGTCTTTCGGAGACTCCCGTTGTTGCCGGCGCTTCACGACTCTTCCACTGCCGCCAGTTGGTGCTTCTTGCGCTTGTTGGATTGCAAGGTTTTCTTCCGCAGGCGCAACGATTTTGGCGTGACTTCCACGAATTCGTCGTCGGCGATGAACTCGATGGCTTGCTCCAGATTCAGCTGACGAAAGGGAACCAGTCGAATCGCCTCATCGGCGGTGGAGGCGCGCATGTTGGTGAGCTTCTTTTCGCGAACCGCATTCACGTCGAGGTCGTTGTCCTTCGCGTTTTCACCGACAATCATGCCTTCGTAAAGTTCCACGCCCGGTCCCACAAAAAGCTCGCCACGCTCCTGAAGGCCCCAGAGCGCATAGGCGGTTGAAGGGCCGGCGCGGTCGGCGATCAACGCGCCAGTGAGCCGGTGGGGGATTTCGCCTTGCCATTCCGTGTATCCGTCGAACAGAGCGTTCATGACGATGGTTCCGCGGGTGTCGGTGAGCAACTGGCTGCGCAGGCCGATCAAGCCGCGGCTGGGAACGCGGAATTCGATGCGCACGCGCCCGTAACCATGATTGTGCATGTTGGTGACTTCGCCTTTGCGCGAGCCCAGTTGTTCCATCACCACGCCGACAAACTCTTCGGGAACGTCCACGGTGAGGTGCTCGACCGGTTCCATCAGTTTGCCGTCAATGCGCTTGGTTACGATCTCGGGCTTGCCCACCATGAGTTCGAAGCCTTCGCGGCGCATCATCTCAATAAGGATAGAAAGCTGAAGTTCGCCGCGGCCCAGCACCTTGAAAGAATCCGTGGTGCCGGTGTCTTCCACGCGTACGGAGACGTTGGTGAGCAACTCCTTGGCCAGCCGTTCTTTCAGGTTGCGGGAGGTGACGTAGGTGCCCTCTCTTCCCGCGAAGGGCGAGTTGTTAACCGTGAACAATATGGCGATGGTTGGTTCGTCGATGGCGATGTGAGGCAGCGGGGCGGGATTCTCGACTTCGGTAATCGTCTCGCCGATGGTGATTCCTTCCACGCCCGCAACCGCGATGATGTCGCCGAGTTCTGTTTCCGTGATGTCGGTTCGCTTCAGGCCGGAGAAGGAAAAAAGTTTCGTGATCTTCGTTTTGTGGAAGGTACCGTCCAGCCTGGCGATAGCGACTTCCTCGCCGGTGTGCATCGTACCGTTGAAAACCCGGGCAATGGCCAGGCGTCCCAGATAGTCGCTGTAGTCGAGGTTCGCGACCAGAATCTGCAACGGGCCCGCGGGATCGCCTTTGGGCAGAGGAATGGTCTTTACGATGGCGTCGAACAGCGGACGCAAATCTTCGCCGCCGCCTTTTATGTCAGTCGAAGCCGTGCCTGTCTTCGCATTGGTGTACAGCACCGGGAAGTCAAGTTGATCTTCTTTGGCGTCGAGATCGATGAACAGGTCGTAGATTTCGTTGAGCACTTCCTGGGGACGGGCGTCGGAGCGGTCGATCTTATTAATCACGACGATCGGCGGGAGTTTGGCTTCGAGCGCCTTGCCCAGCACGTAGCGGGTTTGGGGCAGCGGGCCTTCGCTGGCGTCTACCAGCAGCATGACGCCGTCGACCATTTTCAGGGCGCGCTCGACTTCGCCGCCGAAGTCGCTGTGGCCGGGCGTGTCGACGATGTTGATCTTGACGTTGTGATAGAAGATGGCGGTGTTCTTGGCGAGGATGGTGATGCCGCGCTCGCGCTCCAGTTCGTTCGAGTCCATCACGCGGTCGATGTGGTGCTCGTTGGAGCGAAAGGTGCCGCTTTGTTGCAGCATGGCGTCAACCAGCGTGGTCTTGCCGTGGTCAACGTGGGCGATGATGGCGATATTGCGAATGCCTGAACTCAAAAAAGGTCCTTCCCTGATTCTGCTCTACTACTACTTTACTATGCGCGAACGGGAATCGACCACGCGGACATGGAGGCACGGAGGTACGGGAGTCTCGGATAAGGAACTTGCTGCGAAGCTCCGTTTTATCCGGAGACCGCGGTTTGCTTCGGCATGGGTGCGCCTGCGAGCCGCGCTTCCGCTTCTTTCACAGAGCGCTGCGCGGCCAGGATTCCTTCGTTGGCGGTGGATTCCGGACCCTGGGAATCGGTGTTGGCGAAGAAGACGCGGTCGAGGGGTTGGCGCACCAGCGGCTGAACCTGGGTGAAGAGGCCGGGTGTCGACATATAGAGAGGATGTCCGCGGCGGTAGATGTGCACTTCGACGGGATCGACGTCGAGGCCGGGCATCAACTTCTGGAAATCGCGCAGCACGTTGGCGGCGATTTTGCGCGCGCTGGTTTCGGCGAGCAGGGAGCCGCGGTCTTCTTCTTTCATGGGCGAGTAGCAAGTCAGGATGTTGTATTTCTGCTTGTAGCCGGATTGTTTGCGAATGACCCAGTCGGCGACAACGATGTCAGTGAAGGTGTTGCCTGGGCACCAGGTGTCGTAGCCGTGGTTGAATACGGGCTTGTCGAAAATAAGATTCACGACCGGGTAGGGAATGTAGCGAATCTGATGCATGGCGTCGCTTTGCTTTTCGGGCAGTCCCTCGACCACGCGGCGGGTGATGAACTTGGGTGTCGCCATGATCACGACTTTGGCCGAGACCGTTTTTAATTCTCCGCCCGACATGTACGTCACTTGGACTTCTTCTTTCCCTGGGACAACGGCCACGATGGTTGCTCCGGCCTGCATGCGGTCGGCAAACTTCGGCAGGAGAAGATCCGTCAGTTTCTTGGTCATCGCCCCGATACCGCCGGGCCAGGTGTAGCGGGAATCGATGTGGCTTTCCGCCACCATTTCCTGGAGTTCGCCGATGGCCACGGCCGCGGCAGTCTCGTCGCTGGCAGCGCCGTAGTTGGACGGTCCGTAGCAGTCGAACCACTCCCGAACCTCAGCGGGGTAGAGCTTCGTGAAATCGGTGAAGGGCACGTTGAAAAGTTCCTGGCCGCGCTTTGCGAGGTCGATCGCGAGCATTTCTTTCTTGAACTTCTTGAAACCGTCGCGAACGATCGGAGGGTAAGGCAGCTTGTTGAGGCCGTCGCCCCACATGTCGGGAATCAAATCGCCGCGGATGATGCTGGCGTCGGGGCTGTCGATGGGCAGCAGGTGCATGCCAATTTCCTTGGCGAAGCTGAAGGCGTACTCGTCTTTGTAAATGAACGCCGAGCCGGTGGCGTAGGTGCTGCCCCGGAATTCCATGCCATAGGCGTTGCCGCCCCAGTGGGGTTCCTTTTCGAGCAGCAGAAAATCGCGATGCTGCATACGGTAGGCCGCGGTGAGCCCGCTGATGCCGCCGCCGACGACGACTACGTCATGCTTGATTGATGCCAGAGGCCTCGAAAACACTTTGCCGTCGCGAACCTGATGACAGATTCGGTTGTCTTCTCCGTCAACGGTGGGTGCGGAATTCTGCGTATTTCCCGATTGCGCCAGCAGCGACAGATCCACCGGGCATCCCGCCGTGACTGCGCCTGCTACGACGAACTTGATGAAATCCCTGCGATTTCCGCTGGTGAGGTTTCCGTTCGACCCGTTTCCGTTCAAAGCATTTCCGCTCAAACGAGTCCTCCTTCGGCCGCTTCAGCGATTTCTGTTCCTGCCGCTTCTCTGGTTTCGCCGCGGACTCGCAAGCGGTACCAAAACACGATGGCCACTAACGAAAAAACAAAAATAATCGTCGAGACGGCGTTGATTTCTGGCGTGATGCCGCGACGCAGCCGTCCCCAGATCTCCAGGGGCAGCGTGTTGTCGCGCCCGATGAGAAAAAAACTGACCGCGATTTCGTCCATCGAGAGCGTGAAGATCAGGAGCGCGGCTCCGATGATCGGCAGCTTCAGATTGGGCACCGTGATGCGCCAGAAGGTTTGCCAATAGTTAGCGCCCAGGTCGAGCGAAGCCTCTTCCTGCGCGCGGTCGAGTTTCTGCAATCCAGCGAAAACCTCGGTCGTCGCAACGGAAATCAGAGCTGTGCCGTGACCGAGGACAATCGTCAGCAAACTCAGTTTGGTGCCTGCCACGTTGAACAGCATGAGCAACGAGAGGCCGGTAATGATTCCGGGCAGAATCAGAGGCAAGAGCACCAGGCGGCGGAATAAAACTTTGCCGGGGAATTGCGCGCGATCGAGAGCCAGCGCCGCAGGCACGCCGAAGGTCAGCGAGATCACCATCGCGGCGAATGCGACCTGCAGGCTGTTGAACACCGAATCCCAGATGGGGCCATCCTGAAATAGTGTCCGATACCAATCGAATGTGAGATGGCGCGGTGGGAATCCGCCCACGCCTTCGCCGTTAAAGGAATAAAGAATGAGGACCGCGATGGGCAAATAGAGAAAGGCAAAAACAATCAGGACGTGCGCCATCAGCCATCGCGAACGCGGAATCGTAGCCGAGTCGCCGCTCACGAGAAACTCCATTTCTTTTCCAGGCGCTCGGAGAGAAACAGCAGGCTCACGACCAGCAACAGCATGCACAAAGAAATCGCCGCGCCGAGCGGCCAGTTATAAGCGGCGCCAAACAGGCTGACCACGATGTTTGAAATCATGATGCCGCTCGGGCCGCCCAATAGCAACGGCGCCAGAAAATCTCCCAGGCTCAGCACGAAGGCGAAAGTTGCTCCGGCGACCACGCCGGGAATCGAAAGAGGGAAAATCACTCTCCAGAATGTCTGCACGGGAGTTGCGCCAAGGTCATGCGAGGCTTCGACGAGATTGCGGGGAATGTGTTCCAGTGCGGCGTAGATGGGCAGAAACGCGAAGGGGGTGTAGATGTGGGTCAGGGTGAGCACGACCGCGAACGGGCTGTAGAGCAGGAATTCCAGCGGGTGTTTCGTGAGGTGCACATACTGCAGCAACGTGTTCATTACGCCGTCTGAACCCAGGATCGTTTTCCACGCGTAGGCTCGCACCAGATAGCTGACCCAGAGTGGAATGATTACCAGTTGATACAGCAGGTCTTTACGTTTCCCGGCGTAGAACGAAAGGAAGTAGGCGAGCGGGTATCCAAGCACGAGCGAGAAAATCGTGACCCGCGCGGCGATCCACATGGAGCGCAGCAGTGTTTGCCAGTAGACGTCGACCTGAAACAGTTTCTTGTAGTTGGCGAGATCCCAGGAGTGGATGATGGCCTGCGCCGCGGAAACCGACCAGAAGCTGTAGCAGAACATCAGCACATATGGCACGAGCAGAAACACCGTGGCCCACAGCAGAGGTGGGGCGGTTACGATCGTTTTGTAGGCGCGGGAAAACATTAGTTTCTTCCGGGAGACGGGCGCACTTGAACCACGCTCGCTGGGGAGAACTCCAAATCAACTTCCTTTTGGATTCCGGCTCCGCTGGGCGTGCGTACGGTAAGCACGAGTCCGCCGGGGCACTCCACGCGAATCAATTCGGTCGCGCCGTGAAATGCCTGCTGCAGGAGCCGGCTGCGAACTCGAACCCGGCCGGGCGTTCCAGGCCTGGCTGCGGCGACAACCTGAATGCTTTCTGGCCGCAAGGAAAAAAGCACCTGTCCATCGGGAACCTGAGCAGGCCACGACAGCGACTCGCTCTGCGCAACTCGCACAACACCCTGGCGCACATCGCCCTGCAGCAGATTCGTGTGTCCGATGAACTGCGCGACATAGGCAGTCGCCGGCTGGCTGTAGATTTCTCGCGGCGTGGCGATTTGTTCGAGTTCGCCGGAGCGCAATAAGGCGATGCGATCGGACATCACCATGGCTTCTTCCTGATCGTGAGTGACGAACACGAAAGCGATCCCCACTTCGCGCTGCAGGGACTTGAGTTCCACTTGCATCTGGCGGCGCAGATTCGCGTCCAGCGCGGAGAGCGGTTCATCGAGCAGTAACAATCGCGGACGATTCACCAGCGCCCGGGCCAGGGCCACGCGTTGCTGCTGTCCTCCGCTGATCTTTGACGGTTTCGATTTTGCGTGAGCCGTCATTCTTACTTTTTCCAGCGCTTCCGCCACGCGGGATGCAACCTCGGCTTCGGGGCGCCCGGCCACACGCAATCCGTAGGCGACGTTTTGTTCAACCGTGAGATGAGGAAACAGCGCGTAGTGCTGGAACACTGTGTTCACCCTGCGTCGGTAGGGCGGCTGGCGATCGAGCCGTTCCTCGCCCATCCAGACTTCGCCAGAACTCGCGCTTTCGAATCCGGCGATAATCCGCAGCAGAGTAGTCTTGCCCGATCCGCTTTCGCCGAGAATAGTGAGGAATTCGCCCTCGCCAATCTCCAGGGAAATCTCGCGCAGCACCACGTTCTTGCCGAAACTCTTAGCTACGTTGCGAATGCTGAGCAGCGTGGATTTGGTTGGAGATTCCGCCGTCGTGATGCTGGCCGCGGAACTTGTTATGAAAGCCATGATTGCCTTGTCGAGGGCTCCAAGCGAACCGAGCCTTCTGGATTTTGTTGGGCTGCGCTACTGCGCGGCCTTCACCTCGTTCCAAATTTCGGTGTACTTGGCGCGCCGCGGCACATTCTGCCAGAAATACAGCCGCTTCTGGTAGTTGTCGACATCGTCAAGATGCAGCGTCTTCACTTGGTCGGGTGTCATGAACTGCGCGGCCTGCGGATTCGCCGGAGTATAGCGGGTCACGTCCGTCACTTTTTTCTGGGTCTGCGCCTCGATCATGTACTCGAGGAACTGGTAAGCCAGTTCTTTGTTTTCGCTTCCCGCGATGATCATCAGGTGATCGATCCAGCCCGTCGTATTCTCTTTCGGGATGGTCTCGCCTACCGGGAAATTCACTTTCTTCAATTCGGCAGTGTTCAGCGGCCAGCCCATGGCGGCGACTATTTCGTGGTTCTGAAAAAGATTCGTCAAGTCGCCCCCGGTCGCCCACATCTTGCGGATATTCGGTTTCAGCTCCAGCAGTTTCTTCTTTACCGTTTCGAGTTGCTCATCGTTCAGGTTGTAGAGTTGCGAGGGCTCGGGTTTGTCGTAGCCCAGTACCTGAGCGGCCATGTAAACCGTCGACAAATCGTCCCACACCGAAATCTTGCCCTTGTACTTCGGATCCCACAGAACGTTCCAGCTGTCGGGAGGGTTGGCAAAAACGGTGGTGTCGTAGATCAAGGGATCGGGACCCCACATGAAGGGCACCCCATATACCTGGCCGCCGACTCGCACCAGAGGAAGGTTCGTGAGCTGCGGCGAGAGCTGACTGTATGCGGGGATTTTGGAAAGATCGAGGGGAGCGGCCAGGTTGCCTGCGGCGATGGAAGTCGCGACATCGCTGGACGGCGAAATGATGTCGTAGTTTCCGGCGCTGCCGCCGCGTAGCTTCGCCATCAGTTCGTCACTTGATCCCATGTAGGAAGCGGTGACTTTGCAGTGATGCTGCTCTTCGAAGCCTTTCACGAAGCTGGGATCGGCGTAGCCCTCCCACACCAGCAGGTTCAGGGAAGGTTCTTTTTTCGCGCACGATCCTGTCAGCAAAATCGCGGTCAGCAGCGGCAACAGGACTATCAAGCGTCGCCCGTTCATCTTGCCTCCAATCACTTCCGTTCCTAGCCGCGACCGGGGGAGCAATACCCAGAAGCTACAGCTTCAAAATGTCGGCGGAGTGTTGACCCACAACACCCAAGTTTCCGCGCGGCCGGGATTCTTCCAGCGATGCGGGGTTGCACTCTCGAAATAAAAACTGTCGCCGCGCTTCAGGCGGTATTCGCGTTCGTTCACGCTGATTGCGAGTTCGCCCCGTAACACGTAGAGGAACTCTTCTCCCTCGTGGGTGTAGGATTCGCCACTTCCGCAGCCCGGCGCCACGCGGAAAAGATGCGGCTCCATCACCGTGTTACCCCAGGCGAGCAGTTCCATGCGCACTCCGGGGCCGGCATCCAGCACTTTTCGCTGGCCGGGCCGCACCTGCAGGCTCCGGGTCTCATGAGCATCGAAGAAGTCGAGAATGCTGGTCTTGTAAAATCGCGCCAGCTTGCGCAAGGTTCCCACGGAACCGCTCATCTGCGAACGTTCCAGAGCGCTGAGGAATCCCACGGAAATGCCCACTGCTTGCGCAACCTGGGCCAGCGACAAGCGCCGCTTGGCACGCAGTTGGCGCAGGTGGCTTCCGATGGCTCCGGCGCTGCCATCGGCAGAGGGCCGCACGCGCCCTTCGCGCTTCAGCAGTTGCAGAATCGCGGCGGCGTTCAGACCGCGGACTTTGCGCAGGAAGCGAGCCCGCTTCAGCAGTCGCACGTCCTCGGCAGTGTACAGCCGGTATTTGCTTTCGGTGCGCCGCGGCCGCGTCAGGCCCAGATTTTCCCACGACCGGATTACCGACGGTGACACGCCGACCTTGCGCGCTACGTCTCCGATCTTCAAATACGTCTCAGGAAGGTTTGCGTTCATGACCTGCGGTCGATCCCGTAGGAAGCTGCGATAAGAATTTTCAATAGGAGGGACGCGTTTTTTTATCCTTGACAGCCCGCATCCCGGTTCTCTAACCTTGCGGGATTATAGCAAGGTTGTGGCAGGACACAAGCAATCGTTCTCAAGAAAATCCCCTGCAGATTCTGGGAGGTTCCATGCCGTCATTGCGAGCCCGCTGGACCGTCGTTTGCCTCGTCGCGACTTGTCTTTGTATTCCCACTTTGCTTTCCGCCCAAGGCACCGGCGGCCGCATTCTCGGCCGCATCGCGGACCCCACCGGAGCGGTGTTGGGAAGCGTGAAGGTGACAGCGACGAATGATGCGACCGGAGTCGCCCGCTCAACCCAAAGCGGCGATAGCGGCGATTACGGGTTTCCCGATCTTCCGGTCGGGACCTACACTCTCACCTTCGAGGTGACCGGGTTCAAGAAAGGTATCCGCAAGAGCATCGCGCTCGACGTGAACCAGGTCATCACGCTGAACATGACCATGCAGCTGGGCGCCACGCAGGAAGTCGTCGATGTGACCTCCGAGGCCCCGCTGGTCGATACGACCAGCACCCAGCTGGGCGCTGTCGTCAACAACCGCTCGGTCAACGAATTGCCCCTCAATGCCCGCGATACTTACCAGTTCCTGCAGTTGCAGCCAGGCGTGCAATCCCAGTTAGGATCGAGCGGCGGTACCTTCTATGGCAGCGACGACGCGGGAGCCGTTTCCGTAAACGGCGGCCGCAGCCGGGCCAATAATTTCAGCGTCAATGGCGGCGATGCCAACGACCAGTTCGTCAACCTGCCAACGGTTCAGCCCACTCCCGATGCGATCGAAGAATTCCGCGTGATCAGCAATACATTCGACGCCGAGTATGGCCGCAACTCCGGCGCGGTGGTGAATGTGATCACCAAATCGGGCACCAACCAGCTCCATGGCAATGTTTACGAATACTTTCGCAACACGGTTTTGAATGCGCAAGGGTATTTCAACACGGTGAAGCCGCAGGAAAATCAGAACCAGTTCGGCGGCACGTTCGGGGGACCGATCAAAAAAGACCGCACCTTCTTCTTCACGTCGTATGAAGGACGCCGGGTTCGCCAGGGCGTTTCCGGGCAGACCGTTGTCGTGCCCACCCCGGCTGAAAGGACCGGTGTATTCTCAGGCGCTTCGGGCGCCTTCAGCGGCAGCATCGGCGATCAGACCGTGGCGGACGCACTCAATGGAAGGTCGAGCGGGGCGTGCACAGCGGCGATTACCGGAGCGGGAGGGGTAGTGCCGGCAGCTGGCGTAAACTGGAGTTCGGTTTTCCCGCTGGATGGCAACGGCAACGCCAACATTCCCAAGGCCTGTATGGATCCCGTGGCCCTGGATCTGCTTCGCTACGTGCCGGGCGCGAATCGTGCCGATGGAACGTACCAGGCGGTCCCCGCCAGCGCTGATACGCAAGACCAATTCACGCTGCGCTTTGATCATCGCATTAACGATCACCAGAGCTTCAGCTTTTACTACTACTACACCGACGACAAGAATTTTCAGCCGTTCTATAACTTCCAGGCCTCGGGTGCGAATATTCCCGGCTTTGGCGCCAGCGTCGGTTCCCGCTATCAGCAGTACAATCCGAGCCACACCTGGACCATCTCCAATGCCCTGGTCAACGAGGCGCGGTTCACGTACATGCGGGAAGGCCAACTGACCTTCCAGCATCCGCAGAGCACGAACCTGGTTACAGATTCTTGTACTTCGGCCGTGCCGACGGGCGTGTGCTTCGGGGGAACCTCCGATTCGTCCGCGATCAACTCGATAATCAGCAATGCTGTCAGCAAAGGCTCCATCCCTTCTGCCGCCAAGGCTGGCATCACCCCCAACTTGCCCGCCAACCGCACCGGTATCCCGTTCGTTGGGGTCTCCGGCGGCTTCAACATTGGCAACGGCTGGGAAGGAGAGCTTCCCCAAGTCGGAAACACGTTCCAGTGGGCGGACAACCTAACCTGGGTGAAAGGCAGCCACACCATGAAGTTTGGAGCGGACGTGCGCCGCTCCCGCTTTGACCAGACTCTGTATTTCAATGTGAGCGGCCAATTTACATTCAACAGCACGACCACAGATTCAGTCAGCTATTTGAACCCGGCCGGCAATACCGATTCTTATCCCAACTACCTGCTCGGTCTGGCGGACACCTATTTGCAAGGATCTGCCCAACGAGAAAACATCCGCGACACGGGCGTGTATCTCTTCGCCCAGGACAGCTGGAAGATCAAGCCGAATATCACTTTGAATTATGGGCTGCGGTGGGAATTGGACACGCCTTTAACCGACGTTCTTCACCACGTGCAAACCTTCCGCCCCGGCCAGAATTCAACGGTTTATCCTTGTACTCTCACGTCCAACGAGCAGAAAAGCTTCGGGGTGAGCAGCTGTGCGGCCGCGGGCGTGCAGCCAACCGGCCTGGTTTTTCCTGGTGATTCCGGTGTTGCCGCCGGCTTGACCCAGACCTATTACAAGGCCATTGCTCCCCGCGTGGGGCTGGCCTACAGCCCCAACTTCAACAGCGGCTTACTGGGCAAGGTGTTCGGCGCCAATGGAAAGACCAGCATCCGCACCGGTTGGGGCCTGTTCTACAACCCGATGGAGCAATTGGTTCTCGAGCAGTTCGGCGCGGAGCCTCCATTCGGCGGGAGTACTTCTTTGCCTGGCGTTTTCTTTAATACCCCGTTCGTGCAGCAGAACGGCACGGTAAACCCAAATCCCTTCAACGGAATTCTCAGTCCGACGCCAGGTTCGAATCAGGACTGGGCCAGTTTTCGACCCATTCTCCTTTATGGGGATTTCCAGCCTCACATGCGCACGCAATATACTGCGCAGTACAACTTCAGCGTGCAGCGGGAAATCGCGAAGGGTGTTTTGTGGCAGGTCAACTACGTAGGTTCGCAGGGACACCGACTGCTGGCTTCGCACGATATCAATGCATCCAACCCGCAGACTTGCCTGGACATTATCGCTATCCAGGGCCAGGGCGCTTGCGGGCCGTTCTCAGAAGACTCGTCGTACAGCGTGACTGTGCCGCAAAATTACCCATTTCATCTCCCTAACGGCTCGATTGTCACGGGGGCGAAGGGTGGCACTCCGGTTCAGTTGGTGGGTCTCAGGCCCTATTCTTCGCCGAACTGCGTTCAGAGCGGTACGAACATCGGGCAGGGTTGCCCGCTCGACGGCGTGCCGATCTTTACCAACATTTTTGCCGAGGACACGATCGCGGCGTCCGCATATAACTCGCTGCAGAGCATGCTGGAGAAACGATTTTCGCACGGCCTCCAGTTGCAGGCCGCCTATACTTTCAGCAAGTCGCTGGACTGGGCCTCGAGTTTCGAAGAGACGGTGAATCCCTTCAATTTCAAGTCGAGCCGGGCGTTGTCCCTGTTCAACTCAGCGCAGCGCTTCGTGGTCAATTACTACTGGGATATACCGGCCCGCAAATACAGCGGAGCTGCGGGCAAAGTTCTCGACGATTGGTCCATGTCGGGCATCATCCAGTTTCAGAGCGGCTTTCCTATCCGCTTGTCTGATCCTAACGATAACGAACTGATCAGCAGCATTTTCTTTCTCGGCACCGGCGCACCCCAGGCTTACGGTCCGGTGCAGATCCTTGACCCCAAGAAGACCTACGTCATCAACGGGCAGCCTCAGACCGGTCTCTACCTGAACACCGGTCAGTTCCACGAACCGGCGTTGGGATCGTTCTCCACTACGCCGCGTTCCGTATGCTGCGGACCGGGGCTGAATCAGTGGGATATAACGGTTTCCAAGCACATCGCCATTTCGGAAGCGAAGTACTTCCAGTTCCGTGCCGACATTTTCAATCTGTTCAACAAGACGCTGTTCGTCAACCCTGACGGAAATTTCAGCGACACCACGTTTGGTCAAGTTCAACAGGCTCGCGATCCGCGCCTGGTGCAGTTTGCTTTGAAGTTTTACTTCTAGCGAAAAGAGTAAAGTAGTTAAGTAACGAACCCGGGCGGCTTCGGCTGTCCGGGCATTCTAATGGCCCGCGGGCCCGCCTTGAAACGCCGCCTGGCCTGAGTTTTGCCGGAGAATCCCGATGTATCCCGAATTGCAGAAAGAACTCTCAACCTTCGAGCGCCGCACTCCGAAATCCGCCGAAGCCCACAAGAAAAACCTGAAGCGCATCCCGCTGGGGGTGGCCAGCAATTATCGCCATTACGATCCCTGGCCGATTTTCGTGAAAGAAGCCAGCGGCAGTAAATTTCGCGATCTGGACGGCAACGAATACATCGACCACAACCTGACGTTCGGCGCGCTCATGGCGGGACACTGCCATCCTGATGTGATGAAGGCGGTCGAGAAGCGCCTTTCGACGGGCACCATGTTCGGCATGCCGCATGACATGGAGTGGGAACTGGCGGAAGAAATCTGTAATCGCTTTCCGGTAGAGATGTGCCGCTTCGGCAACAGCGGTACGGAAGCCACTATGCATGCCATCCGCTTGGCCCGCGCCGCGACCGGCCGCGACAAGATCGTTAAATTTGAGGGCGCTTACCACGGATTGCATGATTCGGCTCTGGTGAGCGTGAAGCCGCACGCGCCGGATTTCGGCGATATCGACAATCCCACGGCGGTTACCGGCGGTCTCGGAGTGCCGAAGTCGGCGATTGCCAATGTTCTTATCGCGACGTTCAACAGCCTTGCGACGGTGGAGCGCCGGTTCAAGGAGAATCCCGGCGAGATCGCTGCGATCATTCTCGAGCCCATCCTGATGAACGTTGGCCTGTGCATGCCGCAACCCGGCTTTCTCAAGGGCCTGCGCGAGATCGCCACGAGAAATGGCGCGCTGCTGATCTTTGACGAAGTCAAGACCGGAGCCAAACTTGGCTGGGGCGGTGCCAGCGAATATTTCGGCGTGCAGCCTGACATGATCTGCCTGGCGAAATCAATTGGCGGCGGCTTCCCGCTGGCCGCCTTCGGTGCGCAGAAGTCGGTGATGGATCTGATCTCGCAGCACAAGGTCTTCCACGGCGGCACCTACAATACGAATCCCGTGTCGATGGCCGCGGGCCTGGCTACGTTCCGCCATGTTCTAACTCGCGAGAACTACGCTCATGTCGACAAGCTAAGCAAGAAGTTGACTGACGGGTATCGCAAGATCGTGGCGAAGTCCGGGCTCCAAGCCTACATTGCGCAGGCCGGCGCCAACGGCGCGCTAATGTTCTATCCGCAGGAAATTCGCAACTACCGCGACTGGACCGCGATCGACATCGACCTGTGGCGGCATTATTGGTTCGGGATGGTCAACCGCGGCGTGATGGCGCAGCCTTACTGGTGGGACGAGCAGTGGACGATTTCCGTGCAACATACCGCGGCGGATATCGACCAACACCTCGCCGCCTTCGGTGACATTGCCGCGTCGCTCGCAAAGGCGCAGCAGGAGCGCGCAGGTCAGCCCGCGCTGGCGACGCACTAGATTTGTTCGTGGGGGGCGGGCACTCCTGCCCGCCCTGCACGTTCTAGCACGACCCATGTGGGACAGCCGCCCTCGCCTGTCCTGTCGGGCGAAGCCCGACACGCTCTCTTGAGGAATATTGTCTGCTGCCGCCCAACCCGAAGCTCAGCCACACCTGATCCGCGCCCTCGGACGCCGTGATCTGGTGTTGCTGTTCGTGGTAGCCGTGTTCAACTTAAATGTTGTCCCTTCCATTGCCGCGAACGGCGGGGTCACGATTTGGCTCTGGATTATCTCGCTCCTTCTTTTTTTCTGGCCGCAAGGTATCGCTGTGATCGAACTCGCGCACCGCTATCCCGGCGAGGGCGGCGTCTATCTCTGGGCCAAGGAAGTTTTCGGAGACTTCCACGGGTTCCTCTCCGGCTGGTGCTACTGGACCAACAACATGCTCTACGTGCCGACGGTCATGCTCTACTTCGTCGGAGTGTCGGTTTACGCCATGGGCCCAGGGCATGAGCATCTTGCCGAGAACAAGACTTTCGCGATGCTGGCGTCGTTCATCTTGCTTGCGCTGCTGACCGGGCTGAACATTGTTGGACTTGGAGTAGGTAAGTGGCTCAACAATCTTGGTGCGATCGGAACATTCATCGCTGCGGCGGTCCTGATTGGATTGGGTATCGTGATCTGGTCACGCTTCGGCACGACGGTTACAGGCGCAGACTTCCATATTCCCGCCGATCCCAAGTTCGTTCTGAACTCTTTCGGCGTGATCTGCTTCGGGCTGGTTGGACTGGAACTCGCGTCCGTGATGGGTGACGAAATTCGCGAGCCGCAAAAGACTCTGCCGGGCGCGGTCGCTTGGGGCGGAGTCATTTCAGGAGCACTGTACATCGGCGCCACGTTGACCCTGCTGATTGCAATTGGGAAAAACGATATTAGCGTGCTGCAGGGGATCGTGCAGGGCGTCAGTCACATGGCACACAAGATCGGTGCTGGCTGGCTGGTCGCGCCCTTCGCAGTTATGTTGAGTCTGTCGATCGCCGGAATCGGCTCGGCCTGGATGGGTGGCTCAGCCCGCATCCCGTTCGTTGCCGGACTCGATTCCTACATGCCGTCGGTGATGGGCAAAGTCCATCCCAAGTATGCAACGCCTCACGTCGCACTCATCGTGCAGGGCATTGTCTCGCTGATCCTGATCGTGCTGAACTTCAGCCTGTCGGGCGGCGTACAGGATGCCTTCCAGACGATGCTCAGCGCCGCGGTGGTATTGCAGCTCATTCCGTTTCTGTACGTATTTGCGGCGCTGTTGAAGTTTGCCAGCCGCGATTCCCTGGAAGGCGGATGTTATGGTCGGGGCAAGTTGATGTTTGCCGGTGTTGCTGGATTAACGACGACTGTCTTGGCGATCGTAGTCGCGTTCTTCCCGCCCAAACAGATTACGTCACTGTGGAAATATGAGGTGACGATGTTCGGAATCACGCTTTTCTTTGTCAGCCTGGCAGCATTCTTTTTCTTCGTCTATGGCCGCCGCAAGACAGTTCATGCATTTGCAAAGGGCGCGACTGTAGTCGTGCCCGTGACCGCCGACGACCTTTGATTTTGGGTGGCGGAGCGCTTCAGCGCAGCGATTTGCGATGCGCAAGATTGATAGCCGCTTTAGCGGCTGAGGTAAGGCAGGAGGAAACAATATGCCGGGCGGAGTCCAAACCGCAGTCCGCACGTATCAGATGTTCATCAATGGCGAATGGGTCGATAGCAAGTCGGCGAAGACGTTTTCCGTTTACGATCCCTCAACGGAAGAAGTTATCGCGCAGGTGCCCGATGCCAGCACTGACGACGTGGACCGCGCCGTCGCGGCTGCGAAAGCGGCGTTTGAAAAGGGTCCATGGGCAACGACCACGGCGCAGGAACGCGGCCGCGTCCTCTTTCGTCTTGCCGATAAAGTGCGTCAGAACTTGCCGACTCTTGCCGAACTAGAATGCCGCAATACCGGCAAGCCCATTGTCGAGGCAGAATACGATCTCAACGATGTGGCCACCTGTTTCGAATACTATGGCGGCCTGGCCACCAAGGTTGTCGGCTACGTGAATCCTGTCCCCGACAACGCCATGAGCCTCACGCTCAAAGAACCGGTCGGCGTCGCCGGACAGATTATTCCCTGGAATTACCCGCTGCTCATGGCTGCGTGGAAGCTCGCGCCGGCGCTGGCGGCTGGGTGCACCTGCGTGCTGAAACCGGCTGAGCAGACTCCGTTGACCGCTCTGGAATTTGCCAAGCATTTCGCAGATTGTGGCTTGCCTCCGGGAGTGGTTAACGTCATCACAGGGTTCGGCGAATCTTGCGGCGCCCCGTTGGTGCAGCATCCTGATGTGAACAAGATTGCTTTCACAGGCAGCGCGGCCGTGGGTAAGATCATCGTGAAACAGGCTGCCGATACGGTGAAGCGCGTTACGCTTGAGCTGGGCGGCAAATCGCCGAACATCTTTTTTGCCGACGCCGATTTTGAGGCCGCCATCGACGGGGCGCTGTTCGGCGTCTTCATCAATCAGGGCGAAGTCTGCTCCGCCGGAAGCCGCATCCTGGTGCAGAAGTCGATCTACAAGAACTTCGTTGAGGCCATGACCGAGAAAGCCAAGAAGATCAAGCTGGGCCCGCCCCTCGAACGCGAGACCAAGATGGGGCCACTGGTCAGCAAGGAACAATACGACCGCGTCAATTCCTACATTGAGATTGGCAAGAAAGAAGCCAAACTCGCGTCCGGCGGCGGACGCCCCGAAAAATTCGCCAAGGGCTACTATGTGCAGCCCACGATCTTTTGCGATGTCACGAACGCCGACCGCATTGCCCGCGAAGAAATCTTCGGCCCGGTCGCGGCTGTGATTCCGTTCGAGGACGAAAAAGACGCACTCAAGATTGCCAACGATTCTCCCTACGGCCTCGCGGCTGCCGTATGGACGCGCGATATTTTCAGGGCTATACGCGCCGTCAAGGCCCTGCGCGCCGGAATTGTCTGGGTCAACCACATGCAACCAACCTACGTAGAAGCGCCGTGGGGAGGATACAAGCAGTCCGGCTTCGGCCGTGAGCTGGGCCCCTGGGGCATCGAAGAATATCTCGAAACCAAGCAGGTGTATATCAATCTGAATGAGGCGCCAATCGGCTGGTACTGAAGAACAGTGGCTAGTGATTAGTGGTTAGTAGAACCCCGAGGTAAGAATCACTAACAACCAGCCACTAACCACTGAATGACTGAGAACTACGATGTCCACAATTCAATTACGCACCGCAATCCCCGGGCCGAAGTCCAAGGCCCTCTCCGAGCGCCGCGCCCAAGCCGTGCCCCGCGGGCTTTCTCATGGCACTCCCATCTACGTGGCCAAGGGCGAGGACGCCTGGATCGAAGATGTCGACGGAAACCGCTATATCGATTTCGCCGGAGGTATCGGCTGCCTCAACGTTGGACATCGCCAGGAAGCCGTTCTCTGCGCGATCCGTGAACAGCTCGACAAATTCCTGCACACGTGCGTCCAGGTTACGCCGTATGAAAGTTACATCCGCTTGGCTGAGCGCATGAATGAAGTAACGCCGGGGAAGTTCCCGAAGAAAACTATCTTCGTGAACAGTGGCGCGGAAGCAGTTGAGAACGCGGTGAAGATTGCGCGCGCCTACACCAAACGCCCTGGCATCATCGCTTTCGAAGACGCCTTCCACGGCCGCACCATGATGACGCTGGCCCTCACCAGCAAGACACATCCCTACAAGGCCGGATTCGCGCCGTTCCCTGGCGAGGTCTATCGCGTTCCATTTGCTTACTGCTATCGCTGTTCGTATTCGATGAAGTATCCCTCGTGCGATCTCTATTGTGCGCGTCATCTCGAAGACACGTTCAAGCGCGTGGTCGCGAATGAAGAGGTCGCGGCCGTGATCGCTGAGCCGGTCCTCGGCGAAGGCGGATTCGTGGCACCTCCTCCCGACTATTTCAAGGTTTTGATTGAGCTTTGCCACAAGCACGGGATTCTCTTCATCGCCGACGAAGTTCAGTCCGGCTTCGGACGCACTGGTGCGCTCTTTGCAAGCGAGCGCTATGGCATCGAGCCTGATATGCTGGTCACGGCAAAGTCCTTAGGCGGCGGTTTGCCGCTTGCTGCCGTAACCGGCCGCGCTGAAATCATGGACGCGCCCGGTCCCGGCGGCCTCGGTGGCACATTCGCCGGCAATCCGCTTTCGTGCGCCGCAGCATTGGCCGTGCTTGATTTGTTCGAGCACGAGAATCTGTTGGCTCGAGCAAACGAACTCGGTGACCGCTTCCAGCGCCGCGCCCGCGAGTGGCAGCGCCGCTGGTCCATCGTTGGCGATGTGCGCGGCCTCGGCGGCATGCAGGCGATCGAACTGGTGCAGTCTCAAGAGACAAGAACTCCAGCCTCGGTCGAGACCAAACAGATCACGCAATATTGTTACGAGCATGGTCTGATCACGATCACCGCAGGCTCGTATTCCAACGTGATTCGCGTCCTGGTCCCGCTGGTCGCAACCAAGGAGCAGATGGACGAAGGGCTCGACGTTCTCGAGGCCGCGCTTGCCTCTGTTTGTCATAAGAAAGTTGCGGTTGCGCAGCTGGTTTAGATGACCGAACGGCCATAGATTTTCCCTTGGTGTATCTTCGTGGTCTTCGTGGTTGTATGATTTTCTAGAATTCTTCGCGATAGCAGAGGCGATCCCATGACGTCAGTTGCAGCACCTCCCATCACCCGGCTCACGAATTACATCAACGGCCAGTGGGTCGACTCGCGCGCCGCGGAATGGCGCGACGTGATCAATCCCGCCACCGGCGAGACTTTAGCCCAGGTTCCAATCGCCGACGCCAGCGAAGTGAACACCGCAGTCGAAGCCGCTGCGGACGCCTTTCCCGAATGGCGGCGCACCCCTCCCGAAGATCGCATCCAGCCGCTCTTCAAGCTGAAGATGCTGCTTGAGGAACACATCGGCGACATCGCCCGCATCATCACGCAGGAAAACGGCAAGACGTTCGCCGAGGCGAAGGCTGAGATGCGCCGCGCCATCGAGAACGTCGAGGTCGCCTGCGGCATTCCCATGATGATGCAAGGCTACAACCTTGAAGACGTTGCTCGCGGCATCGACGAGATGATGATCCGCCAGCCACTCGGCGTCACCGCCGCCATCGTACCTTTCAATTTTCCTGGCATGATTGCGTTCTGGTATTTGCCCTATGCCATCGCCACGGGAAACACGTTCATCCTCAAGCCGTCCGAACGTGTCCCGCTGACGATGCGTTACGTTTACCAGTTGCTCGAAAAAACTGGATTGCCCAAGGGCGTGGTGAGCCTGGTGAACGGCGGTAAGGCGGTGGTTGACGCGCTCATCGACCATCCCAAAGTTCGCGCCATCAGTTTCGTCGGCTCGACTCCGGTCGCGCGTTACATCTACGCGCGCTCTGGCGAAAAAGGGAAGCGCTGCCAGTGCCAGGGCGGGGCGAAAAATCATGTCATCGTTCTTCCCGACGCTGACATGCCCATGGCCACGCAGATCATCAGCGACAGCGCCTTCGGCTGCGCCGGCCAGCGTTGCCTCGCCGTTTCGGTCGCAGTGACCATTGGCGAAGCGCAGAAGACTTTCCGTGATTCCATTGCCGATGCGGCTTCAAAACTCAAAGTGGGCAATGGACTTGAAGACGGAGTGCAAATGGGCCCGGTCATTACACCGCAGAGTAAAGAGCGAGTCGAGTCGCTCATCGGCCTCGGTGAAAAACAGGGTGCGAAAGTTCTCCTCGACGGGCGCAACTCGAAAATCCCTCGCTACGAATCTGGAAACTTCGTGATGCCCACGATCCTTGATGACGTCCCCTCGACCAGTGACCTGGCCGACACGGAAATCTTTGGGCCTGTCCTCAGCCTCGTCCACGCCAGCGGCATGGATGATGCGCTTGCTTTCCTCGAACGCAGCGCCTACGGTAACCAGGCGTCTCTGTTCACCTCGAGTGGGTCGGCGGCGCGCCGCTTCCGCTACGAAGCTCCAGCGGGCAACATCGGCATCAACATCGGGGTCGCCGCACCCATGGCTTACTTCCCCTTCAGCGGATGGAAGAACAGTTTCTTCGGCGACCTCCACGGCCAGGGCCGCGATGCCATCGAGTTCTACACCGACAAGAAAGTCGTCGTCGAACGCTGGGCCAAAGAGCACAGCCGCAAGTTCTAAGAAATTGAGTGATTGGGTAATTTGGAAATTGAGAAATTGATAATCGAGCAGCCGCTATTAGGCGGGCGTTTCTGAAATTACCCAATTGCTGAATATTGCGCCGCTCTCTATTTGAGAAGAAGGACTCGAATGACCACAACTCTTACCACTCCGTCCATGTCCGGCCAGGAAATTGTCGACCTCACCAAGAAGCACACGCTCTTCGAATGGTCGGCGCAATCGAAGGTTGACCCCATTCCCGTGGCTCGCGCCAAAGGCATCCACTTCTGGACGCCCGAGGGCAAGCGCTTTATCGATTTCAACAGCCAGTTGATGTCCGTCAACATTGGCCACGGCGACGAGCGCGTCATCCGGGCAATCCATGAACAGGCGCAGATGCTTTGTTACGCCAATCCGTTTATGGCGACCGAACCTCGTGCCCGCCTTGGCGCCAAGCTCGCCGAGATCACCCCCGGCGACATCGATACGTTCTTCTTCACCAATGGTGGCGCCGAAGCCAACGAGAACGCCATCAAGATCGCCCGCTTCTTCACCGGACGGCACAAGATCATCGCGCGTTACCGCTCATATCACGGCGCGACTGCGGGTGCGATCACTCTCACCGGAGACCCGCGCCGCTGGGCCGCTGAACCCGGGATTCCGGGCGTGGTGCGTGTGCTCGATCCATATCACGGCATCGAGCGCGGCTGGGAATCCGCCGAACCTTCACTGCAGATGATTGAAGAAGTGATCCAGCTGGAGGGCTCGCACACCATCGCCGCTTTTATTCTCGAGACCGTGGTCGGCACCAACGGGATTCTCATCCCGCCCGACGGCTACATGCAGGGCGTTCGCCAGCTGTGCGACAAATATGGCATCCTGATGATCGCCGACGAAGTCATGGCCGGCTTCGGCCGCACCGGCGAGTGGTTTGCCATCGACCACTGGAAAGTCGTGCCCGACCTTATTTCGATGGCCAAGGGATTAACTTCAAGCTATCTGCCGCTTGGCGCGGTAGGCATGCGCCATCACATCGCCCAGCATTTTCAAGACAAGGTGTTCTACGGTGGCCTCACCTACAACAGCCACCCCATGGGATGCGCCGCCGCGCTGGCCACCATCCGTGTCTACGAAGAAGACAGCCTCATCGACAACGCCAGGAAGATGGGCGTCATCATGAAAGATCTCGGCGCCGAACTGCAGACTAAACACCCCTCGGTGGGCGCGGTGCGTTCTATCGGACTTTTCGGCATCTTCGAACTCATCCGCAGCCGCAAAACGCGGCAGCCCATGGCTCCCTTCAATGGTGCTTCTGAAGAAATGGCTGCGCTGGGACGCTTCTTCCGCGAGCAAGGTCTCTACACGCTGGTGCGCTGGAATACTTTCTATACCAACCCACCGCTCTGCATCAACGAGCAGCAGCTGCGCGAAGCCTTTGCCATCATCGACAAGGGGCTGGAGATCACGGATAGAGCGGTGAAGGACTAACGTCGGTAACGAGCGCTCGCAGTAGGGGCGCGCTAGGAGCGCTGGGCGCTCCTAGCCGCGAGATTGCTATTGAACGACGGTGCCGCCAAATCAGGCTGCGGAGGATGAGCGTTCAAGAGCTGCGGCTTCAGCCTGATCAAAGCCGACGATCGAGACGTCACCCGGAACGCGCAGTCCGGCCTCGCGCATGGCATCAAGGGCGCGCAGAAAGTGTTCTGCGTCCACGAACATCAGGGCCCCCGAGGCCTTGCCAATATCGTGTTGGCCGGCGCTCGAGGCGGGGCTCTGGGTGCGCAACGCTCGCGCCAGCGGATTGGGTTGATAGTTCAGTTCCCGCGCCGCGGCGAAGACGCGATCCTTGGTTCGCTGCGGGATCGATGTCGCTCCTGGCGCATGGTTCAGCACTAGCGAAACCGTGCCTGGAGCAAGGCCAACGCTTTGCGCCACCGTCTTCAGGGTTACGGTCCCTTGCTTCTTCATAGAATTCTTCCTTCCAATCATTTTGCCCCCTTCATCCCGGCGATCTGCACGTAGGCGATCACGCGGCTCGGCGAGAGATGACACACTTCGGCGCAACTGTGGCATCGTCGCGGGTTCGGAACAGTCAGGAATAGCCACTCGGAAGGACTGGGCGAGACTCATGTATCACGCGGGCATCAGGGGCCGCGTAATCAACTATTCCAGTGGAAAACTGAGTGACCAATCTGACAAAGGTCCGGCACAAAGTCCAATAGAAAAAACCTATCGACATCATCACATTACGGCAGTGACCGTGATCACAATTTGCCGGATTTATTGTTGCTGCTGTTGCTCGTGCTCTGCGCGGGGGCTGCGCGGCGCAAACATGGGCCGGGATTGGATCACAAGGCTGGGGGCGGGCTGGGGCAGCGGACCATCCGACGGGCTCACGGTCACGGCTACGCTGAGCTCACTCTGCGCTTCTCCTTTGTAGACACCGCGAGTGGGAGGGACGTCGGCGTAGTCACGTCCGATCGCAACTCGGATGTGCCGGTCGGCGCCGATCAAGTTGTTGGTGGGATCGAACGCAACCCAGCCTAGCCGCGGCACCAGCGCCTCCACCCAGGCGTGGGATGCGCCTTCCACGGAGCGGTCCTGCTTCTCCTCCAAGGGGTCGCGGTGAAACATGTAACCGCTGACGTAGCGGCAGGGCACGCGCAGCGGCCGCACCAGCGCGATCATGATGTGAGCAAAATCCTGGCACACCCCGCGGCGAGTTTGCAGCGCTTCTTCGATCGGAGAGTCAACCTTGGTACTGTTGGGCACGTAGGCGAACATCCGATAAATGGATTCGTTTAATTCGGTCAGCAACTCCAGCGGGTTTCCGCGCCGCTCACATTTCAGTTCTCTCGAGAGTTTCTCCACCGCGTCGCTGGACCGGGCAAACTGGCTGGGCAACAACATCTCCCAATAGTCATCGGCTGCAACCTGTGCGTCCAGATCGATCCAGTCGCCCGCATCCGATGCGCGCGGCACCGGCGCGTCCTGCACTTCCACCGAAGACTGCGCGGTGACTTTGACTTCGTTGTGGCTTCCCGCAATATCGAAGTGGTGCACGGTGTTGCCGGTGAAATCGCGGTACTGCATGATGTTTGCCGATGGGTTCACATCGAGATGGAAGCTGAGGCAGCGTTGCGTCCCGTCGCTGCGTGGCTGCATCCGTACTTCCATCACACTCTCGCGGACCGCGGGCTCGTAATGGAACGTCGTAGTATGGCGGACGGTGTAGATCAACAGATTGCTCGCTTCTCGATCGTGCCTGGCGGTCGCGTCATTGAGAAATCTCTTGATTGTAAACTTCGATCTCGCGTTGATTTCAAATTGCTCAATTTGCAAAACTCCCCAATTTCCTACGCCACCAGCGCCGATTCCACCGAGTAGTCAAAATAAACCTGGTGGATCGCAGTATGTGCTTGTGCGCACTGCCAACGGATGCTGTCTACATACGCGTTCGGCCCCGAGGCCATGATTTCATCGATCTGGCTGAAGCTGAGCGTGGCGCGCAACCGTCCGGCCAGGCGCAGAGGCTGTTCGGCTTTCCGCTCTGTCAACTCGCCGATCGCACGCAGCGCAGCATGTACCATATCGACGGAAAAGCGCACCGAGTGCGGAAAACCCGGATTCAGCAGCAGAAACTCCGCCACCCGCAGCGGGCGCAATTCCGCGGTATAGGTCTTGCAGTAGGCTTCAAACGCGGCACAGGATTTCAGCAGTCCCACCCACTCCAGATATTCCTCGTTTTCCACGGACTGATCGGGCGATTGCGGCAGCCGCTTGAAATGCGCTCCTATCAGTCGCGCCAGCGCATCGGTGCGCTCCACAAAACGCCCGAGCTGGATGTAATGCCAGCCCTCGCCATGCGACATAGTGGAATCGGTTACACCCTGGAACAGATGCGCGCCCTCCTGCACGGCGCGGAAAAAAATATAGGAATGAAGGAGCCACGCCTCGCTCGAAGTCGTGCTGTTCACCTGCAGATACAAGCGATTTAATTGCTCCCACATTTCTGTGCTGCATTGCTCGCGAACCTGCCGCAGATTCTCCCGCGCCGCGCTGACGCAAGAAATGATCGATGATGGATTGCTGCGATCGAGGGTCAGAATCTGCGTGAGCGTCTCGGCGTCGATCTTGCCGTCTTCGGGAGGAGCAACCTGCGAGGCTTCCAGCAGGCGCAGCCAACGTCCCGCGCCCGCCTCCGGAGACTGATCGAGGCGCAGCTGGAAATCCACGTCGATCAGGCGCGCCGTGTGCTCGGCGCGCTCCAGGTAGCGGCTCATCCAGTACAGGCTCTCTGCCACCCGGGAAAGCATGGTCGTTTCTCTCTGTCCGCTCATGCGCGCAGCACCCACGTATCTTTGCTGCCGCCGCCTTGCGAAGAGTTGACCACCAGCGAGCCTCGCCGTAATGCCACGCGCGTGAGCCCACCGGGCACCAGGGTCACGTTCTCGCCATAAAGAATGTAGGGCCGAAGATCCACATGCCGCGCCTGCGCTTCCCCGTCGAGGAAACAAGGCGCCCGCGAAAGGCTGAGCGTCGGCTGTGCGATGTAGTTCCGCGGTTCGGCCTGGATTCGCTGGCGAAATTGTTCCCGCTGCTCCGCCGTGCTGTGCGGCCCGATCAGCATGCCGTACCCGCCCGACTCACCCACCGCCTTCACCACCAGTTCGTCGAGATGTTCCAGCACATAATTCCGCTGCGTCCGATCGGTCAGAAGATAAGTCTGGACATTGGCCAGTATGGGATCCTCGCCAAGATAGTAACGAATGATGGCAGGCACGTAAGCGTAAACCGCCTTATCATCGGCGATCCCGGTCCCAATCGCATTGGCCAGCATCACATTGCCAGCGCGGTATGCGTTGAAAAGCCCGGGCACTCCCAAGGTCGAGTCCCGTCGAAAGCACAGCGGGTCGATAAAATCATCATCCACGCGCCGGTAAATCACATCCACCCGCCGCAGTCCCGCCGTAGTACGCATGTAGACGACATTCTCGTGCACCAGCAGATCGCGACCCTCCACCAGTTCAATTCCCATCTGCTGCGCCAGAAACGTGTGTTCGAAATATGCCGAATTGAAAACACCCGGCGTCAGCAGGACGACTTTCGGCTCATGACGTCCCGAAGCATTCGGCGGACTCAGCGCCCGCAGCGTGGCTAGCAGCGCCTGCGCATAATGATCCACCGGACTCACGCCGTAGTCGCGGAACAGGGTGGGGAAGACTTTCTTCAGAACTTTCCGGTTCGCCAGCATGTAGGAAACGCCACTGGGCACGCGGAGATTGTCTTCCAGCACAGCGAAGCTGCCGTCGGGAAGCCGCACTAAATCTGTCCCGCAGATGCTGACATAAATTCCGCGCGGCACGGTCAGGCCGCGCATCTCGCGGCGGAAGTGGCGGCAACTATAGACCAACTCCCGAGGCACGATGCCATCCGCCAGAATCCGACCCTGGTGATAGACGTCCTCAAGGAATAAGTTGAGCGCCGCGATCCGCTGCGTCAGTCCATTCTCAATCTTGCGCCACTCGTGGTTAGGAATGATGCGCGGCAGAAGATCGTTGGGGAACACTCGCTCCGTGCCTTCATCGTTGCCATAAACGGTGAACGTGATTCCCTGATGCAGAAACGACAGGTCGGCCGCTTGCTGGATCTTGCGTAATTCCTCGGGAGGCAGTTCCAGAAGCGTCTGAAACAATGCCTGATAGTGAGGACGCGGTACGTCCGGGGCTTCGAACATTTCGTCGTAGGCGCCGTCAAACTGATAGTTCCGGAAGGGAGGCCGGAACAGCGTGTGGGCAGACTCCGGCAGCGCCATTCTTCGTAAGACACTTCGGGCTCGCGTGCGGCTATGCGGCACGCAAGGAATCTAAGGGCCGGTCCAGCCCAAGTCCAATCTAATTTGTTTATGGCTTCTATTCAGTTTTTCGGTGTCTAAATTGGAGCCAGAGGGACGGATAGGTCAAGCGCGCCAGATGCGCTGCTGAACATCGAGTGAGGAAACCATCACGGGTTCGTGGTGCACTTGCGCAGCGTGCTGATTCAGCGCAGTTGCGGCCTGGGTGCGGAGGTTGCCGTTGCGCGCGTCAAATTCCGCCGTGGTGACGCTGTGCTTGCAGCGGACGCAGGTAAACTGCATGCCGCCAGAAATCCGTTTGATGGTGTAGTGTCTCACTGCCTCGATTGTAGTCCCCGGCACGGAAATCGCTACAGAAACGCACAGAGAAAGTCGCACTAGAGTTGGGCGGCGAAGGTAATGCGGCGATAGTAAAGTGCGGCGGCGGTTCGTCGATACAGCCTGACGGGAACCAGTGAATCGCCCGTGCCCTCGCGAACTGAAAGCGGATTCCTCGCTCCGCTCGGAATGACAAATCCTTCTACCGATGTCCTCAAAACTGTTACTTCACCAGACGGTTGTACTTTTTCAGCACTTCGCGGAGGCGGTCGTGCGGGAGCGCGATCACCTCGTGATCGTTGATTCCTTTCATAGTTTCAGCGGCCACCATGGCGTTGACCACGGCCTCTTCAGTGGCCTGCACCGTGGCGAGAAAGACCGGATCGAGCGCGTCGTTGGGAAGCATGGTGAGATCATGGAGGCCTTTTGTGCCGACGGCGCCGGGATTGGCGGTCGAGAAAGCGATGAAGATGTCACCCGATCCGTCACCGGAATAGCTGCCATCGCGGCCGAGGCCGAGAGACACTCGTCGGGCAATGCGCTTGAGTTGGGTGGGAATGAGCGGCGCGTCCGTAGCCACGACCACAATGATGGAGCCCGTATCGTCGCCGTAGGCGGGATGCTCGGGAATCTCCTTGCCGACGGGAACGCCCGCGATGCGCAACTGATCGCGGCGGCCGTAATTGCACTGCACCAGCACGCCCACGGTATAGCCCCCAGCTTTAGCATCGAGCACCCGCGAAGACGTTCCAATACCGCCCTTGAATTCGTTGCATACCATGCCCGTGCCGCCGCCAACGTTGCCTTCTTCGACTGCGCCGGAGTGCGCGACGTCGAGCGCATGGAATGCGTCTTCCGGTTTCACATGAAAGCCGTTGATGTCATTGAGCCAACCGTCCCAGGTTTCGGCGACCACCGGCAGCGACCACCAATAGCCTTCCATGTCCGGAGTGTTGTGCTTCACTTTCCATGCGATCACAGCGTCGCGCACCACGCCGACGCTGTGCGTGTTCGTGATCATGACCGGGCCGTTGAGGAAGCCCGAATCCTCGACCCAGGTCGTGCCAGTCATCTCGCCGTTCCCGTTGAGCGTAAACCAGGCGGCGAACACGGCGTCGTTGCTGGTCTTTCCCCGGGGATGGATCGCCGTGACGCCAGTGCGCACGGGGCCTTTGCCGACGATGAGTTTGCCTTCGCCGGAGATCAGGGTCGTGTGTCCGACTTCGACGCCTTTAACGTCAGTGATGGCATTGTTGGGTCCAGGCGCGCCGTCGAAGGGCACGCCCAGATCACGGGCGCGTGGTTTGGTTTGGGCGGAGACGGTGAGGGTAAGCGAGAGGATGATTGCAGACAAGACGACGTCGGAAATTCGGTGCTGCGACATAGGGCCTCCTTAGAACGAGGAAGTATACAAGGCTGGCAAGGGTTGAGGACTATGACGGTTGCTGCCGGCCGGATCGCGGAACTGCAATCGACTTCGGACCGTAGCGCCGGAGTCCCGCCGGCCTTTCCGCCGAGTGCGCTACAATCGAACCAAGATGTCTTTCAGACAGCAATCTTTCTTGGAGTGTGAGGCCATGGAGAGCTGGAAAAAAGCGGCGGTGGCGGGTTCGATTGGAGCGGCTACGATTCTGTTCATGAAGAAGAAGTATCCAGCTGGCGTGCTGGCCACAGGCGTTGGACTGGCGCTGCTGGCGTCAGAATACCCCGAGAAGTTCGAGAACGTGCGCCGATCGTTGCCGGATTATTTTGACCGTGGCATGCAAGTGATGGAGATGGCCGCCCGCGCCGGCAGGCGGATTACCGAGGCCGCTGGCCAGTCGGCGGCGAATGCGTGGGAGGAAATCGGCGGGTGAGGAAAGCGGGCTTCGGCTCTGAGGCTTCAGCTTCTGCCATCTCGTCGATCCCCAGCTCCTAGACTTGCCTTGAAATTGCGGTCCTCTTCAGCGCGACAGTCTGCCGCGAATAAAATGACCGTAAGCCTGGCTGCGCCCGGCGGACAGCCGAGGCGGCTGCCCCCACAGTTTCCTGTTGATTCCGGTGTTGCCGAAGCCCGAAAGTCGAAGCCCGAAGCCAGTCTTATTCACTCCACCGCCGAGGTCCACGCCAGCCCATCCACTCCGGGGCTCAAAGGGATCGGGTCCTCCATCTGCCATGAGTGCAGATTGAGCACCGCGATTTTTCCCGCCTGGATGCAACTCACATAAGCCATATCGCCGCCGGGCCGGACCAGCAGTTCGAGCGGAATCCCCGGCAACTCGAACGAGTGGACAAGCTTCAGCGTCTCCAAGTCGACCACATGTAAACGATGCTGATTGGAACCGTTGGTCGCAACCAGCAACCATCGGCCATCGGCAGTGGGCGTCGAAGCGTAGGCCATTTCCGGCAGCGCAATCCAGTCAGAAATTTTATTGGTTGCCGTATCAATTACCGCAACGCGGGGCGTTTCGCGGTCGTGCGTAAAAACACGGCGGCCGTCGGGAGAGATCGAGATTCGCTGGACCATCTTCGCGACTGGAATCACCGTAATCAGCTTTCGCGCTTTCAGGTCGAGGACGCTCACGCTCCCCGCGCTCACATTGGCCGTGTAAGCGCGCTGCCCGTCTGGCGTGAGGACGAGCATGTGAGTCTGCGGCTGATCGGTGGGAATCTTGGCCAGAACTTTCCGCGCGCTGGGATCGATCACCGCTACGGCGTTGTCCAGTTCCGCGGTCACATAGAGCAATCCGTCAGGTCCCAACTGGGCGCGATGAGGCCGCACCGGCTTGCCCATGTCCATGCTCCCGACCAGCTTTCGCGTTTGCAAATCGACAATGTCAATCGTATTGCCGTCCGTGCCGGGCTCTCCGATGGCGACGTTGCTGTAAATGGGCACATAAGCCAGGCGGCCATCCTTGGAAAGCGTTACCTCATGTCCATTGACGCCAACCACCACGCGTGCGATTTCGCGCTTGGCCACGGGATCGACCAGCAGCAAGGCGTGGTCATACTGATTTTCCACTACCAGCAGGCCCGTGGGCAGAGCTGCGCTGGCTTTCGGGAATGGAGCAGAGTCCACGCCCAGCACGATCACCAGGAAAATTCCGATCACAAGAAAAGGAAGCCGAGTCAGCATAGCCGCACCTCCGGTGCGCAGCCATTATGACGGCATCGAGCGATGCGAGCAAGGCAGACGCGCCGAAGACTAAATCCCGAGATCGGAGAGTTCGGGAAATGAGCTTCGACTCGCGCAAACGATCTGGTAAAGTTTGCCCATGCTCAGCCCCGAGGCAAAGCAACGAATCCAGATTGCACTGACCCTGGCCATCGTCGTTGCCGCGGTCCGTGCCGGATACATTCTTTATCAGCGGCACGAGGAAAATCTGGCCCTCGAGAAAAAAATGCAGGCGAAGAACGCCGGCTACTCCAATCCCGACTACTACGTTGCCCCCAAGAAGCTTTATCCCTTCGATCTGAATTCGGCGAAACAGCTCACCCAACAGCCGGTGTGGGCCAAGGAAGGCTACAAGTACACCTATTATCCCTACGATGGAGCGCGCAAGCGGGTCGACTTTGCGCGTGAGGCCGGGTTGTTGCTGCCCATCGAGCGACTGGAGATCAAAGACGTAGTCTCGGACACTCCGTCCGAAAAGGGAAGCCGGCGGCAGATGATGGCCGTGTTCCAGAAAGACGGCAAGAGTTACGCGGTGCCCATCGGGTTCGAAGCCGACGAAGAGTACAAAATCTATTCCGACGAAATGTTCTACATCGAAGATCCTCACCAGTTGTACAAGCACTGGTCCGTGGACGTGTGGCAGGCGGTCGACCAGCATCAGGTCAAGCTTGGGATGAATGAACTGCAGGCGGATTTCGCCGTGGGCATGGGGATTCCGGACTCAGGTTCGTCGTCGTACGAAAAAACGGTGCGCTATCCGAACGGCGGAAAGCCGCTGGTGGTGACTTACCGCGACGGCAAAGCGGCGGAAATCACGCCAGGAACCCCGCCCTCATAAAAATTTTCGTCATTCGAGTTTTGGCCCACGACACTTCGGCTATGACGGCTCTTTCGGTTCAACTACAGCTGGATCGCGCTCCCAGCCCTCATTTTCCAGTTTGATGTGTTCGATGGCGATCGCGTTGGCGTTGGCGTCCAGATCAGGCAACGCCTGATATTCGGACACCCAGCAACGGTAGACCTTGTAAGAAATCACCAGTTGATCGGCTTCATTGTAGAAGTCGATCACGATGTCCTTGCGGAAATCGGCGAGAGCCACTTCCGGATCTCCTTCCAGCGCCCACACCTTATTCGCCCAGTTCGCGAACGCGAGGTCTTGCGTAAGGCCCCGTTCCAGCGTGATGGCGTCGAATTTGGTCCGCCCGGGAGATTTGTGGCTGGTGCTAGGATCGCCGCCCTCCCTGTTCTCCACGACTTCAGTGATTCGTCTCAGCCCGCTCACTCGGTTCACTCCGGGTATGTAGGCCCCGTCCCACTTCACTCTGAATTTGAAGTTCTTGTAAGGGTCGAGGCGAGTTGGATTTACAGGAAATTCCGCCATACAACCTCCTGCTCATTTCACCCCAGCCAGGGCCTTTGACACTTCCCCAATATCCGGCACCACGGGAATGTCGTAATTCTTGTGCCAGGCAAGTTTCCCGTCGCGGTCGATGATAGAAACGGCGCGGCCGGTGATGCCTTTTTCTTCCAAATAGACGCCGTACTTCGCCGCAACTGCGCCCTTGGGATGGAAATCGGCGAGCAACGGGTACCCGATGTGCATTCTCTCCGCAAAGGCCTGGTGCGACCAGACACTATCGACGCTGAGCCCCAGAACCTGCGCGTCAAGCTGCTCGAACTGTTTCATGTCGTTGACGAAGCAGGCATGCTCCTTGGTGCAAACCGGACTCCAGTCCAGCGGATAGAACACGAGGACTACGCGCTTCTTGCCGCGAAAGTCGCTTAGCTTTACTTCCTTCTGATTCTGGTCCTTCAGCGAAAATTCAGGCGCGGGTGCTCCCACGGATGCTGACATGATTCCTCCATGAATGTGCCACGCGCCATTCTACTTCACCACGGGCGAATTGGCGTCGGCCAGTTTGCTGTCGTCGGCGTGAATCTTGAAGTCATCCTCAGCATAGAAAGATCGGTGCTGGGCGTCGAGCTGCTTGGGTGTCATGGTCAGGACGAAGCTGTCTTTCTTGCCTTCGAAGTGGGCAACGTAATCGCCGCGGTTGGTATTAACCATCCGCTTGGTGAACGATCCGCTGTGCACCAGTTCCGGGAGCGCAGTGGCGAAGTGGTTGTATTGCTTATTGAACTGTCGTTGGGCCCGCAACACAACCCGCATATAGGCCAGCGCACTGGCCTCCGAATCGGAGCGGGCAGGATCGCCGGCGAACTTCGGCTGGTAGGTAACCGCGGGAGGCGCAGGGGTCTCGGCTGGCGAAGCCTGGCCGGGAGCAGGTTGGGCTGGAGGCGCTTGTGTGGGCGCATCCTGCCCGGGAGGGGCCTGCGCGAACGCGGATGAAAGCGATACCGCTAGCCAGAACACGATAGTTCCGCTCAGAAAATGTGCAGATCGCCTCATCGCCGGTCCCATCGCTGCTTTTCGCTCAAGCCTTTGCTTCAGTCCGATCACGATACTTGTGCCAACTCTCATCGTTTAGTCCCTCTTCGGTATCTCTCGACCAATCGGCCCGCCGCGCGAAGTTAGCTGCCAAATCCCGCGCACAACGGCCCACAACCCTGATTTTCCATGTTACTCCCGTAATTTGTCTTCGGTCATCAAGTCTTTCCATTGGCCGCCAATGTATCTATGCTGGATCTAAGAATTCACACTGTACAGGGAAAACTAATGAAAGCAGCAGTAGCGAGAAAACCAATCATCAAAATCGCCGTGGTGGAGAGCGACCCCCTGCGCTTCGTGGGGTTCCGCGCATTGTTCGACTCCGAACCTGAGTTCGAACTCGTCTCCGCGGCACTGCCCGAGATCAGCACGCTGCAGAATATCGATCTCATCCTGTTGGGCAACCGTTCCGGCCAGAACCTGTTCGACGTGATGGCCAGCCTGAAGGCGACGCGCCCTGACCTCCGCATCATCGTGACCGGGTCAGGAATCGACGAAGAGACGATTCTAAAAGCGATTGCCTCCGGCGCAAAAGGCTATGTGGACGAAGCGGCTTCGCCCGCCGAGTTTGCGCAGGCGATCCGCATTGTGAATCAGGGATCGGTATGGGCGCCGCGCCGTGTGCTCTCCATGTTCATCGAGCGCGTGTCCTCGACACCGGGACGAATTTTCCCCGCCGGCCGCGTGACTTTCACCGACCGCGAAAAAGAAGTGCTGGAGATGCTGGTGGCCGGGCGTTCCAACAAAGAGATCGGCGCGCAACTGGGAATCGAAGAGCGCACCGTAAAAGCGCACGTGGCCAAACTCATGCGCAAAGTCGGCGTGCAGAACCGGATTGCCTTGTCGGTGCACGCGATCACGCATTCGCTGGTGACGACCAAGTAAATCAAGGCACTAGCAACTAGCCACTGGTCTAATCCGGAGCCGGAGCTTTATCGCCGTTTCCCTAGGCGTAACTTCTGGGCAGTGACCTCGGTAATCTTGCTTGATTTTCGAGGCGGACGCATACTCGCCTCACCTACCACAGAACCTGGGAGACGGGGTTGAGAGTGGCGATTAGGGTCACTACTTTCAGCCCCGATTTTTTTGTCTTCTTCCCGCCTGCTGCTCCGCGCTCTCCGCAATCCTGCCTTGAATCTTAATCCCATCGCATTCGAAACAATCTAGCTTCATTTACAATCCAGACAGGCGTGCTCCCGGAAAATCTGTTCCATCTTGAGGAATATCGCGAGGAACCATGAAAAAGTTCTTATTGCTGACCCTAATCCTGTCGTTCTGCGCCGCTTCCTTTGCCGCCGATGAGCCCCAGGAATCGAAGGCTTCGGATCGCGTCCAGGCGGCCGCCGACGTTCTGAATGAAATTCAAGGCGCCCCCGATTCGGGCATTCCCCAGGAAGTTCTGGGCTCGGCCGAGTGCGTAGCAGTGGTGCCGTCGATGCTGAAGGGCGGCTTCATCGTGGCTGCGAAGTATGGCCGCGGACTGACCAGTTGCCGCACTCCCAAGGGCTGGAGCGCTCCGGCATTTTTCATCATCGCGGGCGGCAGCATCGGTTTTCAGATCGGCGGCCAGGCAGTCGATCTCGTCATGCTCATCATGAACGACAACGGGATGAAGAACCTGCTCTCGAGCAAGTTTGAGCTCGGTGCCGACGCCTCGGTAGCCGCGGGGCCGGTGGGCCGGCATGCGGAAGGCAACACGGATTGGAAGATGCGGGCGCAAGTGCTCACCTACTCGCGCGCTCGCGGCGTATTTGCCGGCATCAGCCTGAACGGGGCCGTGGTCAAACAGGACAAAGACAGTACGCGCGAGTTCTATCAGCGCATGGTCACCTTCAACGCTCTGCTCAAAGGCGAGGTCGATCCGCCTCCCGCAGCGAATCCGTTCCTGTCCACGCTGGCGAAGTGGGCGCAGGAAGCGGCGAAATAGTAGAAGTACGAATTTGCGTTTGGTGAGGAGTTAGCGGCGTTTGGGAGCGCATTTTTCATGATTCCGTCCATATTGCTCCGCCGCTGGCCGGTGCGGTTCTGGGATCAATCGGCAACGATTTTGTGATTGCCGAGTGGCAGGATGCCGGCGGTCCGCCGGGGCCGCCTCGTTGGATTGCTCCCCTTCATCTTCATCGCAACGACGATGAGGCCTGGTACGTGCTCGAAGGCGTTTTGTGCGTGCGAGTGGGGACCGATGTGGTCGAAGCTCGTGCTGGATCCTCGGTGTTCGTTCCTCGCGGCACGGTGCACACGTACTGAAATCCCGGCCCAGGGCGAGTCCGGTATCTGTTGGTGATGACCTCGAATATCTACTCGTTGATCCAGGATATCCATGCCATGACCGATCGCTCACCGGCCGCGCTGCAAGCGGTATTCGAGAGGCACGACTCCGAACGCCTCGATGAGTAGCAAAATTGCCAGCCTGCAGATTTTGAAATCTACCAGGTTTGAACTTGGGCGGCGGCGCAGTTTGGATTCTGACCTGCATGGTTCCCCGTCGGCGTCAACCCCAGCGGAGCCGTTCTTCAGCGGAGGGAGGGATCTTAAGGATCAACTGCGTCAGCACCTGAAATCGATCAAGGTTTGACATCAATTTTTGCCGGTGATACCGTCACGCTTCCCCGATGCGGCAGCGACTTGAGTACGCGGCAGCTTGGCCGTTCATCAAAATCCTCGGAATTCTCCCGCGGCCGCTGGCGCGGGCTTTGGCCATCGGCCTTGCCCAGCTGGTGTATTTTCTCCACTCCCGCCTGCGGAAGGTCGGCATGCGCAATCTCGCTATGGCCTTCCCCGAGAAAAGTGAAGCGGAGCGCGCTGGCATCCTGCGCGGAGAGTTCACTTCCCTCGGACGCCAACTCGCCGAAGTTTGTCAACTTCCTCGTTACACACGAGAGAACGTCGAGAATGTTGTGGTCTACGACGGTTTCGAAAATTACGAGCGAGCCAAGGCGCGTGGCAAAGGTGTACTGTTCCTCACCGCCCACTTTGGCGCGTGGGAGCTTTCCGCCTTCTCCCACTCCCTGCATGGCCACTGGATGCACATCGTGGTCCGGCCCATGGACAACGTCTACCTCGACCGACTGATTCGTTCCTATCGCACCATGCACGGAAACAAGACCGTGGCGAAGGATGAGTTCGTGCGCGGCTTGATTTCGGCTATGAAAGCGGGCGAGGTGGTGGGAATTCTGATGGATACAAATGTGACTCCGCCGCAGGGAGTTTTCGTCGATTTCTTCGGCATCCCAGCCTGCACTGCCAGCGGACTGGCACGCATCGCACTGCGCATGGATTCCGCGGTGATTCCGGGATTCACCATTTGGGACAAAGCTCTGGGAAAATACCGCCTCCGCTTCGATCCCGTAGTAGACCTGATCCGCACCGGCAACCTCGAAGCCGACATCCAAGCCAACACCCAAAAGTTCACAAAAATAATCGAAGCCTACGTCCGCCAGTATCCCGAGCAATGGCTCTGGGTGCATCGGAGATGGAAGGCGCGTCCGCCGGGAGAACCGCCGCTCTACTGAAAACATCGAAATACTCAGCTGCCCGATTTTCCACAGTCCACTGTCAGCATTTTCACGAACAATTTAAGTCTCCGTAACACTGCGGTCACATGACCTTTCATATGATCGATGGCCGAGGTCACTCATGAAAAAAAACATCGCTTTGCTTTCCCTCGCAATCGTCTGCTCACTGGGCACAGCCATCGCCCAGAACAATCGCATTCAACGCGTTCTGCTGGTCAGCGTCGACGGTATGCACGCTGTTGACTTCGCGAACTGCGCCAACGGCATCAGCGGCGTCAATAATGGCGCGCCTTTCTGCCCGGCGATCGCCGCTCTCGGCCAGACCGGGATCAACTACGTCGCCGCCAGCACTTCAAAGCCATCGGATTCCTTCCCCGGCCTGACTGCGATCGTCACCGGCGGGAGCCCGGCCCTGACCGGCGTTTACTACGACGTTGCCTATTCCCGGAATTACGACGCCCCGGCGAAAACCACCGGTAATGGCGTTCAGGCCGGCCCCTGCAAGCCCTTCGGCACACCAACCGGCACCACCACCGAGTATGAAGAAGGCATCGACCACGACCAGACCAAAGTGAACGGTGGCGCCCCCGGCGCATCTCTGACCGACGGCGGCATCGACTCCATCGACACAAGGCGGCTGGTCCGCGACCCTGCCAACGGCTGCAATCCCGTAATGCCGTGGGAATTCGTCCGCACCAACAGCATCTTCAGCGTCATCCACTCGGCCGGCGGATACACCGCTTGGTCCGATAAGCACCCGGCCTACGCCTCGGTCGCTTCCGGCCTTGGCATCGCTGCTCTAGACGACTTCTACGCGCCTGAAATCAACTCCGTCGTGATCGGCCTTCCCGGCGTCACCACTCCCACCGGCATTTCCTGCGCCGCGGTCCGCGATCCCGGCTCGGACCTCACCGCCTGGACCAACAGCTTCCAGAACATTCAGTGCTACGACACGTTGAAAGTCGACGCGGTCTTGAACTGGATCGATGGCAAGAGCCACCTCGGCACTAAGACGACCAAGGTCCCCACCATCTTCGGTATGAACTTCCAGGCCCTGAGCGTTGGCCAGAAGCTCATCGAGGCGAGCAACAGCACAACCGGCGGATATCTGGACGCCACGGGAACGCCCAGCGCGGCGCTGCTCGACGAATTCAAGTTCGTCGATGCCTCGATTGGCGCTTGGGTCAGCGAACTGAAGGCGCAGAATCTTCTTGATTCGACCCTGATCATCATCACTGCCAAGCACGGCCAATCGCCCATCGATCCGGCCCGCTACGTCGGTCAAACCATCAACGGCACTTCTCCGGCCACCGTGCTCGCCCAGGCGGGCTTTATTCCGGCCTCGGAATCTCCCCTCGGCAACGGCATTGGACCGACGGAAGATGACGTTTCGGTGCTCTGGCTGAACAGCCCCTCTGACACGCCGGCCGCCGTCCAACTCCTCGAAGAGAATGCCGGACCCCTTGGCGTTGCTCTCGGGCAGTTCTACTACGGCTCTTCGCTCGCCATTAACTACAACAACCCAATCGGTGACCCGCGTGCGCCAGACATCATTGTGACCCCGAACGTCGGCGTCACTTACTCCGGCAGCCACGCCAAACAGGCGGAGCACGGCGGGTTCGCGCATGACGATACCAACGTCGTCCTGTTGCTTTCCCATCCGAGCTTCAAGCGAGCCACGGTCCGGGAAGCGGTGGGCACGGCCCAGGTGGCACCGACCGTCCTGAAGGCCTTGCGCATCAATCCTTCCGCCCTGAATGCCGTTCATGTCGAGGGAACGAGTGTGCTGCCAGCCGTTCAGTTCTAACAGTCCGCAACGCTGGCCACTTCACAGCGGACGTCCCGTCGGGAGCGTCCGCTGTTTTATTGGTATTAAGCGCTAAGGCGGGGCCATGATTGGCACAGGTCGTCTTCCGGTAGAATCGAATCATTCCTATGAATACTCTTGAACAAATCGCAAACCTTGAAAAGCAGTACTTGCTGCAAACTTACAACCGTTATCCCATCGCCTTCAGCCGCGGCAAGGGCGTGTTTCTGTATGACCTGGAGGGCAAGCGCTACCTGGATTTCGTCTCCGGGCTGGGGGTGAATGCGCTGGGGCATGCGCATCCGAGGATCGTGAAGACGATTCGTGAGCAGGCGGCCAAGCTGGTGCACATTTCGAATCTCTACTATCACGAATATCAGGGGCCACTGGCGGAGAAGCTGTGCAAGCTCTCCGGGCTCAACCGCGCGTTTTTCTCTAACAGCGGGACCGAGGCCATCGAAGGCTCGATCAAGCTGGCGCGGCTGGCGGGACATCGCGCCGGCGGAGCCGCAAAGTGCCGGCTAGTGGCGCTCGATGGGTCCTATCACGGGCGCACGTTTGGAGCGCTGTCGCTGACCGGGCAGGACAAGCATCGCAAGGGATTCGAGCCGCTGCTGGAAGAAGTCACGTTTGTAAAGCAGAACGATCTGGAAAGTCTGCGAGCCGCGATCAATGACGAAACCTGCGCCATTGTGCTGGAGCCGGTGTTCGGCGAAGGCGGAATTTATGAATGCTCGGTGGAGTTCCTGCAGGAATGCCGCGCGTTGGCCGACCGTCACCGCGCCGCGCTGATCTTTGACGAGATCCAATGCGGCCTTGGCCGCACGGGCACAATTTTCGCCTTCCAGAGTTTCGGCGTGACGCCGGATATTGTCGCCATCGCCAAGCCGATCGCGGCCGGGCTGCCCCTGGGAGCGTTCCTGGCCAAGGAAGAGTTTGCCTCGGCGATTTCTCCCGGGCAGCATGGCACAACTTTCGGCGGAGGTCCATTGGCCTGCCGCGTCGCGCTGGAATTTCTGGCGATCGTGGAGGAAGAGAAGCTGCTGGAGAACGTAAACAAAGTGGGCGCCTATCTGCGGCAGGAATTGAAAGCCTTGGCGGACAAGAGTGCGGCGGCCAGTGCGGTTCGCGGGCGAGGCTTCATTCAGGGGATTCAGCTGGAGATTCCTGCGCGTCCCATCGTGGATGCCGGGCTTGCTGAAGGCGTGCTCTTCAATAGCACGCAGGATACGGTGGTGCGCTTCCTGCCGCCGTTCCTGCTGGAAGAAAAGCATGTGGACAAGGGAATTCGCGTGCTGAAGAAATTGCTGGGGAGGAAGAGGAAGAAGGCGGCGTAGGGCGCGGCCTGGCGCCCGAGCTTGGACATCGAGAACAAGACAATATGGAAGAACGTTTTCAGTGTTGTTTTTGCGGCCAGCGTATTGAAGCGACCCCCCCGGATGTTGCGTCGATTCTCTACACCACATGTTACGGTAGCCATCGGGATCTGCAGTTTGATCAGACGTGGTGGTGCCACACAGAATGTCTGAAAAGCAGGCTGCATCCGTCCGTCAAGATGTATGCTGTCGACTTGCTTCGTGATGCGTTAGCCAAGTCAAAATCCCCATCCTAGCCGCAAGAACGCGGCTAAGGATGGGGCACCCGCGCGCGCGACGTCGGAGAGTGCCGGAAGCCGAAAAAGCGGGGAGCCGAAGCTCCCCAGAGTGAAGCGACAGAGGCGATGTTTCAATTAGATAGAATCAGGAAGCGGTGAAAGAGTTGTCCTCGGGGCGGGGAGATTTTGCGGTGGCGGAAGGCGTCCAGGAAATTTCTGCTCGGGTGGCTGCGGTTCCCGGCAAGGGCATAGACGAGTGCCGGATAGAGATGGAAGGCTGCCGCATGCGCTATCTGCGTGCGGGGTCCGGGCCGCCGCTGATTCTGCTGCATGGGCTGTTGGGATATTCCTTCTCCTGGCGTTTCGCCATGCCCGCGCTGGCGCCTTATGCCACCGTCTACGCGCCGGACTTGTTAGGAGCGGGCTTTTCCGACCGCGCATTCAGCCTCGACCACAGCGTCCGCGCGACTGCGAAGCGTGTAGTCCTGTTCGCGGAACGCCTGGAGCTTTCTTCTTTCGACCTCCTCGGCACCTCGCACGGCGGCGCCGTCGCCATGATGGTGGCCGAAGAATGCCTGGCCCCAGATTCTGACGTGAAGTTGAACCGCCTCGTCCTGGTTGCGCCGGTGAATCCTTTTTCCTCCCACGGAAAGTGGCTGGCGCCGTTCTTCGGAACTCCGCTGGGCGCGTCTCTGTTCCGCCTCACCATTCCCCGCATGCCGTTTCTATTCCCTTACTGGCACCGGCGCATGTACGGCAATGAGCGTAACATCCCCCCGGGAACGTTCGAAGGCTACATGGCTCCGCTCGCCATCCCCGGACTGTTTGAACACGCGCTGAACATTGTCCGCACCTGGAAGCGCGACCTGGTGGAGTTGGAAACCGTTCTGCCAAAGCTGGCGGGCGTGCCCACGCTCATCATATGGGGCCAGGATGATCCCGCGGTGTATGTTTCCTCGGTGCGTCCGTTGGCGAAATTTTTCCCGAACTCAGAGACGCTCATTTTCCCGGGGGTTGGACACCTGCCCTACGAGGAATGCCCCGAGGAATTCAACCGGGCCTTGATCGAATTTCTGACCTGCAAGCGAGTTCCGGCGTAAGCTGATTCGGCCTAATCTGGTTCCGCTTGGCTCGCCCCTTATGGCCCAGCACATCTTCGAACTCCTGCGCGGCGCGCTCGTTCACTACGGATACTGGGCCATCGCAGTGGCATTGCTGCTTGAGAACACTGGAGTACCGGTCCCCGGCGAAACGGTGCTCTTGCTGGCGAGTTTTCTGGCCTACTCCGAGCACGACCTGCGACTTCCATGGATCATCGTTGTGGGCACCATCGCGGCCGCGCTGGGCGACAACCTCGGGTACGAGATCGGGCACCGCGGTGGACGCCCCATGCTCGAGCGCTACCGGGCATTCTGGCGCATCAGCCCGGCCACGCTGGCAAAGGGCGACCACCTTTTCGAACGCTACGGCGCCGTCGCCGTCTTCTTCGCGCGCTTTGTGTTTGGCTTGCGCATCGTGGCCGGCCCCCTGGCGGGCGTCTTGCGCATGCCCTGGAAAAAATTCGTACTGTTTAATTTTCTGGGGGCTTTTCTGTGGGTCACTGCGATTGCCTGTGTCGGCTACTCGTTCGGGAGGCACTGGGAACGGCTGGTGCAGGACTTGAAACGTTTCGACATCACGGTGGCGGTCATGGTACTTCTGACGGCCCTTTACTTGTGGCGCCGCAGCCGCAAGGAAGCCTAGCCCGCATCTGCAAAGTCAACTTACGCACAGCTCAGTTGCTGGCCGCCGGGACTATACTGTCCGGAAGTCGCGGTCGGCTTCCCCCGAGCAGGGTTCGTTGCCATTCCAAGACTAGAAGAAGACTAGAACGGCTGCGTCCGAGCCGGAAATTCGGACGAGGAGGAACGTATGAGAAAAGTCGCGATTCTGACTCTGCTAATCATGGTGGCCCTGGTTCTCGCCCTTACCGTGCCCGTGGGAGCGGCTGGTCCAAAGGCCCCCGCAGCCCCCGTAGCCGCGGCTCCAGTCACTCCGGTAGCCACACCGGTGCCCCCGCCCCATCCGCACATCGATGAAGCTCTGGAAGCAATGCGCGCCGCGAAACACCACCTGGAAACGGCAGACCGTGATTTCCATGGCCATCGCGTGAAGTCTATCGAACACCTGAACGCTGCGATCCACGAAGCTGAGATTTGCCTGCAGGAGTAGAACTCTTATCGGAGAAGATTACTGGAAAATAGAGGGCAGCGTCACCCAAACGCTGCCTCGCTTTTTAGCCACGGATTTTTCACGGATAAACCTTTTTGAGGAAATTGCCTGAGAATCCATAGCGTGTGCGGCGTCGCACTCCAGATTCTTCTGAGCCTGTGGGTTTATCCGTGAAGATCCGTCGCAAAAGCTCTATCTTCCACCGAAGGAGAATCCGAGCGAGGCTCCGGCGCGGACCACATTGCCGGAATTGAACTGGGTGTTGTTCTGAATGTGGTAGTAGTGAACCTCCGGCCGGATGAAGACGCGGGGCCAGGCATGCCAGAAGTAATAGCGGATGCCGCCGCCCATGTGCTCCATGAAGTGAGTGCTGGTGAGGTAGTTAGCGCAGCTCACATAGGCGCAACCTGAAATGTTGCTCTGATTGAACTGAATGGTCTGGGCGCCAACTCCCACCATAAAGTCAGCGCCAACCTTTTTCCCCAGATGAGGCTGAAACAAGGCATTGGCATCGATCAGGATGGGACGGTAACCCTCGCCGTAGCCAGGATATGCTCCCTGCTTGTATTTCCAGGTGCCCTCCACGTTGAAACCGTAGCGACGGTAAAGAATCATGTCGAAACTGGCACTGGGATAAGGCCCGCCCCGCTCCGAAACCACAGGTTGATTCTGCGAGGCGGTAAACGGAGAAGCAGACAGGAGCGTGCCGCCACCCACCATCACGTCAGCCGTTTGCGCCGATACAAAGCTGGCAGACATCACCCATGCACACACCACCGCAAGCAGAGCGAACTTTCTCAATAAATCCCCCTGTGAATCTGGTTAGTGAATCTCGGTTCGTGAAGCTTGGTCAGGCTGCAATGCTCCAGATTGGCGACCGGCGAGTCCGCCGCAAACTCACGAACCGCGACCCGGACTTAAGAGAGCCCTTCTGAATCGCAGAATGCGCTCTCTCGGGATGCCACGCCTTCACTACCACCGCGGAGTTAGAGGCCTAGTCTGGACCGATGGTATACCCGATCGAGGCCCCCACGCGAATGATGTTGTTGGAACTGAAGTCGTTGGTGTTATTCAGGATGTTGTAGTAGTGAACCTCCGGGCGCACAAAGATGTGCCCGCGCACGTAATAGCGCAGGCCGGCGCCGAGGTCCACCAGAAAGTGGTGGTTGCTGGTGAAGTTGTTGCAGGTGAACTGGTTGGTGCAATAAGGCAAATAGAAGCGGGTGCTCTGCCAGCCGACGCCACCCATCAGATCAAGTCCAGCCTTCCTGCTTATTTTGGGTTGGTACATCGCGTTGAAGTCCAGGATGATGGGGCGAAAGGGTTGTCCGGTGGCGGGGTCAACCGCCTGGCTTGCCCTCCAGGTTGTCTCGAAGTTGAAGCCGATGCGCCGATGGAAGATGACGTCGGCACTGATGCTGGGATACAAGCCTCCCTTTTCCGGACAGGTGAAGGTGGTTGTGTTGCACGATCCAGACGACATAATCGTACCCAAGCCGAACATGGCGTCAGCTTGTTGTGCCTGGGCCAGGCTGGCGACGAAAAACATTCCACAAATCACCGCGAGCAGCGTTAACTTTCTCAAGAGAAACCTCCAATCAAGTCGTTGTAGGCGTTTGGATGCGCCTGCTAAGTCGTTAGGATGCAATGGTCAGGAACCTTAACTCCATCATAGTTTGCGGTGCGGGCTGGATTCAATGGGCGGATGATGAGGTGTCAACAGTGTCAGCCCTCCTTCACCCCCGCTTGCCGTCAAAGCCAGCCTTACCTTAACCCTGAGGTGCGAAATTTGTTTCGCGGCTGCGCCGAGGCGGAAAAAGTTTTGTTTTCCGCAACTTCCAGACACTCGCTGGGTTTCGCATGACTGGCGAACCTGCAATCTCACAGATTATTTTCCTCGGATGCTCGAGCCTCCGCCGCGGAGAATGTGGTCCAAGGCAATCGGGCCGGCGCCGAAGAAGATCAAAGCGAACGCTAGAGTGGCTGCGGCAAGGGGGAACTCGAATCCGTGATCGCCCGTCATACCATTGTGCAAATGCACTTTCCAGATCGCGACGCACAGGTCGACGCAAATCGCGAAGGCCGCGGCGCGAGTGAAGAATCCCGCCAACACAAATATTCCGCCCAGGAACTCGGTGAACGAAGACACATAGCCGGTCCAGGCGGGCAATCCCAGGCTGGCCACGAATTCGGCGTGATGGTGCAAACCGCCGAACACTTTGTGGGCCCCATGCAAGACCATAATGGAACCCAGGGTAAGCCGCATCAGAAGGAGTGCAAGTGGCTGCAAGCGTTCGAGGTAGCGCAAGGGACCTCCGGATTGAGCGTCAACAGAGTACCGCAAAACCGTGGTGTCCAGTGAACTGGAAACCACAGAACGATTGCGTGGCCGCTCAACTTCTGGTAACGTTCTTCCGCCCCCCGAGTGAGAACTGCATGCGGCGTGAATCCACCACTGGGTCGCGAGTCAGGCCGGCGGAGTCTTTTTGTCCCGGGGTTGATAGGAGAACCAGTGTCCGAGGGCGTTCCCCCACCGCCCATCGACCATCCGACCTTTGATTGTGGTGCGCTTTTCGAGTTCCCAGGATTCCCGCGCATTTAAGTCCCAAATTCCGAAACGAGCATTGAGGGTGAGGAGGCAGCGATGAAGTTGAGTGAGAACAAAATGAGTGTCCTGCGGAAGGTGTTTGTGCTTCTGCTTGCAGTGGCGGTTCCAGCGCTGATGCTGGGCCAAAAGCACAGCGCACCCGCTCCCCATTCGGCTCCGGCTCCGCACGCCGCGCCGCATGCCGCGCCGCAGGCTCACAGCGCACCGCGTTCGACCCCGCAGTCGCATAGCACGCCGAGCCGTGGGGGCGCGACCAACACCAACCGTGGCGCGACCAACGCCAACCGCGGGACGACCAACACCAACCGCGGGGCGACGAGCAACACCCGCGCTGGCGCCACCGGCAACACCCGCGGGGGCGCGACGGGAAATACTCGCACTGGGGCGACCAACACCAACCGTGGGACTACAAACACCAACCGCGGGGCGACGAGCAACACCCGCGCTGGCGCCACCGGCAACTCACGAGCCGGAGCCGCGGGCAACACCCACGCGGGCGCGACGGGTAACAACCGTGGCGCCACCGGCAACAACCGGGCTGGCGCGGGCAATGCGCGCGCCGGGAATGCCGGCGGCAGAGCCGCCACTCGCACCCCTCCAGGCCGCAACGTTTCGTTGCGTGGCGGCGGATCGGCCAGCATCCGGCCCAACGGCCAGGTTCGCTCCATCAATCGCGGTGGAATGCACATCGAGCACGGCATGCACGGCGGTTCCAGAGTTGTCGGTACGCACAACGGAGCTAGAGTGGTCAACACGGGCAGGCACGGCGGTTACGTGCAGCGCAGCTATGTTTCGCGCGGCGGACGCACCTACGTGTCCCGCACCTACGTTTACGGTGGCCGCACTTATGTCGGCGTTTACCGCTCCTACGGCTACGGCGGCTACTGCTGCTACTACGGTTACCATCCTGGGTTCTTCTACGGCGGCGGGTTTTATGGCTGGGCGTATAACCCCTGGCCCGCGCCCGTCTACTGGGGCTGGGGCTGGGGCGGGGCGCCCTGGTATGGCTACTACGGCGCCTATTTTGCTCCATATCCGGTCTATCCATCGCCAGCGTTCTGGCTCACGGATTACTTGCTGGCCGCCAGTCTGCAGGCTGCCTATGCCGCTAACGCGGAAGCTGCAGCAGGTGGAGGTGACCAAGGAGCGGCGGCGAACGCTGGAGCTTCCGACAATCTCGATGCCAGCAATGGAGGAGGCGGAGCTGCTCCGGCGCCCAGCACAGGCCCGGTTACTCTGACACCGGAAGTCAAACAGGCCATCGCCGAGGAAGTGAAGGCGCAGTTGGCGGCTGAGAAGGCAGAAGCTGCGTCCGCGAGCGCTCCTGCGGCGTCGGGTGGCGGCGGCGATTCCGGTGGCGGGCAACAGGCTGCCAGCAACGACGTGCCACCGGCGCTGGATCCGGCGCGGCGAACCTTTGTAGTCAACGATGACATCGCGGTCGTCGACACCGACGGCCAGGAATGCGGCCTGACCTCGGGCGATGTGATCACGCGCATCACCGACACTCCAGATGACGACAAGAAAGTCAACGCGAGTGTTTCCGCCAGCAAGAAGGACGACTGCGGTGCCGGCAAGACCGTTGCGGTTTCCGTGGACGATCTCATGGAAATGCACAACCACTTCCGCGAGCAACTGGACAAAGGCATGGGTGAACTGGCCAAGAAGAACGGTACCGGAGGCCTGCCGAAGGCTCCCGATACCAGCACTACAGCCAGTGATGTTCCTCCGCCGCAGCCCGATGCCAACGCGGAGAAAACCCTGCAAGATCAGCAGAAGGACGCTGACAAAACCGAAGCCGAGGTCAAGCAGGAAGCGGCATCCGGATCTGGTGGAGGCGGCAAGTAGGCCGCCGTTCAACCGGACGGCAGGATAGTCAAATCGTCAGGGGGCGTCGGTGCTCGGCCGACGCTCCCGAGTCGTTTTCAGTTCTAAGCGATTGATCTGCGGACTGGAGCGGCGATTTTGTCGAATTGTAGCCGGAAATACAAAAATAGGAGAATTTGCACCATGCGTCAGCATTCGGCCATTCCCGTGGCAGCGGCGATAATCGTGACAATTGTTCTGGCGCCGATGGCAAGAGCCCAGGCACCGACCCTCCAGGAGCAACTCCTCGCCCAATACAAGCTGGTCAAGATGGGATCCGACACCAGCGGATACGCCGTGGTTGAGAAGGGCACGCTGCTGGAGATCAAGAAGGGCGGGATCCTGGGCGTCCCCTACGGTGATAACAACGTTCCCGCCTGCCATTACGAAAACGGCACGGTGAAGGGGCCCAGCGGCTTGGCGTTGATGGGCCGCAAATCGATCATGGGGAGATTTGGCAAGGAACAGACGACGCATCTGTTCTCCAGCGGCGACAAAGTGTATCCCATGAAGGTCGACGTGAACGTCGCCAAAGATACCGTAACTCTGGGCATTGTCGCCTGCGACACCTGCAACAAAACCGATCCGCCGACCTACAACAAAGCACAGGTCGTATTCCAATTCCCTAAGGGCTCGCTGGCGGCGGGGAATGCGGGTGGCGTCGAAGACACGATTGGACAGCTGCTTTCCATTACCGACGATTCTCAGCAGCAAGATCAGGGTGGCCAGCAAGATCAGGGTGGCCAGCAGGATCAGGGTCAGCAAGGGCAGCAGGGCGGCCAAGCTGGCGGGGGGCAAGCTGGTGGGGGACAGGCTGGTGGCCAGCAAGATCAACAGCAATCCGAACCCGCGGAAATCAAGTTGGGGATGACCATGGGCGAGGTGGAAAGCGCCCTCGGCAAGCCAGACAAAAAAGTCAACCTGGGGAGCAAGCAGATCTACTATTACAAAGACATGAAAGTGACCTTCAAGGACGGAAAGGTTTCAGACGTCCAGTAGAAAGTCAGATTTTCTAGGTCCTTACGCGCGGTCGTGCACTTTGCGATCTTGACACACCGCGATCTCCGCGGCTTTTCTCCGCGCCCTCTGCGGTCAAGGGCTTTCGCTTAGATTCGCTTCATTGCTGGATAGATGAACCCAAGCAAAAAGATACGAGCGCCCATTGTTTCCAAGATGTGTCGGGTCGCTTCATGGTGGATATCCTCTGTTACGCACCGAATTATCGTTGTTTAGTTCGGTTCTCGTCCCTGGAAAGTAAAGTGCGCCGCAGCCCGGCGCATAACCGTCGCGTCATTTCCCGACCAACACCGATTCCCCAGCAGATCCAACGACTTCGACGGCCGACATAGTACCTCCGTACCGTCTCTAGTACTTCAGTTACCTCTCTGGCAGTGACTACCGATCGCGTGGGTACTATCCACCACATATACGATTCATAAAGGACAAAACCACAACATATAGTGTAAGCCTGCAAGCCCGCGATTTTGCCGTTCCAGAAAACCCGCAAAAACCCAGCAAAACAAGGAATTTCACTCGGACCTGCGGTTTCTAGAGGCTGATATATGCTCTGGACACCGAAAGCCCACGGAGACACATTCGAGGGCAAGGCAGTCTCCCAGAGTTAGCCCGTGGTCCGGCGACTACCGGAGGGGCAAATGGCCTGTGGAAGGGCAAAGGATCTATGGCCGACTCGCGAGAAGTGATGAACATTCGCCAGGCGTCGCAATACCTGGGAGTGAGTCCGGATACGCTCTACAAGTACGTGGGCGAGCAGAGGATTCCAGCGTTCAAGCTGGGCAATCGCTGGCGCTTCAAGAAATCGAAGCTGGACCAGTGGATGGAAGAGAAGTCGAGCCAGATGGAACCGGGATTGAAGCGGAAACCGAAGGCAGCGTCGAAAGCTGCTGGAGCACAGTAGTAAAACCCGCCGGCGAAAAGCCGGCGCACAAAAGGCGGGCACATGTTTGGATTCGGATCGAAGTCCATAGTTGGCCTGGATGTAGGCTCCTCGAGCATCAAGGCGGTGGAGCTGAAGAAAAAGGGTGGGCAGATTGAAGTGGCCCACATCGGGCTGGAACCGCTGGCTTCCGACATCGTGGTCGATTCCATGATCGTGGACTCGGGCACGGTATCGAGCGCGATTTCCAAGCTGTTCGCCGATAACCAGATCAAGACCAAGGCCGTGGCAACGGCGGTCAGCGGACACTCGGTGATCGTGAAGAAGATCTCGCTACCTTCCATGAGCGACCAGGAACTGGCCGAGACCATCGAGAAGGAAGCGGCCTCGCACATTCCTTTCGATCTGGCGGACGTGAGCCTCGACTACCAGATTCTTTCCGAAGAAGCCGGCAGCCCGCAGATGGATGTCCTGCTGGTCGCGGTCAAGAAGGACAAGATTCTCAACTACACCAACGTACTCTCGATGTCAGGCCGTACCCCGGCTATCGTCGACATCGACGCGCTGGCCCTGCAGAACTGCTACGAGTACAACTACCAGCCGGCGCCGGGACAGGTTGTGGCGCTGCTGAACCTGGGCGCGAGCGTGATGAACATCAACATCGTGAAAGGAACGACTCCGCTGTTCCCGCGCGACGTCAGCGTGGGCGGACATCAGTACACGGACTCGCTGCAGAAGGAACTGGATCTGAGTTTCGACGATGCTGAATCGCTCAAGCTGGGGCGCAAAGTTGGAACGGTCAGCGAAGACGCCAAGACTCCGATCCTGCAGCAAGTGACCGAAATCATCGTGCTGGAAATTCAGAAGACGTTCGACTTCTTCCGTGCCAGCGCGGCGGGCGAGCATATCGAGAAAATCTACCTGGCGGGCGGTTCGTCAAAAGTTCCGGGCCTGGTGGAAGCGTTGCGGCAAGAGTTCTCCATGCCGGTTGAGTTGTTCAATCCTTTCCAGCGGGTCACACCGCCGGCGGATGGATTGGGCGCCGAGCTGGTGGAGCAGAATCCGGGCCAGTTAGCAGTCGCGGTAGGTTTGGCCCTGAGGAGCTTTGAATCTCTATGATCAAAATTAATCTGCTCGAATCAGCCAGAGGCAAGGGCAAGCGCGGCGGCAGTAGTCCGGCCATGCCCACCATGGAAATGGGTGACATGGGGTCGCCCAAACTGAAGGTTCTGGTCGTGCTGATCCTGGCGGGCCTGATCAATCTGGGCTACTGGTACCGGCTCAATCAGCAGGAAAAGGCCATCGCCAATCAGATGAAAACCGCGGAACGCAAGAACCGCGAATTGGCGGACGTGAAGGCGCGCTACATGGAGCGCCAGACCCAGGCCAATGCCTACAAGCGCCGCGTCGACGTAATTGACGGCCTGCGCGCGGCCCAGGGTGGTCCGGTCAACCTGCTGGCCATGCTGGGCGAAACCGTCAACAACACGGAAGCGGTATGGCTCAGCAAAATGGATGATCAGGGCGCGAGTGTGAATCTCGAAGGCACCGCATTGAGCACCGATGCGGTCGCCAACCTGATCGCCAATCTGCAGAAGACGGGTTTCTTCAAAAACGTCGAAATCAAGGAAACCTTCCAGGACGATGCAATCAAGGACATGCAGGCGTTCCAGTTCACGCTAACCTGCGAGAAGGGAAAGTCGTAACAAGGCGGACCTATGGCAAATTTCAGCGAATTGTCGGGGTTGAAGCAGTGGGGAGCGGTGATCGCCGGCGGTGCGATCGTGACGGCGGCGCTTTTCTTCACGGTGTTCAAGAGCCAGAGCGAGAAGAACACGGCCGCGCAGCATGCCCTGGACCAGAAGATCGCGGAGAATAACGAACTCGAGTCGTACCGGCCGAAGCTGAAACAGATTGAACAGCAGCTCACCGAACTCAAACAGCAGCTGGACATCGAGCGCCGCATCGTCCCCGACGAGAAGCAGATCGATGGCTTCATCACCATGCTGGGTGGGGAAGCGCAAAAAGCAGGAGTCGAGCTGCGGCGCTATACCGCCAAGCCGACGGCCTCCAAAGAGTATTACACCGAAGTGCCGTTCGACATCGAGCTCGATGGACCGTATTACTCGATGCTGAACTTCTTTGACCGAGTCGGCAAGTTGGAGCGCATCGTCAACGTGAGCGGCCTGCTGGTGGCCAGCACCAAGAACCCATCGGCGGCAAAAGCCAAGCATACGTATCAATACGCTCCCAACGAGAGCGTAGTAGCGACTTGCACGGCGACGACGTTCTTCAGTCACGATGTGCAACCTGCAGCTGCAGGCGCGGGCGCTAAGCCGGGAACGACGCCGGCGGCGGTGAGCAGGTAGGGATCCCTATGAAGATGGCGATGAAGCTGACGACACGCATTCTGGCAACGGCACTGTTGGCGGGCGCGGCTTGGGCACAGAGCCCGAACCCGGCCGGCAGCGGCGCCACCACGGCTCCGGCGGCGAAGCCGCTGCCTGGCGCTCCGGCTCCGGCCGTGAAGCCGGCAATCATTCCGGTCTCCAAACCGGTCTCGACTCCGGTGGCCAAGCCGGCCGCGAAACCTGCTCCGGCCGCGGAATCAGATTCGGCTTCCGGCGATACCAGTGAACTCAAGAGCGTGAAGGTATCGCAGAGCGGTGACGACATCCAGATCGAAATCAACGCCAACGGCTCGGTTACGCCGAGAGTCAGCAAGCTGGATTCGCCGGCCCGTGTACTGGTGGAGTTGCCGGAGACGGCAATGGCCACTGCGACCAATCATATTTCCGTGGGCAAAGCCGGAGTCAAAGGCGTGCGCATCGGCATGAATGGCAAGACCCCTCCAACCACCAGCGTGGTCGTGGATCTGGAAAAGGCCATTGCTTACGAGATGACGCCGGGACCTTCGGGCAAGATGGTGCTCACCTTGCACGCCGAGCCGGTGGCGAAGAACACTCCCGCCGCCGCTCCGGTGAAAGCAGCAGCGCCTGCGGCTGCGGCTAAGGTGCAGACCGTGGCGGCCAAGCCGCAAGCGGCAGCCCCTGTCGCGCTTGCGACCAAGACCGCTCCCGCTCCGCAAGCGGCAGTCATGAAGACGACCGCGCCGGCTGCAAAAACAGTCGCAGTGGTCACGCCCGCGGCAGCGCCTGCAAAGGCGGCCCCAGTCGTGACGCCGGTTGCCGCGGGCGCGAAAGATGCCAAGGCATCTGCTCCTGTAGCCCAGACCAAGCCTGTGGTCGAAGCCCTGAAGGGTTCCGAGCCGCCCAAGGCGGAAGACAAGAAATGGGCGATGACGGGCAAGCGCGATCCGTTCTTCAGCCCGGTGGTTCAGAGTGGCGGTTCAGGTTGCTCAACCGGCAAGAAGTGTTTGGAAATCGGGCAGATCAACCTGCGCGGCGTGGTGAAGTCGGAGAACGGTTTCATCGCCGTGGTCACCAACACCCTGAACAAGGCCTATTTCCTCCGGGAAAACGATCCCGTCTTCAACGGCTATGTGGTGAAGATCACCGGAGACTCGGTGGTGTTCCAGGAGACGGTGCAGGACAAGCTGGGCAAGACGTTCACGCGGGAAGTAGTGAAGAAGATTTTTACGCCAGCGGTTTAACAGGCTAGAAGCGGCAACTCCGGAAACGGGGCGCCGGGAAATCAAGTTCGAGGAAGGACACGCGGGCCCGGCCCGCGGGTTTTGGGGAGAGGCGAAATGCGAAAGCAACTGCTGACAATGTTCGTACCGTTGCTGGTTTTCACGGTTGCGGTGGTGACTGCAGCCGCCCAGACGCCGGCATCACAGCCGGCGGGCCAGCGGAGCGAGCTCGATCGAGTCAACGTAGTCCGGGGCACGGATGACATCCGGGTCGAGATGAGCTCTCGCGGTGCGGTGACGCCCAAGCTGAGCGCTCTGGACTCGCCTGCGCGCGTGGTGGTGGATCTGCCGGAGACCGTCATGGCGACCGGGCGGAGCCACATCAGCGTGGGTAGCGCGGGAGTCAAAGGCGTCCGTATCGCGATGGACGGCCAGAATCCTCCAACCACCCGCATTGTCGTCGACCTGGAGAAGGCTTGCGCCTATGAGCTGACCCCTGGTCCCGCCGGCAAGCTCGTGCTGACCTTGCACGTTGCGCCGCAAACCATGGCGCAGACCGTGGCCAAGACTTCGCCGGCCGGGCTGAACCAGCCGGCTTCTCCGTTCGCTCCGCGACCGATCGAGACCAAGACCGCGGCGGGTCCGAAGGCTGCTCTCTCGCCTGCTCCAGAAGTCACGCCTGCGGGGGCGCCCAAGGATTACGTGTTCATCGAGCCCACCTACACGCCCAAAAACGATCTTGCCAAAAACGACCAGCCGGCTGAGCCGGCCGTGCGTTCCCAGGAAGCGGCCGCGCGTTTTGCCGACAAGACTGCGGCGGAACTGCTGCCCGTAAGCTTCCATTCGGCGCAGCAAAGCTCGACTCCGACTATCACTCCGGCCGTGAATCTGGCGGCTGAGCAAAAAGCGCAGGCTGGGCAAGCAACGGCCGCGGTAGGGCCGAAGTATACCGGCGAACCGATTTCGGTGAACCTGAAAGACGTCGACCTGAAAGATTTCTTCCGCCTGATCCACGAGATCAGCGGCCTGAACGTGGTGCTCGATCCTAACGTCAAGGGCACGCTCACCGTGGTCCTCGATGACGTGCCGTGGGATCAGGCTCTCGACATCGTACTCAAGAACAACGACCTGGCGCGGGAACTGGAAGGCAACGTTCTGCGCATCGCGACGGTGGAAACGCTGAGAAAAGAGGCGGAAGCCCGCCGCGCTCAGATCGATGCCGAAGCGCTGGCCGTCGACAAAGTCTCGGTGACGCGGTTCCTGAGCTACGCCAAAGCCAAGGACGTGATCATTACGGTAAAAAAATTCCTCTCGGTGCGCGGAGATGTGGTCGCCGACGACCGCACCAACGCCATCGTCATCAACGATATTCCAAAGGTCATGCCGACCATCGACCGCCTGCTGACGCAGCTTGACCGCAAGACGCAGGAAGTGGAAATCGAAGCCCGGGTCGTGGCGGCAACTCGCAGCTTTGCCCGCGACATCGGCACTCAGCTGGGTTTTGGCTGGGGTAATGGGACCAGCGCGGTCGGTGGAAACGCCACTGCCGGCACCTCCCCGACCACGGTGAACGGCTTGACGCCGGGCTACATCACGACCGGTTCCAGCACGGGCGGCACCGGTAGCGGTGCGACCATCCCCTTGTTCTCGAACCTGGGATCGACCTCTCCGAGCAGCGGTCTGACCTTCGTCAACGCCAGCAACAACGTGCGTATCGACGCCATCCTGTCGATGGCTGAGTCGCGCGGCTTGTTGAAGGTTCTCTCGCGGCCCCGCATCGTCACCCAGAACAACATTCAGGCCTTCGTGAAACAGGGCGTGCGCGTGCCGATCGTCACCCAGGCCCAGTTGGGCGGTCCGCCAACCGTCACCTACGTAGACGCTTTCCTGCGCCTGACCGTGACTCCGCAGATCACTTCGGAGAGCACAATCTTCCTGAACGTCGACGTGGAAAACACCACGCCCAACTTCGGCACCGAAGTGCAGGGCAACCCGGAACTAATCACCCAGCAGGCTACCACGCAAGTCCTGGTCACGGATGGCGGCACCGTCGTAATCGGCGGCGTCATCCAGACTCAGAACTCGATCACCGTCGACCAGGTGCCGTTGCTCGGCAATATCCCGTACCTGGGCAATCTGTTCAAGCACACCGTGGTCAATACGTCCAATCAGGAATTGATTTTCTTCATCACGCCGCGAATCATTCAGACGTAGTAGCGTCAGTCTTAGCAGCGCGGTTGAAGATTTAAACCGCTGGCTCCCGCGAAGAACCTGTCCCGGAGCCGGCGGTTTTGTTTTTTGCAGAACTTCTCAGACCCGGGGACCTACCGACGGACGAGGGTGCCCCATTTCCCGCGTCCTTTGCGAGAAGTGGGAATCTCAGCTGCCAGAAGTGGGATTTTGACTCTGATCATGTGGAGCAGACCCGCCCAGAGCGAAGCCGAAGGCTGTCTCCGTAGTGAAAACGGGGGCTGGCCCACCCTTCTTCCCGAGGTTCCTTAAAACCACGAAGACCGGGGCAGCCTCAGTTAGTATGATGTCGGCAAGAAGAGGAAAGAGTGGGCCATCCTTCCTTCCGTGGTGAAAACGCCCGTCTCCCCTGCTAGACTCAGCCCACATGAACTATCAGCAGCGTCAGCACAATCTGCGGGAGCGTCTGGCCACCACCCAGTTCGACGCGCTCCTGGTCAGCCATCTTCCCAACATTCGATATCTTTGCGGGTTTACGGGAAGCTCCGGTTTCCTGCTGGTCGGAGAAGCGGGAAGTGTCTTCTTCACTGACGTTCGCTATGACACGCAGGCCCGTGCTGAAGTGAATGCCGCGAAGGTGGTCGTGGCTCGCGAGGCGGTGCTGAAGGCAGTCGCCGAGCGAATCTCCGCCGTCCGAGGCAGAAAGTCGATCGCGATCGAAGCGGACCACGTCACGGTCAGCGAGCGGAATCGTCTGAACGCCTTGATCCCCTCGCGGTTGCGATTGAAAAACGCGTCGGCTCTGGTCGAGCGCCTCCGCATGATCAAAGACGAAGAGGAACTAATGCTCATCAGGGCCGCGGTGAACCTGGGCGCGAAGCTATTCGACCGGGCTCTCGAAGTGATCCGTCCGGGCGTCAAGGAATCCGAAGTTGCCGCCGAGATGGAATACGCGGCGCGGATGGCCGGAGCCGAAACCATGTCGTTTCCCACGATCATTGCCTCCGGGGCGCGTTCGGCGCTGCCCCATGGCCGGGCCTCGAACCAGCCCATCAAGCCCGGCGGGTTCGTGGTCTGTGATTTCGGTGTTATACTCGGTGGTTATTGTTCGGACCAGACTCGCACTGTATGGGTGGGCGCCGATCCGCGAAGTGCAGATCGCAAAAGTGCTCCGGAAGATGCCCGCGCCGCCTACGAAGGGGTGCTCGAGGCCCAGCAGGCGGCAGTCGCGGCCGTGCGACCCGGGGTAAGGGTCGGCGAGGTGGATGCCGCCGCCCGCAAGGTGTTGCGCAAGCGTGGGTTAGGACGGTATTTCACCCACTCCACCGGCCACGGAGTGGGGCTGGAAATCCACGAAGCCCCGCGCGTAGCCACCGGCCAGAAAGACGTGCTGCGGCCTGGCATGGTCATAACAATTGAACCGGGCGTATACTTCCCCGGCAAATGGGGCGTGAGGATCGAGGATATGATGGCGGTTACTGAGCGTGGTTGTAACGTGCTGACGCCCACGAGCAAGAGTTTCCTGGCTGTCCCGGTGTCCTAGAGGCCACTCCGCAAGCGAATGAATCTAAAAGAGTTGAAGGAACTCATAGAGTTCCTCGAAGAAAAAAACATTGCCGAGTTCGAGCTGGAACGCGGCGACGTAAAAGTGCGCATCCGGCGTGCTGGCGAGCCGCCTGCCGGGCACGCGCACGGCGAGCCGCGCTTCTACGCGGTTGCGCCTGCTCCACCCGCCGCGCCGGAGATCGGCGCAGTCCCGGTTGCGACTGCCAGCGCGCCGCCCACTCCGGCGCAACCTGTTCCAGAAGAAGGACTTCACATGGTGAAGTCGCCCATCGTGGGTACATTCTACGAAGCGCCGTCTCCGGGCGCGCCTCCTTTTGTAAAAGCTGGCGATCAGGTGGAGGTCGGGCAGGTGCTGTGCATAGTGGAAGCGATGAAGCTGTTAAACGAGATTGAGTGCGACGTGGCGGGGGAAATCGTGAAAAAGCTGGCCAGCAACGGGCAGCCTATTGAATATGGGCAGGATTTATTTGTCATCAGGCCGAAGAAGTAGGAAGGCAGAAGGTCAGGGGTCAGGGGTTAGGGGTTAGAGATTAGTCAGAAGTAAGAATTACGAAGTGAAGCTGAGTTGCGGATCGGGCGCGCTGAGTCGCGCCGTTTTTCTTGCGTCCAATAAAATATGTTCAAGAAGATCCTGATTGCCAATCGCGGCGAGATTGCCCTGCGCGTAATTTGCGCGTGCAAGGAGTTGGGAGTGCGCGCGGTGGCCATCTACAGCGAAGCGGACCGTAACTCGCTGCACGTGCGTTTTGCTGACGAAGCCATCTGCATCGGTCCGCCGCAGCTCGCACTCAGCTATCTGAACATTCCTGCTGTCATCAGCGCCGCCGAAATCGCCAATGTGGAGGCGGTGCATCCCGGCTACGGATTGCTGGCGGAGAATGCCAACTTCGCCGAAGTCTGCGAAACCAGCGGCATCAAATTCATCGGGCCGCGGCCCGAAGTGACGCGGCTGATGGGCGAAAAAGAAAAGGCGCGCGAGGCCATGAAGAAAGCGGGCGTGCCGATTCTGCCGGGATCGGATGGAATCGTGGCTACCGATGGCGAAGCCATTGAGTGGGCGCGCCAGGTGGGTTTCCCAGTGATTGTGAAAGCGTCGGCGGGCGGCGGCGGCCGCGGCATGCGCATCGTGCGCAGCGAAGAAGAACTGCCCGCGCTCTACAAAGCGGCGCAGGCGGAAGCCGCTGGAGCGTTCGGCAACGGCGATCTCTACATGGAAAAGTATGTGGAGAATCCCCGCCACATCGAGTTCCAGGTGCTGGCCGACGAGCATGGCAACGTCGTCAGCCTGGGAGAGCGCGAGTGTTCGATTCAGCGTCGGCATCAGAAGCTGCTGGAGGAATCGCCCTCGACCCAGGTGACACCGGAATTGCGCGACCAGATCGGCAAGGTTCTCTGCAAGTCGCTGGCTGACATCGGATACACCAACGCAGGCACCATCGAATTCCTCATGGATCAGGATCGCCGGCTGCATTTCATCGAGATGAACACCCGCATCCAGGTGGAACATCCGGTCACGGAGATGGTCACCGACGTCGACCTGGTGAAGAGCCAGATCATGATTGCCGCCGGAGCGCCTATGAGCGAGGTGCTGCTCGGGCCCATCGTGCACCGCGGGCATTCCATCGAGTGCCGGATCAACGCCGAGAATCCCGATACGTTCGTTCCATCGGCGGGGAGGATTACGACGTTTCATCCACCGGGAGGAACTGGGGTGCGCGTGGATACCGCGGCTTATGCCGAGGGCGTGATTCCTCCGTATTACGACTCGCTGATCGCGAAACTGGTGGTGCGCGGCAAAGACCGTAACGAAGCCATTTCGCGCATGTCGCGGGCGCTGGAGATGTTCATTGTCGAGGGCGTGTACACGACGATCCCACTGCACCGCAAGATTCTGGCCGACCCGGATTTTCGGGCAGGGAAATTTGATACGGGATTCATCGAGCGGTTTTTGAAGAAGAACGGAAAGTGATCGGGTCGCATCGATTGGGACGCTACGCGCCGCAGGTCATCGCAGCCACAGCTGGAGGTACAGTAATGCGAATAGCAATCGCTAATCTTAATGGTCTCGCTCTCTAACTGCCAAATCAGCCACTCCACCGCTTACTTTCCGGAGTCAAAGATCAATTGATGGCTATCGTCGCAGAAGGGTGGCGATCCGGCCTTCATCGCGGTTGCTAATGAAACCGTTTCCCACGCGTCCATTAATGCGAAGAGGATGAATTCTGATGAAATCCAGTCAACTCTCATTGCTCGTTGTCTGCATAGTGCTTTGCGTCCCGATTTGCGCCCAGACCACCGACAATCCCGCTCTACTCCCTCAGCGCGACGGATCTCACGACTTTGACTTCCTGATCGGCGACTGGAAGGCGCACGTGCGCCGGTTGCCAGATCGTCTCAACAACTCCAATGTCTGGGACGTGTACGACGGCATTTCGAATCACCACAAGCTGCTGGACAGCAACGCGAACTTCGAGCAGTTCGAGGTGACCAGCACCGACAAGAAGCTGCACATCAAGGCGCAGACACTTCGCCTCTACAACCCGGCGACGCGCCAGTGGAGCATCTACCTCGTGGACCTCGATAATGGGACTCTCGACGCGCCTCCCGTTGTCGGCGGGTTCAACGGCAAGCGCGGGGAGTTTTATCATCAGGAGAACCTCAAGGGTCGCACGATCCTGGTGCGCTACGTCTGGCTTGACCTTTCTCCGAACTCAGCGCGCATGGAGCAGTCCTACTCTCCGGATGGCGGCAAGACCTGGGAAGTCAATTGGATTTGCGAGCTTTCGCGATAAGGCGGCCACGTCGAGCAACGCATGATCGTCCTTCCCCGCCTATATCCCATTCTCGATGCTGGTTGTTTTCCCAGCACTCTCGCCTTGGTTACGGCGGCCGAGGAACTCGCCGCGGGCGGATGCACGCTGCTGCAATACCGCAATAAGAGTGGGAACGCGCGGGTCATGTTGGAGCAGGCTCGGGAGTTGCGCCGGCATTTGCGGGCAAGAGTGCCCGCGCCACACGAGCTGGCAGGAGTGCTCGAACTACACTTGCGGCTGATCATGAACGACCGCGCCGACCTGTGCCTGGCCGCCGAGTACGATGGCGTCCATGTCGGGCAGGACGATCTGTCACCCGAGTCGGTGCGAGGAATCATTGGCACCGGCCGATGGCTCGGCGTGTCCACTCACAATCCGGAGCAGATTCAGGAGGCCGACCGCACTTCGGCTGATTACGTTGCCATCGGGCCGGTATTTTCCACGTCGAGCAAAGAGAAGCCTGATCCCGTGGTGGGCCTCGAAGGGGTGCGCCGGGCGCGGGCCCTGACCCGCAAGCCGCTGGTCGCGATCGGCGGGATCACGCGGGAAAACGCCGCTGCCGTGATTGAGGCCGGGGCTGACTCTGTGGCGGTGATATCCGATCTGTTACGGGAGCCGCGCAAATCAGCAGAGGAATTTTTCCGCATCTTGAGGTAAAGTTCTTTGGCATTGCGAATATTCCCTTTTCGATTGTCGTCCTGAGCGAAGGGAAGGGATTATGTGCTCTCCGGCCAACTGCATAGGTCCTTCGCGGCCAAGAACGCCGCTCAGGATGACAGAGCTGTGGATCGCAGTGGCAAGGAACATCACGAATCAGGAGGAGTCCTGAGTACACCGACAACGCGCCCGGTTGCCGTCAGCGACTGGGAAGTTCACAGTCATCAGGATAGCGAACTGGTCAAGGGGCTCGGCCTGACCAGCGCGACCATGCTGGTGATGGGGTCGATGATCGGCTCGGGCATCTTCATTGTTTCGGCTGACATTGCGCGCGAAGTGGACTCGCCAGCATTGCTGATCGGCGCGTGGGCCGTCGCCGGGTTCATGACGATTGTCGCCGCGCTCAGCTACGGCGAACTTGCCGCCATGATGCCGCGGGCCGGCGGACAGTACGTTTACTTGCGCGAGGCGCTGGGGCCGCTCTGGGGATTTCTCTACGGCTGGACTCTATTCCTGGTGATTCAAACCGGTACGATTGCCGCCGTGGGCGTGGCCTTCGGCAAGTTTCTCGGAGTTTTCTTTCCTTCGATTTCATCTTCCAACTGGATTCTGCATCTGTGGAAAGTTCCGCCCATTCACGTGGGGCCGATGGTGCTGGGCAATATGGATGTGGGGCTGAACACGCAGAATCTGATGGCCATCCTGATGGTCGTGGCGCTGTCGATCATCAATATCTTCGGGGTCAAAACCGGAGCGTTGATCCAGAATATTTTTACTTTCGCCAAGGTGGCGGCGTTGTTTGGATTGATGCTGCTGGGCTTCGCGGTTGGCCGTAACGCGTATGCGATGGCTGCGAACTTCGGGCCGAACTTTCGGCAGAACGCAATGCCGTGGATGCTGCATCCCGTGCAAGTCGGAGTCGGAGGGCCAATCGCACTGGTCGGGACGTTGACCATTCTCGCGGTGGCGCAAGTAGGTTCGCTGTTTTCCGCCGATGCCTGGAACAACGTGACTTTCACGGCCGGCGAGGTGAAGAACCCCAGCCGCAACCTGCCGTTATCGCTGGCGCTGGGCACCGGCGTGGTGATCGCTTTTTATATTGCCTGCAATTTCGTTTACCTGATGGTTCTGCCGCTGCATGGGGATCCCAACGGCGTGACTATTCTCGACCGCGGTATTCAGTATGCGACCGAGGACCGCGTGGCCACGGCGGTCCTGACCCAGATCTTCGGGAGCGCCGGCGGATGGATGATGGCGGTGGCGATTATCGTTTCCAGCATCGGCTGCAACAATGGCCTGATTCTTTCCGGCGCGCGCGTTTACTACGCCATGGCCAAAGATCGGCTCTTCTTCCGCAACGTGGCAAGACTGCACCCTACCTACAAGACGCCCGCGGTTTCGCTGATGGTGCAGATGGTGTGGACGTGTGTGCTGTGCATTTCCGGAAGCTACGGGCAGTTGCTCGACTACATTATTTTTGCCGTGCTGGTGTTTTATGTTCTGACCATCGTCGGACTGTTCGTGCTGCGGCGGACGCGTCCTGATGCGGAGCGGCCGTACCGGGCGGTTGGTTATCCGGTTCTGCCCGCGATTTATATTGTGATGGCATTATTCATCGATGTCGTACTATTGCGCTACAAACCGCAGTTCACCTGGCCGGGGCTGATCGTGGTGCTGCTGGGAGTTCCGGTGTACTACGCGTGGTCGAGGAGTTCGCGAGATGGCAACACAAGTGAGTCCGCCTAAGATCCAGAGCCAAGGAGAAACCAAACGGATGCCAAACCTGCTGGCAACCAAGCCCCTGAACCTGCTGATGGAAGAAGCCCGCGAAACGGGCGAGCATAGCCTCAAACGGACGTTGGGAGTTTTCCAGCTCACCGCGCTGGGTGTGGGTGCGATCATCGGTGCCGGCATTTTTGTCATGGTGGGGCTAGGCGCGCAGTATGCCGGCCCGGGACTCACGCTGTCATTCGTTCTGTCCGGCCTGGGATGCGCTTTCGCCGGCCTGTGCTACGCGGAGTTCGCGGCCATGATTCCGCTGGCCGGCAGCGCCTACACTTACGCGTACGCCACGCTCGGCGAGTTGCTGGCCTGGATCATCGGCTGGGACCTGACGCTTGAGTACGCGATGGGCGCCAGCACGGTGTCGTCGGGGTGGTCGAACCACTTTATCGAACTACTGAATATTTTCCACATCAGGATGCCGCTGTGGCTGGCCTACGATCACTGGACCGCGCTGAAGACGGCCGAAAATATCATCGCCCGTCAGATGGCCCAGGCTGGAGATAGTTCACTGGTTTCGGGCACGCAGGCATTCCTGGACAAAGTCATGGCGATCCAGAGTGCGCAGTCTCCGGAATTGCTGCAACGGGCCCATGAACTGCTGGGCGCGCCGCACATGTTTGGGATGGAAATCGGCTTTAACCTTCCGGCTTTCATCATTGCGCTCGTGATCACCGCGGTTCTGGTCATCGGGATCAAAGAAAGCGCGCGGTTCAACGCGACCATCGTGACTATCAAGGTTGCCGTCGTGCTGTTCGTGATCGCCCTGGGGTCGCGTTACATCAACAGCGGCAACTGGGGTACGGATTGGCACTCGTATGCGCCCCACGGCTTCGCCGGAATCGGAGCGGGCGCCGCCTACATATTCTTTGCTTACATTGGTTTCGATGCGGTCTCCACCACGGCGCAGGAAGCCAAGAATCCACAACGCGACCTGCCCATCGGCATGATCGCTTCGCTGGCGATTTGTACGGTCTTATACATTGCCGTTGCCGGTGTGCTCACCGGGATGGTGCACTGGCAACAGATCAACATCGAGGCGCCGGTCGCGCGAGCATTTCTGGACCGCGGTCTTTCCACTGCTTCGCACATCATCACGCTGGGCGCTCTGGCGGGACTAACCAGTGTGATGCTGGTGATGTTGCTTGGCCAAACGCGAGTGCTCTACGCGATGGCCAACGACGGACTTCTGCCCAAGAAATTCTTCGCTGCAGTCCATCCTAAGTTTCGCACGCCTTGGAAGAACACAATTCTCGTTGGCTTAATAGCTGCGATCGTGGGCAGCCTGACGCCGATTGACGACATCGGGAGAATGGTGAACATCGGCACCCTGCTGGCGTTTGTGATCGTATCGATTTCGGTGCTGGTGTTGCGCCACACGAATCCCACCCAGCCGCGGCCCTTCCGGACGCCGTGGGTTCCGCTGATTCCGATCCTGGGGGTGGTCTCGAACAGTTACATGATGTATAAGCTGGGAATGTGGAACTGGATCCGCCTGTTCGCCTGGCTTGGCATCGGCCTGGTGGTGTACTTCACCTATAGCGTGAAGCACAGCCGGGTGCAGGCTCTGCAGTCCGGGCCAGCGCCGAAGAGCGCGCCGGAAGAGAGCAGTGACTAGTGACTAGTGGCTAGAACCGGCCAGATAGGCAACTTTGGGAAGGGCACGACTTCCGTAGCCTGCCTGGAGCCAAGCCGGAGGGTGCCGATTCGAGCCGCGAATGATGCTGGCTTCGGTCATGGGGCGCTGGCCAGTGTCCAATCACCAGAAGGATTTACAAAGTTGCTCTGGCCAGGATGTTCTTACCAGCAACTAGCCACTAGCTACTAACCACTGTTTTATGAAAATCGTAACCGCCGCGGAAATGCGCGCCATTGATCGCGCCACCAGCGAGCATTTCGGTGTCCCCTCGCTTACGCTGATGGAAAACGCGGGCGCGGCCGTGGCCGACTACGTCCTCATTCATCACGCCGGGGCGCGGCGGATCGTGGTTTTCTGCGGCAAAGGAAACAATGGCGGCGATGGGTTCGTGGCAGCTCGGCGACTGCACCAGCAAGGGAAGAAAGTGCAGGTCATTCTGCTTGGCGATCCGTCTGACCTTCGGGGCGACGCCGCCCTCATGTTTGCCAAGCTTCCGGCAGCGGCCATGGCCGTGCATTCCAGCGACGAATTGAAAACCGACCGGGTACGGCTTTCTCTGCCTGCGGATTTGTTTCTCGACGCGATTCTCGGCACCGGCTTCAAGCCGCCGGTGAGCGGGTTCTATGCGGACGCCATTGCGCTCCTCAATGCGAGCGGGATTCCCGTGGTGGCGGTGGACATTCCCTCCGGAGCGGACGCCGATGCAACCAGCCCGCAGAGCGGCACGGTTGTACGCGCCGATGCGATCGTCACGTTCACAGCGGCGCGCCCGGCCCACGTATTCAGCTTGCTGACGTCAGGATCTACTTACGTCGCGGAAATCGGTTCCCCGGAAGAAGCGATTGTTTCCGCGCAGCATCTCAACGTGATTACGGCGCGGGACATTGCACAGCTGGTGGCACCTCGTCCCGTGGAATCGAACAAGGGCAAGTACGGGCATGTGCTGGTGGTTGGGGGATCGTTGGGCAAGGCGGGATCGGTGGCTATGGCGGGAATGGCTGCGCTGCGGGCGGGCGCGGGGCTTTCGACTGTGGCCACGCCGAAATCTATGTTGCCTACGGTTGCGGGATTCCATCCCGAGTTGATGACTGAGGCTTTGGCCGAGACGGAAGCGGGATCCATCGCTTCCGCTGCCGCTACTAAGCTCGACGATCTTGCGAAAGCGAAAACGGTGGTCGCGATTGGGCCGGGAATTTCACGTAACGCGCAAACAGCCGAGCAAGTGCGAAGGTTGGTTGCGAAATGCGAAGTCCCGCTCGTGGTGGACGCCGACGGGCTGAATGCGTTTGAGGGACGCACCCAAGAATTAGACGGCACCGGGCGCTCGCTGGTGATTACGCCGCATCCCGGAGAGATGGCGCGGCTGGTGGGCTGCACCATTGCGGAAGTGCAGGCGGATCGCTTGGGCGTGCCGCGAAAATTTGCGAAAGAGCACCAGGTGATTGTTGTGCTCAAGGGACATCGAACCCTGGTGGTGCGGCCGGATGGCGAAGCCTGGGTCTGCACCACGGGCAATCCTGGAATGTCGACCGGAGGAACCGGCGACATTCTCACCGGCGTAGTGGCGGGTTTGATGGCGCAGCATCCTCAGGACGTGCTCTCCGCGGTTCTGGCCGCGGTTCATCTGCACGGCCTCGCTGGTGATGTGATGCGAGAAAAAGTCGGCGAACATTCGCTGGTTGCCACTGATCTTCTGGCAGGACTACCCGAAGCGTTTCGTCGCACACATAACGCCGCGCGGGAAAAACTCGTCAACTGGAGCGGCTGAAGTTTTATCACCCGACGTCATCTCGAAGCCGGCAATCGAATAGTCCGTCCCGAAGCCGCCGACCGCCGCGCCGCCTCCAGAATCTCGGTCACGGTAACGTTGGTTTCAAGCGACGACAGCCCATCGGCCGGCGCGCCATCCAGCACCACCGCGCGCAGCATCGACAGCGAATTATCGTAGGACGCAGGCAGCGGCTTGGCAGCGATCTGCTGCTCCTGATCTTCTCCGGCGCGGCGCACTCGGACTTGATCGCGTTTCACCGTGATTGCATAGCCGGTTTGGCCGTAGACTTCCATGTCCTTGCGGTCGAAAGGCCAGTTCCACGAAGCCTGCAGAATCGCCTGCGCTTTCGGATAGGTCAGAATGATGGTCGCCTCGTCGTCCACGCGCGGGTAGATGCTGGGCTTGATTTGCTGCGTTACGGCCGTCACGGTCTGCGGGCGTTCGCCGTGCATGAGCCACGTCATCAGGTCGGCGCCGTAACATCCGAAATCGAATAGCGCGCCGCCGCCGTCCAGTTTGGGGTCAGTAAGCCAGGCGAGGAACTCGGGTTCCACGCCGATCTCTTTCGGCCCATTGTGCCCGTCGTGCACGACCACCTTGCGGATTTCGCCCAACGCTCCTTCATTCACAAGATCGAACGCAGCGCGGTTGCTGCGATACCACGTGGTCTCGTAATTCACCAGGACGTGAATCTTGGATTCCCGCGCTACTTTCTGGATCGCAAGCGCATCTTCGAGGCTGACGGCCAGCGGTTTTTCCATCATCACGTGAACGCCGTGCCGGGCGCAGATTTCCACCACCCGCCGGTGGTCGAAGGTATTCGTGTAGACAAGCACGGCCTGAGGATGCGCCTTCTGCAGCATCTCCTCCAAATCCGTAAACAGCACGGTCGGATCGAAACCGTAGCGCTTGGCCGACTGCGACAAGAGTTGCCGATCGGGTTCTGCAACGCCCACGATCTCGATCTCAGGACTATGCCGCGACTGGGCGAGAAATCCATGCACATGGCCGTGAACCAGGCCAACGATGCCCACGCGAAGCGGGGGACGCGCAGGGGTAGACTGGCCGGACAAAGTGCCAGCCGAGAATACGGACAGCAGTAAGAATGAAATTAGCGAAGAAGATGCGATGCGTGACATTACGCGCCTCCAGCAGATCGATCGGCCACTGAAACGATTAAGCCAAACATAGTAACGCGCCGGTCCAGAATCCATTACCACCGAGGACATAGAGTCGCAGAAAGGTCTGAATTCCAGGCGTCCCACTGTGCTCCGGTGTGCCCGCCGTGGTGAAAATCCGGTCACGCCGACTGTCCCACGGGTCATTCACCAACTGGTAAACATCTGGTATGTGCTTCGCAGCGCGGCAGTTATATGCCCTGAATCAGGCTCCCAGAGCGGAATCCGGACAGGAGCTTGCGTAATCTGTTACCTAGTGCGAGCTCGTGACATGCTGCAGTTGGCTTATGACTCACTTCCCCCAACCGCACCCTTCGCGGCGCGCGGCCCGAGTCCAGCTTGGCGATTCTGTCCTGGCTGCGGTTCGATTAGAAGATGGCCGGCGCACTAGAGCAAAACTCCAAACCATTTCGGCCACAGGCGGCCTGCTGCGTTTGACGCAATCGCTGTCACAAGGCGATTTTGTCGAAGTCGCGTTCCAGACGCAATCGGGACCCGTGCACGGCATGGCTGAAATCCTCAGCCCGACGCGCAAGATGACGGACGGCGTTCTGCAGGCCTTCCGCTTCGTCGCGCTTGAGGATGACGATAACCATCGCTTGCGCACATCTCTCGCGCATGTGGTGGACCGGAATTTGCTGGGCCTGAAATCGAGCGCGTTCTCCACGCTGGGAAGCGTGTAACGCGCTGGACTTAGGCCGCCGCCGCGAAGGGCGTCGCACTCTCGCTATACTGGTCGCTATACGCCATTCCTTGTTCGTGTGTTCACGGAACGGCGTGGCTTGCACCAGGCTCGTTTCTGCGAGATCGATGACGCGAGAGATCACCACGCAATCCGCTGAGGAAACGATTGCCTTCGGACGCACGCTGGCGGAATTGCTGGCGCCGCCGAAGTTGGTGCTGCTGCGCGGCGATCTGGGCGCGGGTAAGACTACACTCGTTAAGGGCATCGCGGCCGCGTTCGAGGCGGCTGCCGAGGAAGACGTCACCAGTCCTACTTTCACGCTAGTGCACGAGTATCGCGGCCCGAAGGCCAACCTTTTTCACATCGACCTCTACCGCGTCGATACCCCGCGTGAGTTGGAGACGCTCGGACTCGATGATCTGCGCGACGGAAATAGCGTTCTGCTGATCGAGTGGGGAGAGAAATTTCCGCGCTTTCTCCGCGAGCGGGATGTCGAGATTTCGTTGGAACGGGATGGCGAGAATGGGCGGCGGATTAAGGTAAGAGTATAGCCTTGGGCGTCATTTCCTGGTGTGTGTTTTGCGCGCAATCGCCTGGTTAGAACAGTTGTGGAGTAAAATCGTTGCGTGAAGCGCTGGCGCCGCCGATGATGGGTAAAAGGAGCATAGGCCCTCTCCTTGGGGCATGTTACGCGGCAGTCTTCAGCACCTTAATCATGGCTGGGATCCTTGATCGTTGGCCTGACATGGGCGTTGGTGTATTACTCCTGTTCTGGAGCGCACTTTTTGTTGCGTTTTATATTGCCGGAAGATGGCTCGCAGTCAGGACCGAACAGAATAAGAAACTCCCAACGAACAGTTAGGAACTTAGGAGGAGGGGCAAGGAGTTCTACGACTGGCTCGACTCGCACGGAGGCCGTTAGTCCCGACGATAACCCCACGATTACGTCAGTAGAGAACCCTGCGGTTCACTCGCGCATCGGTTGCTGGCGAAAAATCCCCACAGCACTCATTGACCGCGTGTGACGCTGTGTGTCCGGTCAGTCACGGTTCGCGCGCAGGCTACCTGGGCGCTCCATTCTCGAATCATCGAGGATGGCGGCAGCGAAGAAGGCGAACACAAGGCGCTGGTTTCGCAAGAGTGTCAAGATCTTCATTTCTAAACGGCAGCTGAAAACCAAGAACTAGCAAGGCAACTGGCAACTGATTTCAAAATCCCATGATGTTAAATCCGCAATCCACGTAAATCACTTCTCCGGTAATGCCTGAGCTCGCGTTTGAGGCAAGAAAGACGCCGGTGCTGCCGACTTCGTTGACATCGACATTGCGGCCCAGCGGAGCGCGCTCGGCATGGGCTTTGTGCATGTCGCCGAAGCCGGCGATGCCGCGCGCGGCGAGGGTCTTGATGGGGCCGGCGGAAATCGCGTTTACGCGAATGTTTTTCTTTCCCAGTTCGTAGGCGAGGTAGCGCACGGTGCATTCGAGTCCAGCCTTGGCAACCGCCATCACGTTGTAACGGGGCACAACTTTTTCCGACGCGTAGTAGGTCATGGTCATGATCGAGCCGCCATCTTCCATCAGCGGCGTGGCGGCGCGCGCGACCGCGACTAGCGAGTAGACGCTCACGTCGAGCGCGACGCGGAAGCCTTCGCGCGTGGTGTTGATGAAGTCTCCCTTCAGTTCGTCGGCGGGAGCATAGGCGACGGAGTGCACGAGCGCGTGCAGCTTGCCGTGGCGCTCTTTCAACGTGGTGAAGAGGCGGGCGATCTCTTCGTCTTTGCTGACGTCGCACATATAGGCTTCCGCGCCCGGCAGCGACAGGATCAGATCTTTCGCTTCCTGCTCCAGACGCTCGTTCTGATAGGTGATGGCCATCTTCATGCCGGCGGCGTGCAGTCCCTGGGCAATGGACCACGCGATCGAGCGCTTGTTGGCGACTCCGAAGACCACCGCAACGTGGCCCTGCAGATCAAGGGACATGGAATGCTCCTCAGAATGGGAAGAATAACAGGTGCGAAGAAAATGCGGAAAGCAGGGGTTAGGGTCGAAAGGCAGGGGTCAGGGGCCAGAGGTCAGAATTTTGAGGTGGAAAACATTGCGACGATCTTCCGGGTGCATTCTTAACTTCTGCATTCTGACTTCTTATTTCTGACTTAGCTCCACTTGGTCTTCTAGCGCTGCGGCCGCTCCCAGCGGCCAGCTCGCGGCTACGAACGCCATCCCATAGACGCAAGCCAGGATGGCGAAAGCCGCGACCAGACTCACGTTGTGCGCCACCGCACCCACCGCGAGCGCGAGCACCAGTTGCAGAAACGTCCCGGCAAAATAAAACGCGTTCTGCACCCGGCCCATCAGATGTGGCGGCACCATTTCCATGAGGCTGGTATTCATGGCCACGCCGCCCACGCCGCGTGCGGAGCCCATCACAAAATAAAGCGTCATGGCCAGAATCAGCGCGGGCGCGATCGGAGCGCACACTACACAAGCCGCCAAAAGCGCCATCGAAAATGCAACCGATCGCCTGCCGCCGATCCACGCGATCACCGCAGGAGCGTACAGGGCGCTGATAAAAGCGCCCGTGCCCCATCCCGCATTGAGCCAGCCATAGCCGACGGCACCGGCGTGAAAGACGCGTTCGCTCAACGACGGAGTCACCACTACGCCGGTAATCATAGCGCCAAGAAACAGCGCCCAACTGATTCCGAGCAGCACCACCGGACGATGGTCGCGCAGAAAATGGAGTCCCTCGCGCATCTCGCGCCAGAAGCGCTCCAGTTGCGACTCTGCGGCTAGAATGTCAGCGCGCAATTCGTCGGGCCGAAGCACCACGTGGCGTCCTTTGCGCACGGCGAAGTAACAGCAAAACGAGACCACATAGGTGGAAACGTCGATCAGGAGCACTCCGCCGAGGCCAATGTGGTTGTACATGAAGCCGACGATGGAGCCCGCGATCAGCCAGCCTCCCTGCACGCCGGCCAACAGGAACGTGTTCGACTGCACGAACTCGCCCTCAGGCGTGAGTTCCTGGATCAGTGCAGTGATGGTCGGCCAGAACATCCAGAAGCCGGCAGCGACCAGCGTATTCATCAGGTAGAGCTGCCAGACTTGTACGCGGTGCTGAAACGCGAGAATGGCGACGGTTACGATGATGAGCGCGCGAACCGCGTCGAGCCACATCACCAGGCGGCGGCGATCTTCGCGATCAATCAGTACGCCGGTGAAGGGAAGCATGAGCATGGCGGGCAACGTCTGCAGCACGGCGAACTTGCCCAGCGCCATCTCCGAATGCGTGGCTTGCAGAATGTACCAGGCCACCGCGGCCGAGTTCATCCCACTACCCAACATGGAAATCACGTTGGCGGCGAACACAAATCGCAGAGGACGTTGGCCGAGAATGGAACGCATCTTTCTACTTTAGCCGAAGTAAATGAAAGGCAGAAGCAAGGCAACATCCACCAGGGAGACACTGAGGCAAGGAGAAGAGAATCCCTAAGTGCCTGTGTGCCTCTGGTGAGTGTTGTTTTTGCGCCGCTGAGTGATCTGCGCGCTTGCGTGGCGGCGCGTTCGGCGCTAGGATTCGCCTGCTGCGGAATTGAACTTCGGCTCTTAAACTCTGCAAACAGGCGCGGCCCATTCGCGCGACGGAGGAGAACGATGAAACGCTACGGGTGGCTGGTGTTGGCTGTCGTATTTTGGGGCTGGCTGGCGAATCTCCCGTGCAGGGCGCAGATCAGCCACATTGAGATTGCCGCGGGCACGCCGGAGGACAAAGATCTGCAGACCATCACCAGCGAGCAAGACGCGACTAAAAAGCTGGCCATGTATGCCGACTTTGTGCAGAAATATGCGGCGAATCCCGCCGCCGTGGCGTACGGAAACTGGCAGATTTCGCAGGCGTACCAGGCGAGCGGAGACTTTCAGAAAGGGCTCGATTACGGCGACAAGGCGCTGGCGGCTTCGCCTCACAACCTCGACATTCTGGTGGGGCAGGCGAGCATGGCGCAGCAGTCCAAGAACAACGCCAAGCTGCTGGATTACGCGGTGAAGGGAGGCGTAGTTTGCGCCTCGATCGGCAAACAGGCCAAGCCTGACGGAGTGAGCGACGAAGAGTTCGCGCGGACCGCGGCCGACGAAAAAAGTTCGGCCCAGAGCAATTGCGATTTTTTGGAGACTTCAGGTTTCAATGCGATTCAAACCGAAACCGATCCTCACAATCGCCTGGACTACATCGAAAAATTCAGCGCAGCGTTTCCGGAATCGAAGTTCAAGGACCAGGTGTCGAGCTACGCCATGGAGACCCTGGGCCCGGGGCAGCTGAACGATATGCCGCGATTGATAGCGTACTGCGAAAAGATCCTCGCGACGAATCCCAACTCTCTTGTGGCGCTGTTGGAGTTGGCCAGTTTCTATTCGGAAGATGCCAAACCTGGAGGCGCGGCCAAGGCTGTCGGCTATGCGCAAAGAGCGATAACAGTGGCCAACCCGGATGCAGCGGACGCCGATGCAACGCGCAAGCTTTCCGCTGGCGTGGCCCATTCGACGCTGGGCTACGCGTACATGAAGCAGGAAAAGACCGCGGCCGCGATCCCGGAATTGAAAACCGCGGCTGCCTTGCTCAAAGGACAGAACGATGTGCAATATGCCATTGTGCTGTACCGACTGGGCTTCGCTTACGCGAAACTGATCAGAAACTCGGAAGCCCGCGAAGTGCTGGTCGAGGCTGTGAAGATTCCGGGGCCAGTGCAGGCTATGTCACAGGAGTTGCTGAATAAAGTGAATGCGGCGCGGGCCAAGGGGAAGTGAAGCGGGGAATTGTTGATTGCTGATTTTGATTGCCGACTGAAGACCGGCGGACGCCTTGGTTTTTCAATCAACAATCAGCACTCAACAATCAGCAATCAAATAACTGCAATCAGGCGGGTTACGTTCGGGGTTTCAGCAATTCATCCGCCAGCAGGTGCGCCTTCATCGCTAGATTGTGCGCCAGGTCGACATCCCCTGCCGTCAGGGCTGCTTTGGACTGTGCCATGTATTGGTGGATCTGCTTCACCGTTTCCTGCTGAGCGGAATCGAGTTGCAGGCTGCCGATTTTCTTGAGTTCTTCCTCGGTCGAACCTAACAATCGATTGGTGCTGGCGCGCTGCGGAGACTCTTTGGCGGAGGACGAGCCGCCACTGAGTTGAACTGTCCCTCCAGAGGTTCCGCCGTTGCGGACCACGACCTTCGGAGGCGGGCAGGGAGGAAGATCGGCGGCTGGTGCGGCGACTGGTGCGGGTGCCGCGGCGGCGGCATCGGTTGGTGCTGAGGGCTTGCTGACGGCAGCATTACAGGGAGCAGCTTTTATTTTCTGCCCCTTGTGCTTCGCGGTGATTGGCTTCTTTGCGGCGGGCGAGGAAGTGGAAGGCGGGTTGGCTGGCGGAGATACTTGCGTTTCCGAATTGCTCTGGGAAGAAGGCGTAGACGAGTTCGGAGGCTTGACTTCGCTCGCCGGCTGCGGACTCGACTGAGTCCAGGCAGGAATGGCGGCCGTTGCCGGTCCCGAACAAAACATGCACAGGGAAATTATTACGGCCAGAGCCATACCAGGGTCCCAAGCAGATCGCTGCCGAAAAGCACGAGTATTCTACTCCGATGCGCTGGCGAGAGGCGGACAAGCCTCTTAGCCGGCTGGTTTCGAAAGAACTGGCGTGGCATCTGCGCGGGACTCGCGTGGTATTTCGCGGACGCTGGGAGCTGAGGGGATGTGAAATCGGAAGATGGTGCCTTCGCCTTCGACCGACTCGAATTCCAGAGATCCGTGGTGCCACTGCAGAATCTGGTAGGCCTGTGCCAGGCCGATGCCGCTGCCGTCTTTTTTCGTGCTGTAGTAAAGCTCAAAGATTTTATCGTGCAGGTCGTGGGGAATGCCACAGCCACGATCACAAACCTCGGCAATCACGGCGTCGCCACTGCGGCGCGCTGAAATCGTCAGGGCCCCGCCGTTGGCCATGGCCTGAACTCCGTTCAGCACCACATTGAGCAGCGCCTGCTTCATCAAGTCAATGTCTGCTTTGATCGGAAGGGGCTCATCCGGCAGGGCGCGCTCGATGGTGACGCCATGCTGTTGCGCGTCCGGGCCGGCGAGCATGCCTACATCGTCGAGCAAACGGCGGAGGTCGACGTCTTCCAGGTGAAGGTCGCGAGGCCGGGTGAAATCCACCAGAGTCTGCACCACGCGGTCCAGGCGGCGGATTTCACTGTCGATGATGTCCATGTGACGCTGGGTATCGGGCTCGGCGTGGGACAACTTGTTCTGCAAGAGCTGCAGATGCAGGACGATGGCGTTGATGGGGTTTTTTACCTCGTGGGCCACGCCGCGGGTGAGGCGTCCGCTGGCCGAGAGGCGGCGGGACAGTTCAATTTCGTCGCCCAGGCGGCGCACGGATTCGGTGTCGCGCATGATCAGCAACGCGCCGATCTGGGTGGTCTTTTCCTGTACGAAGTCGAGCGAGACCTGGATTCGCTTTCCGTCGGCGGCTTCGATTTCGCGCTGCAGGAGTGGACGCTTGCGCTCGAAGGCGTCGAGCACGATCGCACCCAGAACCGAATCGCGAGTGAATACCTCGTTCACGGTGTGGCCCAGAAGCTCGCCGCGAGGGCGGCCGAGGAAGCGTTCCACCGGGGCGCTGACCAGCACCACCCGCAAGTCGCGGGCAAACAGCATCAGGCCATCCTGCAACTTGGCCATGAGTTGGTCCACGTTGTCTTTGAGCGCAGAAAAAATTTCCTTGGTATCGCGCACCTGGCGGCCGAGATTGGCGATCTTGAGCGTGACCAGGCCGTACTCATCGTGGCCGGCCTCGTCGCTATCCAGCGCGCCGCCCGCGCCCACACTGTCGAGGTTGCGGTTGATCTCCTTCAGCGGGCCGAGGGCGAGATTGGAAATTCCTGCGGCGAGAAACAACGACACAAAGATGGACGCAACGGAAAAATAGACTGCGTGCAGCAGTTTGGGCGTCAGCTCACTCTTAAGAAAAACCGTGGATACGCCGATTCGAATGGTTCCGAAAGGGGCCCCGTTGAGCAGGAGCGGGTAGGTGACGTCATAAACCTCAGCCGGTCCCCAGACCAGGCGAAGTTGATCCCTAAAGCGGGCCGAAAGTATCTGGTTGAACTCGGGCCGCGCTGGCTCGCTTTTTCCGATGAAGCTGGGAGTCGTGTGGATGAGCACCTTATCGTCGACCCCGACGATGGAAGCGTCATAGACGAACGGCCAGTTGCCGACCGCGGATTCGAGATTGTTCAGCAGATTCACGTCGGTCGGCAAGTAGTCGGTTAAGGCCTTGCGAAGTGCGGCCGGATCGTTGGTATCGACGCGGGTGCTGGATAAGTCAGGGACATCATTCTCCGCCATGTAAGCCAGTTGTTGAGTCAGGCGATAGCTGCTCTCGTAGGCGTAGTTAATGCGCTGGCGGAGAATCTGAGAAATGTAGAGGTAGGAAAATGCAGACACCAACGCCGTAACCATGAACGTGATGGCCAGGACGATGATGATCTTGCGTGGCATCATGCGAGTAAGAGGAGCAACTGACCTCAGGGCTCCACGACACGAGTTCTAGGTGCTGGGCAGCTCCTCCTCTTTACCGGAAGTTGCTTCGGCTGCGGCGCTGCCGTACTCCTTCAACTTATTATGCAGGGTTTTCAAGCTGATGCCGAGAATTTCGGCGGCCCGCGTCTTGTTGTTGCTGGTGGCTTCTAAGGTCTTGAGGATCAGCAACTTCTCCGCTTCGCCGACGGTGGTGCCTACTCCCAGTCGGACGCCATCGGGATCGCTGGCCGCGGCGCGCAGCGGAGCGTGTCCGAAGCCGGGGGGCAGGTGCTTGGTCTCGATCATGCCGCCTTCGCAGACGATCACAGCGCGCTCGATGGTGTTGCGCAACTCGCGGACGTTCCCTGGCCACGAATAATTGGTGAACAGGTTGACGACGGCTTCGCTGACTGCGGCCACTTTGCGCGAATGCTTGCTGCTCATCTCACCGAGCAACAATTGCACCAGGTCGGGAATGTCCTCCTTGTGCTCGCGCAACGGGGGCATGTGGATGTTGAAGACGTTGAGGCGATAGTAGAGATCGCTGCGCAGTTCGCCGCGGGCCACGGCCTCTTCGGGAACCTTGTTGGTGGCAGCCAGCACACGCACGTCGACGGGAGTTTCCACTCTGCTTCCGAGGCGGCGCAGTTTGCGGTCTTCGAGCACGCGCAAAAGCTTGGCTTGCGTGGCCACCGGCATCTCGCCGATTTCGTCGAGCAGGAGCGTTCCGCCCTCCGCCAACTCAAAACAGCCGGTGCGCCTTTCCATGGCTCCAGTGAACGAGCCTTTTTCATGTCCAAAGATTTCGCTTTCGATCAGGGTTTCCGGGATCGCAGCGCAGTTGATGGCCACGAAGACCCGGTCCTTCCGGGGGCTGAGGTCATGAATCGTGCGCGCCACGAGCTCTTTGCCTGTACCGCTGGCGCCGGTGATGAGCACGGAGGCCGTGCTGGGGGCGACCATCTCGATGAGCCGGAAGATTTCCTGCATCTTGCGCGAGGCCCCACTTAAACGGCCCAGCGAGCCGGCATCCCGCAATTTGCGGCGCGTGGCTTCCAGTTCCGTGCGCGTTCCCAGCAGGGTAGACGCATTGGTCAGGATGGTGCGCAGGCGGTTGGTGTCGATGGGCTTGGTGATGTAGTCGTAGGCGCCCATGCGCATGGCCTGAACGGCACTCTCGATGGTTCCTTGCGCGGTGACCAGGACGACGGCAATGGTCTGCAGCTGTTCGCCAAGATGACCCAGTAACTCGATGCCGCCCATGCGCGGCATCTTAAGATCGGTAATCACAATGGATGGGGACCATTGGGTGGCTTTTTCCAGGCCTTCCACACCATCGCGAGCTGTCTCGACGCGGTAGCCCCAGGAGCCGACGATTTCGGCCAGCCCGGAGCGTTCATTTTCTTCGTCTTCAACGATCAAAACCCGTTCTTGTCGCATTCTTGCCTTTATCCCGTGGCCGGTTTGGATACAACGGCAGCGTTCTCGTCGCCTTGCCAGGCTTCATGGCCATCTGGGCGAACTACCACGATACGCGGCGGGCTTCCAGCTGAGCAAGGTGCAGGTTGGTCCAGGACTCGGCAGATGGCGAGGCGGAGAGGCTCGGCGCCGCGCATCCGCGTAATTTCAATTTGAGACGGGCGCTGTAGACGAATCCCGGCATATTTTCCCCAAAGCAAGTCCGTGCTTCGCTTTCCGGCCCTGGTGAGATACAATTTCCCGTTTCCTAGGGAAGCAAATCCTTATCTCGGCAAATCACTATTCTTCATCGGCGCCTGCATTCATAAGTGGAGGCGCTCGATCATCCATTGGAGGATGACATGTCACTCTGTTGCAATGGGCGCATAGGCCGCGCGATCGCCGCCGGTCTATCCTTGTTGTGCGTAGCATTCATTTCGAGTTCTGCGGTTGCGCAGCAGACCGATGCCACCCCGAAGTGGGACCTTTTCGCGGGATATCAGTGGCTTCATCCCGGGGCCACTGTGCCAGATCCCAGCGGCGATCCCAATAATCCCACGCCGCTCAAACTCCAGGACGGTTCAGGAGCGGGTGCAGCGCTGACCTATAACTTCGATCCGCATTGGGGCGGGGAAGTCGATTTCGGCACGAATTCGCTCGACCACGCCTACGAAACCACCGCTTCCATCGGGCCGCGCTACATTTGGCGGACGGAAAACGCTAACTACTTTCTGCATACCCTGTTGAGCTACAACCGCCTGTCGGTGGACGGGCTGAACGGGAGCAACGGCATCGGTGCGATCCTGGGCGGCGGAATGGATCTGCCCATTCGCAAGTGGTTGGCCTTCCGTCTGTTTGAAGCCGACTATGTCTGGGCCCGGCACAACTACGCGAACTTCGCCGCCGCGGAGTTTCCGAATTTGCGACGACCTTCGTTAGAAGGCGCGCGGCTGCGGACAGGCCTTGTGATTTCCTGGGGCGGCGCTCCTCCGGTGGCGCCTGCGGCATCGTGTTCGGTGCAGCCCGCCGAAGTCATGGTGGGCGAGCCTGTGACCGCGACGGTGACCTCCAGCAATTTCAATCCAAAACACACCGTAACCTATAGCTGGAGCGCCAATGGCGGCGCCGTAAGCGGCAAGGACACCACGGCCACAATCGACACTACGAATGTTGCGCCGGGCAGCTATGCAGTCACGGCTCACGTTACCGATCCGAAATCGAAGAACAACAACATGGCGAGTTGCTCGGCCAACTTTACCGTGAAGCCGCTGCCTCCGAAGAATCCACCGACCATGAGTTGCTCAGTGAGTCCGTCGAGCGTGAAGGTTGGAGATTCAGCCACGATCACTTGCAGCTGCACCAGTCCTGACGGCGTCTCGGTTTCCGTCGCGAACTGGAACGCCACTGGCGGCACGCTCTCTGGCGCTGGCAGTACGGCTGCCCTGAGCACGGCTGGAGCATCCGCTGGTCCGGTGACCATCAGTGCGAGTTGCACGGACACGCGCGGTCTGACAGGACAGGCTTCGACACAGCTGATGGTGGAAAACCCGCCACCGCCGCCGGTCAATCCGGAAGTTGTACGACTGGAAGCCCGGCTCGCGTTGCACAGCATTTACTTTGTAACCAACTTCCCCTCAGCGGCGAATCCCAAAGGCGGTCTGCTGGCCAGTCAACAGAAGACGTTGATCGAGTTGGCGTCCGACTTCAAGAAATACCTGGAAAGCAAACCGGATGCACATTTGATTCTGGGAGGCCACGCCGATCACCGTGGTTCCGCGGAATTCAACCAGGCGCTCTCCGAGCGGCGTGTCGCCCGTACCAAGAGCTTCCTCATCGAACAGGGCGTTCCCGAGGCCAACATCGAGACCAAGGCGTTTGGCAAGGACCACAACCTGACCGAAGACGAGGTAAAAGGTGAGGTGGACAGCAACACCGAGCTGACTGCCGAAGAGCGGGCGAGGGTCCTGCGGAACATCGTGACCATCCGCATGGCGAGCAATCGCCGGGTGGACGTCACCTTGAGCACGACGGGCCAGACCTCGGTTCGCCAGTTCCCCTTCAACGCGACGGATGCTCTGACTCTCATCGGAGGCAGGGAAGCCGCCAAGAAGCCGGTGGCCAAGAAGCCGGTTGCGAAGAAGCCTGCTCCGAAAAAGTAGCAACCGGCTTTTTCGTTGAAAACTTTCGCGGAGAGCGATTAAACGTCGCTCTCCGCGATTTTTTTTTGAGGAACGCGTGAAATCTCGAATTGGAAGCGCGCGTACGAGTCGCGAGGACTGGAGGGGGTGATGCCACGACCGCCCCACTCCAGCAAATTGCGCGAGAAAAATGGGGAAACTGTCGCTTAAAGGGGGCGACGGCTGTGCAAAAGCTACACATCCCACGAAAGTGCCATCCCCAAGTTGTTGATTTGGTGAGAACGTGTCTGGTATTCCGTTTGCCACTTCCTGGGATGAGACGGCGGCGTGGGCGTGCCTATGGTGGGGGAATCCCGGTGGTTTCGAAGGCTGCAGCTGCGCAGGCTGAAACGGCTTGCTGTCTTGCTGATTCCTGTTCTGACCATCATTCTTGCGGTGGGGTGCTCCCGCCCCAGTGAATTGCCGGTCGATGAGGGACTCAACCACACTGATCAGCGCAAGGCGCCTTTCCAGGACAACGCCATCAAGCAGCCGGGGCCGAACTCCGGCGATGGGAAATCGAGCGACGCGGGTGCGGAACAGTCATCGAGCCGCGATCCGAGAAGGGCGAGCGGCCCGCCTTTTCAGGATCTGTCTTCTGTCTCAGATCTGCCGCCAGGCACGCTGGTTACGGTGAAACTGGAGAGACAGATTTCCAGTGATAACATCGGCGATAAAGGTACATTTGCCGCCATGGTGGATGAGCCGGTCATGCTGGATGGAAAAATAGCAGTGCCGCGCGGCGCTAACGTCACGGGAAGAATCGAGTCGGCTCAGGCCTTCGATGCGGGCCGGGGCCTCGGTTATATTCGCCTGACGCTGGAGACGATCACAATTGCCGGAAAAAAATTGCCGCTGCGGACCTCAAGTCTTTTCGTCCGTGGGAGTTCGGGAGAAGTGTCAAGTACGGGGCAGGATGACGCGGAACAGACGCGCCCGACCGTGACCCGCTTGCAGAAGGGGCGGCGGCTTACTTTTCGCCTGGCCGCGACGGTCCCGCTGTACCGGCAAGACGCAGAATTCCAGAGCAAAGACCATTTGCCCGGCACGGAATAGTTAGAAAATACATAAAAACAGGCCCTTCAGCGAGTTTTCCACAGAAAGATTTTAGTTTCAGTGACGAGTGCCCTTAGCAGGCTCGGACCATCTCCCTATAGTTGGGTGCGCAAGAGGAACCGAGACTGAGCGTGCGGGGCAATCCTCCCGTTTCGGGAAAACCAAGGTATCACGCTGCCAATCTCTCGTTCCTTCTGGGAACTGTCCCAGCCAGACTAAGGACATGAGCGCAGCGACTCCATTCCCGTGGCCGACTGACATTGGCGTAACCAGTCCCGAAACGAGCTCCGGGACGATTGTGGGGACGAGTGCGGAAACGGGACTGGGCTGGTTGTTCCGAAGCGCCCCGGTGGCCGTCGCCCAGTGCAGTGCACAGGGAGTCATTACCGCGGCAAATCCTGAATTCGAGCGCTTGCTCGGGATCTGCCTGAGATCGGCCTCCGCTGTGCTTCTCAGCGATCTCATCCCAACCAAACACCGGGAAGAAATGGATTTCCTGTTCCACGAAACGGTCGCGGGCAACCGCGACAGTTTCCAGATCGAGAACCAGATTGAGAATCACATCGAAATCATGACCGCTGGGGCGCGCGGGGGCGCTGCGTGGGTTCGGTGGACGGTATGGAAAGCGCCCTGCCCGGGAGGGGATTCGGCCTATATTGTCGCACTCGCCGAAGACACGACCGCCAGTCACTACACGGTTCGGCGTGTGCGCGAGGCCGGGAGCCTGGAAGCGCTGGGGCGGCTGGCGAGCGGTGTGGCGCATGACTTCAACAATCTGCTGACCGGCGTGACGTTGTACAGCGACTTGCTGCTCGCGGGGCTGGAACCCGGTAATCGTCTGCGGAAATATGCGGAAGAGATCCGATCTGCCAGCGGCCATGCTTCGGGGCTGGTGCGGCAGTTGCTGGAGGTCGCGCGCAGCCGAAGCGAAGCGCCTTCCCGGTTGTCTCTCAATGCGGTGGCCGAAGCCATGAGGCAACTGCTGCTACGGCTGATCGGCGAGAACATTGAACTGGTATACCAGCTCGATCCTAACCTGGGTGCGGTCCGGATGGACTCCACGCAGGCGCAGCAAATTCTTTTGAATTTAGTGCTCAACGCCCGGGACGCGCTGCCGGAAGGAGGCCGGATCACGCTTGAGACTCGAAATTGCGGTCTGCAGATCGTGAGCGGCCACGCCGTTGGGAAGACGGGTCCGGTCGAGCTGCCTTGCGCACTGTTTGTGGTCACCGACAACGGCCACGGCATGGACTCTCAAACCCGGCAACACGTTTTCGAGGCTTTCTTCTCTACGAAACCCCCGGGCGAAGGTACGGGCCTGGGATTGTCCACGGTGTACGACATTGTCACCAACCATGGAGGTCTCATCCATATTGACAGCGAGCGGGAACGGGGGACGCGGGTCACCGTGCTTCTCCCGCTGATGCCGCTGCCTGTGATTTCCCCAGCCGAGACGCCGAACGTTTCCCCCACAGACTCAAACCAGCCCAGTCACGAAGGAGCATTACTTTTTCCAGACGAGGAACCTACGCCATGACGTCAGCAGCATTCAGTGTGATTACCAGCGCGCCGCAAATTCAACCCGCCAACTTTCTTAACCTACTCATCATCGACGACGAGCGCTCGATTCGCGAAGCCTGCCGCGAAGTGGCGCAGTCGCTTGGGTTTAACGCCTTTGTCGCAGACTCGGCGGAGCACGGTTACCGGCTGCTGGAGATGCAGAGTGTCGATGCCGTGCTGCTCGATTTGCGGCTTCCCGGCGCCGGGGGCCTGGAGGCGATGCGCCGCATTAAGGAGCGGCGTCCGGAAGCGATCGTGGTGGTGGTCACCGGCTACGGCACAGTGCAAACCGCGGTGCAGGCCATGAAGAACGGCGCCTACGATTATGTGACCAAGCCCTTCAGCGTGGACGAACTGAAGCTCCTGCTGGAGCGCGTGGTCAGCCATCTGCGCCTGAAGTCGGAAAACCGCATCCTGCGCGAAAAGGTGAAGTCGAAGCAGGGATTTGGCGGGATTGTGGGGCGCTCGCCGGAGATGGAAAAACTTTATCGCATCATCGCGAAGGCTGCCAACAGCGTGCATCCGGTGCTGATTCTGGGAGAAAGCGGCACGGGTAAAGAGATGGTGGCGCGCTCGATCCACTATGCGGGCCCGTTTCGCGACAAGCCGTTCATCCCCGTGGATTGCGGCTCGCTGGTGCCGACGCTTATCGAGAGCGAACTGTTCGGCTATGTGAAGGGAGCCTTCACCGGAGCCAACCAGGCGAAGGACGGCCTGCTGGCCATTGCAGAAGGGGGGACGGTTTTTCTCGATGAAGTCGGGGAGCTTCCCGTCGACCTGCAAGCGAAACTGCTGCGGGCCATTCAGGAAAGGGAAATCCGGCCCGTGGGCAGCACTCGCCGGATCAGCATCAATGTGCGGATACTGGCGGCCACGAACCGCGACCTGGAGCAGGCGGTGATGCAAGGCACTTTTCGCCGCGATCTGTATTTCCGGCTCAACGTGCTCAGTTTGCGAATTCCTTCGCTGCGGGAGCGGCGCCAGGACATTCCCCTATTGGTCGCACACTTCCTGGAACGTATGGCGAGGAATTCGGGAATCGAGAAACTGCTCAGCGACGAAGCGGTCAAAGCCTTATTGGCCTACGACTGGCCGGGCAACGTGCGCGAGCTTGAGAACTGCCTGGAACGGGCCTGCGCGTTCACCAGCGGCCCCCTGATTCACGTCACGGATTTGCCACGGGAGATCAGCAATCTGGCGACTCCCGAACCTTCCGACGGAAATGGGCATAGCCATGGCAAGATCATTCCCATGGCGGAACTGGAGAAGCAGACGATCTTAAGCGCGATCGCGGAACTGAACGGCGACAAGTTGCAGGCGGCGCGACTGCTGGGCATCGGCAAAACCACACTCTATCGCAAGCTGAAGGATTATTCGGCCCACCCATAGGGAAACGCTACGTCCGGGAGAAAAACTTAACCACGGAGGCCACAGGGGCGCACAGAGGGACGCTCATCCGCGCTTCTTCATGTGCCAATCGTCTTGGGTGAAGTGCCGATGATGAACTGCCAGGTTGTTGGTTTTCCGCACGCGGGAAAACGGACTCTGGCCGAACGACTAAACTCCCTTTTTTCAATCTGCGCCTGTGGCGACTGGCGTGCTTATGACAAGAGCATGATTCTTCTCATTACACCTTCAGCCCGTGGCCAACAGTGCGCCGACGCGTTGCGATCCGCAACCGGCGACGAAACGCATTGGGCCCACATCCTGCAGGAGGCAGCCATGCGCCTGCGCGAGCAACCCTATTCTGCCGTGGTCATCGATCAGTTTTTGCTGGAAACCGAACCGGAAGAAAGCGATCGAACCATGGAACACCTGGGTACGGCCTTTCCCGTGTACGTCAACTTCGCTGTAACGGGCATGGAACGGCTGGTTCGCGAGGTGCGCTCGGCGCTGCACCGGCGCAAGCGGGAGGAAACTTCTGCGCGGCGAGCGGTCGAGGAGCAGATGCGCAGCGAAATGCGGGAAACCCTGACCGTGATGCTGCTCTCGTGCGAACTGGCCATGGCGGTTCCAGGTGTGCCGGTGCCGGCAGCGGAGAAAATTCGCGCCATCGACAACCTGGCGCGGGAGTTGAGGGTGCGATTGAATGCGTCCAACTGAGAAGCAAACCAGGCCGCCGGACTTCACCAGCCGCAAGGCGTCGCGATGAGCTGTCGGTTCGTAGACGCCGCTGTCGAGGGACCGTGCCCCGATCCCGGGCGGGCCCGCAGCTCGGCCGGAGGCGCCGCGGCCCGAAAATTCCTTCGAATTCTCCTCTGGTTCGCATTAGAATGGCCAGCACAGCACGCTGGATGCCGTATCTGTCACGGTGTCCGGAGGCATCTCCCGGAGGTTCTGTGCACGTTCTGGTCACGGCCGATACCCTGTCTGGCGCCTGGACGTATACTCGCGAACTGGTGACCGGCCTGGTCACGAGTGGGGTGCGGGTGACGCTGGTCAGTTTCGGGGAAATCCCCCTGCCCGAACAGACAGCGTGGATGGACGGCCTGCACGGACTCGACTACCACCCTACCGCCTTTCGCCTGGAGTGGATGCAGGAAGCCGAGGAAGATTTACCGGAATCCTCGAGCTTCCTGGCGTCGCTGGTCCGCGAATTGCAGCCCGACCTGCTACATCTCAACCAGTTCTGTTACGGAAATCTGGCGGTGGATGTGCCGCGGGTGGTGATGGCGCATGGCGACCTCATCACGTGGACGCAGGCCGTGCAGGGTCATTCGCCGCGGCCTTCGCGCTGGCTGAAGTGGTATCGAGACACGGTGATTCGCGGGATCGAGGACGCGGATGCATTGATTGCGCCTACGGCCTGGATGCTTTCCAGTGTGCGGACGACCTATGCACGCCCGCGGCGTGCCGCCGTGATCTATCCAGGCCGCAACCCCATCTTTTTTAATCCATACGTCAACAAAGAAGATACCGTGCTGGCGGTTGGCCGCATGGTCGACGCGGGCAAGCAAGTGGCCCTGCTCACGCAGCACACGCATCCCCTGTCGGTTTGCATTGTGGGTGCGGAACAGACGTTGCCGGCTTACCGCATTCCGATTCGCGCCGATGTTAAGGTTGCGAACGAGAAAACGTCGGTGGCGATTCGCGGGCCCCAGACCGAGGCGCAACTGCGCGCGCTTTACAGCCGAGCCTCGATTTACGCGGCGACGCCACGCTACGAACCCCTGAGCATGCCGTCCGTGGAAGCTGCGTTCTCACGCTGTGCGATTGTGGCCAACGACATCCCTGCCTTCCGCGAGATGTGGGGGGATGCCGCACTTTATTTCCGTACCAATGATGGCGCCAGCCTGGCTGAGAGCATCCGGATGCTGAATGCTGACCGTGAGATGTGCCGTGCGTATGCCAGCCTGGCCTACGAGCGCGCCCGCGAGCGTTTTACCACCCAGCGCATGATCGATGACTGCCTGTTGCTTTATCGCAGTTTGGGGTCGGCCGGTTCGATAGCCGCTTGACCTGGGTGATGGCAAGGCAGTCGGTGGTCTCGCACGTGTCCGGCAAGTAACTCGTTATTCGATTTGGCCTTTCGACGAACGACCGTCGAGTTCACTCGACTGGACAGCCGAGAGTGGCCGCCGTCCTCACATGAGGATCTTCAGAGCCTGAGACAATACTGGGTTTCTTTCTTCGCGCGACAGGCGCGCCTGCTTAATGGTATCTTCTTAGGCTTACTAGAAACCCGTAAGGTTGGAGGAAGTGATGGCACAGGTGAAGATCACCGTGCGGCCCAATGGGCCGTACCGGGTGGAAGCTCCGGAAGGCTCGATCGAGTTGGTGGATGTCAACGGCAACAAGTACGACCTTACCGGCAAGCCGGCGTTCTCGCTCTGCCGCTGCGGCGGATCGGTGAACAAGCCTTTCTGCGACGGCGCTCACAGCCGCATCGGATTCCAGGGCGCTGAATTGGCAGTCAAGCAGGCCGAGGGCGGGCAGACTCCATCCAAGTAGGGGTTCTTTAGCAGACATTCTTTGATGGACATTTCTGTCTTTGCAGAACAATCCATGCACGTGGGGGATTTTTTGAGCAAGCAGCGGGACCGCGAATTGGGCATGGGCCGCAAGATTACGCGGCGGGATTTCCTGAACGGCGTTGCGGTGACGGCGGGTGCGGCTGTCATGCCCTGGGATCTGTTCGGAAACAGTGAAGGCGCGAGTGAAGAGGCCAGGGAGAAATCCGCCGGCTACTATCCGCCGGCGCTCACCGGACTTCGCGGCAGCCATCCTGGATCGTTCGACGTAGCCCACAGTTTGCGCGATGGTACATTCTGGGACTCGGCCGGCAAGCCTGAGGACACGGGCGAGACTTTCGACCTGATCGTGGTCGGAGGCGGCATCAGCGGACTGGCAGCGGCGCACTTCTACCGCAAGGCGGCGGGCGAGAGGGCGCGCATCCTGATTCTCGACAATCACGATGATTTCGGCGGACATGCCAAGCGCAACGAGTTTCGCGTCGGCAATGCGTTCCGGCTGGGTTTCGGCGGGACCTTTTCGATTGAAAGCCCGGCGCCGTACAGCGCGGTGGCCAAGGGAGTAATCGAAGAACTCGGCATTGACGTCCCGGCTTACTCAAAATACGTGAACCGGAACCTTTACCGCGGGCTCGACATGCGGCCAAAATGTTTCTTCGACAAAGAAACGTTTGGCGCGGACAAACTGCTGAGCAATCCCATGGCGCGGGCTGGAGGCGAAAGTGACGACGTTGCCACGCCGACGGCGCTGCGGCTGAAGGAATTCCTCGACGAGGCTCCCCTCGCCGACCGGGCCAAGCTGGATCTGCCCCGCCTTTTTGCCGAGAGCCGAGACTTTTTTCCGGGGCTGAGTTCCGATGAAAAGAAGGGCAGGCTGGCGCGCATCAGCTATGCCAACTATCTGAGGGACATGGTGGGCGTGCACGCGGACATCATCAAGATGTTCCAGGCTATGCCACATCCCCTCTACGGCCTGGGCATTGATGCAGTGTCGGCGCAGGATGCCTGGGGGTTCGATTTCCCCGGATTCGCGGGGTTGAGACTCGATCCAGCGCCTGGCAAAGGGATGAACCGCGATTCCATCCCGAACGAAGAAGCCGCCAAGTATTTCTTTCATTTTCCCGATGGCAACGCCAGCATTGCGCGGCTGCTGGTACGAAAGTTGATTCCCGCAGCGATTCCTGGGAGTTCCTGGTCCGACGTGGTTTTGGCCAAAGCCAATTACGCCAAGCTTGATGAGAGTGGCTCTGCGGTGCGCATTCGGCTGAACAGCACGGCGGTGCGCGTAAAGCATGTGGGCGAGATGACCAACGCAAAGGAAGTAGAAGTAGCCTATGCGCGCGGCAACAAGGTGTATATCGCGAGGGCGAAGAACGCGGTGCTGGCGTGCTGGCACGTGGTGATCCCTTACATTTGCGACGACCTGCCCGACAAACAGAAACAGGCACTGGCGTCGGCGCAGAAGGTCCCGTTGCTCTACACGAACGTGGCTCTGCGTGACTGGACTTCTTTCCACAAACTGGGTGCGAATGCGGTATACGCCCCAGGTTGCTACCACACGGCGTTCAATCTCGATTTACCCGTCAGCCTGGGTGGTTATGAGTGCGCGCGCAAACCGGAGGAGCCCATTGTCATCCACATGATGAAAACGCCGTGCCGCCCTGGGCTTCCGGCGCGCCAGCAGCACACGGCGGGCCGCATCGAGCTTTACAACACTACGTTTGAAACCATCGAGCGTAAGATTCGCGATCAACTAGCTCGCACCTTGGGCGGAGGAGGGTTCGATCCGGTGCGCGACATCGCAGCGATCACTGTGAACCGCTGGCCGCACGGCTACGCGTACGAGTACAACTCGCTATTTGATTCGTTCTGGCTCGAGGGCGGCGAAACTCCGTGCGAGGTGGCGCGCAAGCCCTTCGGGCGCATCGCCATCGCCAATGCCGACGCCGGGGCTTATGCCTATACGGATGAGGCCATCAATCAGGCGTGGCGGGCAGTGGGGGAGATCGCGAAGAGCTAACCTAATTATTCGCGGATTCAAGCGCGGGCGCACTGGTTGACTTGAGAGAAGATACGCGAGTCGGGTTCCGTTTCGAAATGGATCTGCGAGCCGCGCCATCGAAATACTCCTACCGCGCTGGCGATCACAATCAAAGCCACCAACACGAGGATGCCGGCCCGCTGCAATCGTTGATCGCGTTCTGGAGCAACGCGAGCGACGAGCGCGCCGAGGATCATTCCGCTGATCAGTCCGCCGATGTGGCAGGCGTTATCGACGCCAGGAAACACGCCGCCCAACAGCACATTGATCACCACGAAGAAAGCGAGACTCTTCAGCGTTCCTTTGATCACGGCGCTTGGCATCGAAAATTCACCCAGATAGAACGACGCGACCAGTGCTCCCGCCAGGCCGAAGATTGCGCCTGACGCTCCAACCGTCGCCCCCAAGGGGTGCCATCCTACGGTCGCCACGCCACCGGCGATGCCAGTGATTAGATATATGGCAGCGAAGGTCGCGCGTCCGTAGAGCGACTCGCACAGCGCGCCCAAGTCCCAAAGACACCACATGTTAAAGGCGATGTGAATGAAGCCGCTGTGAAGAAACATGTAGGTCACAAGTCGCCACCACTGTCCTGTTAACGTCAGAGGGCCGAAGTTCGCTCCCAGTTCATCTACTGCCGGACTGGCGAGGGACAGCAGGAACACGGCAACATTGACGCCGAGGAGTATCTGCGTCAGCGAGGCGCCGCCTTGGCTCTGCCGCACCCAGGGTGCGGGCATGACGATCTGTTTCGCGTCTTCACTTTCTTCGCCCCGTTGTGCAGCTTCATGTTGCACGCACCACTGGCAAAGCTTCTTCCCGAAGGTGAGGCCCGGAAGGTTACGGCCGCATTGAATACACTTCGACATGTCTGTACAAAAGAGTACCAGTTGTTCGGCCCGCGGCGCGAGGCAGGGCTTTTTTGGCGGCGGCGGATTTCTCAGTGAATCGTTTTGGTCTTCCGCGACATGTAATCCATCAGCAGGTACTGGCCCAGCGTATACGGTGTGGTGAAGTAGGCTTTGCCGCGGCACATCTCGGTGACTTTCTGCACGAATTGCACCAGGCCGTAATCTGACGCGAGCATGAAGGTGTTGATCAGCACGCCGGCGCGTTTGCACTTCGAAACTTCCTGCAGGGTTTCGCTTACCACCAGCGGATCTAGGCCGAAGGCGTTCTTGTAGATGCGTCCGTCTTCGAGGGTGAGGGCGGAGGGTTTGCCGTCGGTGATCATGACGATCTGCTTCATGTCTTTTCTTTGCCGCTGCAAAATCCGCTGCGCCAGGCGCAGGCCTTCGCGCGTGTTGGTGTAGTAAGGGCCTACCTTGACGCGGGCAAGCTGCGAGAGCGGGATTTCCTCGGCGGAGTCGTGGAAGAGCACCAGCGACAGCGAGTCGCCGGGATATTGGGTGCGGATCAGATACGACAGCGCCATGGCAACTTTTTTCGCCGGAGTGAAACGGTCTTCGCCGTAGAGGATCATCGAGTGCGAGCAATCGAGCATGAGCACCGTCGCACAGGACGACTGGTACTCGCACTGATGCACCTGCAAGTCGGAATATTCGATGTTCAGCGGTAGCGTGAGTCCTTCACGCTGGATGGCGCTCGAAAGCGTGGCCGTGATATCGAGATTGAGGGTGTCGCCGAACTCGTAGGTCTTGGCCGATCCGCTGGTTTCAATGCCGGTGGCGAGATCGCGAGTGTCGTGGCGTCCGAAGCTGGATTTGCCCAGCGAGCCGAGCAGGTTGCGTAGAGACTTGAAGCCGAGAAAGTCGAGACTCTTGTCGGTGATTTCGAACTTGGCTTGCTGCGCGCTTTCACCGATTTGGCCGCCTGCCCCGGATTGGCGTGCCGGGTCGGGCGGCTCATCGATCGAAATGTAGTCTTCCTGTTGCATGCGCTCGATCAGTTTTTCGATTAGCTCGTCGAGCTGCCCGTCCATCGCCATTTGCTGCAGGCGTTCGCGCATCTCTTCGTCGAATTGATCGCCTTCCATCAGGGCCTGTTCGAGGGCGCGGCGAAGTTCGTCGAGCGTGTGCTCGCCCTCGGGCATCTCATACCACATATCACTCTGGAAGCCGCTTTGCAGCAGGTAGTCGGATAGCGCGTTGAGCAGATCCTCCAGGCTCATTTCGCCGGCGGCGTCGGGAACGTATTTGGAGTAGCGAATCCGCTTCATTCTCGTAGAGACGTAGCTTGCTACGTCTTCCCTGCCGCCGCCCGAGACGTTGCAAGTAACGTCTCTACGCCAAGTTCCTAGCCGGAGCCCGCAGCCCGAAAGGAGAAGCCTAATTAAACTGTCTTCTCTGCCGATACGGGCGTTCCTCGGTTTCGAATGATTTCTCACGCGCGGGTTCCGGCTTTTTCTCTCCGGCTTTGAACACGCGTTCCTCGCTGCGGCCGATGCGTTTGTGCGCATACAGGCCCTCGAGAAAGAATTCCGCGGCCGAGACCTGCTGCTCGGGGCTCTCTTTCTGTGACACACCGAGCGGGCCGAGTTTGTCGACTAGACCCTGAATTCCCTTCAGATTCTCCAATGCCTCAACGGCAGAGACAGAATCTGACAATTGGATCTCGCCACCCAGGTCAAACCACTGCACGATCTGCTGCACGTTGGCGCCGGTGAAATATTCGTCGTAGGTCTTCGCGATGGCGGTGCGAATCAGTTCACGGCCAACATGGTCGGCGCCCTTCATCTCACCTTCGTATTCGAGTTCGAGTTTGCCAGTGATGGCGGGCAGCGCAGCGTAGACATCGCTGATGCGGGGCACAACCAGCTTTTCGTCGTTGCGGATGGCGCGCCGCTCAGCGTTCGAGATTACGTTCTCCATCGCACTGATGGGCAGGCGCTGGCTTACGCCTGAGCGCTTATCGATCTTCTTATCTTCGCGGGCGGCGAAGGCGATGCGCTCGATCACTTCCTGCACATACTTTGGCAGATGCATGCGCTGGGCCTCGCCACGCAAGCCCCGCCGTGTCCAGGCTTCCTGCTCAGTGATGGCGATGCCTTCCTCGACTGTCGTGGGATAGTGCGTGCGAATCTCAGAACCGATGCGGTCTTTGAGCGGTGTGATGATTTTTCCGCGGGCGGTGTAATCTTCCGGATTCGCGCTGAAGACAAGCGCCACGTCGAGCGGCAGGCGAATGGGATAACCCTTAATCTGCACGTCACCTTCCTGCATGATGTTGAACAGGCCCACCTGAATTTTTCCCGCGAGGTCGGGCAGTTCGTTGATGGCGAAGATGCCGCGATTGGCGCGAGGCAGCAAGCCATAGTGAACCGTAAGCTCGCTGCCCAGTTCGTGGCCACCACGCGCGGCCTTGATGGGGTCGATGTCGCCGATCAGATCAGCGATAGTGACGTCAGGCGTCGCCAGCTTTTCAACATAGCGTTCGTCGGGCGAAAGATAGGCGATCGGAACCGCATCGCCGAGGCGGGCAACTTCTTCGCGGCAGCGGCGGCAGATAGGCGCGTAGGGATTGTCGTGAATTTCGCACCCGGCAAGATACGGCATGTGCGCATCGAGAAGCGTCGTCAGGGCGCGCAGGATGCGGCTTTTGGCCTGGCCGCGCAGCCCGAGCAAAATAAAATTGTGGCGGGAAAGAATCGCGTTGACGATCTGCGGCACGACCGTGTCGTCATAGCCCACGATCCCCGGGAAAACGGGCTCATCACTGTTCTGGCGTAGCCGCGCTGACAGGTTCTCGCGCAGTTCGTCCTTCACGTGCCGCACGCGCAATCGTTCTTCGGAAAATGGACTGTGACGCAGTTCACCGAGCGTGCGCGGAAGACTCATGCCTGAACCCCCAAATACTTTTCTGGATTATACGCGGAAGAGCGGGCATCAAGCTTCGGTCATCGGGTTTCGGAGAAATCTCCTCATGCGAGCTGCGAATGTGTTTGAAACTTGCCGGAAACCGCAGGCTTCCGGGCGCGCCGAGGCCAGAGGCCCGAGCGCCGAAGCCGGACGTTCAGCCGACGTGGCCGTTGCCTCCGGCTTTCCGGCGGGCGTGAGCGGTGCGGTGCAGGCTGGGAAGGAGCGTCTCGAAGTATTCGGCCAGCACCGAGACCCGCTCGCTCTCGGAACGCAGCGCCAGCAGCTTTTGCTTGAAGTCGAGGTCGAGAGGGAGTGAGCCGGCGAGATAGAAGGAGAGCATGGCCATGTTTGCGGTGGAAAGGTCCTGCACCGCTCCGGCCAGCTTCATGATTTGAGAATGCAATTGCACAGCACGATCGGTTTGTTCCTTAGGCGGAAGCCCGGGCGCATCCTCGACCATGAGAACTTCCGCGCGCAGAAAAGAACGCTCCTGGTTGAGGTGCAACACTTCGAATCGTTTGCGGCCCTCGGTGACGATGTCGAGTCGCCCGTCGGGATATCGCTTGGCGACTGCAACGATTTCGGCTGTGCAACCAACATCGGCGACGCCTTGTTCCACGGCGCGCACCACACCGAAGAGCCCGTTGCCGTCGAGGCACTCCCCAATCATTTCCTTGTAGCGCGGCTCGAAGATGTGCAGGGGCAGGGGCGTGCCGGGGAACAGTACGACATCGAGCGGGAACAGAGGCAGAAGGGAACTCACGCAATCTCCGGTTGTCAGTGCGCGGAACGAGTGGGCGCTCCGATTGTAACCCAGGTCTGATTGCGCGCCCTGACTTCGCGTCTTGACTTCGCAGTGCGAGGAGATTAGAACGCGGGCATGGATCTTACGGGAAAGATTGTTGTGGTTACCGGCGCTTCCATGGGCATTGGCGAAGCGATCGCGAAGATTTTTGCCGACAACGGAGCCAGCGTCGTGCTCGCATCAAGGGATGCAGGCCGCGTCGAGGCGGCGCGAGTGCGCCTGGGCCATCCGGAGCGCACTTTGGCGATCACCTGCGACGTGCGCCACCGGGAAGAGATCGACCGGGTCATCGCTTTGACAGTGCATCATTTTCAGGGCATCGACGTATGGGTGAACAATGCCGGGCATGGACTGCTTGATTCGGTCGCGGAAATGGCAATGCCGGCCTGCCGCGATATGTTCGAAACCAATTTCTTCGGAGCGGTGTCAGCCATGCAGGCCGTGATTCCCGTGATGCGGCAGCAAGGCGGCGGAACAATCATCAATATTTCCAGCGTGGCGGGACATATTCCACTGCCGTTTCATGCCGCCTACAGCGCCACCAAGTTTGCGCTCAACGCCATCGGCGAGGCCGCAGATGTGGAGCTGAGGAGTGACGGCATTCGCGTGCTGACGGTTTGCCCGGGCTACGTTCGAACTGATTTCGGCCGCAACGCTACGCGTGGAAACAACGCCACGACCGTTCGCCCAGGGTCCGTGCGCGGAATCACTGCGGAACGCGTGTCGCACGCCACCCTGCAGGGCTACTTGAAGGGGAAACGGGAAGTGATTGTGCCCTGGAGCATGCATCTCCCGGTGAAAGCATTTCAACTATTTCCAGGTGTGGTGGCATGGGCGATGGGACGGATGACGCATCGGAGGAATGAGCAGCAGTGATTGCCGAGCGAAACTAAGTCGTCCGGCAAAGCCTTGCCAGGAAGTTAGCCGGCCGCCAGTTCCGAAAGCATGGATTCCATTTCCGATTGTGCATGCAGATTGCCAGTGCGGCGGGCGGCGGATATGCCATCCTGCAGCATTTTCTTCGCGTCGGCAGTTCTCTCGGCGCGCACCAAGGTTTGCGCCGCCATGAAGTAGCCGGCAGTGTAGTCCGGATTTTTCTCCAACAGGATGGAAAATTCCGCCAACGCCCGATCGAGGTCTCCCTGCTTCGCATACTCCATGGCGAGACCGTAACGCGCAAAAGCGTCCGTAGGATTCTCCGTGAGGATCTCGTTGAGGGCTGAAATTCGGTCCATAAATCAGCTGCCAGCGGTCAGCTGCCAGAAAGTTGAGGTTACTACAAACTTTATCGTCGCGCAGAACGGACAGGCTGGCCAAACAAAGCCAGGATCGAAATTCGGAGGGAAGACAAACTGGCGGGCTTGCCGGTGACTGGTTACAATGACCACACCCAACAATTCCATTCCATCTGTAATTCGTTCGCTGGTGCGTCATGCGCTCCGTGAAAGGGACTGATGAGTGACCACACGCTTTCTCCCCGCCCCGTGCGGGATTCGCAATCAGAAATGACCGAGATTGTCCTGCCTAACGACGCCAACCCGCTCAACGCGTTGCTGGGTGGCCGGATTATGCATTGGATTGACATGGCCGGCGCGATGGCCGCCCACCGTCATTCGCGCAATTACGTGGTCACGGCGGCGGTAGATCACATTGATTTTCTGGTGCCGGTGCGAGTCGGCGACCTGGTAGTTTTGCGCTCCTCGGTGAACCGCGTCTTCAACACTTCCATGGAAGTGGGTGTAAAAGTTTTCGTGGAGAACTACATCGCTGACTCGGCACAGCATGTCAGCTCCGCGTACTTGACCTTTGTGGCGATCGATGACGCCGGCCACCATTTGCGAGTGGCGCCGGTCATTCCCGAGACGCAAGAGCAGCAGCGGCGCTATGACGACGCCGGCCGGCGGCGCGACATCCGGCAGGCGGAGCTTCTGCGGCGCCGCAAGGCCGGGCGCTAGATCGTCTCGCGATGTGATGCGGATCACATTCCGCGCACTGGTAAATAACTAAACTGTTCGGTGCTCCGAGGCATTCTTCATGGATAGCGCCCTCTTAGTGGATCGTATCCACTTCGCGTTCACCGTCACTTTCCACTATCTCTTCCCCCAGCTCACCATGGGGTTGGCGCTGCTGATCGTAGTGCTCAAGACGTTGGCCCTTCGCCGCAACGATGAGACCTATCACAAGGCTGCGCGTTTCTGGGCTCGCATTTTCGGCATCAACTTCGTCCTGGGTGTCGTGACCGGGATTCCGATGGAATTTCAGTTCGGCACGAACTGGTCGCATTTCTCGCGCTTCGCGGGCGGGGTGATTGGCCAGACCCTGGGCATGGAAGGAACGTTCGCTTTCTTTCTGGAGTCTTCCTTCCTGGGGCTTTTTCTTTACGGCGAGAAGCGACTGAGCCCGCGCGCTCACTGGTGGTCGGCGGTGGCGGTTTTTCTCGGGTCCTGGATCTCCGGATTCTTTATTATCGTCACCGACGCCTGGATGCAACATCCGGTCGGCTACGAGAAGGCCGCCGACGGATCGGCGCAGCTCGCCAGCTTCTGGGATCTGTTGTTGAATCCGTGGGCGTGGTGGCAGTACGCGCACAACATGAGCGGAGCGGTCATCACCGGCGCGATCGTGATGGCGTCCGTGGGAGCGTTCTACCTGTTGTGGGGAAAGTTTGAAGAGTACGGCCGCATCTTCGTGAAGGTGGGGGTTACGGCGGGATTAATCTTCAGCGTGCTGCAGCTGTTCCCGACCGGCGACGGCCAGGGCCGCATGGTTGCCGAGTATCAGCAGCCGACGCTTTCCGCGATGGAAGCGCTCTTTGCCAGCCAGCCGGGAGCGCCGCTCGTGATTCTGGGCCAGCCGAATGTGTCTGCAAGAAAGATTGACAACCCGCTGGTGGTGCCAGAGGCACTCAGTTTTCTCACTTACCGCGCATGGAAGGCGCAGGTGCGAGGGTTGGATGCCTTCCCCGAGAACGATTGGCCGGATAACGTTGCGTTGCTTTATTACAGCTACCACATCATGGTCGGTCTGGGTACGCTCTTCATCGCCATCATGCTCGTGGCCGCATTCCTGGCATGGCGAGGAAAGCTTTTCTCGTCACGCTGGATGTTGTGGATTCTGATGTTGAGCCTGCCGTTTCCCTACATTGCCAACACAGCGGGCTGGATGACGGCGGAGCTGGGTCGCCAGCCCTGGCTGGTTTACGGATTGATGCGCACGGCCGACGGTTATTCGAAAACGGTGTCGGCGGGAAACGGAATGTTTACTCTGCTTGGATTTCTGGGCATGTACACGGTGCTGGGGATTTTCTTCTTGTTCTTGGTGCGGCGTGAAATTGAGCACGGGCCGCAGGCGGAGGCTGGTTCGGGGCACTAGAAATGGTCCCAGAAGAGCGTCCGGGGAGGCCGTGTTGCGGAAGGGTTTGTCGTGGAAGAGCGGCGCTTTAGCGCCGCGTAAGCGTGCCTCAACATGGGCTTTAGCCCCTGAGGGAGCGTCCCCAAGCGAGGATTGAAATGGAAACCCTGTGGTTCATGATCGTTGCCGTGATGGTCGCGGCCTACGTTGTTCTCGACGGATTCGATCTTGGATCCGGCGTGATTTACCTGGGCGCGGCCCGCACAGGCGACGAACGCCGGAAAATCATGCGCGCGATTGGGCCGGTCTGGGATGGCAACGAAGTCTGGCTTCTGGCCGCGGGCGCCGCTCTCTATTTCGCTTTTCCGCTGCTCTACGCGTCCAGCTTCAGCGGTTTCTATCTTCCGCTGATGATGGTGCTATGGCTGCTGATGCTGCGCGGCATCGGCATCGAGTTCCGCGCGCACATGGAGAATCCAGTTTGGCAGGGCTTTTTTGACGTGGTCTTCTGCGTTTCCAGCGCGCTGCTGGCCATCTTCTTCGGCGCGGCTCTGGGCAACGTAGTGCGCGGTGTTCCCCTGGGCCCCGACGGATACTTCTTCGAACCTCTCTGGACCAACTTCCGCGTGCAGCCCGACGCCGGAATTCTCGACTGGTACACCGTGCTTACCGGCGTAATCGCGCTGGTTACGCTTACCGCCCACGGTTCGTTGTATATCGCCGTAAAGACCGACGGCGATCCGAATCGCCGCGCGCGCACGGTGGCTTTATGGGCGTGGCCGCTGCAGCTTCTTCTCACCATCATCGGGCTGGTGGCAACCGTCTACATTCGCCCCGGCGTGCTCGACAATTACAAGCAGCATGCCATCGGATTTCTGATCCCGGCGCTCGTATTCGGTAGCCTGGCGGTCATGCTCTACGCGATCCCCAAGGGAGCGGATGTCGTGCCAGGTCCCAAGAAAGAAAAGACTGCCTTCGTAGCATCGGCCCTCTACATCGTCGGCATGTTGGTAGGAGCGGCGTTCGCGCTCTATCCGGTGGTTCTGCCGTCGAGCGGCGATCCTGCCCGTAACCTGACAATCTACAACACCGCTGCGGGCCATCACGGGCTAACCGTCGGGATCACCTGGTGGATTCTGGGAATGATTCTGGCGTCAGGTTACTTCGTATTCCTGTTCCGCATGTTCAAGGGAAAAGTAAGGCTGGAGGGCGAGGGGTACTGATCCCTGAAATGGGGTTGCTGTGTTTCGCAGAACGGTTAGCGGTGCTCTTCATGTGACCGTCCCCTCTGCTCGGCTTTCCAGTATTGGGCCTTCAATCGGCTCTCCTCAGCCGCGTTGTAAAGGATTTCGCAGTCGCAGAAACCTCCCTGTCCCATCAAGACGTGGAACACATCAGACCAATCCGACTCTTCGAATCCACACGCCTGCAACGCCTGCTTCGCTCGCAGGAAGTCTCCTGTGCAAGGTTCCGGCTGCGAGCGGCTATTCACTGGGCAGAGCAGGTCATCGAGAGCAGCGAAGAAGCCGCTCTCTTGTAGGGAACCGAGAACGTCAGGCGCGATTGCAGCGATTAATTCCTCGTCGGGATCGACGAGATCCTCAGGCCGTTCACCGGGAGCCAGCTCAAACCAAACGCTGTCCGCGAGGTTCGTGCGGTAGTAATCGGCCGGAATCAAATGTACCAGTCGGTGATAGCGCTGACGAGGGTACAGCCCTCTGAACTTCTCCTCGATGAAATACAGTGCGATGCGCGACGGGTCATGTGTCCAATACTCAGCCCGAAGTACAATATCCGGGTACGAAGCTCGAAGAAATCCCCGAACCTCAGACTCGATCCTGGCAACGCGCGCGTCTGTCATGACAGCGCCATTGTAAGCTCTCGGTCGCCCCGCGGTAACCGTTGAGCCACGGCGATCACGGCGCCCATTTCGCGCGCGTCAGTTCCATAACCCAGCCTTCGCGGCCAGCCGATAACAATCCGCCTGTATAATTGAGATTGGATTCTGCCTCATCCCGCAATTCCTATCTGGAGCGTGATTCTTTGAACGCACATATGCCGCATCAGCACGGACCGGGCCCGGCGCAGCAGGGGCCGCAACCGCTGCCGGGCGTCGACGCTATCATCGCCGTCGGTTCCGGCAAGGGTGGCGTAGGCAAAACCACGCTGTCGGTGAATCTTGCCGTGGCGCTGGCCAAGCTTGGCCACAAAGTCGGATTACTCGATGCCGATGTCTACGGCCCGAACGTCCCGCTCATGCTCGGGGTCAACGCCCAGCCGCGAATGGTCGGCGAGAACCGTATTGAGCCGCTTGAGGCCTTTGGCGTCAAAGTGATCTCGGTCGGATTCCTCAATCCCGGCGACAAGCCCATCATCTGGCGCGGGCCCATGCTGCACCAGATCGTGCGCCAGTTTCTGGGCCTGGTTGAGTGGGGACAACTCGACTATCTCATCGTCGACCTGCCGCCCGGGACGGGCGACATCGCGCTGTCGCTGGTGCAGACCGTGCCGCTCACCGGCGCGATTGTCGTGTCCACTCCTTCCGACGTTTCGTTACAGGACGCGCGCAAAGCCATCGAAATGTTCCGCCAGATGAAAGTGGACGTGGTGGGCGTGGTCGAGAACATGAGCTTCTTCGTATGCCCGCATTGCCATACCGAAGTGGATATATTTTCCCGCGGCGGAGCCGAGAAGATGGCGGCGCAATTTAGCGCGCCGTTCCTGGGCAGCATCGAACTCGACCCCGAAGTGCGCAAGTCCGGAGACGGCGGCAAGCCCGTGGTGCTGGAGGGCGAGAACTCAGTCCATGCCAAATCGATCTACGCATTCGCGCGCAAAGTCCTGGCGCGCGTGGAAGAAATCAAAGCTAACGCCCCCGCCAGCGTGATTCAGATTCAGTAACCGGAACTCTCAGCCAGCGAGGGTTAGGGAGAGATTCTCTGTGAAGAGGCTTTTGGCGGCAATGGCGGCCCTGCTCCTGTCAACCATTGTTCCTGCCAGATCACTTTCAGCTGCGCCGACCACAACAGTCGATTTACGTCCATATGGTCTTTCGACCGCACTGGACGTTAAGCTCGGCGTATTTTATGTGTCGAAAGATCGACTGGCTCTGTTCTTTGATCAGCAGCTTCCCGCGACGGGGCCGCATTCTCATTCTTTTCAGCTGATAATTCTGAATATCGAGGGCCAGACCGCCGCACAGATGACCCTTCGTGGCGATCCGAATGCTATAGATATCACGCCAGGACCTGATGGTGGACTCCTTGTCGGCAGGGAGGGCCAGCTGGACTTCTATGATTCCAGACTTCAAGTCGAGAGGTCCATAACCGTGTCGCCCGCAACAACGGGGGTCAGATTTGATCGCGAACGGAACCAACTCGTCGTGATGACGCTTGAGCAGGAGCTCGGCCATCGAACTGCCCATTTCTTAAGTGGCGATACTCTCAAAGAGTCCGCAGCGCTGACGTATCCAATCAGGTCAAATGCCGTCTTTGGTGAGAATCAGTTGGTGTACACCGTTTCCGGAAACTGCCATGGAGCCGCTCATATCACGTCCGACAAAGTTGCGTGGCGGCCCCTCGATACCATTCCAGCGTGCGATCCACTTACTTTTATCTCAAGTGATAGGTTGGCCTATGCGTTTGACGGGAGCCTGTACACCGTCGACTCAAGTGGCAAAGAACTCCTTCAGGCTCGAATCCCGGCCCCCGACACTTTCGAGGAACCCCGTTTCATTGGTCTCTCAGAAGATCACGCTCGTTTGGCCCTTAGCGCGCTCAAGAAGAAAACTTTTTCCTCCGGGTGGCCCTATCACGATGAGGTTTTCGTCTATGACCTTGTTTCAAAGCGCCTAATCTTCAAACACGCGCTGGAACCTGGCTACGGTGCTGAGGCGCTCTCCCCGGACGGTCACCAACTGGCAGTCATCAGTCAGGGAGCGCTCCTGCTGATTCCTTTGCCCTGAAACGTGAGTTGGGAGCGCTAAATTGGTCCGTCCGGCCCCACGCCTAGGTCGTGTTTCCGTTTGGAAATCTCGATAACCGCCAGCGCGGTTCCGCTTCGCGCTCCTTCAGAATCAACTCCGCCATCATCTCTCCGACCGCCGGCCCGTGCTTGAATCCGTGTCCCGACCCTCCCCCCAGCAGCCACGCGTTTTCCATTCGCGGATGCCGGTCGACGATGAAGTGCTCGTCCGGCGTTTGCTCATACTGGCAGACGCGAGTCTCGATCAGCGGAGCATCTTTCATAGCAGGGAAGCGGAAGGCCAGATGCTCACGCACGCCGCGCAGCGTCTCCGGACTCACAACACGCTCGCCCGACGTTGGATCGAAGGCAGGACCCCGCGTGTCGTCGGCCACTTTAAACCCGCGGCGATCGCTGCCCGGGATACCGTAGAAGAAATGCTCGCGGTGGTCGCCCCACACCGGCAGATGCGAGTCGTTGAATCGCGGATCGCCCGCCGGCGTGCCGAAGAAGAAAATATCTTGCTTCGTGGCGCGCACCAGATCGCCGATCGTCTCCGGAAACAGTTTCCCCAGCCACGGGCCGCAGGCAAACACATAGTAATCAGCCTTGAGCCGGGACCCGTCGGAGAGAACCAGACCGGCCAGGAATAAGCTCTTGGAAGTTGCACAGTCAAGCATTGCGCGGTCAAATCCCGCCCCGTCCACGCCCTCTGCCATCACGGCCAGCTGCCGGTACTTGCCGCCTCCCGCCACAAACGCCTCGACAACCGCTTGGCAGCTGGACCGAGCCTCGATATATCCGCATTCCGGCTCGTAGATGCCCCAATCGATGCCCTCGAAAGAAACCTGCGGCCAGCGCTTCTTCAGTTCCCGCGCCGAAAGCTCCTGAAACTTGATCCCAGCCTGCCGCAGAGGCTTGAGCGACCCGCGTTCGAAGGCATCGTCGTTGCTCGAAGCCATCCACAAAACGCCGATACGATGCAGGAACCGGCGTTTCCAGCGCCGCTCATACTTTGCCCACAGCTTGAGCGCCCGCGCGGCCATTTCCGTATAAGGCTGGTCCGGTCCATACGCTCCGCGCATGATGCGCGTCTCCCCGCCCGACGAAGCCCGCGAATTCCCCGGCCCCCACGCGTCGAGCAGAGTCACCCGTGCGCCGCGCTCCAGAAGATGAAGCGCCGTCCACCCGCCAAACGCTCCGGCTCCTACGACAGCGATGTGAGGCTTGGATTTCATAGCTTTCCTTCGTGTTTCTTAATGTTCTTGGCGGTTAACTTGCTGCGCAACTCGCCAAGTTGCCCGCTTGACAGCCCTTCCCGGCGTTCCTAGAATCCAGACAGGACGCAGTTTTGCGTCCGCGAGCTAAGTTTCTGCATCTAAGATACTTAGGTGGATGTCGCGTTGTCTGTGCTTACCTGGCAACTCCGATCGAGTCCGGTGCAGCTGACCAGTATTTCATATGCCTTCCGACCCCAACATTGGCAACCGCGAACGCGAGATTCTGACCGCGCTGGTCGAGACCTTTATCACCACCGGCGAGCCGGTAGGGTCGCGCACGCTCGCGCGATCGAATCGCGAGGGGCTGAGTGCGGCCAGCATTCGCAACGTGATGGCCGACCTTTCGGAAGCAGGGTTCCTCGAGCAACCTCACACTTCCGCGGGACGCGTTCCCACCACGGAAGCGTATCGCTACTACGTCGAGCAGATGTCGGGCGACGCAAGTCTGGCGCCGCAGGAAGAGAGCATGATTTCCGACTCGCTGGCTGGCATCAGCGACGTGCAGGAATTCATGGAGCGTACTTCGCACGTTCTATCGCTGATCTCGCGCAACGTGGGCGTGACCGTGGCCACCAGCGGTCCAAGAAATGCGCTGGAGCACGTATATTTCTCGCGCCTGGGCGATCAGAAGGTGTTGGCGGTGCTGGTGACGCGTTCCGGGTTGGTGCGCGACCGCGTGCTGCGCCTGGACTTGTCGCAGGACGACCTCGACCTGGCGGCGCGCTACATCAACGAAAACTTCCGCGGCTGGACCATGGAGGCAACGCGCTCCGAACTGGGGCGACGCATCGAGCAGGAGCGCAGTGAATACGACCGTCTGATGCACTCGATCGAGCAACTCTACAAACAAGGCGCGCTCGCGGCCGAGCACGGCACGCAGGTAGTGTTCGTAGAGGGCGCAGCTAACCTTGTCACCGGCGAGCAAGACCGCCAGCGTTTGCAGGAGATGCTAAAGACGCTCGAAGAGAAGGAAAAAGTCGTGCAACTTCTCGGCGCCTATCTGGATGTGAAGCAGGAAGCCGTGCGGGTTGTGATCGGGCTCGACCAGGCGCTGCCTTCGATGCAGAATTTTGTGCTGATCGGAGCTCCCGCCCGCGCCGGAAAAGATGTGATGGGCTCACTTGCGGTGATTGGGCCCACGCGCATGGATTATCAGCACACCATCACCGCGGTTTCTTATATCGCAAGACTGTTCGACAAGATCCTGAATGAATCGGAGTGATGCACAAATTGAGGAAAGCAAACGGAGAATCGGAAACGGAAGCGCTTGATCTGGAACACGAACTTCCGGCGGGAAACGGAGACGATCGGTCGTTGTCGGCGAAGGGCACAGGCTCGTCCGCCCTTGCGGAGGACGGTGTCCCCGAAACAGAATTGCAGAAGGTAAAGGCCGAGCGCGACTCTCTGCTCGACCGCCTGGCGCGGGCGCAAGCAGAATTTGAGAATGCGCGCCGCCGCGCCAGCAAAGAGCAGCATGAGTTCCGCGACTACGCCACCCTCGATGCAGTCAAGTCGCTGTTGCCAGTGATCGACAGCTTCGAGCGGGCCTTGCGCGCGAAATCAGGAGCTGAAGACTTCCGCGGCGGAATCGAGCTCATCTACAAGCAACTGCAGGACGCACTGGCCAAACTTGGCGTGCGTGCCGTTCCGGCTGTGGGCGAGCCTTTCGATCCGCACTACCACGAAGCCATTGAGATGGTGGAAACTGCCGATGCCGCCGACCACGAGGTGCTGGAAGAGTTGCAGCGCGGCTACAAGTTTAAAGACCGGCTCCTGCGGCCCGCCATGGTCAAGGTGGCAAAGAATCCTGGGAAGTAGATTCCATCCCGCAACCTTCTCCTCTGGGAAAGGCCTATTCTGACGACGAACGCAAAACGCGATTATTACGAAGTGCTGGGCGTCACCCGCACTTGCACCGAACAGGAACTCAAGAGCGCGTACCGCAAGCTGGCCCTGCAATTCCATCCCGACCGGAATCCCAACAATCCCGACGCCGAGGAAAAATTCAAGGAAGTGAGCGAGGCTTATGCCATCCTCGCCGACTCGGAAAAGCGCGCGGTGTATGACCGTTACGGACATTCGGGGCTCGGTGGCGGGGGGCAAGGTGGCGGCTTTGATCCTTCTGGTTTCCAGGATCTCAGCGACATCTTCGGGGAGTTCTTCGGCTTCGGCGACGCGTTTGGAGGGGGTGGTGGCCGGCGCCGCAGCCGGGTCCAGCGGGGAGCCGATCTGCGTGAAGATCTCACGTTGGAATTTGAAGAAGCATTTTTTGGCACTGAGACCAAAGTCACGGTGCGCCGCCACGAAGCCTGCGAAGATTGCCGCGGTTCGGGCGCCGCGCCAGGCAAGGGCCCCACCACCTGCAGATCGTGCAGCGGGCATGGGCAGGTCCGCTATCAGCAAGGCTTCTTCAGCATCGCCCGCGCTTGCCCGGCCTGCCAGGGGACGGGCAGCGTGATTACCGATCCTTGCTCCAAATGCAAGGGCGAAGGGCGCGTGTTGCGGCAGCGCACGGTCGACGCGAAGGTTCCTGCCGGAGTGGAAGACGGCACGCGCATCCGTTTTTCCGCAGGCGGAGAAGTCGGCCAGTTCGGCGGCCCGGCCGGGGATCTCTACGTGGTGCTGCACGTTAAAGAGCATCCGTTCTTCGAGCGCGAGGGCAACGATTTGCACTGTGTGGTGCCGATTTCCGTCACGCAGGCGGCGATGGGCGCGGAGATTCGTGTGCCCACGATGGAAGGCGAGCACTTGCTAAAAGTCCCCGAGGGTACGCAGCCCGGCACTGCGTTTCGCGTCAAGCACAAGGGGGTGCCCGTGCTCAACGGACGCGGCCGTGGTGATTTGTACGTGCAAATGCTGGTGCAGATTCCCAGCAAGCTCAGCAAGCGCCAGCGCGAACTGCTGCAAGAGTTGGAAATGACGGCTAAGGTGGATAACCAGCCCCTGCTGCGCTCCCTGCTGGGAAAGATGAAAGACATTCTGGGGGGCTGAACCGGCCGAGAGTCTGAACCGAGAAGCCACAACCCGATTTCGTTCGCCAACCATCGATATCCGCGCATCAGCCGGTCAACGAGAATAGCCAAAATGGCTGTCCTTAGATATTAGCCTCTACTGAGAACTGAGAACTGAGAACTGAACCATGACTCGCCGCCGCTGGATCGCCGATCAGGTGTCAGGCAATCGCGCCGTGCTGATCGGGGAGCATGCCGATCATCTGGTGCGAGTGCTGCGCGCACGTGTGGGACAGGAATTCGATGTTGCGGCCGGCGGTGTCGTGCGTCGTGCTCACGTGGTTGCGCTAGAAGGATCGCGGGTCGAGTTTGAATTGGGCGATGAGATTCCGTTGCTTGCAGCTCCCAGCCTCACCTTGGTCCTTGCCGTTTTCAAGTTCGACCGCATGGAATGGGCGATCGAGAAGTGCACGGAACTTGGCGTTGCGCGAATCGTTCCCGTGATCACTCAGCGCACCGACGCACACTTGGCCTCCGCTTCCGCGAAGCGGGCGGACCGTTGGCGGCGTATCGCGCTGCAAGCCGCTGAACAATCGCGCCGCACGGCTCCTCCGGAGATTGCCGCACCAGTGAAATTCAGCGATGCGGTGGGCCTGGCCGCGGGCCTGCGGATCGTCTTGTCCGAGTCGGAACAGCAGACACAGCTGCGCGAGTTGTCGGAATCGCAGCCGTCGGAGGGAGGAATCCTTCTAGCGGTCGGTCCCGAGGGCGGATGGACCGCGGAAGAACTGCAGCAATTTCGACAAACCGGATGGATCTCCACCTCGCTGGGCAATACGATTCTGCGCGCCGAGACCGCCGCCATTGCGGCTGTGGCGATCCTAATTTCCGGACTGCGTTAGCCTCTGATCAAGGCACGAAAGTAGCAGGAAACAAGGTCGTCGCAGTCGAGCAAAAACTGAGAACCGAGAATTGTCCTAGTGATATCCTGAGCCGCAATGCCCGTCCCGAAGTCTTATCCCCGCCCCGTTGCGTTCGCTCCCGATGATCGTCAGCGCGAAGCCATCGAGCACGTCCATGGGCCGGTGCTGGTAGTGGCTGGCGCGGGCACGGGAAAGACCTCTGTTTTGGTGCAGCGCATCGCCCACCTGGTCGAGACCGGTCAAGCCCGGCCGGACGAAATCCTTGCTCTGACCTATACCAAGAATGCGGCGATCGAAATGCGCGAGAGAGTGCGCTCTCTGCTGGGACAGAAGGTGCAGGCCGCAACGTTCCATGATTTTTGTCTTGATCTGCTGCAGCGGGCAGGCCAGGATTTTGGCGTCCTGGATGATGTTGATCTGTGGATCTACTTGCGCCGCCGCATGCATCAACTTCATCTCCAGTACTATGTCCGGGCCGCCAACGTGGGCCAGTTTCTGGGAGATCTGCTCGGCTTTCTCAGCCGGTGCCACGATGAACTGGTCACGCCCGAAAAATATTCGCAGTATGTGGGGCAGCTGGAGCGCGGTGCACTGCCCATCCCCCGCGTGGCCAAATCCAAAAACCAGTTGGACGACTCCGAATTGCTCGGCCGCTGCCACGAAATCGCGCGCGTGTTTGAAACGGTAGAAGGCTGGCTAAGAGAAGACGGCCTGGGCACGTTCAGCCACATGATTACGCGTGCGTATGCATTGCTGCAAAGGGACGCTACCCTGCTTGCATGCAAACGGGCGAAGGCCCATTTTATTTTAGTCGATGAGTTTCAGGATGCGAATTTTGCTCAGGTCAAGATTCTCGCCGCGCTGGCCGGAAGCGAAGCGAACTTATTCGCCGTGGGCGACCCCGATCAGGCCATCTACCGTTTTCGGGGAGCTTCCAGCGCGGCGTTTGAGTTGTTTCACCGGCACTTCCCGGCCGCCCGGCGGGTCGTGCTGCAAAAAAACCGGCGCTCAACCACTCCGATTTTGCGCTGCGCCTTCTCGTTGATCGATAAAAACCCGCCAGTCTTTGCCGAGCAAAGCGATGCCGCGCCCGCCTACCGCCGCGAACCATTGCAATCCGCGCGCGAAGAAGAAGCCGCGCAACAGGGAAGAATGGTGCCCAGCCCTCCGGTCGCCGCCGTCTCCTTTGCCGTCAAGGAGGCCGAGGGCTCGGACGTGGCCGGCGTCATCGCCGAGGTGCAGCGCAAACTGCGCTGCAAGTGGAAGGATTTCGCGGTTCTGTATCGCTCACACGCCCATCGTGACGATGTGATTCGTGAGCTTGCCGAAGCCGAGATTCCCTTCGCCATCGAAAACCTCGATGTTTCCGACTCGCCCGAAGTCCGCGACTTGTTTGCCTGTCTGCGCGCGGTATCGTCGGTGGGAGACGACGTCAGCCTCTTCCGCGCCGCCGCGTTGCCCCAGTTCAACGTCGATCCCGCCCAGCTACGCATCGCCATGCGATCCCTGGCGAGGGACGGAAGGGATCGAAGGGAAGGATCAGACCGCCCGACTTCTCTAGCTTCGGTGCTGGACAGCGTGCCCGGCGGGGCCGATGTGATGCGAGTGATTCGCGAAGTGCGTGAGGGAATCCATCGCAGCGAAACCAACGGCCGCGAAGCTCTCGCCATGGTTGCCAAAAGCTTCCAGTTCGACGCCGCTTCGCCGTTCGTTCGGGCGGCATTCGACTTTGTTGCAGCCTGGCAGACCAAGCCGGTGAATCAGCCCGCCGACCTCAACCACCTGATCGAATACTTGGGATATTTTCGCGAGGCCGGCGGCGTGATCCCCATGCCCACAGAGGAAACCGCCGACGCGGTCCGCCTGATGACAGTCCATCTCGCCAAAGGACTGGAGTTCCCTCATGTCCTCATCCTGCGCGCGAACTCGAGTTCGTTCCCCGCGTCTTACCGCGAGACACTTGTAGAATTCCCCAATCAACTGCGCGATCCAGATTCAATCGCGGAAGGCGACGACCGTACGCTCTATGGCCAGGAGGAGCGCCGCCTCTTCTACGTAGCCATGACTCGCGCCCGCGATTCCCTCCACATCTATGCCAAGCAGGGCATCGGCAAAGACAAGACTCCGGCAGGCTACGTCCGCGAGTTGCTGGCGGAACCAGGCCTGCGCCCGTGGTTAGTTTCGCGTCCCGCTCGCCCTTCGCAGGCCACCATCGACATTTTCGCCGCAGCCTCGCTGGCTTATTCCGCGCCCTCACGCACCGCGGAGTGGCTGGATCTACCTGCCACTGCAGGGCTGCATGCTCGGCTCAGTGCGTCCGCGGTAGATACTTACGAGCGCTGTCCTCTGCAGTTCAAGCTGGAGCGCGATTGGCGAATGCCCCGTGAAGTCCCCGCCGCCATGCAGTATGGTGCCGCCATGCACCGCGTCCTGCATACGTATTACGACTCGGTGCGCGCCGGCCGTCCGAAGAGCGATGAGGAACTGCTGGAGCAACTTCGCGAAGACTTGGCCAGCGCCGGAATACAAGACCGTTACCAGCATGAGTTGTACGAAAAACAGGGGACGGATCAACTGCGTGAATTCTTAGAAGCTTTCCGCGCAACTCCGGCTCCTCAGGTTCTTCACACCGAAGAAGCGTTTGAGACCCGCGTGGGAGAAACGGCCGTTGTCGGACGCATCGACCGCATCGACCGTGTTCCCGACGGCGCCGTGGTCATCCTCGATTACAAAACCGGAAAAGCTCGTACCCAGGAAGACGCCGACGAGAGCCTCCAGCTTTCCATCTATGCACTGGCCGCCCAGGAGAAGTGGGGATACCGCGTAGGGTCTCTCGTCTTCTACAACCTGGAGGGAAACGTGGCCGTAGCCACGCGGCGCAGCCTCGTCCAATTGGAAGATGCAAAAGAACGCGTACAAGCTGCCGCTCAGGGCATTGCCGCCGGCGACTTCCGCCCCAAGCCCGATTTTCACTGCGCGTTCTGTCCCTATCGCAGCGTCTGTCCCGCCAAAGAAAAGCAGATGCCAAGACGATCTGCGAAATGACTGAACCTTTGCCCGGAATGCCGACCGTCTTCGTGAAAGCGTTTTACCCAAAAACTTAGGGGACGCATTGCGCGTCCCCCGGGTGACTTCGTACTGAACTTTCTTAGTGCTTCTTTTTCTTTTTTGCCTTTTTCTTCGTTGCCATTGGTTCTATTCTCCCTTCCATTCTTCATGGAAAATTTGCAACGGTCTTTTGTTGCAACTAGTTGATGTATAGAGTCAATGAAAAATGAAGTCAAGAAAAAAATGATGATGCAAGAGCATCAAAGCGTGGTACGAAAGTCACCCAAGCAGAATATTTGACTCAAAAATCAATCGCGAACGTGATCATCCTTCACCATCGGCGTCATATTCGTTCGCGTGAACGCACTGAATTGGGCTCCATCTCCGGGTCCCGACAACTTTCACCGTTTGCACGCAACGCGCCGGCCACCTTGCCGATGTACCGTCGCCAGCGAGCATTTCCGCGTTCGCGCATCTATAATGAAGACCGCGAAATATTCGCGGGGAGCTTGATTCATGGCCTCTTTCGATGATGCTGTCATCATTTCCGGCTGCCGCACCCCGGTAGGAAAATTTCAAGGCAGCCTTTCCGAATTCAGCGCTCCGCAACTCGGCGCGCTCGTCGTGCGCGAGGCCGTGAAGCGCGCCGGCGTGGCCCCCACAGAGATTGACGAGTGCATCATGGGCAACGTCATCTCCGCCGGACTAGGGCAGAATCCTGCGCGCCAGGCCGCCATTCACGGCGGGTTGTCTTCCGCAACAGGTGCCATGACAATCAACAAGGTTTGCGGCTCGGGACTCAAAGCTGTCGCGCTCGCGGCGCAAGCGGTGCAGACGGGAAACAGTTCCATCGTGGTTGCCGGCGGAATGGAATCGATGACCAACGCTCCCTATCTTCTCCCGCAGGCGCGTAAGGGATATCGTCTGGGCAACGCCCAGATTGTCGACTCCATGGTGCACGACGGCCTCTGGGACATTTACAACAACTATCACATGGGAATCACCGGGGAGAACGTTGCCGAGAAGTATGGCATCCGCCGCGAAGAGCAGGATGAGTTCGCCGTCAACTCCCACCGGAAAGCACTGGCCGCGATAAAAGAGTGCCGATTCAAATCGCAAATCGTTCCGGTCGAGATTCCGGCGAAGAAAAAAGGAGAGCCTCCCACCCTCTTCGAAAAAGACGAATCGCCCCGTGAAGACGCGAGCATCGAAGTCCTCCGTTCCCTGAAGCCGGCGTTCAAGAAAGACGGTACCGTCACCGCGGGCAACGCTCCGGGCGTGAACGATGGTGCCGCGGCCCTGGTTGTGACCAGCGCCCAACGGGCCACCGAACTCGGCGCCAAGCCTTTGGTGCGAATCGTCGCTCAGGCGACCAGCGGCGTTGATCCGCAATGGGTGATGATGGCTCCGGTGGGCGCAGTCCGTAAGATCTGGGAGAAAACAGGGTGGAAAAACGAAGACGTTGACCTCTACGAACTCAACGAAGCCTTCTCGGTGCAAGCTCTGGGCGTGATGCGCGAGCTCGGTCTCGATCCCAACAAGGTAAACGTGAACGGCGGCGCCGTCGCCATCGGCCATCCCATTGGCGCCAGCGGCGCGCGCGTCCTGGTCACGCTCATCTACGAAATGATCCGCCGCGATGTGAAGCGCGGCATTGCCGCTCTTTGCCTCGGGGGCGGCAACGCCGTGGCCATGGCCGTTGAAAGGTAGACAACTCAGGGGGCGACCCACACGACGTGTAGGAAAGATGTTCTAAGTGCGAGTTGCCGTCGGCAGGGTGACCGTAAACACTGCTCCGCCGCCGGGAGCGTTCGCCGCTTCAACGCTGCCATTGTGTTCCTTCATCACCGACTTGCAGATGCTAAGCCCCAGCCCGGTTCCGCGCCCCGGCCGCTTCGTGGTGTAAAAAGGATCGAAGATGCGCGGCAGATTCTCTGCGGGAATGCCGGTGCCGTCATCCTGGAAGCTGGCCCACACCGAGTTTGCCGACTTGCCCAGGCGAATCCGCAAGGTGCCTTTATCGCGAGCTTCACGGATCGCCTGCTCCGCATTCACAATCAAGTTCAGGAAGACTTGCATCAGCTGCTGCGGATCGCCTTGGGCGTAGGGCAGCCCCGTCTCGCGCAGGAAATCTACCGTGATGTTGTTCTTGCGCAGGGAGTAGGCGTACAGGGTCAGGGTGCGCTCTACCACTTCCGTCAGATTGATGCCCGACTTACCCGGCGCTGGCGGGCGCGAGAAATAGGTCAAGTCCTTTACGATTTCGGCCGCACGGCGCGCCTGTTGTTGCAACATGACCAGCTGTTTGCGCGAGGATTCGTCCGTCTCTCTATCCTGCAGCAACTCGCTCACACCCAGAATGCTGGTCAGAGGATTGTTCAGCTCATGCGCGACCCCTCCAATCATGGCCCCCATCGCCGCGAGCCGCTCACTTTGCACCACCTGTTGCTCCAGTTTCCTTTCCAGCGTGATATCGCGCACGGAGATGATGACGCCGATGAGATTGGCCTCTGCATCGAATAGCTGGCTGCCAGAAGCTCGCATGGTTCGCCAGCTGCCATCGTGATGGCGCGCGCCGTATTCCGTCGAGGCGAATACCTGCTGGCTCGAAGCCACGTCGTGATACATCGCTGCCAGCTCCGGCGAGTGATCTTCCAGTTCGGAGATCTTCTTGCCCAGCAAGTTCTCCGGTTGATAGCCCAGCAAGTCATGCACGCGCGAGCTCACAAACGTGTAACGCTCTTCCAGATCCACCACCAGAATCAGATCGGGGAAGCTCTCCAGCAAGCGGCGGCGGAACTCTTCCTGCTGCAACAACTGACGCTCCATCGCCCGCTTCTCGGTGACGTCCACCAGCGTGCCCTGGTAGCGGATAATATTTCCCGATGTATCCCACACCGCTCGCGAAGAATCCAGAAAAGTAGCCGCCGTGCCATCTTTGCGCCGCAGTTTCACCTCGCGCGTGCGCAAGCCGCCGCGATCCGCAACCACGCGCCCCAAAACTGGTTCTTGAGCGTGATCCAGATTGAGCGCTTCAGGATCCACTGCCAGCAGCTCTTCCTTCTTCGTATATCCAAGCATCCCTACCAGAGCCGGATTGGCGTCCAACAATTTTCCTTCGGGAGTGCTGAAATAAACGCCTTCCTGCAACGTCTCGAACAGTTCCGTAAAGCGCAGTTCTTTCTCGCGCTGCTCAGTAACGTCGCGCCCCAGCACGCTTGCCCCGACGATCTCGTCCCCTTTTACGATCGCATTGACCACGCATTCGAAATAAAGTGGCCGGGCATTGTTTTTCAGAAGAACCCGCACCGTCCCCGCCCAATGTTTCTTCTCCAGAAAACGTCCCAGGCCCTGTTCCACGCTCTCGCGAGTGGGCTCTTCCACAAAATCGTAGATCTTCTTCCCCACCAGCCCTTGATAAGATTCGCCCGCGAGCTCGGTGATTCGCCGGTTGACGGTGCGCAGGACGCCATCCAGAGAAACCGCGCAGGCTGCGTCGTCAAACGAGTCGATCAGCTCCTTGAAGCTGCGCTGCGAGCGCATGATCACCTGGCTCAGCTGATCCAGTTGCTCCTCCGAAGGAGCCGCGCCCACATGTTCCTGCAACCCATGCAACAGCGTCTTTAATTCACTGACCTCCCGCCGCCGCCCGTAGGCATACACTGCCAGAAGCACGGACAACACCAGCACTCCCAGAGCCACCGGGCCCAGATGGTACGGCAGGTTTTCCAGCCGCTCCCAGGCTAGGTAGGCGAAACCTGCCGCCAGCAGAATCATGAAAAGAAGAATCCATCGCCAAAGCTGGGATTCCTCCCGGTCGAGTTTGTCGGGTGGACGCGGATTAGGGGATGTCGTCTTCATTAGCAGGTTCTACCTTACTCCGGCCAATCCTCTATTTTACCCGTAGACTTACGCCAACTCCGGATTTGGGACAAAACCATCGTACCGGGACTTCCGAGGCTTGCTCTCCCAGCCCGATTCTTCTTCCGTTTTCCGTATTTCCACAGGCTGTCGTGTGACATCTGTCACAGCCTCCGAGGGTTACAACCGCGTAGTGTGAACTGGGTGGTGTGAACGTTCATGCCCAAACGCATTCGTGGGCCTGCGGGCTGAAGCGACAGCTCGGGAACCGGCCGCATCGCGCCAGATAGTCCGCATGCTCTATAAAACGCTCAGCGCCGCAGTCTACGGCATCGATGCCAACATCATTCAAGTAGAGGTCGATTGCTCCGGCATCAAGGCCGATCAGGACCACTTCCACACCGTCGGCCTTCCCGACGCCGCCGTGCGCGAGAGCCGCGACCGCGTCCGCGCCGCCTTGAAAAACTGCGGCTACGACATTCCCCCCACTCACATCACCATCAATCTCGCCCCTGCCGACATTAAGAAAGAAGGCTCCGGCTTCGACCTGCCGATGGCGCTTGGTATCGTCGGCGCCTACGGAGGCCTCATCAACAAGGAAATCTCCGACTGCCTTTTTGTCGGCGAATTATCCCTCGACGGCGGTGTGCGCAGCGTCCGCGGAGCCTTGCCCATCGCCCTCGAAGCCCGCGGACGGAAGATTGCGCGCATGGTGGTCCCCGAGGCCAACGCTAAAGAGGCCGCCATGGTCGGCGGCGTGGACGTCTACCCCGTCCGCTCGCTGCTCGACGTGATTCACTTCCTCAACTCCGGCAACGGCATCGCCCCCATCAAATCCGATGGTGACTCCATGCTGCGCGAGTCGCAGCAGTTCTTCGTCGACTTCAAAGATGTTCGCGGACAGCACACCGCCAAGCGCGCCATCGAAATCGCCTGTGCCGGCGGCCACAACATTCTCATGATCGGCCCGCCCGGCTCCGGCAAAACCATGCTGGCCAAGCGCATGCCCACCATCCTGCCGCCGCTAACCTTCGAGGAAGCCCTCGAGACCACCAAGATTCACAGCGTCGCCGGAGTCCTCGACCAGCGCTCCGGCCTGGTCGGCACCCGCCCCTATCGTTCGCCCCACCACACTATCTCCGATGCCGGTCTAATCGGCGGCGGCGTCATCCCCCGCCCCGGCGAAGTTTCCCTCGCCCACAACGGCCTGCTTTTTCTGGACGAGCTTCCCGAATTTCCCCGCAACGTGCTCGAAGTCCTGCGTCAGCCGCTCGAAGACGGCACGGTCAGCATCGCCCGCGCTTCCATGTCCCTGACGTTCCCAGCGCGTTTCATGCTGGCCGCCGCCATGAATCCTTGCCCCTGCGGCTTCCACAACGACCGCAGCCGCGAATGCCACTGCACCACCCCCATGATCCAACGCTACATCTCGAAGATCTCCGGCCCGCTGATGGACCGCATCGACATCCACATCGACGTCCCTGCCGTGAACTATAAAGAAATGCGTTCCACCAACGAGCCCGAAGCCTCCGCCCAGATTCGCGACCGCATCATCCGCACCCGCCAGAAACAGCTCGAACGCTTCGCCTCGTCCCGCGAAAAACTCTACTGCAACGCCCAGATGTCTTCCCGCCACATCCGCACCGCCTGCCCGCTCTCTGCCGACTGCGAACGCCTGCTCGAACGCGCCATGACCCAGCAGGGCCTGAGCGCCCGCGCCCACGACCGCATCCTGAAAGTCGCCCGCACCATCGCCGACCTCGAAGGCGCCGGACAGATCGAGCCCAAACACATCGCCGAAGCCATCCAATACCGCAGCCTCGACCGCACCTACTGGGCGTGATGGCTGTTAAGACTAATGCTTGCGCCTTGGCCTCGAGGGCGCATTTGGGCGGCGCAGCGCTGCGCCACCCAAAAGCCGTTCGAGCGTATCTTTGGTAAGGAGCAGTCCCACTTTGAAACGGCCTATGCTAGTCTGCCAGCTATGGCGGACGGAACCACCACACAGACGCGCAGTTCCCGCGTAGCCCCTCCCAAACACTTCCTCAGCGACAAGGTTGAGCATTTCACCGAGTCGGTGATTCGCGAGATGACGCGGCAGGCTATGCTCTACAACGCCGTCAATCTGGCGCAGGGATTCCCCGACTTCCCGGCTCCCTCCGAGATCAAACAGGCTGCTCAACAAGCCGTGGCAGCCGACGTCAACCAATACGCCATCACCTGGGGAGCGAAGAATCTGCGCAACGCGATTGCGCGGCAGATGGGCGTGTGGCAAGGCATTTCCGTCGATCCGGAAAAAGAAATCACGGTGTGCTGCGGCTCGACAGAAGCGATGATTTCAACGTTGCTTGCGGTTTGCAACGCCGGCGATGAAGTCGTCATCTTCGAACCGTTCTATGAAAACTACGGACCGGATTCGGTGTTGAGCGGAGCCACACCGAAGTTCGTGAAGCTGCGTCCTCCCACGGAGTCGGCCGGCGAATGGACCTTCGACGAAAAAGAATTGCGCAAGGCATTCCACCGTCACACCAAAGCCATCATTCTCAACACGCCCAACAACCCAACTGGAAAAGTATTCACCCGCCCCGAGCTCCAACTGATTCGCGATTTGTGCGTGGAGTTCGACGTGCTCGCCATTACCGACGAAATCTACGAGCACATTCTTTACGATGGCACCAAGCATATCTCGATGGCCTCGCTCGATGGCATGCGCGACCGCACGGTCACCATCAACGGCATGTCGAAGACTTACAGCGTTACGGGATGGCGCGTGGGTTGGGCGGTAGCGCCAGAGAAGATCACCAATGCGATCCGCAAAGTGCACGACTTTCTGACCGTGGGCGCACCTGCTCCGCTGCAGGAGGCTGGAGCCGCAGCCCTCAGCCTGCCGCCGGAGTATTACGCGAGACTTGCGGAGGGATACCGCGCGCGCCGCGATCGCCTCGTGCCCGCTCTGACCGCCGCAGGGTTTCGCTGCTTTCAACCGCAGGGCGCCTACTACGTGATGACAGACATCAGCGCGTTCGGCTTCGCCGACGACATCACGTTCACCCGGCATCTGGTCAAAGAAATTGGAGTGGCCGCCGTGCCCGGGTCGAGTTTCTATCGTGATCCCAGCGATGGAGCCCGGCAGGTGCGGTTCGCCTTCTGCAAGAAGCCGGAAACGCTGGATGCTGCCGCCCTCCGGCTGTCCAAGCTGCGTCCACGCAAAGGTTCAGCCGCCGTTTGAGAGCGTTGCTCGGCGCCAGACGTCCCGCCGTACATCCCCCGCGTTCTGGTCATGTCGAAAGTAACTTGGAGCATTTGTTAGCGGCTTCTATTCTCTAGCCTGGAAGCTAGCGCTCTGGCCAAACCACGCCCGAGCCTTGCCTGTTTCACCCAGCAACCGACCCAGCCCAGGAGGCTCATGTCGCCGCTTGTCCAAAGACCGCGCGCGCAGAATTCGCAAGCCGATCCCACCGACCAGCATTGGTCGATGCTGGTGTTTGAGAGCCTGTCTGCCGGAGTGGGGGCCGTATTTTTAGGTTTTGTAGTTGTACTGGCAATCGTGGGAGTCTATGTAGGCATCGTGTGGCCGCTCACCTTCTGGGACCTCGCGAATGCCGGCCTGGAAAAATATGCGGACTGGGTACAAACCGCTCTCTGGTCGGTGTTTGCCGGAGGAACCGCCGCAGGTTACTGGTGCTTCAGCGGCCTCGCTTTCAAGAATAAACGGCCGGCTAAAAGCGTGCGTCAGCCCATCCGCAACACAAAGCATGTGCGGGTTTAGCTGACGCATTCTTCCGGTGAAAGCAGGGCTGTTAGTGCCAGAGGTACATGGCCTTCGTTACCGTTGAGCGGGCGAAGGAATTGCAGGAGAATCGATGGAAGGCCAATACGGCCTGTAAGGGGAAAGATTGTTCTATCGCCACGCTATGATCGTTTCGATTTTCTTGCTGGCCACCGTCTCACTGGCCGCGGCGCGAGATCTTGCCCTGATCTCCAACAAAGCAAATGCGGTCAGCGCGCTGACCTTGCCGGAACTAGTGAAGATCTGCAAAGCGCAAACCAATCGTTGGCCTGACGGCAAGTCCGTCACTCTGATCATGCGAGCGCCCTCGGCGCCCGAGGCTAAACTGCTTCTAGAAAAAGTCTATGAACTGCCTGAGAGTGGAGTGCGCGAGCTGATCGCCTCTGCCAATCACGGTCGCATGGGGCATCCGGCGATTATGGTGGTCGATTCCGACGAAGACTTGGTGAACAAGGTTGCGTCGATCCCCGGAGCGGTGGGAATCGTGGACGTATATTCGATCAACAGTGCCGTGGCGGTGGTGAAAGTTGCCGGCAAACTGCCGCTGGAACCGGGATATTTACTGCACGGGAACTAGAGTTTGAACCGATTTTGTTTTACGGGCGCGGCCAGATCGCGCGTCCGACGGCAGAGAAAAAACAGGCGCATGCAATGACGGCCCGTGCGAAAACGAAGTCAACCGAGGCAGTTGGCACCAAGGCGCCGGCCTACACCCGCCGCTATCCCCGGTTCGCCATCGATCTGCGCATGCAGGTAAAAATGTTTCAGGCGGGCGAGTTCCGCAGCTGCTGGGGACGCTCCACCGAACTCGGCCAGGATGGCATCGGCGCTACCCTTACCGGCAATCTGGAACCCGGCGAAATCGTGACCCTCGAAATTCCCCTGCCACTCAGCCCTTACCCGCTCAAAGTTCGGGCCATTGTGCGCTACGGCCAGGGCCTGCACTATGGCTTCGAGTTCCTGACCTTGAACGACGTGCAGCGCGACACCATACGCCGCGTCTGCCAGATGCTGGCCACGAAAGCGTAAAACCGCCTCGTCGGCTGGCTAGGTAACTTCCGAAGCAGCTCGGTTGAGGATTACGACCGTAACTTCCTCGCCGGTACTCCAGCGCTTTACCATTCAAGAGGAGCTACGCCAAGCACGAGGGGAGATTCTCGCGTGGGGGAACGTGTCACCCGCTCAAAAGCCGAGGAACTCACACGCGCCGGACGCTTGAAAAAGGCGCTGGAGAGCGGTGCCGCGCCTGCCTTTCTGCGGCCTGGAGCCTCGGAAGATACAGTCGAACCGACTTCTGGGCTGTCCTTGCTCTCTTGGAGCGAGACCCTCGAAAACAGCCCCCATCACCGCCTGGATCATCTCGAATGCCTATTTCAGAATGCTCCGGACGCGCTCGCCATCGAGGCCACAGACTCGGGTGTTGTGTGCGTCAATGATGCCTTCTATCGCATGTTCGGGTACAAGTCCAACGAGGTGCTGGGCAGCCTGCTTCAGCAGTTGATCGTGCCCCCGGAGCGGCAGGCGGAAGCCCTCTGGTTCGCCGAATGCCTCGCGCGAGGGGAAAAGATAACGATCGAGACCCAGCGCCGCACTAAAGACGGGGCCGTATTCGACGTTGCGGTCTCCGGCGCTCCCATGGTCGTCGAGGGCAAGACCACGGCGATGCACACGATTTACCGCGACATCTCAAGATGCAAGCAGGCAGAAGCCCTGAGCTCGGCGCTATATCGAGTGGCTAACATTAGCAACACCGCCCACGATCTCCAGCAATTCTTCGCGGCGGTACACAGCATCGTGGGCGAGTTAATGTACGCCCGCAACCTCTACATCGCTCTCTATGACTCTGCGACTGACATTCTCAGCTTCCCTTACTTCGTGGATGAGCACGACCCCGCACCTAAATCGCGAAAGATGAACAAGGGGCTGACCGAATATGTATTGCGGTCGGGCCAATCGCTGCTGGCCACTCCCGAGGTGCTCCTGGGGATGGAAGAGCGCGGAGAAGTGGAACGCACCGGAGCGCGATCGCTGGACTGGATGGGGGTTCCGCTGAAAGTTGGCGAGCATACTTTCGGCGCGGTCGTGGTGCAAACCTATTCCAGGAATGTCCGCTTCACCGAACGGGATAAGGAAATTCTGACGTTCGTCTCGCAACAGGTTGCCAGCGCGGTCGAACACAAACGCAATGAGCAGGCCTTGCGCCGCTCGGAGTGGCGTTACCGTTCGCTGGTGCAGAGTTCGGTTTACGGCATTTACCGCGCCAGCCTGGAAGGAAAGTTCCTGGACGTGAATCCGGCGCTCATCGCCATGCTCGGTTATGAGTCTCCGGAAGAGTTGCTCGCCCTCGATCCCGAGAAAGATGTGTTCATGTATCCGGAGGAACACACGCGGCTGATCGAGGAATTCCGGCGCAGCGGCAGGATGGACGGAATCGAGGTGAAGTGGAAGCGCAAAAGCGCCAGCCCCATCACCGTCCGCATCAGCGGCCGCGCCGTCAGTAATGCCGACGAACCGGCGGACGTGCTTGAAGCCATCGCAGAGGATGTCACCGAGCGCCGCCTGCTCGAAGATCAGTTCCGCCAGGCCCAGAAAATGGAGGCCGTTGGCCGCCTCGCCGGCGGCGTCGCCCACGACTTCAATAACCTGCTGATGGTTATCAGCGGTTACACCGAAGTGATTCTCGGTCAGTTGCCCCATGATCATCCACTGCATGAAAAAGCGCGAGCCATTCAGCAGGCCTCCGACCGCGCGACCACGCTGACCCGGCAACTGCTGGCCTTCAGCCGCAAGCAGATGCTCGAGCTCAAAATTGTCGACGTGAACGCCGTGGTTCAAGACATGGAGCGCTTGCTCCGGCCCCTGATCGGCGAAAATATCGAGTTCCTGACCCGCCTCGCTCCGGACGCAGGCTGCACCCGCGCCGACGCGGGGCAGCTCGAACAGGTGCTCATGAACCTAGTGGTCAACTCCAAAGATGCCTTGCCCAACGGCGGCCAGATCTTGATCCAGACCCGCGATCTGACTCTTAACGACGCCTATCGGGGAGAGCAAACTTTTATCCGTCCTGGTCGCTATGTCCTGCTCTCGGTTGGCGACAACGGCGCGGGCATGGACCGGGAAACGCAATCGCGCATTTTCGAACCCTTCTTCACCACCAAGGAAAAAGGCAAAGGCACCGGCCTCGGGCTTTCCACGGTGTACGGAATCATCAAGCAGAGCGGCGGCTATGTCATGGTACACAGCGAAGTCGGCCGCGGAACCACGTTCAACATCTACCTGCCGCGCGAGGAAGAATCCGCCGAGGCGCACGGAGTGGCGCCAGCTTCGCGGACGGCCGTGGGCGGCTCCGAGACGGTACTGCTGGTCGAAGACGAAGAATCTGTGCGCGAACTGGTGCGTGATACTTTGGCAACCAAGGGCTACAAGGTTCTGGAGGCGGAAAACGGACTGTGTGGCTTGGCGGCCGCATCAGCGTACGATGGAACCATAGACCTGATCATCACCGATGTAGTCATGCCCGGAATGAGCGGCCGCGAACTTGCCGACCAACTGGTTGCCATCCGTCCCGAAATCAAAGTGCTCTATCTCTCCGGCTACACCGAAGACACCATCGTCAGCGAAGGCACCATTGAGAGCGGCAAGGCGTTCCTGCAAAAACCGTTCACCCTGCAAAGCCTTTCGCGTAAGGTGCGGGAAGTGCTTGGGTAGAAACCAGTTTCATGGAAAGCCCGGTAAAAAACTCTCAATCTTGCAACTTTTCTGTATTCATGGCGTCCTATGGATTGAAAATATATTAGTTCGCGGTTCGCAATCCGCGTGGGGCGGAATCTGCGTACGTAGAGACAGGGGCACCTTATGCTAATCAAGAAAATAGCAGACATTCGTTCGTCGGAAATTACACCCAAAAATCTATATCTGAACCGGCGCAAGTTTCTGGCCGGCGCGGCGATTACAAGCGCGGCCATCGCCGCCGGCACGCGTCTGCGGCAAGTGATTGATCCCACCACCGTGGCTGATGCCGGCAACAAGATCGATGGCATTCAGAAAAGCCCGTTCAGCACCACGGAGACAATCACTCCTTACAAAGACGTCACCAACTACAACAACTACTATGAATTTTCCACGGTGAAGGAAGAACCGGCGACGCTGGCCAGGAAATTCCGCACCCGGCCGTGGAAGGTGAAGATTGACGGCCTGGTCGACAAAAAACAGGAACTGGACATTGACACCATCCTCAAGATGGCGCCGCCCGAAGAACGCATCTACCGGCACCGCTGCGTCGAAGGATGGTCGATCGTCGTGCCCTGGGTAGGATTTTCTTTAAGCGAACTCATCAAGCGGGTCAACCCGCAAAGCAAGGCCAAGTTCGTGGAGTTCACCACCATCCTCGATCCCAGCCAAATGCCGGGGCAGACCCGCGCGGTGCTCGACTGGCCCTACGTCGAAGGCCTGCGCATGGACGAGGCCATGCATCCCCTGGCCCTGCTGTGCTTCGGCATGTACGGCGAAGAACTCCCCAATCAGGATGGCGCGCCCCTGCGCCTCGTCGTTCCCTGGAAATATGGATTCAAGAGCGTCAAGGCCATCGTCCGCATCCGTTTCACCGAGAGGCAGCCGCTGAATACCTGGAACATCTCCGCGCCCAACGAATACGGTTTCTATTCGAACGTGAATCCGAACGTGGACCATCCCCGCTGGAGCCAGGCCAAGGAACGCAGGCTGGGAGAATTCTTCAAACGTCCAACCCTGATGTTCAACGGCTACGATCAGGTGGCAAGTTTGTACAGCGGCATGGACCTGAAAAAGAATTTTTAAGAACAGTTGCTAGTGGCTGGTTGCTAGTGACTTGAAACTGCCTTGAATTTACTAACCACTAGCCACTAGCAACTACTCACTGCTTCTATGCTTCGTTACTTCAAACCCGCAATCTTCCTTGCCTGCCTGGCCCCGCTCGCAAGCCTGGCCTGGCGCGGCTTCCACGCCGAACTCGGCGCGAACCCCATTGAGGCCATCACCCACTCCACCGGCGACTGGACGCTCACTTTCCTGCTGATCACGCTCGCGGTCACGCCGCTGCGCAAGCTCACGCGGCAATATTGGCTGATCAACCTGCGCCGCATGTTCGGCCTGTTCGCGTTTTTTTACGGATGCCTGCACCTCACCACCTACGTCTGGCTGGACAAGTTTTTCGATGTGCACGAAATGCTCGCCGACATCGCCAAGCGCCGCTTCATCACCGCTGGCCTTACCGGTTTCCTGCTGATGCTTCCTCTCGCGCTAACCTCCACCAAAGGATGGATCCGCCGCCTGGGCGGCAAACGCTGGCAAGCTCTGCACCGCCTGATCTACTTCAGCGCCGCCGCCGGAGTCATCCACTACATCTGGCTGGTCAAGGCCGACCTGCGCAAACCGCTGCAGTATGGTTTCGTTCTGGTGGTGTTGCTGACGTACCGGCTGGCAGTGTCCTTCGCCGCACGAGCAAAGGCGGCCGCGGGAGTTGCACCAGCGCCGAAGATGGAAGTCTCCGAGAGCTAACCCGCCCAGACGCTTCGAACTCGCCTCAGAGGCTGCAAGAAGGGGGTGCGTGAGGGCGCTGGCGCCAAAAGCAAGGGGCACGGGCGTCGCCCGTGCCCCTCGAATGGCTCCAACAACGGCAGTCCTGACCGGTGCCTACCGGCTCCGATCGTCAGCCTGCTTGCGCTTCCAGGCACCTCGGGGCATCGCTCTTGGCCGTAACGCGGCCATGCGCGTCGCGATCGCTCCCTGAGCCGCGGAAGCCTGCTGCCCAATCGAACCCAGCCCGACTTGGCTGTTGTCAATTTCAATGAAGATACTGTTTGTGCTGTCCAATGTGTACGTAGTCAAGTTGAACGCACTGGAGCTAATTAACCCGCGACCGGGATTGGTGGAATCAGCCGCGTAGGTTCCGCTGAAGTTCTGCGGAGCCTGGGTCTGCCCCTGGTCGTTTATGTCGACCAATCCCTTAAGGGCACCGCTGGTATTGGTGAACTCGGCGATGTCGTCCTCTTCGAAGCCGCCGGTGATGTTGGACCCGGTGAGATTCAGACCATAGCCTTGCCCGGAAGCGAAGGAAGTATTGCTTTGCGGGAAAGCGGCGCCGCCAGTGATGCCCAGGCCGTCGATTTCCAGCAATTGAGTGCCGCCGGTGGACGGATACGCCGCAAACGTGAAATTGCCGAGTGTACCGTTGGCGCCGTTCTCTATATTGTTCAGCGTGAGAAGGAAACGGCCACCCGAAGAACTAATCCCACCTGTGAAGGCGAGCGGCGTAGTAGAGGTTGATGTGATGTCGCTTGTTCCGCCGTCGTTGAAGTCTTCAACCCCAGCGCTGATGCTGCTTGTGCCATTGGAGTTCATCATGCCTCCCACGGCGAGCGGAAGTCCTGCGGTGAAATCGAGTCCGACCATGGTAAATGCCAATTCGCCGGAGGGAAAAGAGGAACTGGACTGCAAGAAAACGTCGCCCACAAGTACTGCCCCTGTATCTGTCTCGATGAACTTCAGGTGGGTGGAATCGATGGGATACACATCAAAACTGAACGCTCCGAGCGTCGCCGTACCCGGCGACGTTCCGGTTCCGACTAAGACCGCAGACGGAGAAGTAATAGTAAGCGTGCTGGATGCGCCGTTGAGATTGAGATCCTGAACACCGGTGGTGGCAGTGCCCGTCGCGTCCAGGGTCACCGAACCCACAGTGGCCTCCGGAGTTCCCCCGCTCGAAACGCCCGCCAAATTAAAAACAAACGTACCCGCGAGCGAAGCTTGCGCGACGCTGCTTTGCAGGTCCAGCGTGCCGCTGCCACTTCCGTTTTGGTCGAACTCAGTGACGAGCCCATGCTGACTGGAACTCAGGACGAAGTCCAGAGTAATCGGAGTTCCAAACGGAGTGTTGGCAGGAAGCGTAGCCGTACCACGCCCATCCACGCCAACACTATAGTTGCCTGAGGCTATCGCCAGCGGTCCGGAAGCCCCGAGGAGTGAGTCATAAACGTCCACAGTGCCGGAGCTGATCGTGCCGCTCGTGCAACCGCAGGCCGTGAAAGTACCCGCCATGGCCAGAAATCCGGATTGGCCGGTGAAGGAGCCGGCGCCGGAGTCACTACCCGAGGTGGAGAAAACGTAGGTGCCATTCAAATCTGTGTTGTTGAAACCCCCGGTGGGAGGAGGCGTCGCTCGGTTCGTGCTGCTGCAAGCCGACAACGCCGCCATCGCGGCCAAAACAAGTATTAGGACAAACCGGTTGCGTAACATAACCACCCCCTCGAGATCCCGATCGGAATTTGGAGACACTTTTTCACAGGCTAGCACAGGTGAATTCCTCTGCTTCAAACCCGAACCCTCCTAATAAGTAGCGCTGCTGAAGCAAAAAGTTGCCTCCGGCTTTTCCGCCCGCCAGCTCCAGAAAATCGGATTTTCTAAACGTTGTCCCCTTCCCGGTCCAGGGGTTAGCATGGCGCTCATGAAAACCTGTGAGTTTTCGCCTCGCCAGTCTTCGTCGTCACCACTGCCCTCTACATTTCTTTACATTCTTGCTCTGCTCGCCGTTCTGTTATTGGCGTCCGCCGGCTTCGCCCAGGCTGCCAAGCCGCCGCGCGCCGCCCCCAAGCCGCCTGCCGAACCGGTAGCCAGCGTCTACCCCGTGCACGAGGGCTTCGTCGACGCGAGCGGCGTCATGATCTATTACTACACCCTGGGCCGCGGCAAACCTCTGGTGATCCTCCATGGCGGTCCCGGTGCGTCGCACGACTACTTCCTTCCGTACCTGCTCCCGCTGGCCCGGCACAACGAGCTGGTATTCATTGACGAGCGCGGCTCCGGCCGTTCGCAAAAGCTGGAAGACGCGTCGAAATACACCATCGAAAACATGGCCGAAGATGTCGAAGCCGTCCGCCGCGGACTCAATCTCGGCAAGATTTCCCTGCTCGGGCATTCTTACGGTGGAGCGCTGGCTCAGGCTTACGCCCTCAAATATCAGAGCCATCTGTCGCACTTGATCCTGGCCAGCACCTGGTCGAGCACCAAGGAGCTCAACAAGGTCTTTGTCCAAATGAAAGAAAAAATGCCGGCCGAGCTGCGCGATCGCATCAACAAGATGGAAGCCGATGGCTTGTTCGGCCACGGCCATGACTATGAAAAGAATCGCTATACGAACGATTACATGATCGCGGCCTGGGGCGAAGGGTACTTTCCCTATCTCTACCAAAACCGGCCCGATCCCAACTACGATCCTGTAGCCGGCGGTAATATGAGCTGGGATTTGTACCGCGAAATGTGGGGATCGCACGGGGAATACGTCGTGGATGGAAATTTAAAGTCTGTGGAGTACACGAACCGCCTGGCGAGCATCAAAGTGCCGACGCTGATCCTGGTCGGAGACCACGACGAGTGTGCGCCGCAGCTTTCGGAGGCTATGCACGCCAAAATCGCGGGATCGAAGCTGGTGGTTCTGCCCAAAGCGGGACACATGACGTTTGTGGACGACACTGCCATGTTTCTCCGTGCGGTCGACCGCTTCGTGAGTGGAAAGGAGTAGGCTGAGAGCAAGTGCTGAACTTTGGTTCAAGACGGTTGCGCGTGGTGTATCTTCTCTTCCTGCTGTGCTCGATTGCAGCCGTCGGCACCTGGGCTTTTCAGATCAGCCCTGCGAGCGCGTATCAGAAAAATGACCTGGGCGGCTCACCCCCGGTCGTGGTAGGGACAGAAAACGCTGACGGCCTGCTGATCAAGAACGATTCGCAGCTGCCCGACACCTATCCTCACGCGCGCTATTCAATCCTCTTCCACACGCAGGGCGGAAGCTCCGTTCTGCACTGGCGTCTTCAGAAAGGCTCCTTACCCCCCGGACTGAGACTCGAAGACAGCGGACTGCTTCACGGCGAGCCGCTGCGCGCCGGCGAATTTCACTTTGCCATCTCGGTAACCGAAAACGGCCCCCAGCAAGCCGTGCAGAAAGAGTTCGTATTGCGGGTGATCGAAGCGATCATGCTCAACTGGAAAGCGCCCGCTCACGTGGCCGGAGACCGTATTGACGGCAGCGTCGAGGTCTCGAATACAACCGTCGACGATATCGATTTAACCTTCATCGTGCTGGCCGTCGCCGAGAACGGACGCGCCACCGCCATCGGCTATCAGCGCTTCCCATTGCTCCGCGCTACCACCGCCAAGGAACTTCCCTTCGGCGACACCCTGCCCAACGGTGCGTACCTGGTCCACGTGGATGTGGTGGGCGAAGTCGCGCGCAGAAACCGGATTTATCGACGCCAGCTGCAGACGCCATCCCCGCTCCGCATCACCGTGGGGCCATAGCCCGCGCCATGCTCACGTGGGGACAGCCGCCCCTTCGACTTCGCTCAGGGCTGGCTCTCGGCTGTCCGGTCGAGCGAAGCTCGACTGATTCCTTCATCACCCGGCAAACTGAGGCCCTCGGGTACGCTCGTCACATTGACTTCCCCTCCCGGTTTCTGCAAAACTTACCCCGATGGAACTGCTGCTGAACCTCGCCTGGATCCTGCTCGCGCTGCCGGCCTACTGGCTGTGGCGGCGGAGTTTCGCCACACGAGCTCAGGGCAGACTCGGTTCCATGCAGTGCCTGCTCGCCCTCGGTTGCCTGCTGGTTCTGCTTTTCCCGGTAGTCTCGGCCACCGACGACCTCCACGCCATGCGAGCCGAGATGGAGGAATCCTCTCCCGGCAAGCGCGGCGTTCGCCAGGCGGCCGGCGAGAAGAGTTCCGTCTGGCACAGCCGCTGGCAGCATCTGCCTGCGCTGGTGGCAGCCCGCGCCTCGTTCGTATTTGTAGGCGAGGGCTGGCAGGAACTTGTCACCGCTTCGATCTCGTTGCCCGTCCCTCCCTCGATTTTCCGGGCCAGTCGCGCTCCGCCGTCTTCCTGCCTCGCATAGTTCCCTAAATCGCGCGCTGATTCGCCGATCGGTTGTATCCAAGAATTAACGGCGAATTTCCCTCATCTTCACGAAATTCTTATGAGGGAACCCAGATACTCGTAAACGCTCCGCGATGCAGCTGGCGGAGCGATACCCCAAAGTATTTCGCAGAGTTTTGCGGACCCACATTTCAACCAAGCCTTCGGCAGGCCGAAGACTTCGATGGACTTAACGACTGTGACGGACGTAACGATGTGCTTAGCAATGCGCAACAAAATCCAGCCCCGCTTCTGGCTCGTCCCGCTTCTGCTGCTGGCAGTTGCCCGGGGTTCGTACGCGCAGGAGCCCACGCCGTCGCCGGCGCCGCAACCCACCCAGGTCTGGACCTGGGAGCAGGTGAAGGCCAATTTCGAGATCCAAAATACTAACCTGATGGCTGGACGGTTGAATATTGACGAACTGAAAGCGGAGGAAATCACGGCGTTTCTCCGGCCGAATCCTCAGCTTTCGCTCACCGTAGACGGGACGCAAATTGCTCCCAAGGACGGAAAGTGGCAGCCCTTCGCCGGAACCTATGAAGTGCCCGGTATCAGTCAGCTTTTCGAGCGCCGGAATAAACGCCACCTGCGGCTGCAGGCCGCCAAGGAAGGCACAGCCGTCGGCACCGCACAGCAGGACGACCTCGAACGCAACCTGCTCTTCAACCTGCGCAGCGCCTTCGTCGGCGTCCTGCAGGCCAAGGCCGTGCTGCACCTGGCACAGGACAACCTGGAATATTACGACCATGTGCTCGACGTGAGCCGCACCCGTTATCAGGCGGGAGACATCGCCCAAATTGATCTCGACCGTCTTGAACTGCAACGGGTGCAGTACGAATCCGACCTTCAGACCGCGCTGGTCAACCTGCGCACGACCAAGATCAATCTGCTTGCGTTGCTCGACGATCGCCGCCCGGTCGACAGCTTCGATGTAGTTGGAACTTATGATTTCAGCGAGGACCTTGCCGCGCTCGACGAATTTCGCAAGAACGCACTCGACACGCGGCCCGACCTCCGCGCCGCCTTGCTGTCGGTGAAGCAGGCCGAAACGAACTACAAGCTGGCGGAGGCCAACGGGTCCACCGATCCGACTTTGGGCACTTGGTACACCCACAATGCCTCCGATAACAATCCTCTCGGGACCAATACGCTGGGTGTGAGCGTGAGCATTCCACTCAGAATCTTCGATCGCAACCAGGGCGAGAAACTGCGCACCAAGATTGATATCGAGCGCAATGAAAAGCTGCGCCAAAGTGCTGAGACTCAGGTCTACAGTGACGTGGATTCGGCCTACGCCCTGGTGAATAGCAACATTGCGTTGCTGAAGCCCTACCGGCGCCAATACCTCACGCAAGCCGTGCGGGTGCGCGAGACGGTCTACTTCGCTTACCAACACGGCGGAGCGTCGCTCTTGGATTTCCTGAATGCGGAGGCAGATTACCGCAGCGTGCAATTGAACTACGTAAATCTCATCGGATCGTATTTAACCGCGGCCGCACAGTTGAATCTGGCCGTGGGGCGGGAGGTAATTCAGTGAAAAACCATTCAAGTCTGCGCTTTATTGCACTCGCAGTCTTGTTAACCGGAGCTTCTTTGCTGCTGGCTTGCAACGAAGGCAAAGCGGACCCTAAGGCGGAAGCCCCGCCAACGACCACGGTCGAGCCCGACATGGACGCCAACAATTTCAAAGTCGACCACCCGGAGCAGTTTCCCCTGGCGACGGCAATCGAGCATAAGGCAGCTCCCGCCTTGAATGTGACGGGCGTGGTGCAGCCCGATATAGCGCGCGCCATCCCTGTGATCTCGCTCGCAACCGGGCGCGTCGTGGAAATCAAGGCTCGGCTGGGCGACACTGTTGAGAAAGGACAATTGTTGCTCCGCGTTCGCAGCAATGACGTGTCCGGCGCCTACCAGACTTACGTCAAGGCAGCCAACGACGAACGCCTGGCCCGCACCCAACTCGAGCGCGCCCAGATTCTCTATGACAAGGGCGCCATCGCGAAAAGCGCGCTGGAACAGGCCGATGACACCGAAGGCGACGCCAAGGCCGACCTGAACGCGGCAATCGAACAGCTCAAGCTTCTCGGTATCGACAAGGACCATCCTTCCGGAATCGTCGACATCGTCGCCCCCACCTCCGGCGTGATTACCGACCAGCAGGTCACCAACGCGGCGGGCGTGCAGGGTCTCTCTGGCCCCAATCCCTTCACCATCTCTGACCTGTCGTATGTCTGGATCATCTGCGATGTTTTCGAAAATGATCTCGATGCGGTGCACGTCGGGCAGTATGCGGACATTCACTTAAACGCTTACCCAAACCAGGTATTCAAGGGGAAGATCGACAACATTCTTCCGGTTCTCGATCCTAATATCCGCACCGCCAAAGTTCGGCTCGAAGTCGCCAACCCCGGCTTGATGCGGGTAGGAATGTTTGTCACGGCCACTTTTTATGGCAAGGAACCGGAAACGCGCGCCGCCATTCCCGCCACCGCTATTCTGCACCTGCACGATCGCGAGTGGGTTTACGCGCCCATCAGTCCAGGTCACTTCAAGCGCCTGGAAGTGGTCACGGGAAGCATGCTTCCCGGCAATCAGCAGGAGATTGTTTCCGGCCTCAAGCCGGGAGATCAAGTGGTTTCGAACGCCCTGCCGTTGCAAAACACGGTGGAGCAATAACCTGGAGCCATAACGTCGTGCACCAGCAAGAGCACAAGGGCAAGAGATAAATAAATGATTCGCCGCGTCGTCGATTTCGCTCTGAACAACCGCCTCCTCGTCCTGGCGCTGGCGTTGATCCTTTTTGCCGGAGGAATCGTTTCGTTCAAGCGGCTGCCCATTGAAGCCTACCCCGACGTAGCCGACAACTACGTGGAGATCATTACGCAGTGGCCCGGAATCTCCGCCGAACAGATCGAACAGCAGGTCACGATTCCTCTCGAAGTCGTGATGAACGGCATCCCGCACGTCGTGCACCTGCGCTCTTTCTCGCTGTTCGGACTCTCCGACCTGAAGCTGATTTTCGATGACGACTCGGACAACGACTGGAACCGCGAGCGCGTGCTCGAGCGGCTCAGCCAGGTCACTCTGCCCCAGGGCGTGGTGCCGCAAATGGGTACGGACTGGAGTCCGGTCGGGCAGATCTATTTCTTCACCCTGCACAGCACCAATCCAGAGTATGACCCGATGGAACTGAAGTCCCTCGAGGACTGGGTCATCGAAAAGAACTTCAAAGCGGTACCGGATATTGTCGACGTGGCCAGCTTCGGCGGCCCCACCCGCGAATATCAAGTTCGCGTCGACCCGAACAAATTGATCGCTTACGGGTTGAGCCTGGCCCAAGTCGAGCAGCAACTCACCAATAACAACGTCAATGCGGGCGGAAGCTTCATCCAGGAAGGTCTGCAGCAGATCAACGTTCGCTCCGTCGGATTGGTCGACCGCGCCCAGGACATCGAACGCACGGTGATCATGACCAAGAATGGCACGCCGCTCCGGATGAAGGATATTGCGGTGGTTTCGCAAGGCCCAAAGATTCGCCTGGGCCAGTTTGCGCGGGCTTGCAGTGCTTGTCCCTACGGTCCCGACGGTGCGATCCTCCGCGAGAATGGAAGGATCGTCGATAACGACGATGTAATCTCGGGCATCGTTCTGTTACGGAAAGGCGCGGCGGCAGACACCGCCCTGCAAGGCATCCACAAGAAAGTGGACGAACTGAACGACCACATTCTGCCTCCCGGCGTGAAGATAGTTCCCTTCATCGATCGCAGTACTCTGGTGCATTTCACCAGTCACACCGTGCTGCACAACCTGACGGAAGGCATGATCCTGGTATCGATCATCCTGCTTATATTCCTCGGCAATGTGCGGGGTGCGCTCATCGTTGCGGCCACCATTCCGTTTTCGCTGTTGTTTGCATCCATCTGCCTCGACCTAAGGCACATTCCTGCCAACCTTCTGTCCCTGGGTGCATTGGATTTTGGCATGGTCGTCGACGGCGCAGTGGTCATGGTGGAAAACATCGTGCGCCACTTGGGCCACAAGAACGGCATCAAGACACCGAACGAAAAGATCAGCGAAGCTTCGCACGAAGTCCAGCGGCCGGTGTTCTACGCCATCGCCATCATCATTACGGCCTACTTGCCCATCTTCACCCTGCAGCGCGTCGAAGGACGGCTCTTTCATCCCATGGCCTGGACCGTGGCCTTTGCGTTGCTCGGGGCGTTGCTGTTCTCGATTCTGATCGCGCCCGTGCTGGCAAGTTTCGCTTTCGCGAAAGGGGCCAAGGAATGGCGCAATCCTGTGATGGAGTTCTCGATCAAGCAATACCGCAGCGCGGTTCGCTGGGCGATTCGCCGGCGTGGGCTGGTGTTGGGTGTGGGCGTGCTTGGCTTTTTCGGAACTCTATTTCTTGCCTTCAGCGGCGTTATCGGGTCTGAATTCCTGCCTCACCTGGACGAGGGCGCTCTCTGGGTGCGGGGCACGCTTGCGCCCAGCACCGGCCCGGACGAAGGGATACGGGTGATGAATCAGGCGCGCGTTATCCTTTGCTCCTTCCCCGAGGTTCCACAGTGCACCAGTCAAACCGGACGGCCGGATGACGGCACCGATACAACCAGCTTTTTCAATACCGAATTCTTCGTCGATCTCAAGCCCAAAGAAGAGTGGCGACCAGTCTTTCACGAGAACAAAGACGAATTGATCGCCGCCATGAATCGCGAACTTAGCAAAATTCCGGGCGTGGTCTGGGGTTTTTCTCAACCCATCGAAGACAACATGGAAGAGGCGGTCAGTGGGGTAAAGGGCGAGTTGGCCATCAAGGTCTACGGCGTTTCCTTGAAGACTCTGGAAGAAAAAAGCGCCCAGATCGCCAGCATTATGGGAACGGTTAAGGGAGTCGAAGACCTTGGAATTTTTCATGTGCTGGGCCAGCCCAATCTGAACGTGACGGTGGACCGCGATGCGGCGGCGCGTTACCAGATCAACGTCGCGGACGTGCAGGATGCGGTTCAAACCGCTGTGGGAGGAAGCGCGCTTACCCAGGTGTTGAAGGATGAGGCGCGGTACGACCTTACGCTGCGCTACTTACCGCAATACCGGAGTACGCAGGAGGCCATCGAGAAAATTCGTCTACTCTCGCCCTTCGGGGAACGCGTGTCGCTGGCACAGCTTTGCAAGATCACGATCGCCGAGGGCGGTTCTGAAATCTACCGTGAAGGCAATCAGCGCTATGTTGCCATTAAGTACAGCGTCCGTGGTCGTGACCTGGGCAGCGCCGTAGAAGAGGCGATGAAGAAAGTCAACGAAGAGGTCAAGCTGCCGCCCGGTTATCACATCGATTGGGCGGGAGAATACGAGAGCCAGAAGCGGGCGGACGAGCGGCTCCTCATCGTGCTCCCCATCACCATCCTCGTCATTTTCGTCATTCTTTACACCATGTTCAAGTCCTTCAAGTGGGCGTTGTTAATCCTGGCCAATGTAGCTATGGCTCGCTTTGGCGGGCTGTTGGCTCTTCTGATCACCGGAACAAACTTCAGCGTTTCCTCCGGCGTAGGCTTCCTTGCCCTGTTCGGCGTGTCGGTGCAAACCGGAGTCATCATGCTGGAGTACATCAACCAGCTGCGCGCCCGCCGCTTCGCGATTGAGGACGCCGCCGTGGAGGGCGCTGTCTTGCGCCTGCGCCCCATCATGATGACCATGCTGGTGGCAACTCTCGGATTGCTGCCCGCCGCTCTCTCGCACGCCATCGGTTCCGACTCTCAGCGCCCCTTCGCCATTGTCATCGTGGGCGGACTGATTGCCGACTTGGTGATGAGCATTTTTCTCCTGCCAACGCTTTATGTGTGGGTTGCCGGCGAGCGCGACGTCCTGCCCCACGCGGAAGAAGGGTTCGATATCGGCGAGCACGTAGACTAGAAGTAGTTGCTAGTTGCTAGTCTCTAGCTTCCAGTTTTCCAGCGGAAAGCGAGCCGCCAACAACGAGTGCCCACGCAAGAGGCTTTGATGTCTCGACTGCACGACAAAAGGAAGAAGAAAGAAGGAAAAATCAACCGCGGGAAAAAACCAGAAGCTGAAGAACACTAGCAACTAGACACTGGCAACTAGCAACCGAGCCCCAAAAATAAGAGTCCCGAGGTGATGTTAGGCCCGTTCCTCTCAGCCAGTAGCTCGCTTTAGACCCTCACTCGACCTGCTCTCGCTGCTTCCCTTGCGGGGCGCTGCGCGCGATCTTCGCTCGGGCTCCGGGCTTACCGCCAAC